>WNFN01004001.1_pt2 | contig 24810 bp, 30 predicted proteins | sample 5400161 | NCBI WGS metagenome assembly WNFN01 (sample SAMN13153353, study PRJNA577476) | soil metagenome | isolation source: 80 cm saprolite on Douglas fir-dominated hillslope | place: USA:California | collected 2013-09-17 | reverse complement strand
CATCGAACGCCTGAGTTCAGCGAAAGACTGTCGCAATGCAATGCCTCGCCGATCTTGACCGGGATGGGAAGAGCCACACTGATCGGTTGTTGCAACGGAGGCGACCCCTTCGCAAAACATTGAGTCAGGCCTGAGCTGCAGAAAGCAAACCTTCAAGTGAAAGCGACCATGTCTATACAACGGTTACTCACCGTCTTCGGAATAGTATTACTGTTCCTAGGTCTGCTGCCGTCTGCTCACTCGCAGACCAAGAATGAAGTCGGACTGGTGATCGGTGCTACAACAACGCCGAGCCAGAGCCTGTCCCAGGGTGGTAGCTTGAGTTTCAATGCGAGCTTAGCGTTGGGAGCGGAGTACGACCGGCGCCTAGCAACTACCAAGCGACTGGCGATATACGGGGGCGCGGATTATCTGGCCTCTCCCCTGGATGTCAAACTGAGTCACCCCCCTCTGGGTGTGAGCCCCCAGTACGCCTATGAATTTCTTACCCCGCATGTGCGGGTCAAATTGAATCCTGCCGGGCCCATTGCCCCGTGGTTATCTTTTGGTGGGGGATACGCGCGCTTTCTTGAAAAAGCGCCTAGTAACAACACATCGTTCAAGCCCGGGACCAACACCGGCACATTCGAGTTTGGCGGGGGAATTGATACACGCAATGTTGTCCGCTTGCTGAGGATACCGATCGGGTTTCGATTTGAGGTGCGTGACTTCTATTCTGGTGTGCCAAATTATAACCGGCAAATTGATGGCAGCCGGCAAAATAACGTGGCCTTCACCGGCGGCTTGTTAATCAGGTTCTAGTCGAGTGACCTCGATTAAGTATCGGCTTCCGAGTTCCCTGTGATGGTAACTCATAGATCGTTTGAACGGACAAAGGTGATGTGCATGCAGAAAGGAGCCCCATACTTCGCGCGGCTTTGACCGGCGGGCGGGGGCTGGAGCTGACATTGTGGCAAAGATAATCGAGTTCTACATACCGAGCAGCTTCCGGAGAAAGGTGGAGTACGTATCTCCCGCGCGACGGGGTAAAGTGATTGAGTTTGGTGCGCGAATACGGCCAAAAGTGACCCGCATTCAGAAAGGGGCTCCCATACTTCGCTCGGCTGTGATCGGTGGGTTAGGGTTGGAGTTGACAGATCCGGATCTGTTCGTCCAGCAGAGGGCGGACGAATTGCAGTGGGATTGACTTGTATCTGATGTTGACTATGACTCATCGAGTCTCCAACTGACAACGCATACTTTGGCGTTCCCGGTTCAATTCAGTGCTTCGGTTAAGTCCCCGAAGTGCACCCGATGCCAGTAGCAATGAGCAGATGTAAGCGCAACGCGGCGTTCGCACTCGGAGTGACAGGGTTCCTTCTCGCAGCATCGGTTTGGTTGGTGAGTGCCGATCGAGCCATCGATACCGACCACAGCAGCTTGAAGATTCACGTGGGTAAGGCAGGTCTGTTCTCCGCGGCGGGTCACGATCACCGGGTAACCGCACCTTTTGCCGAAGGCAGCTTCAATGACATCGATCTCCCGCAGGTCGCCTTTACCGTTGACGCCCGCAAGCTCACGCTTGTCGAAGACAGCAAATTGAGCGCGGAGCAGCAAGCGGAAATTCAGCACACTATGCATGCCAAAGTCTTAGAGAGTGAAAGCTATCCGCTCATTAGCTTTCATTCTACGAAGATCGAAAAGACCGGAGTCAACCATTGGCTTGTCACTGGTGACTTGACACTCCACGGTCAGAGGAGACCGATCCTGGCGGAGGTGCACTATGCAGACGGGGCCTACACGGGCCGTTCGACAATCAAACAAACCGATTTTGGCATTAATCCAGTCAGCGTCGGGGGTGGCGTTGTGAAGGTCAAGGACCAGTTGGAAGTCCAGTTCGTAGTTGTGCCAATCCGATAACAGATTTGCGTTGAGCCTGCGACCTGCAATTATAGAAGCCCAACAGAAAGGAGGACTATGAGTTCACGGCGAACGTTTATACAGAGTGCGATTACCACTGTGGCGGGCTTGGCCGGCGCCTCGCGGTTGTTCGGCATGAATCCACCGCCCCCGACCGATCGTCCCACCAATTCGACACCGCTCCCGGTGATCACGCCCGACGTTAAAGATCTGCCATTCGCGGTCGACAATGGCGTGAAGGTGTTCCAGCTCACTACAGAACCGGTGAGGCGAAAAATCGCGCCTTGGAAGACGATCGATTGCTGGGGCTTCAACGGTTCGTGTCCCGGCCCTACGATCCAGGTCAATCAAGGCGATCGCGTCCGCATCGTTCTGGAAAATCATCTGCCGGAGTCGACTGCGATCCATTGGCATGGGCTGGAAATACCCTATGCGATGGATGGGATGCCGTACCTCTCACAAAAGCCGATTGCGCCGGGATCACGGCTCGCATACGAGTTCACGGTTCACCAGAACGGAACGTTCTTCTATCACTCGCACTCGCCCATGCAGCAGATGATGGGCATGGTCGGCTTGTTCATCCTTCATCCGCCGAAGGCGCACGTCCCAACCGTCGATCACGACTTTGGCGTGGTGCTGCAGGAGTGGGCCGTGCTACCCAACAACACCGTCCCGAACACCGCCAATATGGAGTGGAATTGGCTGACCTTCAATGGCGCCGTGAGTCCAATGACTACCCCCTTGGTCGTGCGGCTCGGCAGTCGCGTGCGCATTCGATTCGTTAACATCGGCATGGACCACCACCCGATCCATCTACATGGCCACACCTTCGTTGTGACGGGCACGGAGGCCGGGCGACAACCCGAAAGTCTGTGGGGACCGGCCAACACGATGCTGGTGGCCGTCGCGCAGGCGCGCGACATCGAATTTGTGGCCAATAACCCGGGAGAGTGGATGCTGCACTGCCATATGCCACACCACAACATGAACGCCATGAGCGACCTGCTCGGGGATCGCATGATGATGACCGCCGACACGGAGGACGAGCGGGCACTTCGCCAGATGCAGACCCTGGCCGACCGTGCGGGCTTCGAGCATGTGCATCACGCACCCATCGCGCCGGGTGCGAACCAGGTGCCTGGGTTTCCCCAAGATGCGTTCATGGACATGGGCATGGATGAAGCCGTCGCCAAGCCTCAGAACAACGGCCTGCCGCGGAACTGGAGCGCCATGATGATGGGCATGATGACCCTGGTGCGAGTGCTGCCGCCCAATCTGTATGAGCGTGTCATGCGCGATGTACGCAGTGGCTATATTGCGCCCCTCCCCCCGGCCCCGGGGCACTCGTACCATCATGAAGGAGGCGCGGAATGAACCTGCGATTTCTAGTGTTGGTCTCTTTGTTGGCGTCCTTACTGGTCGTGTCATCAATGATGTTTTCACAACAGCCGGGGACCGAATCGGATAACGACCACGCGTCAACAAGTGCGGCGCGGCAGGACTCCGGGCAACAACCATCACAAGCCGTGCCGCAGGTGTTCTTCCCTATGGCCGAGCAGCCGGAAATGGAGATGCACCATCACGGCGAGATTCCTGAGGTGATGCCGCAGTTTCCAAGTCTGGGAAACTCGCAGCGCGTTGCGGCCGGCCCAGTGTATCAACTCGAGGACTTGGAAAGGATGGCGACGGCGCATAACCCTACCCTCGGTCAGGCTCAACGTGCAGTGGAATCGGCACGTGGCCGCCAGTGGCAAAGCGGGCTATATCCGAACCCGACAGTCGGCTATGAGGGTGAAGAGATACGGGGTGGAGTGTACGGCGGAGGCGAACAGGGATTTTTTGTGGAGCAGCCGATCATTCTCGGCGGCAAACTCAGGCTTAATCGCAAGGTGGGTGCTGGCGAAGTAAAGCAGCGTCAGGCTGAGGCCGAAGCGCAGAGGCGCCGCGTGGAGAATGACGTGCGCGTGGCCTACTATCATGTCCTCGCAGCGCAGGAGAGACTCGCGATTGAACACGATTTGGTCGGCATCGCCCAGAGCACGGTTCACATCGCTCACCAGCTCGGCAATGTCGGTCAAGCAGACGAGACTGAAGTCTTGGAAGCTGAGGCAGAAGAGCAGCGAATGGAGATCGCTGCCGGCGTCGCCCAACACATGCTGTGGCGTCAATGGACGATACTCATTTCGGTTGTTGGTGTTCCATCCTTGCCGGACGGAAGCGTGGCAGGCCGGGTCGATGCTGAGTTGCCTTCGCTGGATGACCGCCAGTTGTTGACGTCGCTGCTCGCAGCCAGCCCAGCCGTGCAGTCTGCGCAAGCCGGGGTGGAGCGCGCAGAAGCTGCTCTGAGGCGGGCCCAGCATGAGACTATCCCTGACCTTACGCTCAAGGGCGGATTGCAACACAACTACGAACCGCTCAATCTTGGTCCAGGCCGCGAAGTCGGTCTCCAAGGCTTCGCCGAAATTGGCTTACATCTTCGTCTCTGGGACCGCAATCAGGGTGGAATTGCCGCAGCCCGTGCCGATCTCGAAGCCGCACACGACGAAGTAAACCGTGTTGACCTCGCGCTTCGCAAGCGCTCCGCAATGTTCACGGAAGAATATCGCAGCGCGCGTTTGACTGCGGACCGATATCAGGGCGAGATCCTTCCGCGTCTGGAGCGGGCTTATAGGCTCATGACTGCCCAGTACAGTGAAATGACCGCTTCATTCATCCATGTCCTCAATCTTCAACGCATGCTTTACGAGAATGAAACTGGCTACATCGACGCTCTCGAACATGTTTGGACCAGCAGCATCGCCCTGAGTGGGTTTCTGTTGGAGGACGGACTCATGCTTCCGGCCTCGACGCAGATGGATCTTCCCCCAGACGGGATGGAACGGATGGGAGCAATAGATCGGAGCTCCGGATGGTTGGACGAGCCCTACAATTTGCCGTTCAAATAAGGCCGAGGTTCACCCTGGTTCCAAATTTCTCGGAGTTCCTTGCGGCCAAGAGTTTGAAGGAACCCTCGCGCCAATCGTCAGAACCGTCGGCAGCGAGTTTTTGTGCAGTTCGCTCATGAGGCCCAGGGCCGCTCTGCATGGGAGCTCTGCACTTGCGTCACCTCGCGCGCCTTCGGCCGGATCACCTGCTCCGAGAAGCGCTCCATTTCTTCGAGCTGTGGACTGAACTGCAACAGGAGCAGGTCGACCCCCGCTTCTTCGAACTCCACAATGCGTTCGCCCACCTGGTCCGGGGTCGCGGCCAAACCGGAACGCAAACCGCGGTTCGAGACCGAGTAGTCCTCCAGCGAAACCTGCTGCTCGAGTTGCGTGTTGGCTAGCCACTGTTGATAATTGGCATACCCATCAGCGTGCTCCTGCACGTTGGTGATACGCTTCAGTTCAGCTTGCACCTCTTCCTGGTTCTCGCGGACTATCACATATCCCGCCACGCCGAACTTCATGGGCGGCAATCCGAACTTCTCTCGTCGTCCGGACAGGTCCTCGATCTTCTGCCGCACCCGCTCGGGATGGTCTCCGTGCATGACATATGCGTCGCAGGTACGCGCGATGAGGTTCTTTGCCGCCTCGGACTCGCCACCGGCATAGATGATGGGCCGCGGGCTTGAAATTGGTTTCGGCTGCAGGACGTTGCCCTCCACCTTGTAGTATTTGCCCTCGAAGCTGAAGTTGTCGTGCTTCCAGACTCCGTCCACGATCGCCAGCCACTCCGCGGTGCGGGCATAGCGGTCATCATGCTGTTCGAAATGGACACCGTAGTTACGGGCTTCCTCCGCCCACCACGACGACACCACATTCAGCGAAACGCGGCCACCGCTGATGTGATCGATATTCGCCGCCTGCTTGGCCAGTAGCGCGGGCAGGTGAAAGCTGGGCCGCACAGCCACCATCAGTTCCAAACGACGGGTTACGGCGGCCAGCGCCGCCGCTGTAGACCAGGCATCCAACGAGGGCGCCCGCACGCCTTTGATGTCGTTTAGATTAAGCTCGGCGATCAGTGTGAGGTCGTAGCCAATCTCCTCGCTGCGGCGAGCCAGTTTGCTCACATAGTCCCAGCTTGCTTGCATGTTTTCGTCCGCTACATTGCGCAGCCAGCCGCCAAAAACCGGGAGCCAATATCCGTATCTCATCGTCCTGCCTCCTGTTCGAGGTAGTCGGCCAGCCGGGCGTAGGGATCGAAGCCGACCACCCGCGCTCCCTCCGCCACAAAGTTCGAGAGCGCATTGATGTCGTAGTAATAGAGCTTGCCATCGCGATCGTCTATGATGTACTCCACTCCGCCAACCTCAATCTGCGCCGTTTGCATGATGAGCTTCACCTGCCGCACCAATTCTTCTGGCGGGTCGTAGGCCTCCACCCGAAGGTTGTTCTTGGGTGCGTCCACCGGGCAGATGGAGCGTTGCAGATCTTCACCCGTCGTGGTCTTGCAGATGTCGCCCGGGCACAGGTCGAAGGCCTCACCAGTGAAATAGACATTGATGCCGTAGAGATATTCACCTCCCAGCACCTCCACGCGCGTGATGTGTCCTCCTCGGGCGGGGATGAACTCCTGCACTAGTGCGGTCTGGTCAATACCGAGAGACACTTCGTTCAGCAGCACGGCGTGCTCCAGTTCCTGCGGACTGTTGAACTTGCGGATTCCCGCGCCGCTGCCGCCAATGTTTGCTTTTACGACTACTGGATAACGCAGCCCCTGCGCCGCGGGCAGCGCTTGCGACGGATGATTGATCACCAGGCTGCGCGGATAAGACAGTTTCAGTTCTTCTAGCAGCGAAAGCTGCAATGTCTTAGAGGTCTCGACGGTGAACGCATGATGTCCATTGACCACCCGCGATCCCGCTCGTTCCAGGTTCGCCAAGTATTGGAGGGTGTAGAAGATGCCGTGCCCGTTGCCGCGGGTGTAGGCCGAAGGGCTCATACGGTTGAACAGCAGCGAAAATTCGCCATCCGGCTTGGCAATATCAAAGCGGTGCTGGCGCGCATCAATGCGGATGTAGAGGGTTCCGCGCCGCTCAAATTCACTGAAAAGCGGGCGAAACCAATCCTGGTGCTCGTGGTAGATCGCGATGGGTTTCTTGGGTGTACTCATTTGTGGCTTCTCCTGAAAAGTGCGCTGAAAAACAAAAATGCCGCTCACCAGACCAGAGCGGCTTCTTAAAAACTTAGAAGTTGAGTGCTTAGGTTAGCTTGGCATCAAGCACGCGCCTCCTGGCCGCCCTGGTATGTGCCGGGACACATACACATGAGACATGGACCGGCCATGGTGAAGACGCGCGGGGAATTCCACGGGATGGAGGTCCGTTCCGACACTTGAACCGTAGATGCTGGGTACTCGGTTAAAGTTACAAGACAGTCTCACCATCAAGCTCCTGATTGCCGGCAAGAGGAATACCCTTGAAACTTCCTGTCGCAGATGGGCATCTTACTCCCGAGTTTGCTTTTTCTGCCGGAGGCCCAACTGTGGAAGGCACAGAAACTCGAGAACTTGACCAGCGTTCAATCACGAGAAAGTCATTATTCAGGTTCTGGGAGGCTCAGCGGTTTCTTACAGTTGGGTCGCTCGGTTTTGCGATAGTCCAAGGTGTGTGTGCTATGGCGGTATTTGTCAGCGGGATAAGCACTGCTCTTGGGCTCTCCCCCCTTGCTGCCGCAACCGCCGCGGGACCAGCGACAGGTTTCCATGCCAACAGGTTCCGGATTCCAATGCTGGCTCTTGCCGGACTCGGAGCTGTAGTCAATCTGGTGCTCTTATGGAATGCAGAACGCATGCGCAAGAGCCCGTCCGCTCGTTGGCGGATGCGTCCTCTCACTCGAAAAGAACGCTGGGAGAAATGGATCCAGTTCGGTGCCTCCGTCCTTACCTTACTTCTGATCGCCGGGGAACTTATTGCGCATCCGTTGTTTCACCACGAACTGTAGACACCGTTATCGGCTAGCTGGCTCCGACTTCTCAAGTTCGCTTTCAAGCCTCGCACGCAACCGCTCGCCGAAACCGACCGGCAAAGTGAAAGTGCGCTCATCCGCGATCAGATAAAGGATATTGTGAGTCGAATCCAAAATAACTGCGCAATGGCGGCAGTGGGCCAGATGTTCTTCCACGCTGGCACGCACCGAGGGATCGAGATCTCCGTCGATATAATTGGAGATTTGGCGCCACACGTGTTTGCAATCAAGCACCATAATCAGCCTTTCGTGTACCTCTTGCCCTGGGCTCGCAACTCGGGCGCCACGATTTTCTGCATCATCAAACGCGCCCGAAATAGCCTTGTCTTCACCACCCCTATACTGATCCCAAGCAATTGAGCGGTCTCCTCTATATTCAACTCCCGCACGTCACGCAAGATCAATACTTCGCGATATTTTTCCGGCAGTTCGTCCAGTCCGCGTTGCAGAAGCACCCGCAATTCTTTCCGGTCAAGTGCCTCCGAAGGAATCTCGCGCCAATCAGTCAGCACCGCCGGCGTGTAGTCGCTATCACCGTCATCCACAAAATCTTCAAGCGAAACCTCTGACTCCGCGCGTGAGCGACGCAGCCGCATGCGCGCTTCGTTCAACGTGATCTTAACCAGCCAAGTGCTGAACTTCGCCTCTCCACGAAAGCTACTCAGAGCTTTATATGCTTTAAGGGCTGCTTCCTGCACAACCTCTTCGGCATCTGCTTCGCTCTTCAGGACCGAGAAAGCGGTAAGGAAGACTGCCCTCTCACATGGTTTTATCAGATCATAGAACAGTTCGCGTTCACCTGCGATGACACGAGAAATCATCTCGGCTTCTGTGAGCAGCTGCGTGGCCGTCGTCGACGATGACTGAATCTGGTCGTCACTCAAGCGGCAACTCGCGCATTGAAAGCCAAGCGACCTTCCACATATTGGACTGGGACAGATGCTGAGGTATTCCCACCCTCGAGAATGTTTATGAACCTATCCAATGTCCGTCCTTCGTGATTCGCTCGCTGGTATTTCTGTCCACGGCCTCTTGATGACATCTTCAGGAAGAAAGTTACAGGCGTGCGGCATGATGTGGTCCCTTCTCAATTTGTTCCGGTGTCTTTCAAGGTTGCGTCTGAGCGCGGCTTTGGGTTGGTTGTAAACGAAACCATCACGCTCCTCGTAAGCCAAGGCCGAGGCGACGAGGCGCACACGGTGCCCCGTAACTTCTTTCAGCGCTCTTCATCTGAATGGCAGAACTGAGACCTGATGTATTTGCCTTCTTAGCAAGGTGTCTTGGCGGTTCCCGATGTTTTCGGGAAAGAAAAGGAAAATAGATATATGAAGCTGTCAACCATGTGCAAGAATCTGCTGCCTGGGCTGGCCCTGCTCCTAGCTACCAGCGCATTCGCAGCAAACAACGTCAACAAGGGCTCATTCGAGGTGTTTGAGGCCATAACCGTCAGTGGACATCAACTGGCGCCGGGACAGTACAAGCTTACCTGGGACGAAACAGGTTCTAGCGTTGAGCTAATGATCCTTTCGCACGGGAAGCTGGTTGCAACCGTGCCGGCTCAGTTGGTCGAACTGAGTCAAGCTGGACAGAACAACGCGACCGAGTCACGCAAGAACGATGACGGTAGCCAGTCGTTGACCCAGATCGACTTCGCCGGTAAGAAATACGCGCTGGCGTTCGGCGATCAATCGGCGACTGAACCAGCATCGCAGGGTGGCAGCCAGTAAGAACTCGGGGTACGCAACTAGTCCGCGTTCCAACTACACCCGGCGCAAAACCGTAGTTTCTTGCGCCGGGTGCTAGCAGGGATCATAAGTTACTGTCACAGGAGATTTGCACATGTCCCCGATTGCCAAACGAACGACCACGGAGTACCCGGGGACCGATACCGAGTCCTTACCATTCGAGCGTCACACGAATGAATTACTTACTCATTGGATAGAGGTCGAGCCCGAGGACTTCGCCGACTTTGTCAAGAAGCTGACGAAAGCGACTTGGTTTTGCGAGGTCGCGGAAGCTTAACTCGGTCTCGGTCATCAGATCGCATTTGCACAATGGAATGACGGTGACGAATTCGTGAGTAAAAGCAAGAACACTCGTCTCTCAATGCTCAGTGGCTACGCAAGGCTTCATGCGGCGATTCTCGCGCGCATAACCATCGTCAATGGTTCCCGGCAAGGGAGAAGGCATCAGAGTTCTGCGTTTCCCGGCGATTTTCCGCACCCTTTCAGGTCACCCGCAAGGGGATTGGTTACCTCACTTTTCTTGGTTTTGGTTACGTTTCTAGGTGGACCTGTTCGACAGGCAGCTCAGGATCAGTCCACGCCGGCCCCAGTGGCCAACGGCCCGCAGAAGGAGCCGCCTCCATCTGCAGGGGGGCCGCAAAACGATGTCGGGCCCTACACGTTTCCGAAAAAGAGGGCTGAGCCCGCACCCTCTCCACCCACGGAAAGGCCCAAGAAGATCGAGGGCCTACCTGACTACTCGATCCGGGTGGATGTGCCTCTGGTGGAAGTCCCTGTCATCGTCACCACAAAGGACGGGCAGTTCATCTCCACCTTGCGAAAGGAGAACTTTCGCGTGTACGAAGACGGTGTACCGCAGGCAATCAGCAACTTTACCGTCTCGCAAGCGCCGATCACCGCCGTACTCCTGGTGGAGTTTGCATCAACGAATTACGCCTTCGTGCGGGATGCACTGCGCGCCTCTTACAGCTTCGCCAATACGCTCAAGAAAGACGACTGGGTCGCGGTGGTTTCGTATGATATTAAGCCGCAAACGATAGTCGACTTCACTCAGGACAAGGGAGCGATTTTTGGCGCCCTGAACCAGTTGCGTATACCCGGTTTCGCTGAGACCAATCTATTCGACGCTCTGTATGACACGCTCGATCGCCTCGATCGGGTCGAAGGGCACAAATACGTCATTCTAGTCAGCACAGGTTTCGATAGCTTCAGCAAGATAAACCTGGATCAGATCACGAAGAAGATTAAGTCCACACATGACGTGACTATCTTTCCTATCAGCGTCGGGTGGATTGGTCGGGAAAGGTACGAGGCGGTAGGCCGGGCGGCACCGCATGGACTCGGCATCCCGATCTCGCGAATCGATTACTTGCAGGCGGACAATGAAATGCAAACCTTTGCCCGCTTGACTGGCGGCCGTTTTTACCAGCCGCGGTTCGAAGCAGAATACACAGAGATCTTTCGCGATGTCATCAGCGACATCCGTAACCAGTACGACATTTCCTTCCATCCTACTAACGCTAAGCTCGATGGGAGTTATCGCAGGTTGCGGGTTGACGTGGTGGCGCCGGATGGGGGCATGCTGAAAGTGCGAGACCAGAAGGGTAAGGACGTGAAATACCAAGTCATCGCTCGTGAAGGCTACACGGCGAAGGAGACGGTGGAATAGGGGCTATAACGCCGTCGCGCAGATTTCGCCCCACAGTGAGTGGAAAAGAAAACTTGGAGGGTCCGAGCGATAAGCGTAAACTACCGACCTTGGCGCAGAGAATCCGACCCGACCCTAAGAGACTCCAGTATTAACAACAAAGAAGGAGCCAGCATGCCGGCAGCAAAGCTTGCAGTCATTTATCCCGTCCCGACCGATCTTGAGAAGTTCGAGCGTCTCTATCACGTGCCCATGGCCGTTGCTAAGCTGGCGGGCAAGACCAAGATCGTGGCGACGAAGGTGTTAAGTTCGGCGCAAGGTGGCCCCGCGCCGTTCCATAGGATTGCAGAGATCCATTTTCCTTCGATGTCGGATCTACAGACGTGCGCCGCTTCCAAAGGAGCACAGGAGACCATCGCGAACGCTATTTCAATTTCCTCCGGCGGCCCACCGATTTTCATCGTGGCAGAAGAAGAGACGTTCACCTTTTAAAGTTAAGTTGTGAGTTAGAGGCGTTTCTGCGGACAACTCTTGCTTCCGACCGCGATTGCGTCATGATTTCCGTAATCGGGCTTTTCGGCGTCAAGAGGCTGCGGTGCAATTTCTGCTGTGCCCAGTCAAACAGAGGTACGGTATCAAGGTCCGAGGTCTGATTGGATGTCTGCGCAGGTTCGCGCACGGTGCCGGTCTTGGCCGGCACTCTGCAAAATGAACAATCGGCTTAATCAGACCTTCTCTAGGGCGACCCACTCCACCTGAATCTGCTTGCCCTCGGTCGCTCGGATGTGCGGACGATAGCCCTTGCTTCGAGCGGTGTGCAGGGCCTTCTTGTAGGCCATGTTTGCCTGCCGGAGCTCCTCCGCGGTTGTGGCCGTTCCAACCGAGGATAATGCGGACAAAATCTCCGCCTTCAAAACTAGGAGGTTAGGTCCGCCAGACTGCGCTCTGCATTCTTCGATTGTTTCCATTTCCTCTCCAAGCCGGCCCTATTTTTTATCAAGTTCGATGTGTTGGATTAACACAGAGTTACACACGCTAACTTCGCTACCGAATCGCCGGCCGGCAAAACAGCCCACACCGATTTCGGCGTACCTGCCGCGAACCCTACAAAGCGCCTATTCTGAAGGCGCATAGTATCCTGCCCTGGCATGCACTTCGAGCGGTGGTAAGCCCTTTGGCGGCACAAGCTTCACTTTCACCTTATGCCATTTACCATCAGCTACAAGAGTTTTCGGGCGGTATCCGAGCACATACTGGTTGCGGAGCTCAATACCAATCTTTGTGGCAATGTCCACCAAATCGTTGGGGTTGTCGACCGTAAATGTGCGCCCGCCTGTTAGGCGCGTAATATCATCTAACAACTGCGGGCCCATACGTTCTTCTTCAGTCGGAAAATAGTGGTCGAATATGCCAATGGCGTAGATCAGCGTGTCCCCTTCCTTCACCAGGCTCTTGATCTCGCCTTCTGTATATCGGCTGCTGTTATCCCCGCCGTCCGAGATGATCAGCAGCGCCTTCCTTTGGTATTTAGCTTGCCTCATCTTGCTGATGCCAAAGTAAATGGCATCCAGCAACGCCGTTCTGCCTTTGGGCATCGTGTACAGAAGCTTCCCCTGAATGTCTTCCACCGAGCTCGTAAAGCCCGACAGCTCTTCCGGCTTACTAGAAAAAGCGATCATGAAGAACTCGTCTTGTGGATTAGCGGTCTTGAAGAACTCAACGATTGCCTCGCGCGCCCGGTCAAATTTGCTGCTCATGCTGCCGCTCGTGTCGAAGATCACGCCCAGTGAAACCGGCATATCCTCACCTGAGAAGTGGCGGATGTCCTGTTGCTCCTTGCCCTCAAACACCTTAAAGTTGTCTTTCTCTAGCCCCGTGACTGGACGGTTCAGGAGATCTGTAATGGTGACCGGCAGGAGAACCAGATGGACGTCCACTTTGATGGGCTTGCCGCGCACTTTTGAAGATAGATCTTCGGAGGACTTGTCTTCGCCCGCCTGCCGTCTTGGGCTCACGTGTACTTCGTCGGTGAGTGTTTGTGCGCGGAGAGAGGGAATGAGCAATGAGCTCGCCGTCACTCCGATGGCGATCAAGACGGACAGCAAACGCGCGGAGCGATGACTCACTCCTTTACTTCCAGTTACGCATTCTACGCCGGTTGACACCCGGGAGCAGACCGAGAACGCTTGGTTTCGCCTAGACACAACGCTGAGCCCCTTGTCCTTGGGACGCCGAGAACGCCTCGGCAGCGGTCCAAAACGAAGCTCCCAGCAGAACCAGGTCCTTGATCAAAAACTGCCCGGCATCACCCAGCACGGGAAAACCATACATAAAGTGGAAAGCACCCGGCGTTGAGAACAGGAAGCTGACGGTGAGCAGGAAGGTTACGACCGCTGCCAAGCTACCCACAAACGAGGCCTTCCGGGAGAGCGGACGAAGCGCTATGAGAGCGGCGGTGGCTATCTCAATTACGCCGATGACGTTGGAAACTCCTTGTACACTTAGCAGGCCATACATCCACGACATTAGCGGGCTGTGCGCAACCAATGGCTGGATGCCAGCCGCTTCTCCTGGAGTGAACTTCAGCACTCCGATGAGCAATAAGACCACGACCAAACCGTATCGCGAAACCACAATCCCTGTCGCTTCCAGCCGCGACTGAATGCGCGCTGAAGGCACTCCCTGTATTGCATGATCAATATCCTTACTATCTGCACTCACTAAGTCCATCCGACCTCCCCGAAAATGCCTTACGCACCACCTCAGATTCTGGAAGAGTTGGAAAAGTTACATCGTCATGTCGTTCGAGCCGTCTGAAGTCGACGGCAACAATGTGGTACGAGACCCGGCACCGCACAGCGGTGCGCCATTTGAGATCTCGGCACGTGCGACCAGGAATGAACATTCCCGCGGATGCGGGTGCGACCGTGCCGGGATCGCCCACGCTGAACGAAGGTTGCCATTCATGCATCACCTAGAAAAAACACAGGCTGCGAAATTAGTTGACTGGGTTGGGGCTCGGTCATAAGCTTCCCCAACTGTTTTTTCTGCTCGTTCGAGGGGTTGGGGGATGCGCGTATTTTTACTCGCCTTTTTCTGCTTGAGCCAATGCATCTGGGCACAGTCAAAGGTGGAGCCATCGTCCCAGACGCTCGTTTTCACCAATGTGAATATCGTGGATACACGGGATGGTCGGATCCTGCCCGACATGACCGTGGTTGTGAGGGGCGGCCGAATTCAGGGTGTCGCCAGGGTTGGCTTGATCGCCAACGATCACAATGTTCGCATGATCAACGCAGCCGGCAAGTACATGATGCCAGGTTTGTGGGACATGGACGTGCACACTCCGAGCCCATCGGCGCCCTGGGACGAGCGGATCATCTATCCACTGTATATTGCCAATGGAGTGACCGGCGTGCGTGACATGGGCGGGGATCCAGAGCTGCTTGAACAGCGGTGCCAGCAGGTTGAAGATGGCGCATTGCCCGCTCCGCATATTTTGTTCGGAGGCCCATTCTTGTCTGGTGGAAAGAGCAGCACCGAAATCCTCGGCGTACAAAATCCTGCAGAAGCTCGCGAGGCAGTCGCAAGGCTGAAACGGCGGGGGGCGAATCTGCTGACGATCGGGCCCGACATTCCACGCGCCTCTTATTTCGCCCTCGCGGACGAGGCAGTGAAGCTGAAGATTCAGTTCGCTGGACCTGTTCCGGCTTCAATTACTGTCGCAGAAGCTTCGGCGGCAGGACAGAGCAGTATCGAACGTCTGAGTGGAATTCTGTTAGCGTGCTCGTCCAAAGAGGATGCGTTGCGCCAACGATGGTCGCAGGTTCTGGCTACCCAGGACGTCGCGTCTCATGCAGCCGTTGCGACTCTGGCGATGGCGACCTTCAATCCAGAGAAGTCTTGGAACCTGTTCGTGCAACTTTCGAACAACAACACTTGGCAGGTACCGGCGCTGGTATGGTCGCAGACGATGGCGAGGATGGATGATACAAATTTGACGGTTGATCCACGACTGAAGTATGTCCCTATTTCTGTTCGGCGTCAGTGGGAACTAGAACAGTTGCGATTGCAGAAGTCGCCGGAAGCATTGGAACTCGCGAAGAAAGAATCCGCACGCGAGCTCGAATTGGTCAATATCATGCGGCGCGCCGGAGTACAGTTCATGGCTGGGTCCGACGGCCCTGACCCTTATGTTTTCCCCGGTTTCAGCCTGCACGCGGAATTGGAGTGGTTGGTAAAGAGCGGCTTCAGTCCGACCCAGGCCCTACAATCAGCCACGTTCAATCCAGCTCTGTTTCAAGCCAAGTTGGACAAATTCGGCGTAGTCGAGACAGGGCACATGGCTGACCTGGTGCTGTTGGAAGCGAACCCGCTCGAGGATATCCGAAACACGCGCAAGATCGCAGCGGTGGTTATCGACGGAAAATACTATTCACGACAAGATCTGGACAAGATGCTGGCGCGGATCGCGGAAGTAGCAAGAAATCGGTGAGCAATCCCGCCGTCGTTCCCAGGCGAGGGTGCTTCCTACAACACTCCGTCGACACTCTTCTCTGGGAGGGGCGCATCCTTTGATTAGTTGTTTGATCTGATGAATTCCTCTATAGCCGATCGAACAACTGATTCTGAATCAGTTGCTCGTCCATAGTGTGGGAATCTCGCCTTGCAACGGCAATTGCAGATAGGAAATCATGATCCTCCTATGGCAATAGTAGGAATTCTCAGGAATCCGCCGAACTCATTTGGGAGCAATCGAACCCCTCCACACCCTTCCTTAGTTAAAACTGACCATGTAAAACCATGAACGCAGGACCTAGCGTGAGCAGGGTTCTGGGACCTCTGACGCGACAAGGCAGAGGCCTAGGACAGCGCCACTTGAATAAACTTGAATAAAGAGGTCAGTCGACCAGAGACCTTCGTGATAAGAGAACATGCAGAACATGCTTGGGTCGGCGCTATTCGTGTCGGCAATTCTTGTCTGACGAATGCTCCTATTCGCAGATCCCGATCCAAACCCCGCTACATTCAGTTTTCTTCTTAACACTAAGTCTCTGCGCCACTTCGAGAGCCAGAGCGCGAAATTGGCTCAAGGGCTGCGCTCTCGCCGGAATGCCCCGGCGGTAACTTTCAGCAATTCAACGGGATCGGGCGTTCAGCTGTGGGACTGCCAACAAATTTTGCACCCACGGTAGTGAGGCTATTCTGACGGTAACTCTGACAGTAACGAGGTTTAACAATTGTTTGCAAGTGATTGAAAACATGGTGGCCAGGGACGGAGTTGAACCGCCGACGCCAGCCTTTTCAGGGCCGCTAGAAAAAGTGTTTACAACTACTTAGAGGTGCCTTCCGGCTCTCCAAGTCATTGCAAATCACATTAGGCGAGGGCAACTGCCGGTAAAATTGCCAACTTTCTTTATCGGTCTTACAGTGGCCATTTCGAATGACTACAATATGCGTCACGGGTGTTTGATTTATGGCGGATCAGAATGGATGGTCGCGAAAACGACACCGCAAGTCGGGCGACATCTGGGGTGCATTCCATCGCCGACGGCGATTCGATGGAAAGTGGGTTCAGGCTACGGAAATACGGCTTGGAACCGTGGCTGAGCTGCCTAACGAAGAAGCTGCATGGGAGCGCTTCAACGAGCTCGGCCTAAAGCCTGATGCGCATCTCCCACAAAGAAATCCGAGGATCACCTTTGGGGAACTCGCAGCTCATTACGTTAAATTCGAACTGCCGGATGATCAGAGCAACGCCACAATCGAGAAGACCCAAGCGACGATCACAAAGTACAAACGCTATCTGAACAACTGGGCCCTACCTCGCTGGCAGCGAACACGTGCTCTCGCCGTCCATCCTTTCGAAATGGAAATCTGGCTCAAGGAGATTGCGCGGGAACACAACCTTCCGATCGCCACGCTGGCCGAAATTCACAAGATCATGAACCTCGTTTACCGACACGGCCAACGCTGCGGGCTCCTCCCACGAACTGATGAGGGCAATCTAATGCCGTTCGTTCGGCTTCCGGGCGACCAGAAATCGAATCCTGATCCGGAACCTGCTAGCGCCGCATGATAAGAGGAAGGCAGATGAGCAGCATTGGCGGATGCCTGAGCGGCCGCGTCGCGCGCGCCTGACTTGGGCCCACAAAAGCCCGCTCTAGATGCTCTCCTTTTTCTGACCACTTTCTCGAAAAAACAATAACTTGGGGAGTCTGCCTTTCGCTCAAACAGATCTCCAGGGGCTCTAATCAGCGGGGTTTTGACACAGTTCTGAAACACGATGTGACTGAAATCAAGCTGCCTTTGTAAGAGAGGCTTTGGATTCGGTTCTGCTTGCGCTTGCCGCCTGCTCAACGGAGCTGCGCTACCTTCGGCAATTGCGACGCGTTCCATCCGCCTCCGAGCGCCTTGATCAGAAGCACGCTGGCGTCCATGCGGCGTCTCCGGATGTCGACATCGTTCCGTTCGTTCTGCAGGGCAATCGTCTGCGCGGTCAGCACCTGCAGGTAAGGATCCGCTCCGCCGATATAACGATCGGTGAAAACCTGTAATGACTCCTGCGCCGAGGCGGTTGCGTCTTTCTGTTGCTGCGCTTCTTGATCGAGGATGCGAAGCGCCGCGAGATTGTCTTCGACCTGCTGAAGCGCCGTGAGCGTAGTCTCGCGATAGCCGGCCACGGTTGCGTCGTAGTTGGCGAGCGCCGCCTGTGAGGTCGCGCGCCGCCGCCCGGCGTCAAATAAGGTCTCGAGCGCGGAAGGTCCCAGCGCCCAAAAGCGGCTCGGCCAATTGAACCAGTTCGTGATGGAATTTCCCTCGAACCCGGCTGACGCGCTCAATACGATCGTCGGAAAAAACGCGGCGCGGGCAATTCCGATTTGTTCGTTCGATTCTGCAACCCGACGCTCCGCAGCGGCGATGTCCGGTCTCCGCTCAAGGAGTTGTGAGGGGAGTCCGACCGAAATAGCCGGAGGCTCGACTTGAAATGGCAATGGCGGCAGTTCGAATGCCGCCGGCGGCTTTCCCAGAAGAATGGCAATCGCATGCTCAAACTGCGCTCGTTCAACAGAAACATCCGTATCCTGCACCATCGTGGTTTCGAGCTGCGTTCGAGCCTGCGCAACATCGGATTTCGGAGCGGCGCCGCCCTCAAATCGGTTGGTGGTGAGCTGCAGGGCATCCTGGTAGGCCTTCACCGTGTCATCCAGGAGCTGCTTCTGGGCATCAGCGCTGCGCAACTCAAAGTAGTCGAACGCCAGTTCCGCATGAAGGCTAAGACTGACCGTTTCTAGATCGGCCGCCGTTGCTTGCGCCTCTTCCCGGGAAGCGGCAACCGTCCGCCGTACCCTTCCCCAGACATCGAGCTCATAAGAGAGGTCGAATGGAAGCACAAAGTCTCCTGTCGCGCTCGTGGTCTTGAAGTAGGGTCGGTTGGCCGAGTCTCGTATGGACGCAATGCCCGGCGCGGTAGAGATGGTTGGAAATTGGGATGCTCGGTTGAAGCGAATCACAGCCCGCGCTCGCTGAAAGCGAGCCTGTGCGACCTTGAGGTCCTGGTTGGAAATGGTGAGCTGAGCTTCGAGGGCGTTCAACTGCTCGTCTCCGAAGATTTCCCACCATGCCCCTCGCTGCAACTGGTCGCTTGGGTCGGCTGTTTTCCAGCCATCCATTTCTTTAAACGCAGATAATAGTGCACGCACGCTGCCTCATTCTCCAGCACCTCCCGACCGGGCGTTACCCACCTGAACTGGGGTGCCACTGACTAGCGAATCAGATGGGCTTAGAATGACATCATCTTGGGGCCGTAGTCCGGCAAGTATCTCCATGCTGTCGCCATAATCGTGGCCAGGCGTTACCGAAACCAGTTCCGCCTTCCCGTTGTGCACAACCGCTACCTCGAGGCCAGCTCTACGAAAAATCAAAGCGTTGGACGGGACCGTCAGCGAGCGCGAGTCTTCTGGCAGCTTGAGATGGATTTGCACGTATGCGCCTGGCTTCAGGCGGCCACCGCTGTTGTCCGCGTCGACTTCCACGAGCAGAGTACGAGACACTAGATCGATCGCATTCGAGTTTCTGACCAGGACCCCATGAAACAGTTCGCCCGGATATTCGTCGAGCGTCAGGTCGGCGGGCGCTCCTGAGATAGCAGAGCGCGAGTACACCTCCGGAACCGCGACGTAGATGCGCAACTTGTTGATGGCGGCAATGTGGAACAGCTCTTTCGGAGCATTGGCCCCCGCGTCGATCAGGGCGCCCACGTCCGTACTCCGGGCTGTAATGATACCGTCGAAAGGCGCATAGACCTTTTCGAAGGATTGCAATTGCTCAAGCCGCGCCACGTTGGCTTGGTTCGAATCGACCGTTGCCTTGTTGGCTACGTTTGCGTTCACGGCATTGTCGCGCTCCTGCGTTGAAACCGAATGGGTCTTTAATAAATTCTCATCGCGCTCGGCAGTGATTTGTGACAGATTCAGATTGGCTTCGGCGGTGGCTAGCTCAGCCTTCACCTGCCGCAGTTGTTGATCGAGTTCGGGTGTTTCGATCTCCGCAAGCAGCTCACCCTTTCGGACGTGTGCCCCAATATCTACGTACCAGCGCTTGAGATATCCGTTGGTCCGCGCGTAAATAGGAGAATCGATGAAGGCCTGGGTGTTACCAGGCAAGACCAGATCCTGGGCGCGGGTCGCCGGTCGCGGATGCACCACATTGACGCTGGGAATCGCCGCCTGGTCGGTTGCCTCCACAAGGCGTGAAGCGGCTAGTGTGCGGGTATGGACACCGAAAGCTGCGACCACGGCGATTGCCAACGCCGCCGCCGCGAGAAATACGAGGACACCGCGCGGAACACCATTGTTCGGAAGGTTCTCAGTGGTCGGATCGGCTACGTTGACTGCCGTGATCTTCGTCTCCCCGACGGTCATGGCATTCGTATCCTCAGTTTGGTTGCGAGTGTTATTAAGCATGAATTGGCTGTCCTTCCTCTTCGGTTGAAACGCTAGGATCGTTTTCCTGGCGTCTTCGGTGCAGAAGGCTAAAAATCGACGGAACAAATAACAGTGTGGCTACCGTGGCACAGAGCAGGCCACCGATCACGGCTCGGCCAAGAGGTGCGTTCTGCTCGCCTCCGTCACCCAGGCCCAGAGCAATCGGAATCATGCCGATAATCATGGCCAGCGCGGTCATGATGACCGGCCGAAACCGCGTGTATCCTGCCTCAATGGCCGCTTCTATCGGATCTCCGTGATGAAGAAGCTGTTCCTTCGCGAAAGAAACCACGAGGATGCTGTTCGCCGTTGCTACTCCCATGCACATAATCGCGCCCATCAATGCGGGGACGCTCAGCGTGGTGCGGGTGATGAATAGAAACAGGACAATCCCAGCCAGGGCAGCCGGAAGCGCCGTAATAATAATGAAGGGATCCAGCCACGACTGGAAATTCACCACGATCAACAGGTAAACCAGCACAATGGAGAAACCGAGGCCTGCCAACAGTCCCAAGTATGAACCGCGCATCGTCTGGATCTGGCCGCGAATTGTGATAAAGCTCCCGCGCGGCAAGGACTTGCGATTGGCATCGACGATACGGTCGACATCGCGTGCCGCCGATCCCAAGTCGCGGTCCTGGACAGCGCCGTAAATTTCGACGATGCGGCGTATGTTGTAGTGGCTGATCGCCTCCATTTCGGTGTTGCGTTTGAGGGAGGCCACGTCCGCCAGAATTCCTGGGCGGGATGTGCCCGTCGCAGTAATCGGTGTGTTCGCCAGGTCCTGCAGCGATTGGACTTTGTACTGCGGGGTCTGTGCGACGAGGTTGTAGCTGACGCCGTTCTTCCAGTTGAGAAAGAAGATGGGCGTGATCTGAAAACTTCCGCTCAAGGAATTCAAAACACTGGTGGCGACGCTCCGCTCGGTCAGCCCACCTTGCGCCGCCTTCGTGCGATCGACGTTAATGTCGTAGGTCGGGTAATCGAACTGCTGTTGGATGCGCAGATCTGTTAAGCCCGGAACGTGCCGGAGTTCAGCTAGAATCCGCTCGGCTACCTGGCGATTTCCCTCGATGTCGGCCCCATCGATCTGAATGTCGATCGGTGCAGGCAATCCAAAATTCAACACCTGCGTAACAATATCTGCGGGGAGAAAGTAAAACGTGACGTCTGGAAATTCCCTTGGCAGCGTCCTGCGTGAGACGGGAGGTACTGCGCATGTAGTTGATCGCGCTGTACGGCAAGCCGATATTGTCCAGGATGTTTTCTACCTCGCGCGTCGGGATCTGCCGGCGGACAGAAGCCTCAATCAGATCGCAGGTTCTGGCGGTTTCCTCAATTCGCGTCCCGCTCTTGGCTCGAATATGCAGAATGAACTGCCCATTATCGCTGCCCGGGAAGAAATTCTGACCAAGCCAGGGCACAAGCAGAGAAATCGAAAGGCAGACGAGCAAGAAAGCGGGAATGAAAACGGACCGCCGATGCACTGCCGTAGTAAGCAAGAGTTGGTAAGACAGCCGCAGTCGGTGGAAGCCCCTCTCAAAACTAGCCTGGAATCGTGAAACGACATTTCGGCGCCCAGCATGGTGCTCCCCCGATCTGAGCAGATACAAGGCCATGGTTGGAACGATGGTTCGGGAGAAAAAATACGAGGCCAGCATGGCAAAGACCACGGCTTCGGCAAGCGGCACAAAGAGAAATTTCGAGACCCCAGCGAGAAAGAACATAGGCAAGAACACGATGCAGATGCACAACGTTGAAACAAACGCGGGGACGGCGATCTGCGACGCGCCATCGAGAATGGCTCGCCGGATCTCCTTGCCTTGGGCCAGGTTTCGCTCGATGTTCTCAATCTCCACCGTGGCGTCGTCCACCAGGATGCCAACTGCCAAGGCGAATCCACCCAGAGTCATGATGTTGATCGTCTGTCCCAAGAAACTCAGGATGATGACGGATGTCAGGATGGAAAGCGGAATAGAAACCGCGATGATCAAGGTGGTGCGCCAGCTACCGAGAAAGAGCAGGATCATTAATGCCGTGAGACAGGCTGCGATCAGAGCTTCCCGGATAACGCCGTTCACAGCGGCTTTCACAAAGATCGACTGATCCGCCAGCGGTTGAATCTTGAGCTCAGGCGGAAGAGTCTGCGCCACCCGAGGCAAAAGATCACGAATTCCCTCAACAACGCTGATCGTCGACGCCGTGCCCGCCTTCAAAATGCTGAGCAGTACTCCCCGATGCCCATCCTGCCGCACGACGTTGGTCTGCGGGGCGAATCCATCGCGAACATTGGCAACGTCGCGCAGATATACTGTGGAGGTGCCCACTTGTTTGATGGGCAGGCTGTTGAGTTCATCCACCGTTCTGGGGCTTGAATTCACCCGCACGTCATACTCGAACTCGTCGATCTTTGCGGTGCCGGCGGGCAGCACGAGGTTCTGATTGGTAAGGGAATTCAGCACGTCTTGCGGGGAAAGCCCTTTTGCCTGAAGCAAATCAGGGTTCAAGTCGATCATCACTTGGCGCTGCTTGCCCCCGTACGGGAACGGAACAACGGCTCCGGGAACCGTGACGAGTTGCGGCCGGATGAAGTTTTGCCCCACGTCGTTCAATTGCTGCTCGGAGAGGCCTTTGCCGCTGAGGCCGAGTTGCAGAATCGGCACGCTGGAAGCACTGTAGTTGATGATTAGCGGTGGTAAAGCCCCCGGTGGCAATTGGCGAAGGATCGTCTGGGAGACGGCGGTGACTTGGGCGTTCGCGGTGTCCAAGCTGGCAGTCGGTTGCAAAAAGATCTTGACGATGGCTTGGCCGTTCACGGTCGTCGACTCAATGTGTTCGATGTTGTCGACCGTCGTCGTCAGCACCCTCTCGTACACACTGGTAAGCCGGCCTTCCAGTTCTTCCGGATTCAGGCCGGTGTACTGCCAGGCGACGGCAATCACGGGGATGTTGATGTTCGGAAAAATGTCGGTTGGCGTCCGCAGGATCACAATCGGACTCAAGATCAGAATCAGCAGCGCCAGAACCACGAAGGTATACGGGCGATCGAGAGCAATCCGAACGATCCACATGGCTTAAGCCTCCTCCGGTTTGCGGCCTTCACTGAGGTTCTGTAACAAACTCTTCGTGTAAACCCCGCGCACGACGAACTCGGCGCCGTCGGCCATCATTTCCGCGAGTGCCCTTTCGCCGCGTTCGTCGACATACGTCAGGTCTACGAGATTGACCACAGACTTCCGGCCGCGGCGCTCGACGTGTCTTTGCCTCCAGGATGAAGTGAGTTCGTCGACCACTTGTCCGGCGAGCCGCCCTTCGAGGATCCAGGTGTCTTGATCCTGGGTGCTGCGGATTGCGATCCGAAGCATGGCGTTTTTAGTCTTAACTTTCATGCCCTGAGTCTGTCGGGTTTGCTATATGCGCGCTCGATGCCAAACTCTGTTGGGCCTGAGCAAACGACCCCAAGCACTTCGGGAACAGGGAGATAAGTCGCCGATGACACCTGTGGGGCTCGCGCTGCTGCCCAAAAATGACAGAGTTGGCTGATGGGCACCTTGGCATTCTTGGGCACCTGCAATCGCAGGTGATATCTGGTCTAGGCATCGAGGGGCAGGGATAGATATTCGCTCGAACGAGCGGCAGCCCGCCGGTTTGTCAGCCCGGCGAGAGCGAGTACCTGAGTAGGACAAAAGTAGGTCTCGGGTGTATTACAAGCTCTCTCGCCTGCTGGGAATCCCGAGCTTCCGCATCCGGTACTGCAGCGTGGAACGCTTCAGGCCGAGTCGGGACGCAGCGCCGTTGGGTCCGGCCACAGTCCAATGCGTTGCCTCGAGGACTCCCAGAATCTGCTGGCGTTCGCTTTCATCAACCGCTCTTCGGGCATCCCGAGGGTCGGCAATCTGCAGTTCGCCGATCTTTTCATGACCACTGGGCGGATGGTTACGGGGCTTGAGATCTGCAGTAGATACGTTCAGCACGGACCCCGTGGAGACGATCACGGCGCGTTCAATCACGTTCTGCAGTTCGCGGATATTGCCTGGCCAATGGTATTCGCACAATGCCGTCATGGTCGCCGGGGGAATCGAGTCAACGTTTTTCTTCAAACGCCGGGCAAAATGCTGTACAAAGTGTCTGACCAGAAGAGGAATGTCCTCTTTTCGCTCGCGCAGAGCGGGGAGATGGATGGGGAAGACGTCCAGCCGGTAAAACAAATCGGAGCGAAATTTTCCGCTTTCCACCATTGCACTCAGGTCGCTGTTGGTTGCTGCGATCAGACGTGCATCGGTTTTCAAGGTTCGCGAGCTTCCCAAACGCTCGAATTCTCTTTCCTGCAGGACCCGCAGTAGCTTCGGTTGCAGCTCAAGCGGGATCTCGCCAATTTCGTCGAGGAACACCGTCCCTTGGTTTGCCAGTTCGAAGCGGCCGATGCGCTGCGCGACGGCGCCGGTAAAAGCTCCTTTTTCGTGCCCGAATAACTCGCTCTCCAGCAGTCCGGTTGGAATCGCGGCGCAATTGAGCTTGACGAAGGCCCGTGCAGCACGTTCGCTCAATTCGTGAATCGCTCGTGCAATCAACTCTTTTCCTGT
>WNFN01043285.1_pt1 | contig 24908 bp, 17 predicted proteins | sample 5400161 | NCBI WGS metagenome assembly WNFN01 (sample SAMN13153353, study PRJNA577476) | soil metagenome | isolation source: 80 cm saprolite on Douglas fir-dominated hillslope | place: USA:California | collected 2013-09-17 | reverse complement strand
CGAGGAGCGCCGCCACCGCCGCCACTCCGGCCAGGTAGACGGGATGGAGCGGCGCCAGCATGTACAGCGCAGCCAGGAGGACCACGGCCGCGACGTGGAGGAGGCGCGCGACGGTCAAGGCGCGACGGATGCCCAGGCGGGCGGGCAACGAGCGCAGACCCTCGCGCCGGTCGAAGTCGACGTCCTGGCAGGAATAGATGGTGTCGAACCCGGCCACCCAGAAAAGGACGGCCAGCGCGAGCACGACGGGCGGAAGGTCGAACCGGCCGCGGACGGCCAGCCACGCGCCGACGGGCGCGATGGACAGGGCCAGCCCGAGCACGAGGTGCGAGAGCGATGTGAAGCGCTTCGTGTACGAGTACCCGAGCACCACGAGCAGGGCCACCGGCGAGAGAAGGAGGCAGAGCGGGTTGAGCATGGCCGCCGCCCCCACCAGGGCCAGCGCGGAGAGGCCGACGAAGAGCCACACCTCGCGCCGCGAGAGCAGGCCCCGCGGCAGCTCGCGGCCGGCCGTGCGCGGGTTGCGCGCGTCGATGGCCTGGTCGGCCAGGCGGTTGAATCCCATGGCCGCGCTGCGCGCGCCGATCATGGCCAGCACGATCCACGGCAGCTCTCGCCAGGGAACGCGCCCGCCCGCGGCCACCGCCGCCGAGGCCAGCGCGAACGGCAGGGCGAACACGGAGTGCGAGAACTTGATCATGCGGCCGTACACGATCGCCCGATCGACGAGGGTCTTCACTCCCGGACCCCGCGCAGCCGCGCCTCACCCGACAGGAGGAAGGCCAGCGGATCGGACAGGGAGGGCGGACCCTCCGTGAACGCGAAGGCGGCCTCCGCGCCCGCGGCGATCTGGCCGAGACCGGGAAAGCCGAGCGCCTCCGCGCCGCCGCGCGTGGCCGTGCGCACGAGCCACTCCGGCTCGAGGGACGGGAACGCGCGATGCAGGGCCAGGACGTCTTCCCAGAGGTCGAGGCTCGGCACGCTGGCCAGGCTGTCCGTCCCAATGGCCAGGCGGACGCCGGCCGCCCGCAGCTCGGGGACGGGAGCGAGACCGACATCGAGGGCGCGGTTGCTGCGCGGGCAGAGGACGACCGTGGCCCCTCGCGCCGCGAGCAGCGCGCAGTCGGCCTCGTCCACCTGGACACCGTGTGCGGCCAGCAAACCCGAATGCAGCACGCCAAGCCGGTCCACGAACTGGACCGGGCTCAGGTGAGGCGGCACGAAGGCCACGTGTCCCAGCCCGCGGCGGGCGAGGAAGGCGCTCCACTCCGGGTCGCGGCCGTGCAGGAACCGGCGCTCGTGCGGAGACTCGGCCAGGTGCATCGCGGACACGCCGCCCGCCTCGACGAGGGCGGTGAGCAGTGCGGGCGACACCGAATGCGGCGCGTGCGCGGCCAGCGCTACGGTGATCGTGTCGGGAAGGTTGAGGCTCCCCAGCCGCGCGTGTGCGGCGTCCAACACGCGGTCCGCGACGGCCGGGTCCCATCCGATCAGCTCGAAGAACACGCGCGCCCGCAGCGACGAGTCCTTGAGGAGATCCAGGTGCGCGAGCGCGTTGGACACGTCGCCCACGGCGACGGTGCCCGTCCGCTCGAGCTCCTCGATGGCCGCCGCCGTTCGCGCACGCACCGTGTCCATCGGGTCCTCGCCGCGCGTCGTCACCAGCCGTTCCACCCAGTCCACGAATCCGGCCGCCGCCGCCAGCCGTCCGGCCAGGTGCGACAGCTCCAAGTGGCAATGGGCGTTGACGAGGCCGGGCATCAGCACGCCGGGGCCGAGGTCGCGCGCCTCGCCCGCGGGAGCCTCCGCCGCCGGCCCCACCCACGCGACGCGCCCGTCGTCCGCGGCGACGCACGCATCGCGCAGAGGCGGACGGTCCACGGGCAGCACCCATCCGGCGCGGTAGACGATCACTCCGGGAGTTTAGCGGAAGGGCCGCTACTCGACGCGCACGGCCTGGAAGGCCTCGCTGATGCGCCCCGAAGCCGGATCGCGCAGGCGGACGCGCAGGGTGTATTCACCCGCGGCCAGGTCGGCGGGCGTGACGTTGAGGACGAAGCGGCGGAAGCCGTCGGCGCCGGCTACGGCCTTGACCATCTCGATCCGCCCGAGCCGGACGGCGGTGCCGTCGGCCTTCACGAGCTGCGGTTTGATCTCGAACGACGCGCCGGGATCGTAGTTGCGCCCACCATCGAAGGCGAGCAGGCACACGCGCTCGGTGTGGCCATTGGCGAGGGAGGGCCGCACGCGCGGCACGAACGGCTCGTCCGCGACCTGGAACGGAGACGCGGGCGGGCTCGCCCCGCGCGACGGGGCGTCGATCACCACCCACAGGGCCGGATCGTCCATGAAGAGTGGCGGGAAGAGCATCACGTCGGGGGAATCGAAAGACGGGAGGTTGAGGTCCAGCCACGCCGACCCCATCTGCCCGCGGGTGGCGTCCCGTACCAGCACCCGCAGCGAATGGCGACCGGGAGGCAACACGAAGGCGCCCCGGCACTTCAGTCCACGACCTCTAAGCTTGGCGCCCACCTTCGAGACGTCGAGGTTGGAGGCGACGGCGATGAAGTCTTCGATCCCGCCCTTCTCGTCGAGGGCGTAGGCATAGATCTCCAGGCCCAGGGGCGCCTCGTCCGGGAACGTTCGGGGCTGCACCTCGATCACGAACGAGAACGCGGCCCGTCCCCCTGACGCCCGAGAGGGGACACCCAGCGCCCGGACGGCGATATCGGATTCCGGGAGGCCCTTGGCGACGATCTCCGCGGCTTCGAATCGGCGAGAGAGCGCCGTGCGCTCGCGCTCGGCCGCGCGCTCGAAATAACCGGCGCGGTGCGACACGGCGACGTCACGGGGCCGCGCCACCCGGACGCGCAGCTTGTGGAACCGTCCGGCCCCGCGGCTGGCGACCGGCTCGAAGGCGAGCAGGTAGTAGCGCCGGCTCATCTCGGCGATCTCGCTCAGCGCCTGTCCGAGGTCGTTCGCATCCTTGAACAGCCGTCCGCCCGAGAGGTTCGCGATCTCCGCCAGCGACTCCTGGCCCGAGCGCCGGACCGGCTCGCCCGTGCCCTGGGCGGCATCGCCGCGGGCGGCCAGCCCGCTGAGGTCGACGGTGTGAACGACGGCGTCGGCGGCGGAGAACGCGCGCAGAGAGCGCGCCATCTCTTCGCGGACCTGGGTGTCGCCGAAGCGATTCTCGCTCTGCACCTCCCAGAGCCGCCCGCGCACCACGGCGTCCGAGTCGGCGAGGGTCTGCGCCGTGCTCTGCCCACCCAGCGTGGTCTCTTCGAACCCGCTGGAGAGCAGCACCACCTGCTTGCGGCCCTGCACGACCTCCAGCGCGGTCGCGAGCTGCCCGAGCCCCTCGAACAGGGCAAGCACCTTCTGGCGATAGACGGCCTGCTGCGTGCGCTCGAAGCGGATCTGCACGGCGCGCATGGCGTCGACGATCGCGTTGCCCGACTCTTCGGGCAGCGTATCGGGCATCGCCGCGCCCACCTCGCGCAGGTCGAAGGCCAGTCCGAGCGGGTCGGCGCGCCGGTCGAGCTGCGACACGCCGAGCGTTTCGATCGCGCGCGCGAGCTGTGCGCGGTCGGGTGTGAAGGCCAGGAGCAGGCGCACGCCGTGGTTGGCGGAGAAGGTGGCGACGGAAGCCAGGTCCGAAGGGGCCAGGCGAACAGCAGGAATTGGCGCCCGGCCGCCGGCGAATCCCGCGTCTGCTCGGGCAGCAGCTCAGCGGCGTCGATCTCGCGGAGGCCGACGAGCTTCACGGGCCGGCCATCGTCGGTGACTTCGAAGTCGCCGACGGTGAGGCCGGTGACCGCGTGACCCTTGCGGTCGGTCGCGAACACGGGCAGCGTGACCACCGTGATCGCCGATCCGAACTGGGGGGGCTCCGGCACCGCCGCCACCGACGTGGGCGTCCATATCCCAACGAGCAAGAGGACCGTGACGGGCCACCACGGCATGGGCCGCCTCGAAGTGCGTCCAGTCTCGCCCGTAAACCTCGAAATCCTAATGACCTTCACGATATCTCGCCGATCCAACGTCTTGGATTCAACGGGCCGTGCACTACGGCGCGATGGACCCTTCGCGACGCGAATATGATTGGCCAGGGGAACCAATGAACTGTACATTCAATAACTTAGATGAACTGATCCCCAGCAGGCATGATTGGCGTGGGTCTTGCCTAGAACGCCTGCAACGTTCAGTCCAAGCGGATAACCCGTTCTCCGCTGGTGGAGGAGGTCGAGGCGCTTATGAAGAAAAGTCTTCTCACTCTCGTGGTGCTCTTGGGGCTGGCCCTTCCAGTGGCCGCCCAGCTCGCGACGGGTAACATCTATGGGACCGTCACCGATGAGTCGGGGGCGCCCCTTCCCGGAGCCATCGTTTCCGTCACGGGAGTCAACGGCAGCTCCAGCACCACGGCCGGATCCGATGGCCGCTTCCGAGTGCTGAACCTCTCACCTGGCGCCTACAAAGTGAGGACCACCCTCACCGGCTTCTCCACCGTGAATCGTGACAACGTGGTGGTGGCGACGGGCACGAACGTGGACATCCCGGTCACCCTCAAGGTGGCCTCGATCGAGGAGACGATCACGGTGACGGCGGAGACGCCGGTCATCGACACCAAGCGCACCGGGACGTCGACCGTTTTCACGCAGGAGGAGCTCTCGAAGATCCCGAACTCGCGCGATCCGTGGGCGCTGCTCNNTTCCGGCAACGGCGGCGTGTGGTCCCTGGACGGCGTGCAGATCACCGACATGGCCGCCATCGGCGCCTCACCCACCTACTTCGACTACGACGCCTTCCAGGAGATCCAGATCTCGACCAGCGGCAACGACATCCGCCAGCCGACCGGGGGCATCGGCATCAACTTCGTGACCAGGCGCGGCACGAACCAGTTCCATGGCAACGTCCACGGATACTTCACGCACGAGGACCTGGCCTCGAGCAACGTGCCCAGCGAGCTGGCCGCCATCGGCGTCACGGACCAGACGGCGAACCACAACAAGCAGGTCGCCGACTACGGGTTCGACCTGGGCGGTCCGATCGTGAAGGACAAGCTGTGGTTCTGGGGTTCGTGGGGCAAGCAGGACATCCGCCTCGTGCGCTCCGCGGGCGCCCTCATCGACAAGACGCTCCTGAAGGACAGCAACGTCAAGGTCAACTGGCAGGCGAGCAAGAGCGACATGATCAGCGCGTTCTGGTTCCTGGGCGCGAAGGAGAAGTTCGGCCGCGGCACCGGCGCGCCCAACTGCGCCGGATGCGTGGAGGCGGACACCGCGACCTGGAACCAGGGCGGCGCCTACCCGGAGAGCCGGCCGCACGGGCTGTGGAAGCTCGAGGACAACCACATCTTCAGCCCGAGCTTCTACCTCACCACCAAGGTCGCCTACTACGGTGCGGGCTTCCAGCTCGCCCCTCGAGGCGGGCTCGACGGCCAGGCCGGGATCAGCCAGCGGCTCGGGCAGACGTTCGGCACGACCCGTCTCTCCCTCAACGTCCGCCCGCAGTACACCGCCAACATGGACGCGAACTACTTCCTCGCCGGGATGGGCGGCAACCACGAGCTGAAGTTCGGGGGAGGCTATCGCTGGACGCAAGCGCTCACCGGCACGATCTGGCCGGGCGACAAGGTCGTGGCCTTCGACAACTCCGCCACGGACAAGCGCGTCCGACTGTACCGCGAAGGCAAGGGAGTCAACCGGACCTTCTACACGAGCGCTTACGTCGGCGACACGTTCACCAAGGACCGCCTGACCTTGAACCTCGGCTTGCGTTTCGATCACCAGAACGGCCGTGCGGCCGCGACGGACGTGTTGGGCAACGGCGCCTTCGCTAGCGTGGTGCCGGGGATCTCCTTCGGCGGCTACGACTCCCCGTTCGCGTGGAACGACCTCTCGCCGCGGGCAGGAATGACCCTCGCCCTCGACAGATCGCGCCGGACGTTGCTCCGCGCGTCCTTTGCCCGCTACGCCACGCAGCTCGACACCGGGACGGTGGGCTACTCGAACCCCAGCGGCAACACGGGCTTTGCCGAGTATCCCTGGGTGGACCTCAACGGCGACCATTTCGCGCAGCCGGGCGAGGTGACGATCACGCCCACGCCTCTGGCCACGGGCGGAGGGTTCAACCCCGCCGCCCCGACCGCCGTCACCTCTTCCAACATCATCGACCCCGGCCTCAAGGCCCCGCTCACCAATGAAGGCGTGTTCGGCATCGACCGCGAGCTGTTCCCCAACCTGGCGGTATCCGTCACCTACACCTACCGCCGGTTCACGCGGTTCGTGATGACGCCCCGCGTGGGCATGACGCCCGCGGACTACACGCCGGGCGCGCTGCTGACGGGCTTGCTGCCGGACGGGACGGCGTACAGCGTTCCCACGTTCGTCCCCAACCCGGCGAAGGTGACGGCGGGCGGTAACGGCCGCTTCGAGACCAACGCTCCGGACTACTACCAGACCTTCAACGGGGTCGAGTTCTCGGCCACCAAGCGGCTGGCCAACAAGTGGATGTTCCGCGCCGCGGCGGCCTGGAACAACCACCAGGAGTTCTACAAGAACACGCCCTATGTGACCGACTTCCAGGGGAACGGCGTGGCCTCCGGCCAGCCCACCCGTCTCGACACGGACGCGCTGGTCAGCGGCGGCCAGGTCGCGCCACGCAGCGCGGGCAGCGGCAACGGCGACGTGTTCCTCAACGCGAAGTGGGCGGTCAACGCGAGCGCCCTCTACCAGCTCCCGTGGGGCGTCGAGGCGGCGGCGAACCTGTTCGGAAAGCAGGGCACGCCGTATCCTCTCTTCCGAAACGCGGCGCTGGGCCAGGACGGCAACTCGCGCGTGTTGATCACTCCCACGGTCGACGACTCGCGGCTGAAGGACCTTTGGGACCTCGACCTCCGTCTGGCCAAGAACGTCCGGTTCGGCGGGCGCACCACGTTCACGGTCACTGCCGATCTTTTCAACGCCTTCAATTCCAACACCGAGCTGAACCGGCAGCGCAGCATCACGGCGGCCAACTTCCACCTCCTGACCGACAACCTGTCTCCGCGGATCCTGCGGCTGGGCGTGCGGCTGGGCTTCTAGGCCGTCTCTTCGTGACGAAAGGCCCCGGGGCCACCCGCCCCGGGGCCTTTTTCTTTACGGCCGATCAGGAGCCCGGGCGCACGCGGAGCAGCGCGTAGGACTCGAGGTGCTCCCCCGCGTCCCCGAGCGCGATGCGCAGCGTGTAGTCGCCGGGGTCGAGCGCGTCGGGCGTGTAGCCCAGCAGGAACGTGCGCCGCCCGTCCGACTGCCGGTACACCTTTTCGATGCGCAGGACGCCGGCCGGCGCCGCGCGGCCGTCGCGCGAGGTCAGCGAGGAGCGGATCTGGATGTCGGAGGCGGCGTCTTCGGGCTGCGGTGCCGCGAAGGCGACCAGGACCATCTTCTCGGAGGCGCCGCCTCGGACCTCGAGGCTGGTGCGGGGCACGAATTGCTTCCCTCCGACCTGGAAGGGCGAGGCGTCCCCGCCGCCCACCTTGCCCGCCATCTCGAGGCTCAGCCAGGTGCCGGGGTCTTCCACCACCACCGGCGTCGCGAGCGTGCGCAGCGTGTAGTGCCCGGCCGGGACACGCAGGGTGCCGTAGAACGACACTCCCCGCGTGTCCCCCACCGGCCGGCGCTCCGCGTCGATGCGCGCGAGCTGCGCGATGTGGTCGCGCACCGTCCCGTCTTCGGCCACGGCGTACGTGTACAGCTCGAGCGAGCTCGGCCGGCCCCGTGACCACTCGAGGGAGGCCGCGGGAATCTGCACCACCATCGCCACCGCCTGCGTGCCGTCGCGGGCGGGCAGGGGAAGGCAGAGGCTGGAGAGGCGCAGGTCGTTGCGCGGCGCATCGGCCGTCCCCGACATCACCAGCTCGGCCGCCTCGAACTGGCGCTGCAGCAGCATGGTCTGCGCCGTGATCGGCTCGCGTTCGTAATACCCGGGCCGGTGCGAGAGCTTCATGCCCTTGCGCGCCACGCGCACGCGCACCTTGTGGTACGTGCCCGGCCCCTTGGTGGCGGCGGGCTGGAACCCGAGCACGTAGTAGCGGCTGGTCATGTCCAGCATCTCGCGCAGCAGGGGCTCGAGGGTGTTCGCGTCCTTGAAGAAGCGCCCCCCCGTCTCGGAGGCGAGCAGGGTCAGCGAGTCGCGGCCGCCCGTGTCCCGCTGGCTGTCCACCGCGATCCAGCTCCTCTGCAGGGAGTCGTCGCGGCCGAACCCGGTGACGTCGATGGTGTGGACGACGGTGTCGGCGGCGGTGAAGCCCTTCGTCATGGTGGTGAGCTCGTCACGCAGCCGCGTGTCGCCGAAGCGCGTGGCGTCGTCGATCTCCCACAGACGGCCCGCCGCGGCGGATTCCGCCGACTTCTTCTGCTCCTCGCCCGTCTGTCCGATGAGCAGCCGCGAGTCGAACCCGGCCGAGAAGTACAGCACCTGCTTGCGGCCCTCCACCCTGCGCAGCGCCCGCGACAGGCCTCCCATGGCCGAGACGAAGGTCGCGATGTTGGCGCGATAGGACTCGACCTCGGCCGCGCGCATGCGGTTGATGAGGACGGTGGCCAGGCCGCCCACGTCGAGCTGCTCGTTCTGTTGTGCGACCACTCCGCCCGTGGTGACGTCGAGCGCGTTGAGGTCCGCGGCCAGGGCGAGGGGATCGCTGATGCGCGCCTGGTTGACCACCCCGAGGCTTTCGATGGCGTGGGCGAGGAACCCTCGATCCTCGGTGAAGTTCGCCAGCAACCGCAGTCCGCGGCTGATGTCGAACGTCGCGACCGCGGCCAGGTCGGAGGGCGCGAGACGGGAGCGCACGAAGTCGAGCCCGGCGCGCTGGGCGCGGCGGAGGCCGCTCGCCTCGGTGAAGGACTTGTCGAAGAGGAGGAGGAAGCGCCGCCGCGCGGCGGAGGCTTCCCGTATCGCATCCTGGTCCTCGGGCGAGGTCGTATCGACGTAGCGGAAGGAGATGACGGGAACGCGCCGGCCGTCCTCGTAGAGCTCGAAATCTTCCGCGCCGAGGCCGCGGGCGGCGGCTCCGTCGGGCCCCACCACGAAGATCGGGAGGAGCACGACCGCGATTTCGCTCGAGAAGACGGGCGGAGGTGGACCCTCGCCGCCGCGGACGAGGGCGAGCGGAGCCACGAGGCAGGCACCAAGGGCAAGGACGACCGCTCGCTTCACCGTGGCCGCTCCAATCTCGAGAGAAGGTATCCAAGCATGCGCCTGCTCCGAAAGTAAAGAAGGCCTTTTTGGATGCGACACGAGTCGGCCAGAAGCTCCAACGATTTGAATTTAATCCATATTGTTGGACTCCTTGGCCTTGGCGCTGCACCAAGCCGTGGCCGTTGAGATCCGATTAATTACTGAAAACAAAGGGGATCAGGTGATGCTCGGCGGGCTCCTTTTCGGGGCACCGATTTTGCTCCCCACGCGGATAACCCGTTCTCACTGCAATTACACGGAGGAGAGATGAAGAGATTCCTACTCCTGGGGCTGGCGCTCCTCCTCGCGCTTGCCCCCGGGGTCTATGCGCAGGTCGCAACCGGAAATGTCTACGGCAACGTGCGGGACGAATCCGGAGCCGTGCTTCCGGGCGCGGCCGTCACGCTCTCGGGCGAGCTCGGGACGCGCACCACGACGACGAGCAGCCAGGGCGATTTCCGCTTCCTCAACCTGGACCGCGGCCAATACAAGGTGTCGGTCAATCTCGCCGGGTTCACGACGGTGGTCCGCACGGTCAACGTCGTCACCGGTGAGAATGTCTCGCTGGACTTCCCGCTCAAGGTCGCCTCGGTGGCGGAGACGGTCACCGTCTCCGGCGAGATACCGATCGTCGATCCCAAGAAGCGCGGCACCTCGACGACGCTGACGACGGAAGAGCTGCAGAACATTCCCAGCGCGCGCGACCCGTGGGGCGTGCTGCGGAACGTTCCCGGCGTGCTCCTCGACCGCGTGAACATCGCCGGCAATGAGAACGGCCAGCAGGCCAGCGTCGCGGGCAAGGGCTCGACCAGCGGCGACAAGACCTGGAACCTGGACGGCATCAACATCACCGACATGTCCGCCACCGGCGCCTCTCCCACCTACTACGACTTCGAGGCCTTCCAGGAGATCAACGTCTCCACCGGCGGCGGCGACCTCAACGTCCCGACGGGCGGCATCGGGATCAACCTCGTCACCAAGCGCGGCACGAACAAGTTCCACGGTGGCGGCCACTATCTCAAGGCCGATGACTCCTGGGAGTCCGGCAACGTCCCGAGCCAGCTCGCCAACGATCCACGCCTCAAGGGGTCCGACAAGGCCGATCACCTCAAGGAAATCGCCGACTGGGGCTTCGATCTGGGCGGCCCGATCATCAAGGACAAGCTCTGGTTCTACGGGTCCTTCGGACGGCAAGACATCAAGAACATCCGGCTCGTGCAGACGCACGACGACACGATCCTCGACGGGTACAACGCCAAGATCAACTGGCAGGCGGCCGGCAGCACGATGGTGTCGGGCTACTGGTTCCTCGGCAACAAGAAGAAGTTCGGACGGCAGCCGAGCGCGCCCGTGCAGGGTGAGGACAGCTTCAACTGGGACCAGAAGAACGCCTACACGCCCGGCGGGCTTCCGGGTGGCCTTTTCAAGCTGCAGATCGACCACACCTTCTCGCCGAGCTTCTTCGTCTCGGCCAAGGCCGCGTACTACGACACCGGCTTCACGCTAGCTGCCCGCGGCGGACACGACAAGAGCTTCACGCTCGACTACGTCAACGGCGTGGGCCTGGGCTCCTACTCCGACTACGTCGCCATCCGGCCGCTCAAGCTGGGCTCCCTCGACGGCAGCTACTTCTTCGGGGGCGCCGGCGGCAACAACGAGCTGAAGTTCGGGTTCAGCTACCGTGCCCTGACCACCAACAGCCAGAGCAATTACAACGGCAACCAGCTCGTGGGCGTGATCAACTCGCCCACGGACGTGGTGGCCAAGGTGTTCCGCAACGGCATCATCAACTATGGTGGCCACTACGCGAGCGCCTATATGGGCGACGTGTTCACGAAGAACCGGCTCAGCGTCAACGTCGGGGCGCGTTGGGACCTCCAGAACGCGAAGAACCTGCCCAGCGAGGTTCCCGCGAACGTCACCCTGCCCAAGACCGTCCCCTCGGCAAAGTACGACGGGAACTCCGACAACATCATCTCCTGGAACGACATCTCACCTCGGGTCGGGCTCACGTACGCGCTCGACGAGAGCCGCAAGACGGTGGTACGCGCCTCGTTTGCACGCTATGCCAGCCAGCTCTCGTATGGCGATGTCTCTCGCGAGAATCCGGTCAGCACCGGGTACCTCGCTTACAGCTGGAACGACCTCAATCACGACAAGTTCGTCCAGCCCAACGAGGTCAACCTCGGCGACTTCCTCTACAACGACTCCATCGACCCGGCAAACCCGGGCGCGGTCAGCAGCTCGCCGAACAAGGTCGACCGCAACCTCAAGGCGAAGCACGACAACGAGTTCATCGTGGGGATCGACCGGGAGATCGCGCCCAACTTCGGGGTGGGGGCGGCTTACACGTACCGCCGCGCCACCGACTGGCTGTGGCGTCCCCGGCTGGCCGGCGCCTGCTCGGGCGATCCCACCCGCGCGACGTGTCCGATCATCACGGCCAACCAGTACACGGCCGGAGCGCCGGTGACCGCGAACGGCTTCACCGTGATCCCCTACTCGCCGAACGCCGCGCTCGTGACCGCCGGCGGCGGCGGCCGTATCAACACGAACCGCGATGGGTACTACACCAAGTTCAACGGTCTCGAGTTCACCCTGACCAAGCGCCTCTCCAACAAGTGGATGGCCCGCGCGGCGTTCTCGTTCAACGACTGGACGGAGCACTGGAAGGACGGCGTCACGCCGACCACGTTCCTGGGCAGCCCCGGACGGTCCGAGGTCGATCCGCTCGTCCAGGGCGGCCAGTTGGCCCTCCTGTCCGGCGGCTCGGGCAAGGCGAGCTTCTACAGCAGCGTGAAGTGGCAGCTCTACGCCAACGCGATGGTCCAGCTCCCCTGGTCGGTGGACTTCGCCGGCTCCGTGTTCGGCAAGCAGGGCGGTTCGTATCCGATCAACCTGCGTGTGTCGGGCGGACGTGACGGAACGGTCAGCTTCCTGGCCACACCCGAGGTCGATACCAACCGGCATCCCAACGTGTGGGACGCCGACCTGCGCCTGGCCAAGAACATCAAGCTCGGCAGCCAGGTCGCGCTCAGCGTGAGCGCGGAGCTGTTCAACGTGTTCAACAACAACGTCGTCCTGTCCCGGGTCCGGCAGGCTAACTCGTCGTCCTTTACCTCCACGATCGCGGGCGCGGAGCCCGGCCGCGGACGCATCGAGGAGATCCTCGCTCCGCGGACCTTCCGTCTGGGGGCCCGCTTCAGCTTCTAGTTCCAGGTCGTCGTTCGGTCGCGGCCCCGGGGCGTGATGCCCCGGGGCCGTTTCTTTTCGCGCCGGGGACGACGCGCGATAATCGGAGGATGCGCGCGCGGATCCGGAGCGGCGAGTGTGCCCTCCTCGCCGTCTGCTTGGGCGCGGCCGCCGCGCGGCCCCTGAAACTCGTGTTCGCGCAGGCCGGGGGGCCCGTCGGATCGACACGGCCAAGCGTCCTGCTCGTCACCATCGACACGCTGCGCGCCGACCACGTTGGGGCCTACGGATACGGGCGCGCGCGCACGGCGACGCTGGACCGGCTCGCCCGCGAAGGAGTGCTCGTCGAGGATGCCGTCGTGCAGGTGCCGCAGACCCGGCCCTCGCACGCGTCCCTCCTGACCGGCCTCTATCCGTACGAGCACGGCATCCGCGACAACGCGTCGCCCCCGCTGAAGGCAGGCACGCCGACGATCGCGGCGGCCTTCCGCGCCGCGGGCTACGACACCGGGGCCTTCATCGGCGCCTATCCCGTCTCGCGCGCGTCCGGCCTCCAGCAGGGATTCGCCACCTTCGACGATCCCTTCGGCGCCGGAGAGAAGGCCACCACGCGCGAAGCCGAGATGGAGCGGCGCGCGGAGAAGGTGGTGGACGCCGCCCTGGGCTGGCTGCGCCGGCCGCGCACGGGGCCTTTCTTCGCCTGGGTACACCTGTTCGACCCTCATGCCCCCTACGAGCCGCCCGCCGCCTACGTGGACAAGACGCAGCCCTACGACGGCGAGGTCGCCTACGCGGACGCGCAGCTCGGGCGCTTGCTCGCATGGCTGGACCAGTCGGGCCTGCGCGGGCGCACCTTCGTCGTCGTCACCTCCGACCACGGCGAAGGCCTTGGCGACCACGGCGAGGACGAGCACCTCTTCTTCGTCTACGACTCGACCCTCAAGGTGCCGCTCCTCTGGTCCGGGCCCGGCCTGCCCGCGGGCCGGCGCGTGAGCGGCCAGTTCCGCAGCGTCGACCTCATGCCGACAGTGCTGGCCCTCGCGGGCGTGCCCGAGCCGCGCACAAGCGGCGTGGCGCGCGCGGACGTCCTGCGCGCAGGCGGGCGCATCCCCGACAACGAGTCGTACGCCGAGACCCTCTACGGCCAGATCCATTTCGGGTACGCACCGCTGCGCGCGCTGCGCGGCGAGGGCTGGAAGTACATCGAGGCCCCGCGCGCCGAGCTGTATCGCCTGGCCGAGGATCCGGGCGAGACGAAGAACCTGCTCGATCAGCGGGCCCAGGTCGCGGCCGGGATGCGCGCGCACCTCGTCACCTACGACACGGCGCGGACCCGAAGGACCGCCTCCAGGAGTTCCAGTCCTACCGCCGCGACGTCGTCACCGCGCTCCGTCTGTATCGCGAGAACGACCTCGACGGAGCCATCCGGCTGCTCACGCGCCTGGCGCGCGCCACGACCACCGAGAACGCGAAGGTCCTGGAGCGCCACTCGTTCAACGTCGACTACTACCTCGGGCGCGCGCTGCTGCAGGCGGGACGGGCGGAGGACGCCATCCCGCCCCTGGCCAGCGCGGTGGCGCAGTCCCCCACCGCCGCGCCGGCGTGGGCGTACCTGGCGGACGCGTATCGCGGGGCCGGCCGAATGGCCGAAGCCGCCGAGACCGTGCGTCGCGGGCTGGCGCGCGTGCCCGACAACCCGGAGCTGCTCGCGATCGAGGGGCGGATCCTGCTGCAGCAGGGCGACGTCGCTCGCGCCCGCGCGACCCTGGAGAAGGCGCGCCGTCTCGCGCCCGACGACCCACGCGTGCGCGTGGACCTGGCCAACCTGTACCGCAACGCGGCCGAGCTTCCGGCCGCGCGCGCGGAGGCGCAGCAGGCGCTCCGGCTCGCGCCCGATTCCGCCGAGGCCCGGGTCGCGTGGGGCCTGGTGCTCGGCGCCTCCGGACGCGAGGCCGAAGCGGGCGAGAGCTTTCGCGCCGCCCTGCGCATCGCGCCCGATCAGGCGGACGCCCTCTTCTATCTGGCGTCCGTCGAGCTGCGCGCGGGGCGGCCCGCGGAGGCGGTGCCGCTGCTCGAGCGCCTAGCGGGCAGGGCTCGTCCATATCCGGGCGCGGAGGAGCAGTTGGCGGTGGCGCGGGCGGCCCTCCCGGCACCGCCGGCCCCGGGGGCCGTACACCTGCGGCTCATCCGCGTGCGCGAGCGCGCGCAGGCGGACGCGGCCTCCCGGCGTGCGGCCGCGGGCGAGGACTTCGCGGAGATGGCGCGTGGTCTCTCGGTCGATGCGTCCGCCGCGCGCGGCGGCGACCTCGGCTTCGTGCGGCCGGAGGACCTCGCGGAGCCCCTGCGCTCGGCCGCGGCCACGCTGGGCCCGGGCCAGGTGAGCGCCGTCCTCGAGCTGCCCGGCGGCTACGCGCTGGTCAAGCGAGAGGAGTAGCCAGCGCCCGGCGTGGTGGCCTCGCTCAGGATGTTCGGATCCCCGAGGTACTTCACCGAACGTCGCTGCTCTCGGATTCGATGGGAACGAAGAAGTCCTTCTCAGGGCAGGTCAGCAGCCAATCGACCACTCCTTCGTTCGGACGAAGCGGGCGGCGGACGAGTCGGTATTCGCCGCGACCGTTCGACGTCGAACTCCTGTCCGGGCTCGATGCGGTCGCGGCGTCTGATCTCCGTTGGAATGGTGATCCGGCCCTCTGTCGATACGATCGTCTTCATCGGAGCAAGATAGCGTCTTACGTGACTCGCGTCATGATCTTCGTGGCGCGCCCTGGGTTCGGGGCTCTCACCGAAACCGCCGGTCGGTCGGGAACCGCTCGCGGGCCCGCGCCGCCCATTCGCGGGCGGCGGGCGCGTCGCCGAGGCCGGCCAGCGACCGCACGACCGTCCAATACTCGTTCGCACGACTGCGCCGCGATCTCGGCCTCGAACGCGCGCTCCGCGTCGGCTTCGCGCCCGAGCCGCGCCAGGCACTCGCCGATGCGGGCCTGCAGGCCGGGAACGACGAGTCCCTGCTGCCGCTGCCGCGCCTGGTCGGCCCGACCGTAATCGCCGAGCGCCTCCTCGCACTTTCCGCGCGACGCGGCCACGAGCCCAAGCACGTAGTGCGCGATCACGCGCTCGGGATCGGCGGCGACGGCGCGCCGGGCGAAGGCCTCTGCGTCGTCCATCCGGCGCGCCGAGAACGTGGCCTCGGCGAGCATCTCGAAGGCCTTGCCCGGCTCCGCCCCCGCCGCGCGGGCGGCGTGACGCTCCATCTCCGCGCGGTTGCCGCCGATTGCGTAGAGGCGGGCGAGGGCCAGATGGGCAGAAGCGCGTTCCGGATCCCGATCGAGCACGGCTTGCAGCGCCGCGATCGCGTCGCGGGTGCGGCCGAGACGGAACAGGCACTCCCCGAGGACTTCGCGCGCGTCGAGCATCCCCGGATCGTTGGTGAGGACCTTCTCCAGCGCGGCCACCGCCTCCGCGTCGCGTCCCTCCTGGCGAAGCGCCGTGGCCGCGCGGAACGCCTCGTAGGCGGCCACCCTGTCCTTCGGGTCCGCCGCGGGGCCCGTCGGCGCGGAGGGCCCGGGCCCGCTGCCCAGGTAGCCGAGCGCCTGCAACCGCTCGCGCACGTCGAGCGGCACCGCGGCCGGCGCGGGCGGCGCGCCGCCCGCCTGCGATTCGACCCACCGCTGCAGCCCCGCCGCCGCTTGCGGCCGGCTGGCCACGAGGTTCCTCTTCTCCCCCGGATCGTCGCGGACGTCGTACAGCTCCGGGCGGGGCGCGCGGATGTAGCGGAGCCGCTCGTCCGTCGCGGCCAGCAGCTCGCTCCAGCCGAAGTGATAATGGGGGAAGAGCGTCTCCGAGTAGACCGGGCGCGCCGCCACCGGCGTCCCGGCCAGCGCGGCCCGCCGCGAGACGCCGTCCATCCCGCGCGCCTCGAGGCCGGAGAGGTCGAGGAGCGTAGGGGCGATGTCGGCCTGCGCCACCACGCCGTTCACGCGCGTCCCCGCACCCCGGCGTCCCGGCAGCCGGAGGATCCAGGGCACGCGTACCGATTCGCGGTAGATGAAGAGGCCGTGCTCCGCCTCGCCGTGATCGCCCAGTCCTTCTCCGTGGTCGGAAGTGACGGCCACGATCGCGCGATCGAGGAGTCCCCTCGCGGCCAGACGATCGACGAGGCGGCCGACCAGCTCGTCCGCGTAGGCGATCTCCCCGTCGTAGGGGTGACCGAGATCGCGATAGGCCGGCGGTGGCGTATAGGGCGTGTGCGGCTCGTAGAGGTGCAGGAAGGCGAAGAACCGCTGTCCTCCGCGCGCCTCGATCCAGGACGACACCGCCTCGACGGTGATTGCGCCGTCGCGCTGCTGCTCCCCCAGCCCGCGGCGCGTGGTGTCGATCGGGATGGCGTCGTCGAACCAGTCGAACCCGGCGCCGATTCCCGTGGCGCGGCGCAGGACGTACGCCGACACCGCGCCCCCGGTGGCCACGCCCGCCGCGTGATAGCGCGCGGCCAGCGTGCGCCGCGACGGATCGAGCGCGAACCCCAGGTTGTCGCGGACCCCGTGATGGGGCGGAAGGAGGCCCGTCAGCAGCGACGCGTGCGCGGGCAGGGTGAGCGGGCAGTGGCTGTAGACGTCCTCGAACACGACGCCGTCGCGCGCGAGCGTATCGAGGCGCGGCGTCCTCCCCGCGCGGTAGCCGTAGGCGGCGAGATGGTCGGCGCGCAGGGTGTCTATCGAGACGAGGACGACGGGGGCGTTCGCGAAAGGCCCGACCTCGCGCCCTCGACACCCGGCGGCGGGCAGCCCGGCCAGGGCGACGACGACGAGCCCGGTGACGGCGACCGCGGCCGCCCTCCGCGCGCTCCTCAACGTCCGGACGCGGCCGCGTGCCCGAGCCACTCGCGCACGCGCGCGATGTCGCGCGCCTCCAGCGCCCGCGGCGCGACGCGGAGGTACGCCTCGAGGAACGGGCGCGCCTCCGACTCACGCCCCTGCTTGCGCAGGGTGACTCCGAGGTTGAACAGCGTCTGGTAGTCGCCGGGATCGAGGGCGACGCCGCGCCGCCACCGCTCGATCGCCTCCTCCGGCCGCCCCTCCTGGGCGGCGATGACGCCCAGCATGTTGTGGGCGCGCGCCACCCCGGGATCGATGTCGAGGGCCGCCTCCAGCGCCTGCCGCGCGCGCGTGCGATCGCCCGTTCCGAGGTACACGGCTCCGACGTTGACGAGGACGACCGGGTTGGAGGGGTCCGTCTCCCGCGCGCGCTGGAACGTCGCCAGCGCCTCCTGGGGCCGTCCCAGGTTGGTCAGGGCCATGCCGCGCGCGGTGAGCAGGTCGAGGTCGGGCTTGACCGCGCTCATGTACGGCTCCAGCACGTCCGCCGCCTCCCGGGATCGGCCCGCCTCGATGAGGTAGACGGCGTAGAGCGAGACGCTCTCCGCGTCGAGCGGGCGCATCTCGAATGCCTTCCGCGCCGCGGCCACCGCGGCCCCGAGGTTCCCGCGGGCCCGCTCCAGGAACGCGAGATGCAGGTACGCCATCGGCATGCCGGGGCGGCGCTGGATGTTCTCGCGGCAGACGGCCAGCGCCCCCTCGATATCCCCCGCGCGGTACAGCCGGATGACCTCCCGGTTGCGCGTGTCGACGTCGATGAGCCGCTTGGGGTCGTCGTCCTCGGTGTAGCGCGCCTTCTCCGCCGCTCCTCCCGCCGTGTAGCCCAGCGCGTGCAGCTTCTCGAGCGTCGCCGGGTCCTCCTGGATCCGCGCGGCCCCGCGATCCTGTGCCCGCTGGACGCCGAGCAGGCCGCGCAGGCGCTCCAGGTCCGGCGTCCGCGTGGCGGCCAGGTTGCGGGCCTCGCGCGGGTCGGCCTCGAGGTCGTAGAGCTCCGGGAGCGGCAGGTCGACGTACTTCAGCGATCCGTCGATGAGGCCGTGGAGCGGCGCCCAGCCCTGGTTGAAGGACGAGGAGAGCGCCTCGAAGTACGCGGTGCGCGTGTCGGCGGCCGCCCCCAGCGCCGCCAGCGCAAGCAGGCTGCGGCCGGGGAGGTTGGGCGGGACCGTCTCCCCGAGCGCGTCGAGCACGGTCGGGAGCACGTCCACGTGGCGCACGGGCGCGGGCACGACCGCGGGCGCGAGGATGGACGGCGCGAAGATCACGAGCGGCACGTGCAGGGTCGACTCGTACGCGAAGATGCCGTGCGTGAGCTCGCCGTGGTCGCCGAGCGACTCGCCGTGATCTCCGGTGAGAACGACGAGCGTTCGTCCGCCGCCGCCCGCTTCCAGCAGCGGCCGCAGGAGCGGCTCCAGCGCGGCGTCCGCCGCCGCCACCTCGCCTTGATAGGGCTGGGCGCGGAAGCGCTCCGCGAAGGGCTCGGGCGGCTCATACGGGAAGTGCGGCTCGTAGAGATGGACCCAGCAGAAGACGCGCTCGCCGCGGGGCTCGCCCAGCCAGCGCAGGGCGGACGCGACGGTCTCGGATCCGCGCCGCTCCGGAACGAGGAACGCCGTCTGCGTGGTCTCCGCCCCGCCCAGGCGGTCGTCGTAGACCTCGAATCCGTTGTCGAGACCGAAGCGGGAGTCCAGCGGGAAGGCGCTCACGAACGCGCCCGTGCGATAGCCGCGTGCCTTGAGGATCGTGGCCAGCGTGGCCGTGCCGGGCGGAAAGCGGAAGCCGCTGTTGTCGCGTACGCCGTGGCCGAAAGGGTACTGGCCGGACAGGATGTTCGCGTGGGACGGGAGGGTGATGACGTTGTGCGCGTGCGCCTTCTCGAAGCGCACGCCGGATCGGGCGAGCCGGTCGATCCAGGGCGTCTCCGCGTCCGCGCGCCCATACGCGCCGAGGGCGTCCGCGCGCAGGGTATCGATGGTGATGAGGAGGACGCTGAGGCCGGGATCGCGCCGCACGGTCGCACGCGGCCCGCGGAGGGCCCAGGCGGCGAGTCCGGCCACCACCGCTGTGCCCAGAGCGACGAGCGCGGTGGCTAGCCGACGGCGGCCCGCGGTCCGAGGCGCCGCCGGGCTCGGTGTCTGCCCTTCCGGATGGCGGCGTCGTCTCCCCATCGAGAAGCCGGCATTGTACCGTCCCACGCGCGGGGCACTACAATCAGCGCATAGGAGGCCGCCCTTGTTCCTTCCCTTCAAGCCGCTTCGCTGGAGCGTCCTCGGCCTCGCCGCCGGCCTCGTGGTACTGGCGGCGAGCGCGGCGCACGCGCAGGACTGGAAGGGCGGCGGACGCGTCGAGGGCCGAGTCGTCGCCCCCGACGGTACGCCCGTCGCGGGCGCCACGGTCAAGCTCGACAACCCGGGCCGCGGCGGCGGACCCACCGTCAAGACGGACAAGAAAGGGAAATGGGCCTACCTGGGCCTCGTGTCCGGCAATTGGAACGTCGACGTCACCGCGCCGGGATATTCCACGCGCAGGGTCAGCTTCAACCTCGCCTCCGAGGCCGCTCACCGCGACCCGATGGAGATCCGCCTGGAGAAGTCCGGACCGGCGCCGATACCACCCGAAGTGCTGGAAACCGTGAAGAAGGCGGACGAAGCGTACAAGGCGGGGCGGTTCGCGGAAGCGCAGGCCGAGTACGAGAAGCTCCTCGCCCTACGGCCCGACCTGGCCACGACCATCCACCAGCAGATGGGCTTCTCGCTCATCCAGATGAAGAAGTTCCCCGAAGCGCTCGAGCATCTCCAGAAGGTCCTGGACGCGGACCCCGGCAACGCGCCCATCCGGGTCATCGCGGCCCAGGCGGCGCTGGAAGGAGGCATGCTCGACCGCGGGCTCGAGCTCTTGAAATCGCTCGACGACAGCGCGATCAAGACGCCGGACGTCCTCTTCAACGTCGGCGTGGCCCTCATCAACGCCAACCGGCCCGAGGAGGCGATCGTCTACTTCAGCAAGTCCGTCGCCCTCGACGCCGCCTATGCCGACGGCTACTTCCGGCGCGGCCTGGCCTACCTCCAGACGGGAAAGACGGCGGAGGCGAAGGCCGACCTGAAGAAGTTCGTGGAGCTGACGCCGCAAGGGCCGGAGTCGGACCTGGCGCGAAAGGCCCTCGAGCAGCTCAAGTAGCGCCGTGGCGGAGTGACATGGTGGTCCCGCGATCCCGTTCCCGGCTCGCGTGCCTGGTGGCCGCGCTTGCGTTGCCTGCGGGCGCCCGGGTCGCCCCCGCCCAGACCCAGGTCACCGTACCGGGCGTCTCCATCGGCTCCAAGCAATACGGGGCGGCCCAGCCGGCGGAGATCTGGGACCTCGCGGCGGAGATGTACCTGCGCCGCGCCGTGCGCACGAAGGGAGTCCTGGGGGCGCTCGACATCCAGGGCCATTACTACACGCTCTCGGACGGCGCGTCGGCGATCGTCCTCATCCCGGGCGCCGATTTCCACGGCGACGTGAAGAACCTGATCGGCCGCCGCGTCGAGGTCGAGGGCTACGTCCGCCGGCTGGTCGAGAACCAGGGGACGTGCAAAATCGGGCCCAGAACCGTCGTGCCCGCGAGCTACTGCGAGAACCCGGAGCTGCCGCCCACACCCGACCTCCAGGGCGAGAGGGTGAGCTGGCCGCGCGTGTCGATCACGACCTGGTACGTCGGCGACCTGACCACGCCCGATCGCAAGGGCGGCGGCGCGGGAGACCTCATCGGGGACATCCTCGACGGTCAGGGCGCCGCCGGAAAGCCCGTCCGCGTGGTCGGACGCTTCTGCGGCGCGAGCCTCTGCGGCGGGCTCGGCCCGGCCCCGGCGCCGAAGGCGTGGGTGCTCGCGGACGACGTCACCGCGGTGTGGGTGATCGGCAAGGAGCCGGCCGGCAAGGGCTGGAGGCTCGATCCTGCCTATGCCGCGGACACTTCGCGATGGCTCGAGGTCGTCGGACGCGTGGAGCCGTGCGGGACGACGCGCTGCCTGCGCGCGAAGTCGCTGGCGCTGGTCCCACGGCGGGGAATGAGCGAATCGCCGTCGCCTGACCCCTGACCGCACCTCATTTCCAGATCTTGATATTATTGACCGATGAGGATCCCCCTCAACGCTCGGACGGCCGTCCTGCTGGCCCTCGATCGTCCAGGCTACGGCCTGCAGATCATCGAACGCGTCCGCCAGCACACCGCGGGACGCATCCGCCTGCGGCTGGGGAGCGTCTATCCCGCACTGCGTGACCTCAGGGGCCAGGGGCTGGTGAGGAGTTGGGGGGCTCCCAACCCGAAACGCGGACGGCGCCGTCTCTACTACGAGCTCACGCCGAAAGGAGTGGCCGCGGCACGGGCAGAGCGGGAGGCGATCCAGGGCCTCCTGCTTCCGGCGAGGAACAGGCCGCCCGCGCAGGTGTTGGCCAGGATGCGCGACCGGCTGCGGGAATGCGTGGCGCTCAGCGCTTTCGTTCTCGATCTACGGCGGCGCACGCGCGAGGCGCAGGCCGCGCGCGCCTGATGGCCCGAAAGCCGGACCTCGCAGAAGTCGCCATGCGGCTCGTCCGCGTCCTGGGTGCGGACGAGTGCGTGCTGGTGGGTGGCCTGGCCGTCGGCGCGCACGGATACGTGCGCGCCACCGGCGATATCGACTTGATCGTCAAGGCGAGCCTGGAGAGCGTCCGCGCGCGGCTGAAGCGAAACGGCATCCCGGCGAGCCTCCATCGCGGCGATCCGACCGAAGGGGATTTCCCGTGCTTGAAGGGGACCCTGGCGGGCGTGCCCTTCGACATCATGCCGCCCCTGGTCCCTCTCGACTGGCAGCGCGCCGTCCGGGTGTCCATCCGCCCGGACGTGACGCTTCCGATCGTCGACCTGGAGGGTCTCATCCGACTCAAGCTGCGCGCGCAAGGCCCCAGGGACCTCCTCGATGTCGCCGCACTCGTTCGGCGTCATCCCGAAGAGCTGCCGGCCGCGCGGGAGATGAGCGAGGCCTATGGCGTGGCCGACAAGCTCGAGGTCTGGCTCAACGATCCGCGTCTCGAGGCGGAGATTCCGGCGAGGCCAGCGAGGCGGCCAAGGAGGAAGCGGGCGGCTCCACGCCGGGGCAAGCCGCCTGCGGGTTCGCGCTGACGCCGACCGCCAGTGCCCCCGCGACGTGGTGATCGGCAATGAGCCGGCCGGGGTCGAAGTGGATCACGGAAAGGCCTTGCGCCCTGCCCGGCCTAGTTCCTCCGCGATCGCCTGCATCTGCGTCAGGTCGCGCAGGCGTTCCTCCACGGACCGCTTCAACCGCTCGCGCAACAGGGTCCGGTCCACGTCCTTCTTGTACCACTCGATCACGGGATCGGGTTCGAGCGAAACCTCGACCCGCAAGGGTGCCATGCGATGAGTCTAGCGCTAACTCCGCCGCGCTTCTTCGGCCGTGCGCCGGCACCGCGCGGCCTCCTGCCGCTGGCCGCGTCTACAGGTAGTCGTAGAGGGAATCCTGTTCGCCTCGCCAGACGCGGGTGAGCTTCCTCGCCGCCAGCCGCTTCCATTCCAGCTCCTCGAGATCCCCTTCGCCGAGTGGCTGAATGAGGGCGTAGGGCTTGCCGTGATAGGTGACGACGATGGGCTCGTCCTTCTTCCTGGCCCGGGCCAGAAACTCGGACAGGCCGCCTTTGATCTCGGCTATGGTGGCGAAACGCATCGAGGGCCCCTCAATAGACAGCCAGGAGTATCGCGACCAGCATTTCAGGCCCCGCTCAGCGCCGGCGCGAGCGGCCCCGCCGCCCGGTCGAGCTGGCCCGCGTCCTCGATGGCCCGCCGGGTGTCGGTGAGGACGAGGATGGCCAGCCCCCCCACAAAGAGCACGATCAGGGAGAGCAGCGCCTCCCGATAGGAGTTGGTCGCGCCGACGACGGCGGCGAAAAGGAACGGGCCGATCCAGGACGTGCCGCTGTTGGTGACCTCGTAGAGGCTGAAGAACGCGGCCTCGCGGCCGGGCGGGATCATGCAGGAGAAGAGCGAGCGCGACAGGGCCTGCGAGCCGCCCAGTACCATCGCCATCACGGCGGCCGCGCCCGCGGCCTGGGCCGTGGTGTCGAGCCCTCCGTAGCAGTAGACGATGGTGCCGGACCAGACGACGAGGGAGGCCACGAGCGCCCGCTTGGCCCCGATGCGCGCGGCGACGCGCGCGAACGCCATCGCCCCCGCGAAGGCCACGAACTGGACGGCCAGCATGAAGCCCAGCAAGAACGTCTCATCCACTGGCCGGCCCCGATTCACGAACAGCTCCTGGGCCAGGAACACCGAGGCCACGGCGTTGACGGTATGGACGCCGTCGTTGAAAAGGAGGTAGGCGGCGAGGAAGCGGCGCGTGTGGCGCAGCCGGCCCAGCGCGCGCAGGGCTTCGCGGAGATCGGCGAGGGCGGTGGCCAGGGCCACGCGACCCGTCGCCGGCCGGACGGGAGCGCGCGTGCGCAGCCGACGCAGCGCCACGACCGAGAACCCTCCCCACCGCCATGAAGACGAGGTCGGCCGCGAGCAGGATCGCTCCCCCGAGGTATCCCAGCGCATAGCCGCGGCTGGAGACGGCGTCCCGGCGGTCCGGCGACGCGATCTCGGGCAGGAAGGAGTTGTGCAGGACGCTCGTCGCGCCCAGGCTCAGGTTCGCGATCACGAAGAGGTAGCCGCCCCAACGGAAGTCCAGGGGCGCGCCCACGAAGAACAGGAGACAGGTGCTAGCCGACCCCACGGCGGCGGTGAGGGCCAGCAACCTCTTCTTCAGACGCGAGCCATCTGCGATCGCACCCAGCACGGGCAGGAGGAAGAGCTGCAGGAACACGGAGAGGGAGACGCAATAGAAGAAGAATCCCTTGGCGGTGATACGAGAGAGGAGCGCGGTCGAGTAGACGGGGCCGTTCGCTCCGACCGCACTCTGGGCAAGGCCGGTGACGTACGGCCCCACCATGACCGTGGCCACCGTCGTCACGAAGCCGTGAAAGGCCCACGTGTACATGGTCCAGCCGAAGATCTCCCGGCGCGAGTTCCACGACGGCTCGTGCATAGCCGGCTCTTCGGAACGCGTAACCATCCGCAGCCTCAGCGGCCCACGCCGAAGCCGAGCGCGAGCTGCCCTCCGACCTCGTACGCTATCCGGCGAGCGACGTCGCGGCCGTCTGCTGCACGGGCATGTCCGGGATCGCGTGCGACCAGCAGTAGGGATCGCCCACGATCTCGTAGTGCATTGTGCGTCGCTTGGGCACGAAGCCGGCGTCCATGATGTTGCGGGCGATCTCCGCCTCCGTGAGCCGGAAGTGCGCGCCGGCGGCGGAGACGACGTTCTCCTCGATCATCAGCGATCCGAAGTCGTTGGCGCCGAACCGCAGCGAGACCTGGCCGATCTTGCCGCCCTGTGTGACCCACGAGGCCTGCACGTTCGGGAAGTTGTCGAGCATCACGCGGGCCACGGCGAGCGTGCGCAGGTACTGGAACGAGGTCAGCTCGTCCCCGGCCAGCGCGGTGTTCGAGGGCTGGAACGTCCAGGCGATGAACGCGGTGAAGCCGCCCGTGCGGTCCTGCAGGTCGCGCAGGTGGACGAGGTGGCCGACGCGCTCCTCGATCGTCTCCAC
>WNFN01004666.1_pt1 | contig 24942 bp, 23 predicted proteins | sample 5400161 | NCBI WGS metagenome assembly WNFN01 (sample SAMN13153353, study PRJNA577476) | soil metagenome | isolation source: 80 cm saprolite on Douglas fir-dominated hillslope | place: USA:California | collected 2013-09-17 | reverse complement strand
CGTCGCTGTCGAACGGGAAGGCGGACTGCCGCAGGATCGCGTCGAGGTTCTCCCGCTGTTCGGTGCTCACGGAGGATCTCCCTTCGGTTGGAATTCGCCTGGCAGCACCCCAGGCGGGCTCGCCCATGTCAATCCCCTGCTGAAAGTCCTTGCCGGGAGGCGGGCCACTGCCAGGCTTGCCGCCAGGCAGGTGAGGAGGCATCACCGGATCACGGTGATTCGCGCGACCGGAGCACCGCAGAACCGATCCTCTGCGCGGGCGTCCACTGCTCAGATCGCGTCCAGCTCGGCGGCGGCGTCGGGCGGCAGGGCCAGGCCGCCCCGGCGACGTTCTCACGCAAGTGACCGACCGACGAGGTGCCCGGGATCAGCATTATGTTCGGCGAGTGCTGTAGCAGCCAGGACCGGGCGACCGCCATCGGCGTCCCGCCGAGCCGCTTGGCGACCCACTCCACCACGTCCGACTGCAGCGGCGAAAAGCTACCGAGCGGAAAGTACGGCACGTACGCGATGTGCTGCTCGGCCGTCGCCGCCAGCCCCGCCGCGTGCGCCCGGTTCGCGATGTTGAAGAAGCTCTGCACGCACACCACCGGGGCGATCCGCTGCGCCTCGGCCAGCTGGTCGAGGCTGACCGTGCTCAGACCCAGGTGCCGGATCAGGCCCTGCTGCTGCAGTTCGGCTAGCGCATCGAACCGGGGCGTGAGCGTGCCCGGAACCACCAGGCGGTCGTCGATCCCGGCGGCGGTCCGGAGGTTAACCAAGCGAGCACGTCGAGCTTGAGCCCGCAGAGGTTGTCGTGCACCTGCTCGCGCAGCGACTGAGGTGAGTTGGCGGGCAGCCAGCCACCCGAGCCGAGGACGCGACGGCGCCTGCCTGCCCCGCGGGATAGGCAGGCGCCTGAGCGGCCGGTCAGAAATGTACGCCGGGCGGCTCGCCGGCCGTGCAGCCGCCGTCCTGTCCGCCGGCGCGCGCCGGGCTACTCGGCGGTGGCATGCGCGGATGGCGCCGCGGCCGCCGCGCCCTGCGGCACCGCCGCCTGGGTGAGCGGGCCGCGGCGCAACAACGTCCCGCAGATCACGGCGCCGGACGCGAAGATGGCCGCCGACCACCAGAACGCGGTGGTGTACCCGTGGACCAGGGCGAGGCCGATCAGCTGCGGGCCCGGGCGCCCGTGCACCAGGGCACCCGGCGTGATGTGGGACGCGATGTAGCTTGCCACCGCGCTGGCGAAGATCGTGTTGAGCAGCGAGGTGCCGATCGAGCCGCCGATCTGCTGCCCGGTGTTGACGGTGGCCGACGCCACGCCGGCATCCTGCGGCGCCACGCCGAACGTCCCGGTGTTGATCGCCGTCGCGATCGTCAACCCGAAGCCCGCGCCGGTCACGAGCAGTGGCCCGAGCACCGCGGCCGCGTAGGTGGAGTGCACCCCGATCCTGGTCAGCCAGACCATGCCGCCCGCGGCCAGCAGCATGCCCAGCGTCACCAGCGGCTTCGGTCCCATCCGGGGGAGCAGGACAATCGTGGCCAGGTTGGCGGTGAGGGCGATCATCGCGACCATCGGCAGGCTAGCGACGCCGGTCACCACCGGTGAGAACCCCAGGGTCTGCTGCATGTAGTAGGTGAGGAACAGGAAGATGCCGAAGATCCCGGCGCCCTGGATCAGTATCGCCAGGTAGGAGCCGCCGCGGTTGCGGTCCAGGACGATCCGGGGCGGCAGCAGCGGGCTGGCCGCGCGGGTCTGCCACCAGGCGAACACGGCCAGCAGCAGCACGCCTGCGGCCAGGAAACCGTAGGTGGACGGCGTGTCCCAGCTGTGCGACGCGGCGTTGGAGAACCCATAGACCAGGCAGAACATCGAGGATCCGGCCAGCACGACACCGAGCACGTCCAGCTTGGGCTGCTCCCGGTCCGGCTGGCGCTTGAGCAAGAGCGCGCCGCCGACGGCCGCGAACCCGGCGAAGAACAGGTTCACGTACAGGCACCAGCGCCAGGACAGGTACTCGGTCAGCAGCCCGCCGAGCACGAGCCCCACCGCGGCGGCGCTGGCGGCGATGGAGCCGAAGATGCCGAACGCCTTGCCCCGGTCCTTCGGTTCGCTGAACGTCGTGGTGAGCAGCGACAGCGCGGCCGGGGCCAGCAGCGCGCCGAACGCTCCCTGGCAGGCGCGCCGTGACCAGCATGGCGAAGCTGGTCGACGCTCCGCCGATGGCGGACACGGCGGCGAACCCGATCAGCCCGGTGAGGAAGGTGACCTTGCTGCCGATCAGGTCGGCGAGGCGGCCGCCGAACAGCAGCAGGCTGCCGAACGCCAGCGCGTAGCCGGTCACCACCCACTGGCGGTCCACCGTGCTGAACCCCAGCGCTTTCTGCGCGGAAGGCAGCGCGATGTTCACGATCGTGATGTCCAGCACCACCATCAGCTGCGCCAGGCAGATCACGCCCAGGATGAGCCACCGCCGCCGGTCCCAGACGCCGTCGGTCGACGTGACATCAGACATGACATTCACACTTCTTTCTCTGTCGTTACTGCGTGCGCGCGGAAGCACCGTTCACGGGTGTTGCAGTGCTCACAGCGCGCCTCCTCCAGGGGTCGGCTTGCCGGTATGGAGCCAGGCTGGGGCGCGGTGAGGTGAGCCGGCATCACCTGATGACAGTGATTGAGTCCGCCCGCGGAGCGGCGAGCGAGACCGCCTTGGGTGTCACTTCTTGTCGGCAGGTCGCCGGAGGGCGCGCCGCCGATGACTGCGCCGGCGGCGAAGATGCCGGCGGTCCACCAGAATGCGGTGTCGTAGCCGTGCGCCAGCGCCAGGCCGGTCAGGGCCGTGGCGGCCGGTCACCCTGGCCGGGCTGGGTCAATCACGCGGGCCGTGGCCGCCGGCCCCTGCCTGGCGGCCGCAGCCGCTGGCCCGCACAATCACCGAAACCAGGTGACAGCCGCTCACCTCGATGGCCAATAGCTAAGCTTCAGCGCTTCCCTTCCCCTCTGCCTGGTGTCGCGCCCCTCGCCGCGTCGGAAGGAAGCAGCCGATCTGTGGACGTCACCTGCCCGGGCGCCGGACGACAGCCAACAACCGAGGCCCGCACCCGCGGCGATCGCCCATGAGCGGATGCTATGTGATTTCCCACCGAATGTCCGGGTCGTCCGCCGCCACGCCGCCGGACGAGGGCCCCCCGGCATGGACGTCGCCGGGGCGCCTTCTCCGGCTGCGGGATTACCCAACTATGTCGCCAGCTATAGCTTCTGTCTATGAACCTGACATCACACCTGCCTCCCGGACGTCGGGAGCATGTCGAGGCGCGCCTGCGCAGCAACCTCATGGCGTGGTTGACAACGGTCCGCCCAGATGGCCAGCCCGACAGCGTGCCGGTGTGGTTCCTGGTGCGTGATGACGAGACGATTCTCGTCTACAGTCGGCCGAAAAAGACCAAGCTGCGCAACATCAGCGAGAACCCCAAGGTGACGCTGGGGCTCGACGTGACGGACGTGGGCAGAGACATCATCCGCATCGAAGGCATCGCAGAGTACGCTGATGACGTCCCCCCAGCCGACCAGCAGCCACAGTATGCAGCGAAGTACGCCGAACGCATCGGGGCGATGTTTGGCACAGCACGCGAGTTCGCCGAGTTGTACTCAGAAGCTCTGATCATCACACCCAGCCGCCTGCGCGCCTAGCCCGAAGCTGTTGGCCGCACACGCGCATGCTCGCCTCACAGGGGGCTGCACAAGAACCGCAACGCCACTGAACCGCTGATCGACGCGCTGGCCCGTACGACGTCAAGGACCGGCCCGGTCGTCTGCTCGGCACCAGGCTTGGGGCTATCGGCGAAGAACGGCGATGAGCGCACACGCGCCGTAGACGCCCTGATCGACCTCGCGCAACGGCAGATTCTGGACGGTCAGGCACTCGGCACTCAGCTCTCTCAGCTTTTGGCCGCGATTGGGGTCACCGGGAGTCGCATCGCAGCCACCCTCGTTGCGGCAAACCGTGGCAGTGACGCGCTCGCCGACCCGCTCCTTGACGCTCTGCAGGTGCTCCTGCCCGTGCTGCCGAGCCGCCGCGAGGCTCACGTCTTCGTCGACCTGACGGCGCAGCTGGCCACGAGACTCCGACGTACCGTGACGCTCCCTCCGGAGTTCGTCGAGCTCGCGGTCGGCAAGTCCAAGACAGGTCTTGCCGCCGCCTGCCGACGAGTCCCGACCACGCCCGCATGAACAGGGTCACTAGGCCAGCGACGGTTGTGCCTCATGGCATAACCGGGCGCTCTTTGAGGACCCGCGTCGGCCTTGAGCACTCGCCGACATGATGGCTGACCTGGGCTTTCGCGGTAACATCCGAGGCAAGGGAGCTGGCATCCGCGGCTTCAAGTCCCCCCTCGGACACTGCAGGTCAGAGCTAAGATTCAGTTTTCTGATCGAACCGCATAGCTCGCGCCTATGGGCTTCGATTGCACACCTGCTGCACATTTACTCCTTAGCGATCTTCCTGGCGAGCGCGTCACGCGCGGAGGCCAGATCCTCGGGCCGCGCGTGAACGTATGTCTTCATGCTGAAGACCGGATCGCTGTGGCCGAGCCATGCGGCGATGACGGCTGGCGAGACGCCCTGCCGTGAAAGGTAACTCCCGGCGGCGTGCCGGCTCGCGTCGTACGGCTTGATCCTGCGGACTCGCGCCTCGCGCATGCGCCCGGCCCGCCAGGTGTGCGGTCACGCTGAAACAGGCAGGCTGGCCGGACAGGTTACAGGCCGGGCCTGGTGCGGGAGCCATCGCGGCTAGATCGCGCAGGCCGTCACTGGCGGCGTGGTGGGACGAGCGACTTCCTTGGGGCTCGTACGGCAGGCCCCGGCCGCGGGGGGTTCCGGCCGGGGGCCTGATGCGTGGCTGTAGCTGCCGGAGCGTGCGGTCAGCCGTTGTAGGCGATGGTGGCATAGTCGTCGCCCGACGTGGTCCCAACGCTGGCGCCGGTGACCAATACCCGGCCGCCGCGCGCGGCCAGCGAGCTGGCGTCGTCGCCGCTACTCGCCGGGCCGTTGTACCGCCTGAGCCACACCTGAGCGCCGGTGCGGATGTTGTAGGCGATGGTGGCGTAGTCGTAGCCGGTGGCGCTGCCGCCCCAGCTGGCCCCGGTGACGTACACCCTGCCGTTGCCGGGAGCGGCCACCGCACGGGCGAAGTCGCTGCCGCCCGGCGGCGGGGGGATGCCGGGGATGTTGTAACGCCGGGCCCACAGCTGGTCGCCGGCGGGGCTGTAGGCAACCGTGGCGTAATAGTCGTAGCCGTGGCTGGTCCCCGGTGACGACCACGCGCCCGCCGGGACTGACGGCCACCGAGCTGGCGCCGTCGATCCTGCGGCGGCTGCCGTAGAATCGCGCCCAGAGCCGGGCGCCGGTGCGGGCGTTGTAGGCCAGGGTGCCGTAGTTGAAGTGGCTCTCGCCGGTCACGTACACCGTGGTCCGGTCAGGACTGGCCGCGATCGATGTGGCGCCCTGGCCGGCGTAGGTCCGAGCCCATAGCTGGGCTCCGGTGGTCGCGTTGTAGGCCACCGTGCCGTACTCGGCTGTTCCCAGTTTGCTCTGGACGTAGCCGGTGACGAACACCCGGTTGCCGCCCGGGCTCACGATCGCGTTGGATACGCCACGATTGCCCTGCGCGTACCAGCCCACCCATAGCTGGGAGCCGTCGGAGGCGCGGTAGGCCACAGTGGCGAAGCTGATCCTGTTGTCCGCGCCGCGGCTGCGCCCGGTGACGAACACCGTGGTTCCGTCGCGGGCCACCGACAGGGCGGTGGCGTAGTCGCCGTCGTTAGCCGGGCCGTTGAAGCGGGCGACCCACACCTGCGTGCCGTCGGAGGCGCGGTAGGCCACAGTGGCATAGTCCCCAAATTGCCCGGACCCCTGCTCACTGCTCCCGGTCACGTACACCGCGGCGCCGTCCGGGCTGACCGTCACGGCCTGGGCATCGTCGTAAGTTCCCGGTCCTTTGTACCGCGCGGTCCACAGCTGCGTGCCGGTGGCGGCGTTGTAGGCCACCGTCAGGTAATCGCTGGGATCGGTGCCTGGCGTGGCGCCTTTGCTTTCCCCGGTGACGAACACCTTGCCGCCGTCCGGGCTGACCGCCACGGACCTGGCCGCGTCGGAGCCGTTGCCGGGGCCGTTGTATCGCTGGAGCCAGAGCTTCGCGCCGGGCACGGCCTGCGGGCGGGCCGCCGTGAGCGGTGATGTCCTGGCCGGGTGCGGCGCCTGGGTGGCCGCGTCCGCTGCGCTTACCCCAAGCGCGCCGGCGGCCACGACGGCGGCCACGACGGCCGTCGCTCGTGTCATTAGCCTGCGCATAGCAGACCTCCTTGTCCGGTCATCACGGCTGGCACCGCCGCCGGGCTGGCGTTACCCAGTGGATCCTGCACCCCGCCAGGCTGCGGTTTCGAGCAGACCCGCCCGGCGGGGCGCACGTTATTGACGCGCCATTGGTTTGCCCGGTTCACCACATTCTGCGATCAACCTTGTGTCTTTATGGAATAGCGGGAGCCTTCTGCTCTGCCACGATCTGCTCATGCCTGGCCGAGGATCGCCAGGGCTTCGCTTGGCGGGACGCCGAGGAGTCGCGCGACCTCGAGGAGGGCGCACGAGACTTGAATACGGGCTGCGGCTGTGCCTGGGGCTGCGCCATCGGGCAGGCCCTCGAAGCTCCTGATAGCTATAGGTGCGTTGCTGATCTGCGTCCAGATCGCTGGGGCGCCGCGCGTTGTCGCGCCGAGGTTGCGCGGAGCGTGGATCAAACTTATCGTTCTTCGATAACATCGAGAAACGATAAGGCGGCCCCGTCGTGCGTGATTTGCGTTCACAAAGAAACCCGCTTGAACCCATCGCCACCACGGCCGGCTGCGCGACACTGTGCCTCGTCGCCGTGCTGCTGCTTAGCCTGCTCGTCCGCCAGGCGTCATGGGGCAACGGGCCGGTGTGCACCTCCGTGTCAGCCAACGACGCTTCGATCTTCAGCGGGCCGGTGTCCGTCCCCGGCGTGGCGCCCTTTGCCCACGCCTCTCTTGGCAGCGCGACGATCTGCGCGAATAGCCCGACGCTCGTTCTGCGCTTGGCTGGCCTGCTGATCGCGTGGCCGCACACGATCCTATGGCTGATCTTCTTGCTCAGGCTCAATGGCGTGCTGAAGGCCGCTTCACTGCCCGGCGGCTTGTACTCTCCGGTTACCGCATCACGTATTCGGGTGCTCGGCTGGATTCTTACTCTCGGCGGCCTGGCCGCGAGCATCATCGAGTCAGCCGCGAAGATCGTGGTCTTCACCAGGCTGGTCAACTACCCCGGGCTGGGCTGGTTCGCTCCGGGCCAGCTCAGATTCTCCTTCACCACCTTGATCATCGGCCTGACGCTGATAACGGTGGCCCGTGTCATGAGCCTGGGTGTGAAGATGCGCGAAGAGCTCGATGTCACTATCTGATAAAAAGCCGGTAGCAGCGCCCAGCCACGCTATCGAGATTCACCTGGACGAGGTGCTGATAGCCCGCGACATGACTCTCACCGAACTGGCGGACCGCGCCGAGATAACGATCGCGAACCTTTCGATCCTCAAGAATGGCCATGCGCGGGCGATCCGATTTAGCACGCTGACCAAGCTCTGCGAGATACTCAGCTGCCAGCCTGGTGACCTGATCACCTACTCCAGAGCCGCACCACCCGGGGAAACAGGGCACGGCCACGCGGAACGGGTAACCAGGTGAGCAAGCAGCACGGCCGCTGGCCATCGACGCATGCGGACGGTATCGGACATCGCTTCGCAGGCCAAACACACTTCGATGGCCCTGCAGGGCCGCCCCGACCTGACTCGCGAGAGCATGAGCGAACGCCGCGACGCCTTCCTCGCCGCCGCCCTCAGCCAGCGACAGCCTCTGTTGGACGCAGCCGGTCACCGAACCAAGCAGCCCAGCCAGATATGTTTTCTATGCGCGGGGCCAACTGCACGACAACACCGGGGGGCAAGAACGCAAAGAATTGGCGGTCGGGGCATTCGCTCGTGGTCACGCGGCTCGGAGTTCGTTACATGGAGTAGCTGCGTGGCGTGCTGGCATGTGACAGGCATGCTGGGACAGCCTGATCATCGTCCTATCTCCCAGGTGGGCGGCCATTGCTTGCGCAGCGTACGCAGCGCTCTGTATCGTCGCCGAGCTGGACGCAGGGCCGGCGATTCAGCGCCCGTCAGAGGAGCCGCTCGGATTGCGCCGCTGCCTGTACAGGCGCATTCATCGGGTGATGCGCGAGTCGGCGGCAGCGCGAGGGGCTCCGGCACAGGCGGTGGTCCGTGAAGACGCTGCCGATGCCCTTGCGGATGTCAGCTTCCCCCGCACGTATCTCGTTATGCTCGCCGCGGCCGGGGGCCTGGGTTCGGCGTGCTTCTCGTCTGCTTCGATTACTTTTCGTGGAGCCACCGGGTCCGCCATTTCGCCGGCTCCGGTCCGTTCTTGCTTTGGCTGGCGCTGATCTGCGCCCAGACGATGCTGTGGGCACTGGCGCTGCCGCCGTTGGCGGGGACCTTCCGCCGCCACTGGCACGCGCGAACGCCAGCATCGGTACAGCGGGAGGTGGTCCCGTCCGCGGTCGTCCTCGCCATCCTCACCGCCACGCTCGCAGTCGTCCCGCACCTGATCGCCCGGCGCCGGACTTCATCCCTGGCCGACGCCCGAAGATCCTGGCAGTAACCACGCTCGGCCTGGTGGTCACGCTGATCGCCGCCGTGACAATCTGGCTCATCCGCGGCCGCGCCGACGCGCTCGGCCGCAGCCCCGCGATTGCCAAGAGTGAGCTGCAGACCTACATACGCCTGCGCTCCGATCTTGAGTGGCTTCTCGGCTTTCTCGGTGTAGTGGTCGGCCTGGCGTATTGGCCAGCGCGCAGCTCCGGAACGTCTACCTGTCCTATGACCACAAGGCGATCTTCGGCACCGGCGGCGTTGTTCTGTGCGGCTTGGTTCTGTCGCTGCTGGTAGCGCTCATCTACCTGCCCACTTGGTCACCCTCCAGGGCACCGGCACACGCATATCTCGGCGAGCGCCAGCTCCCGCGTGAGCGCCGCGATCCTGTAGAGGCTCCTCGGCAGCCTCGCCAGCTTGCTGCCCAGGCTTGGCGGATAAGCCAGAGAGCTGACGGCCCCAGCTCGACCACGTTCAGCTCCCGAAGCATCAGCGGCAGCATCACGCGTCAAGTGAAGCCACCCTGTCGCACATCAAGCGGAGCCCGGCAACTCTCCAGGGCAGCGCCGGTGTGGGTGAGAGATCTTGAAATCCGCTCTGTGACGATCATGTTGGATTGCTTCAAGGCGATATGTCGGAATCTGGGAACGTCGATGTCCGATTTTGGGAGCGGGCCCGGGCGAGACTGAGGGGTCAAGGCGCGGTGACCCCTCTCGGCTCCAGCTTCCAGACCCTCTGCGTGGTGTCGTGCGTCTTCGCGGCGACGGAAGGAAGCGCCGATCCGCGTGTCGCCTGCATCGCGACGGACTACCGCGCCGGGGCGATCGCCGCAGACGCGGCGCAGCCGGGACTCGCGGTCCGCGTGCTGACCGACCTTGCCTCCGATATCGGAGCGGGCACCACGCCGTGCTGGTGGTCGCTGTCCGTGACATGCTGTGCAAGAGCCTGCGCAAGTAAGGCTCGATCTGTCTTCCAGGTAGCCACTGAAAACGTGTTCTTAAGCCAGTACAGAATTGGTCTTCTGGCGCCCGGGGCCGCCGCTGATCGTGCGCGCGCTCTTCTACGGCACCTGCCGGTTTAGCCAACCACGCTCACGGTTAGGGCTCCCGTCGGACGTGCCGACTTCCCGGCTCGATGCCATGGCCAGCCACGGCGTGCTGGAGCCGCGTTCCTACCAGGAACCGGGTGCCCGGGCGCGGGACGAATGCGCGCTGACCAGCTCCAAGCCGGAACCGTCGAGCCGGCGTGCGGTCGGGGATTCCGCGTCCGGGCCTTGGCCAACTGCCATCCCCGGGCATAGAACCAGCGCGATAGGTGATCCCTCGCAGGTCTAGCCGACTGGCTTAAGAACACGTTTTCAGTGGCTACCTGGAAGACAGATCGAGCCTTACTTGCGCAGGCTCTTGCACAGCATGTCACGGACAGCGACCACCAGCGTGCGCCTGCTGCTGGAGCGTGGGCACCGGGTGCGCGCACTCGTGCACCGACCGGACGAGCGGTCCGAGGCGCTGGCCGCGGCCGGTGCCGAGATCGCCGCGGGGGACTTGCTGAACTTCCACGACGTGAGCTCGGCCATGCGGGGAGTCAGCGGCGCCTACTTCGCCTACCCGATCGCCCCCGGCCTGCTGGAAGCCACGGTCGTCTTCGCGCAGGCAGCCGCCGAGGCCGGGGTCAGGTCGGTCGTCAACATGTCCCAGATCTCCGCCCGGCGGGAGGCCACCAGCAGCGCCGCCCGCCAGCACTGGCTGGCCGAGCGCCTGCTCGACCGCAGCCCCATGCTCACCGCACACCTGAAGCCGACCTTCTTCGCCGAATGGATCATCTTGGGCTGGGGCCGCCAAGGAGATCACGGCGTCCTGCGGCTCCCCTTCGGCACCGGCCGCCACGCTCCCGTCGCCGGCGTCGACCAGTCGTATGTGATCGCGGCCATCCTGGAGCACCCCGAGCCCCACGACCGCCAGGCCTACCCCCTGTACGGCCCGGTCGAGATGGACCACCACGGCATCGCCGACGCGGTCTCCCGGGCACTGGGCATCCCGGTGACCTACGACCCCATCAGCATCGAGCAATTCGCCGACACCCTGGCCGCCCGCGGCCGGTCCCCGCACCTCATCCAGCACATCAGCAACGTCGCCGTCGACTACCAGGACGGCATCTTCGCCGGAACCAACAACCTCATCGAGGTCATCGGCAACCGGACGCCGATGACCGTCGAGGACTTCGTCACCAGCAGGAAGGACGCCTTCCAGCGGAACGGCCCGCTCTACCTGCCCGCCGGTGGGCACTGACGGCCGGCCCGCCCGCTCGTCATGCATCCCCTTACGGCTCGGCCCCTGGACGCCTCGCACGACAGCCTCGTCGTCTTCGACGCCAGGACGGTGTCCGGGGAACGCGCCGCTCAACCTGATCTGCGGCGGCCACGCGCTCCGCGGACCTCGGCTAACGGCCCGCAAGGGCCCGGTGCACCGGCCCGGGGCCAGATTCGGCAGCCCGGCTGCGCACGGTGATGGTGGCCGGCGCGGCCGTCCCAGGCGGCGCAGTAGGAAATCCCAGGAGAGGAGTTTCGGCATGAACGTCCGTGGCGCATTTTACGAGGTGCTGCGCGCCCACGGCATCACCACGTTCTTCGGGAACCCCGGTTCCAACGAGTTGCCGCTGCTGCGGGACTTCCCCGGCGACTTCCGCTACATCCTGGCTCTGCACGAGGGCGCTGCCATCGGCATGGCGGATGGCTTTGCGCAGGCAACGGGCCGCCCGGCGCTGGTGAACCTGCACGCGGCGGCATGCACCGGCAACGCGATGGGCAACCTGGCCAACACCCAGTCCGGACGCGTCCGGTCATCGTGACCTGTGGGCAGCAGGCCCTCCGCTACACGGCCCTGAACGCCGTGCTGACCAGCGTCGGCGCGCCGAAGCTGGCCGAGCCGCTGGTCAAGTGTGGCACTGAGCCAGCCCGTCCGCATGATGTCCCGCAGGCGCTGTCGAAGGGCATTCTGCTGGCGTTTGCGGCGACCGCCGGGCAGGTGAACCAGCGCCGCCTCGCCGGCAGCGAAGCGGAGGCATCATGAGCACGTTCAGGCATTTGCTTGTCACGCCCGCGCACACCACGTCCTACCTGGAGGCCGGGCCCGAAGACGGTCCCTTGCTGGTGTTCGTCCACGGCTGGCCGGGACTTGCGTCGACGTGGCGCCACCAGTTCGGGCATTTCGCCGCACGGGGCTACCGGGTCGTCGCGCCCGACATGCGGGGCTACGGTGACTCGACTGTTCATGACGATCCGGCCGCCTACCGGCAAGAGCTCGTCGTTGCCGACATGCTCGCCCTGCTGGACCATCTCGAGCGCGGGCGCGCGGTCTGGATCGGACACGACTGGGGAAGCCCCACGGTCTGGAACATCGCCGCGCACTTCCCCGAGCGGTGTGTCGCCGCGGCCACGCTGAGTGTCCCATTCGGCACGCTGGAACGGGGGTGGGACGGCCTGCTCGCGACGGTTGACCGCGCCAGGTACCCCGAGGACACCAACCCGTTCGGCCAGTTCGACTACATGGCCTTTTACGAGAGGCACGCCAAGCACGCGGCGTCTGCCTTCGAGGCGGCGCCAGGCAACACGGTCAAGGCGCTTTTCCGCCGCGGCAACGCGGCAGCGCGCACCAGGCCCGCACTGACCTCAGCGATCACTCGCGACGGCGGATGGTTCGGCGGTGCTCCCAGTGCCCCTGACGCGCCGCTGAGCACCACCGTCCTGACTGAGCGCGACTTTGATAACCTCACCGCTGCCTTGACGCGCAACGGGTTCGGCGGGCCCACCGGCTACTACCTCAACCACGAGGTGAACGCCCGCTACGCAGACGCCGCGCCGGGCGGCCACGTGCTCCGGCTGCCAGTGCTGTTCGTCGGCGGTGCCTACGACCAGGTGGCCGACCTTGCCAGCCCCACGATGCTCGACGCAATGCATTCCACCTGCCCGAACCTCACCGAGGCCACCATCCCCGCCGGGCACTGGCTCCACATGGAGGCAGCGCCTGCGGTGAACGACCACATCGAATCCTGGCTCACCAGCCACGTCGCCGAGCAGCTGCCGTGATGATGCATCATGCCGCGCCAGCTGAAATGCGGCGCGGGCCTGCAGCGACGGGCGCGTCGCCGCCGAGCAGCCGGACAACGGTCGAACCACTCATACTGAGTGCGTGAGGCTTCGATCATTCCTGGCCCGCCGCCTCCAGACCCACGCCCCAAGCTGCCCAAGGATCTTCTTGCATCACGCTCCTGCTAGCGACTGCCGGGTGCTGGCAGCCTGGCCCGACTTCCTCCGCATCGCAGTCGAGGACATCCTGGCTCCCGTTGGGCTCACCGCCGAGTACGAGGAGACTGCACGGCGGATCCGGGCAATCCCCCCGCAACCACGTGGCGGATTTCTCCGACGTCGGGGTCGTCAGCCGCCGGCAGATGAGCGACTCGCTCAGCGGGCCGGAAATCGCCGGACTTACCGGAGTGCTCTTCATGTATAACCACTTCATCGCCGACATCACGTTCGCTATGATTCGGGTCAAGCAAGCGTTGGATGGAGCTTCATAAGCTAGAGCGAGTGAATTCCCGGTCATCTAAGGGCCAGATCGATAGCGTGTGAAGTGTTGCTCTCTCGTTGCAGTCGGCCATCGAAAACGTGCAACCGACGCAGCGGAAGCGCTGCCTTAGGTCGTCCGCTCCGCCTGACCTCCTCGGTGTGAACGGGCATTCCTTTTCGAAATGCGTTCTAGTAGGTCAGGTAGTCCACGCATGGCCGAGAAAGTGCGCCTGAGCTCACCCGCGTTGCGGCACTCGCCTACTGCACAGCAGGACCGCCCCCGCGGCATGGCCGGCCGCCCATCGCTGTGGCGGCCTATCGAGCCGCTGACCGCCGGGTTTGAGGTGCCGAGCGGGCGGCTATGCCCAATGTGGATGGGTGGCGCGCCAGCCCAGCTACCACACCCAACAAGGCAGTCGGCCAAGGCGGCGCTGCAGCTGACCGCGCTCGGGTCTTGCTGCTGCCCGCAACATGCACGACCTGTCCCAAGATGGCGACCGTCGTTCGGATTGGCCGACCAGGGCGAGGCGCTCGCCCGTGCTGGCCGCTGGCCGCCGGGCCGGGGCCGACAAACCTGCGGCATGGCGACAACACCGAGAGCGCAGCGCAACGGTCGACATAACCATCTCATCCGCTGGTGACCAGAAGCCGGGAGGCTGAATCATGCCACTCGTGTACTACGACATCGTCCGTGGACGGAGCCGTGATCAGATCCGCGCGCTACTCGATAGCGCGCAGGCCGCGCTGGTGGAAGCCTTCGAAACCCCCGAGAGGGACCGCTACCAGCTAGTCACTGAACATTCCCCCGACGAAATGATCATCGAGGACAACGGGCTGGGTATCGATCGCTCCGAAAACATGGTGGTCATCCACCTGATCAACCGGCTGGGAAAGAAAACTCGAGCCCAGAAGGAGAGACTCTACGAGTTGCTAGCCCGGAACCTGAAGCATGACTGCGGTCTGGACCCGGCTGACCTGTTCATCTCGATCACTGAGAACGAAAGTGAAGACTGGTCAGTCGGCTATGGAAAACCACAGTACTTGAATGGAGACCTTGATCCCGTAACTTCACAGCCACAGAAGTGACGTACGGGTAGCCGATCGGGAGCGTACACAGCCGTTGTTCGGCGCGGGAATCGGGACCGCGGTCAACGTCCGCCGAGGCGCACACGATCCCCGTGAGCCAGCAGCGCTCATGCGAACTGCAAGATCTGACGATGTGTGGCGGGGGGCGATCTGGCGGATGTGTGCGGCGTCGAAGGCCGGGACAGCAACCTCAGACTCCCAGGCGCGGGGATCCTGGCCCGCGCGGTGCTAGATCCCGGCGAGTGCGATACCTCCTGGGTCGGCGTGGTGATTAGCTGCGTGGCGGTGCGCCCAGAAGCCCCGATCGCCTGGTCCGTGATGAAGGTGCCCGCACGGTAGCCGCGCAGGAGCGGTCACGGCGGGCCGACTCACGTGCGGCCGGGTCGCGTGCCCCTGGTGTGTGGCTCAGCCGGCCCTTGCGGTAGCTGAGCGGCGTGCCGATGGACCGCATGACTGGCGCTGGCAAGCATCATCGCGGCAGCCCCGAGCTTGATGGCCGCATCGTGCATGTCATCGGCCATGACCTTGTTGGCACCCTCGATGGTCAGCATGCAATCGTGCAGGATCCGGTGCAGGTCGGTTGGACTGGACATTCCCGCTCCTTAGAGGGCCGGCGCTGCCGCACGCCCGCCGCGTCCTGATGCTCGGCTCGTCACTCCGCTCAGCTCATCACCCGGCCGGATCCTGTCGGCCCAACTCCTCGCTCCAATCCGGTCCGGCCCGCCCAGCTCATCCTCGCGCCCGGGCCCGGCGGCTGCGCGCGGCTATCACGCGGCGGCGGTGGGCTGGTCCCCCTCGTACATGCCATGTTCTGGTCTCATCCCCAGCCAAGAGCAGCTTTACCCGTCCTGTGAGGCCCGTGGATCTAACGGTTTTGCGCGCCCGGAGGGACCCGCTGGAGGAAGTTTTCGCAGGTCAGCCTCATACAGCGCAACAGCGTCCGGAGCCGTGTGCGCAGGTTCGGATGCGGCTGAGGGTGCGGGTAGAGATGCAAATTCGAGCGTTGTCGCACTGAAACTGATCCCTTGCGCGTCCCGTCGGGCGGTTCTCTCCTTGCCCGGTCGTAGATTCGGGCGCTATGCAGGGCTTAGCAGCATCCTCATCACTGAGTGTGACGGCCTTGCCTGCCGAGTCCTTTGCTGGGTCCCCCTGCCTCGGGCCATGGAGCGAGGTGGTGCAACTTGTTCGAGCGTGCCGCGCCTGACCGCTCCTCACATTCGTCTAGCCGAAGTCGAAGGCATCGCCCTCAAAGGCGGCCTTCTTCCGGAAGTCCCAGCTGGTGATCTTGTCAGGAACCAGCCACAGCCAGGCGTGATGGCCGGTGTGGTGCATCACGCCGGAGCCGTTGTACTTGCGGGCGTAAGGCCGCTCGGGCTCTGTCAGCCTGGCGTCGGGTGTCCCTGTCCGCGGTGCCTCGCCGACAATATCGACCGCGCCGAGCAGTTCAGCCCCGCGCAGTTCGCCGTATACGCCGGCGGTTGCGACCCGGCGCGTGCGCTGCTCGGTAAGGAAGGCATCCAGTTCCGCCTTGCCCATGGCGACGCTGCGACCGCGCCGCTGCTCCCTGGGCAACGCCATCTCCGATCTCGACTGCATGATTCCGGCAGTGTGGTTACTAACCGTAGCAACCTCATTACCGGACCGGCCGAGCCGCGCCCCAGCAGCTAGAACTGCATGTCCCTGAGCTCTGAGGAGGAGGGTGACCGGCTTCCTGAGCCACCAGCCGCTAGCAGCACCCCGGAAGGCGCCGCGTTTCGCAGCGCAGGCGCCCTGGCAGTGTCCAGCCTCGAGACATCCCGGACAGGTGGCCCGCCGCGCCGGCGCTAACCTGATATCAGGTTATGCCGATGCGACGCTTTACTGGAACAACTCGGTAACCCGGTTATGGCGGGAGCAGCGGTGCAGATCGCGATTCTCGGAGCCGGCCATGTGGGCTCGACACTAGGCCGGTTCTGGCACGCCGTCGGCCACGACGTCACGTTCGCGGCACGGCACGCCGCCCGCCCGCGGGCGCTGGCGGCGGAACTCGGGCAGCGCGCACATGCGGCCTCGGCCGCCGACGCCGTGGCGGGCGCCGACGTGGTGGTCGTGGCCGTCCCGGGCCCTGCCGTGACCGACGTGCTGCAGGCAGCCGGCCGGCTCGACGGCCGCGTCATGATCGACGCGGCCAACTCGTTCGGGCAGCAACAGGTGACACTACGGTCGCGGGCCGATACGTTCCCGCAGGCGCGCTGGGTGCGTGCCTTCAACTCGCTCTCGGCGAGCATCATGGCGCACGACAACCACCGCAAGCCGCCTTGGGTCATGTTCCTGTCCGGCGATGAGGAAGCCAAGCCGGTCGTCGCCCAGTTGATCCGGGATGCCGGATTCGACCCGTTCGACCTGGGTGGCATCGACGACAGCCGGCTACAGGACCCCGGCAGCGCACTTTGGATCAACATCCTCAATCGCGACGAGGCGACGGATCTCGTCGCGCGGATAAGGTCCGGGGACACGGCCGCGGCCGATCTGTCGGCGCTGCGGACGCGGGTGCGCGAGCTGGCCGCGCCATTCGAGAAGCTCCGCGATCACGCGCCGGACGATCCCGCGTTCTTCCTCGAGCACCTGTCGCGCTCGGTTTTCGAGGCCGGGATCAACTGGCGCGTCGTCGAGGCGAAGTGGGACGGCCTCCGGGAGGCGTTCCACGGCTTCGACCCGGCGCAGGTCGCCGCGATGCCGCCCGCCGAGATCGCGGCAGTAGAAAACGATAGCCGCGTGATCCGCAACAAGGCGAAGATCCGGGCGACGGCGGAGAACGCGCGGGAAGTCCTCGCCATCCTCGCGGAGTACGGCAGCATCCAGGGCTATCTCGCATCCTTCCCGGACGCGGGCGCGGCGGCCGCGGACATGCGGCGGCGCTTCAAGTTCATCGGCGACACGGGCGTGTGGCGGCTCTGACCAGCGCGTCGTCCGACATCGAGTGACTCAGGTGTACAGCCGGCTGTCGGGACGTCGATGGCGGTGATCTGCCGGAAGACCTGGGTTTCCTGCTCGACGGCCTGGGCCAAGGCGGAGACGTGGTCATCTGCCACTGGTATGCGCGGGCGAGGCGCTCGAGCAGGTCCGTCAGCGCCGGAAACCGCCCGGCCGCCGCTTACCACGATCTAAAGGTCCAGGGCAGCAATCGGTATGACGAGCGTGCTCGCAGGCCGGTTCGGGAGGCCGATCAGTGTCAGAGCGGCCGACCCAGTGGCGCAACGCCCGAGCGTAGCAGCCTCAATGGGGCGCGGCTGAGTGATCATGCCATCCACGAGCATGTGCGCAACCTTTGTCAGTCCCTGCGGAGAGGACAATGGATTCGTGGTTGATGCAATATTGAATGAGGTGATCTGGCGTTCTGCGAACCACTCTTCGTCGGCTGCATAACGCGTTGAGACAAGACCGCCTCCTGACAAGAATCTCAGCATCCCGGCGGATCACGTCTGAACCGTTGACTAGATCCACGACACCCTCGACGCCGTCCGGGTGAGAAGTGCGCAGCGCGTCGAACACGTCGACTGCCTTGGTGTTATAAACCTCTTCTGCACCAATGCGACGAGCTTCGTTAAACCCGGGTCTCACGAGCCGGGACGGTCCGGGCCCCGGCTCGTGAGGCGGCTGGATCGGGCACCCGGTCCGCCGGCGGCTGAGACGGCCGCGACGGCCGAACGAGCCGGGTCGACTCCCGTCTGCCGCTCGCTGATGCGCCATACCCGGGCGGCCAGTGCCCGGTCAGTCGCCGCGCCCTTTAGGGAGAGCTGCTTTCCGCGCATGTACAGCGCGCCTGAGTGGCCCGCGAGGTCGGGCGCGGTAGCGGCCCAGGCGATTCCCCTGGCGGCCTGGCCGGCGGGCCTGAACATCGGGGTGCGCTGCATCACGCCCAGCACCACGCCCAGCACGCCCGACGGCATGGCGAAGTTCGTCTTGGCGGGACCGGGGCTGACCGACACGACGGTCACGCCCGAGCCTTTGATGCGGCGCGCGAGCTCGGTGGTGAACAAGACCTCCCCGAGCTTCGAGGCTCCATGGACGAGAACCGGCCGGATCTGCTTCGGTAGATCGTTTCCGTAGTGGTAGCGCCGCTATGGCCGGCCAGGCGAGAGATCTGCTCGATCGGAATGCCACCGTCGGAGAGCAGCGAGACGAAGCTGTGCCGCAGCTCGCGCGGCGTCCAGTCAGATGGGTTGAGCCCAGCGGCCTCGACTACCCGGCGGAACGAACGCACGTGCGAGGCATCGGAAAGTGTGCCGACCCGGCGAAGGGAACACCAGGTCCGCGGGTTGCCCCGTCGATGCCTTGCCTGCCGCCACCGGAGTTACGCTGTCTGCATGATTGACTCTCCGTTGTCCCCTCAGGAAATCCGCGCCGCCGCCGCGGCGCACGATGAGCTGGGTCCTGAGTACAGCGATGCGGTAGTAGCAACGTTCCTTGAAAAGGTCGACAAGGAAATAACTGCCCGCGTTGACGCTCGCCTCGCACGTGTGCACCAGCCAGAGCCGCCAGCGGAACTAGACAACCGCCGCACGCTGCTGAAAGGTATCGCGGTCGGCATCGGCGTCAGCGGCATTTTGGCCATTGTGGTCGGTGGCAATGCCGATGAACGGCTGCATCGCCTTCTCTGGGTGCTGCTTGTCCTCACGGTGATATGCGCGGTCGGCGCGGACTGGGCGGGGCGGCAACTGAGGAGCCGCCGGGCCGCCGGACGGCAAAGGCCTCGCGTCACCGCCATGCCAGGCAGCGATCAGCGCATGATCTAGCTAGGCACGGCCAACGACAGTCATACTCCAGCCGGAACGGCTCTCGCAATCCCGCCCGAGCAGGCGCGAGGAGCCGAGTAAAGCTGAGTTACTATCGCCGTCGCCAACGACGGACGCCAGCAGACACCAGTGGACGATGCTTCCCAGATCAGGCACACTGCGAGCCTGGCAGTCCGCATCGCCGGTTGGCTTCGGACGAAGAGGCCGCCGATTCAAATCCGGCCACTCCGACCCAGAGTTGCAGCAGGTCAGAGCCTCGATTCAGTTGTTCGAATCGCGGTTAACTCGCTTGGCTACGGGCTGGCCCGCCCTCCGTGGCGGCAACTCTGGCTATGAGACTGGCCGTACCCGTGTTAGTGCGAGCACGGCCACGGCCCGGCCGCGATTGCCGAGCCCTGCAAGGGTCATCTGCGGGTGCATCGCGCCGCTGGGGGATGCCGCTCGACCTGCTACCGTCCGCGGCATGATGCGCCCGGCCGGTCACGCTGAAACAGGCAGGCTGGCCGAACAGGTTACTGGCCAGGCCTGATCCAGGAGAGCCACTCATGGCGGGCCGTCTCTGACGGCACCCGTGGCGGCTTGGGGCTCGTACATCGGGCCCCCGAGGCTTCCGCCCGAGGGCCCGATGCGTGGCTGTGGCCGCTAGGGCTGGCGGTCAGCCGTTGTAGGCGATGGTGGCGTAGTCGGAGCCTGAAGTGGTCCCTGCGCTGTCGCCGGTGACGAATACCCTGCCGCCGCGCGCGGCTAGCGAGCTGGCGTTGTCGCTGCCGTTGCCGGGGCCGTTGTACCGCCTGACCCACAGCTGGGCGCCAGTGCGGATGTTGTAGGCGACGGTGGCGTAGTCGTCTCCGGTGGCGCTGCCGCCCCAGCTGGTCCCGGTGACGTACACCTTGCCGTTGCCGGGGGCGGCCACCGCATCCGCAACGTCGCCAAAGTCGCCCGGCGGCAGATTGCTGCCGCGGCCGTCGTAGCGCCGGGCCCACAGCTGGGCGCCGCCGGGGCTGTAGGCGATGGTGGCGTAGTCGTACGCGGTGACACTGCCGCCCCAACTGGTCCCGGTGACGAGCACCGTCCCGCCGGGGCTGACGGCCACCGAGCCGGCGCTGTCGGTCCTGCTGCGGCTGCCGTAGAACCTCGCCCAGAGCAGGGAGCCGGTGCGGGCGCTGTAGGCCAGGGTGCCGTAGTTGAAGTGGCTCTCGCCAGTCACGTACACCTTTTTCAGGTCCGGGCTGACCGCGATAGATGAGCCGCCCTGGCCGGCGTAGCGCCGCGCCCACAGCCGGGCTCCGGTGGTCGCGTTGTAGGCGACCGTGCCGTACTCGGCGGCAGAGGTGTTGCTCTGGACGAGGGCGGTCACGAACACCCGGTTGCCGCCCGGGCTCACGATCGCGCGGCTGTAGTAGTTGCAGCACCACCCCGGCGGCGACCAGGTCTTCACCCACAGCTGGGCGCCATCAGAGGCGTTGTAGGCCACCGTGGCGTGTCGCCGTCGTTAGCCGGGTCTTTGTAGCGGGCGACCCACAGCTGCGCGCCGTCGGAGGCGCGGTAGGCCACCGTGGCATAGTTGCCGCCGAGCCCAGAGCCGCCCCAGGTGGTGCCGGTGACGAACACCGTGCCGCCGTCCGGGCTGACCGCTACGGCCGCGGCTTGGTCTGTTCCCGGGCCGCTGTACCGCGCGGTCCACAGCTGCGTGCCGGTGGCGGCGTTGTAGGCCACCGTCAGGTAATCGCTGAGATCGGTGCCTGGCGTGGCGCCTTTGCTTTCCCCGGTGACGAACACCGTGCCGCCGTCCGGGCTGACCGCCACCGAGTGGGCCGCGTCGTTGCCGTTGCCGGGGCCGTTGTACCGCTGGACCCAGAGCTTCGCGCCGGGAACGGCCATGTGGCGGGCCACCGTGGGCGACGATGTCCTGGCCAGGCGCGGCGCCTGGGCGGCCGCGGCCGCTGTGCTTACCCCAAGCGCGCCGGCCGCAGCCCCGGCAGCCGCCACAGCCAACGCTCGTGTCATTAACCTGCGCATGGCGGACCTCCCTGTCCGGTCATCGCGGCTGGCACTGGCGCCGGGCTGGCGTTACCCAGTGGATCCTGCACCTCGCCAGGCTGCGGTTTCGAGCAGACCCGCCCAGCGGGCGCATACTATTGACGCGCCATTGGTTTGCCCGGTTCACCGCATTCCGCGATCAACCTTGTGCCACCGGGTTTTTTGGAATAGCGCGAGCCTTCTGCTCTGCCGCGATCTGCTCAAGGTAGTAACGGAACACTTGCTCGGTTTTGGCGACCGATAGCGGGCTGCGAAGCGATGAGGTCGATGCCTGGGTCCGCGCCGCTTGACGCACCACGACCCCGTACAAGCGCAGGTCACATGCATGACCGTCGCCTCCGTGATGGCCACGGCTGAACCCCCGGTGAGTTGCGGGCGCTGGTCACAGGCCACCGCTAGGCTCGCGCCATGCCTACCTACAAGTCAAGATCAACGGGACCGCTGAGTTCGAGGTCAAGAGCAGCGCCACCAGCGCATCCGCGGCGGCCGACGAGATCCGGCGCTTCATCCGCACTGGTGACGGCAACAAGCAAGAGATCCGGCTCAACTGGGACCAGGTAGCCGTGTTCGAGGTGACCACAGTCTCCGCCCAGCCGTAGTGGGGACCCGGCTGGTCAGCGACTAGGCATCGCGCCCAATCAGTCTCTCTTACGCGGTGGTGTCGCTGCACTTCTGCGGCGAACTTAGAGACACCAGCAACTGCCCCTCTTTGCGCCCGGCCACCCTGCCCTGACTGGCCGTGGTTGCTGCAGATTGGCAGTCTGCCTACTTCCTGAGGACGTATCTCGCCGGGTTAGCTCTGTCCATGGCCGCGCCTGACCACGAATTCGACAGCAGGATTCATGTTGATAGTTATGACTGCCTTGCCGAGATGAGTAGCGGGCCTGACGCGCAGCAGCTCATCGATGAAGCCTTGACCGACGTCATCGACTCCAGCGAAGTCAACCTCGACGGTCTCAAAATCCGCCTCCAAACCATCGAGAAGGCGCCGTGCTTCGCTGCGCGACACAAAAGTGGTGCCGATCTCAAACAGTTTGACCACAAGACGAGTCCTGACCAAAGCGTGGTCTTGAGTGAATTCGCGGAATATGTCGGCGATCACGTGGTCGGTGTGCGGGTCGACCTGGCATTGAACTGATGTACCCAACATCGGCGGAGCAGTACCGAGAGCTCGGAGGCGCCGCCGCCGGAATATCATTTCGCTGATCGGAACCGAACAAGCGGCCAATAGGATCTGCAGCGTGAGCGGTGCTGATCTCGCCTGGTCGGCCGCGCCGACCCGAGGAGGAGCACCAGAGTAGGGCAGGCAGCCGCCCGGCTAACCGAGGAGCCGACGGATGTCTTCGGCGTCAAGGGCGGTGCTGAAAATGTCGCCCTGGTCCATGACGCTGGAGAACAGTTTGGCCTTCCTCGCCTTGAGCGCCATGACCTTGTCCTCGATCGTGTCCCTGGCTACGAGCCGGTAGACCATGACCTTGCGGGTCTGCCCGATGCGATGGATACGATCCACCGCTTGCGCTTCCGTCGCCGGGTTCCACCACGGGTCAAGCAGGAAGCAGTAGTCAGCCTCGGCAAGGTTCAGGCCGAAGCCGCCGGCCTTGAGGCTGATCAGGAATACCGGGGCAGCCCCATCTTTGAAACGCTGGATCACTGCGGGCCGGTTGCGGGTCTTGCCGTCCAGGTAGCAGTACGCCATGCCGTCGGCGTCCAGGCGTTGGCGCACCATGCCCAGGAATCCGGTGAACTGGCTGAAGACGAGCGCACGGTGGCCACCGCTGATCAGCTCACGGAGCTGGCCGACCAGCGCGTCGATCTTGGCGGACGGCAGGCCGCAGTAGGTGTCGTCGACGAGCCCGGCGTGGAGGCTGAGCTGGCGGAGCAGGGTTAGCGAACGGAAGATGGTGAAGCGGTTGGCGTTCATGTCGTGGATCAGGCCCAGAACCTTCTGCCGTTCTCGCTGGAGATGGGTCTCGTAGACCTTGCGGTGCTGCGGGTGCAAGTCGATCTGGAGGACCTGTTCCTGCTTGGCAGGCAGATCGGCGACCACCTGCTCCTTGGTGCGCCGCTTGACCAGGGGCCTCATCCGCCGCTGCAACTGGGCGAGCAGTTCGGCGTCGCCTTCCTTCTCGATCGGGCGGGCGTAGAAGTCGCTGAAAGCGGCCGGGTTCGGAAACAAACCTGGGGCCGTGATCGATAGCAGCGACCACAGCTCCATGAGGTTGTTCTCCATCGGTGTGCCGGTGATCGCGATCTTGACTGGCGCTGGCAGCCGCCGCGCGCACTGGTAGACCTTCGACTGGCGGTTCTTCACATTCTGGGCTTCATCCAGGAACAGCCCTGACCAGCGCAATTCGGCGTAGGCGTCGAAGTCGATCCTCAGCAGCGCGTAGGACGTCACAACGGCGTCGGCTCCGCCGACCAATTCGCCGAGGCTCTGGCCTCGGCGGGCAACGGTGTCGCGGACGGGGACCACCTTCAGGCCGGGCGTGAAGTGCGCTGCCTCGGCGGCCCAGTTGGCCACCACGCTCGTAGGCGCGACGATGAGGAACGGCGGCGTCCCTGGAGCTGTTTGCTTCGCGTGGCAGATCAGAGCCAGCGACTGCAGCGTTTTGCCGAGGCCCATGTCGTCGGCGAGAATGCCGCCGAGGCGGTGCTGCCAGAGGAACACCAGCCAGTCGAACCCGTCCCGCTGGTAGGGGCGAAGCTGGACCCGCATCCCCGACGGCGGCTCCAGGCTTCCCATCTCGCCGGCCGACAGCAGGCCGCTGACCTGCTCGCGCCACACCGACGCCTGATGGTCGATAACGCCGAGCCCGGCCAGTTCTTCCCACAATCCGGCCTGATATCGGCTGATCCTCAGCTCGCCCATCGGCGCTTCCTGCAGCGCCCTGGCCTCCTCGATCAGCCTGCGCAGCGTCTGCAGCTCGGGCTTGTCTAGGGAGAAGTAGGCGCCGTCGGCCAGCAGCAGGTAGGGCTCGCCGCGGCTCAGGGCCAGGAACACATCGAGGAACGGCACCTGGCGTCCCTCGACGCTGATGGTGACGCCAAGGTCGAACCAGTCCAGATCGCCGGCCACCTCGTCTGTGGCCACGGCGATGCGCAGCGAGTCACCGGTCTCCCTGTAGTCGGCGGGCTCTCCGGTGATCTCGGTGCGGAGTCCTGGCTGGTCCGCGAGCAGCGGCAGCAGCTCGGTGGTGAAACGCATGGTGTCGAGGCCAGTAAGCCGCGCTCGCGCCAGGATGGCCGGCTCATCAATCCCAGCGGCCCACTTGTCCTTCCTGAGCAGTCCGAACCGGCCAAGCGGAAGGTCAAGCCCGGCCAGGAAGGCACGCTCGGCGACCAGATCCCGGTATCCGTCGTCCGGGACATCTTCATCCAGCGCTACGCGCAGCGACGTGTCGCCCATCAGGTAGGCCCACTCCCAGCTGACTTCCAGGTCATGGCCCGGGCCGTAGCTCGCGCGCAGCACCAGGTCAGGACCCTCGATCACTGGCGGGCTGAAGGACCCGTCCGAGGATGTCACCGCAGCAGCCCGCCGCAGGCGCGGGTAATAGCTGTCCAGGAAGCGGGGCTCGTCGGCGCCGGGAACTTCCAGTCGCTGCCCTCTCAGCGTCATTTTCTGCAACTGCGGGGAAACCGCAGCTTGCAGCCGCGCCAGCCGGAACCGCCAGCGGCCAGGATCACCGCCCGCCTCCGCATCGCCCCGATCGAGATAGACCAGGCCGTGTCCTTCGCTCCCGATGAACGCCACCGGCACGACGCCGCACGGCGGGTCTCCGGC
>WNFN01248360.1_pt2 | contig 24974 bp, 23 predicted proteins | sample 5400161 | NCBI WGS metagenome assembly WNFN01 (sample SAMN13153353, study PRJNA577476) | soil metagenome | isolation source: 80 cm saprolite on Douglas fir-dominated hillslope | place: USA:California | collected 2013-09-17 | reverse complement strand
GGCGGGCGGTGGCGGCCGCACGGATGCCCGCCCCGGCCGGGGCGATGCCGCCGGGAGCGGTGATCAGCGCGGAACTCGCAAGGGCGCGGACAGGAGTGCTGCGCGCGCGGGAAGCTCGCGCTCGGGTGCCACACGGGCGCGAAGCGGGCGCACCGGGAGCGGGCGCACGCGCCCGGAGCCCGCGGACAGCGGGCGCACGGGCGGGGGACTCACTGGCACGGGGCGCCGAGGCAAGCCGGACGAGATTGCGGAAGGCCCGGCTCGGCCGCGGGACGAGTCATGGGGCGGCGGGGCTGCCCGCGGGGACCGGCCAGGACGGCAGCCCGGTTCCGACGGCGCGGTCGGCCGACGACGTGACCCGCAGCGGCCGGCGCGCCGGGACGGCCCAGCCCAGCCCGGGGCGGGCGCGGGTGCACGTGGCGGGACGCGGGCTGGCGGAGCGACGGGCAGGCCGGGGTCCGGTCCGCGGAGAGCGCCAGCGTCCGCGGGAGCGACGGACCGGCCGCGGTCCGGGTCCGGAGGTGTACGAGGGTCCGAGGGGCCACCAGACCGGCCGCGGTCCGGGTCCGGTCGAGCGCCAGACCGGCCGCGGTCCGGGTCCGGTGGAGCGTTGAGGTCCGGGGGGGCGCCAGGCCGGCCGCGTTCTGGGTCCGGGGGAGCGCAGGGCGGGCGGAGTTCCGGGACGGTCGGTGAGCGCCCTTCCCGTCCGCCGCGGCCCGGCCCGCGCGCGGCTGGTGACGGGGCGCCTGCGATCCCGGACAGCATCACCGCGGACCAGTTGGACCCGGAGGCGCGCGCGGAGCTCAGGACCCTGCCCGGCGACCTCGCCGACGCCGTGGCTCGTCGGCTCGTCGCCGCGAGCCTCGAACCAGACCCCGTCCAGGCCTACCAGCATGCGCAGGCCGCGCGCCGCCTCGCCGCCCGGGTCGGCGTCGTGCGCGAGACCTCCGGGATCGCCGCGTACCAGGCCGGCGAATGGGCCGACGCGCTGACCGAGTTGCGGGCGGCAAGGCGGCTGACCGGCCGGACAAGCTACCTGCCGCTGATGGCGGACTCCGAGCGCGCGCTCGGCCGGCTGGATCGGGCGCTTGAGCTGGTCACTGGCCCCGAGTCGCGGGCCGTCGACCGGGCCACCGCGATCGAGCTGCGAATCGTCGAGTCAGGGATCCGGCGGGACCAGGGTCTGCCCGACGCGGCCGTGGCGGCGCTGCAGGTGCCCGAGCTGACCCGCCCCCGCACCGGGCCCGAATCGGCACGGCTGTACTACGCCTACGCCGATGCGGTCCTGGACGCCGGACGTGAGGACGAGGCCCGGGACTGGTTCGGCAGGGCCGCCGCCGCGGACGTCGACGGCCAGACCGATGCCGCGGAGCGGTTCGAGGAACTGGATCCGGTGGTGTTCGACTATCTGGCCGACCCGGAGGAACCCGGGGGGCAGGACGATAGCGAGAGCCCGGCGTCGGCCAACGGTTCGGCAGGCCCCGGCCATCCAGGAGATGCGCAGAGCCCGGGGTGAGCGAGGCTGAGGCGGCGGGCGCGGTGATAGCCCGGCTCGCGCCCGCGGACCTGGAGACCGTGGACACGCTGATCACGGCGGGCATCGCGGCCAATCGCGCCGAGGCCGTGCGCTGGGCCCTGGCCCGCATCCGCGAACGCCCGGCCTACGCGCAGCTGCAGGAGAGGGCGCGCGAGATCGAGGCGCTCAAAGCGCAGTTCTAGCCGGCCCATCCCGACCGGAAGCATCTGGGGCGCGCAGCACTGGCTCGCCGCCCTCAAAGAAGCCTCGCCGAACGCCACCGGCCACCACGCGGCGGCCCTGGTCATCGGCAGGCGCGAGCTCGGCCAGCGAGCACGGCGACGGGAAGGGTGTGACTGGACGCGACCAGAGGATCGCCGACAGAGAGCTACCGACTCCGCCGTGCGGCCCACGCCAGCACCCGCTGGCCTGGCCCAGCCGCGAGCAAGGAAACCCCGGACTCGCACGGCCCACGGGCAGCCGCCCCTGCGGCGCAAGACCCCGACGGCCAACCGGGCACCCCCGGGCCACCAGGTGACGGAAGACCGCTCGCCGCCACCCACCATGCAGGGCTCACTCGCTCCTGCTTGGTGCCTAGGAACGGTCGACGTTGAGGCCGAATCTCACCGACGGCGCCATGGCGTTGCTCCTCGTCTGCCCGGGGTCAGTTCTCGGTGATGCGGCGGAGCGCCCGGTCGAGCAGGTCAAGCTCGACGGGCGTCAGCGGGTCCAGCAGGAACTCGCGGATCGTCTGCGCGTGCACTCCCGCGGCCTGGCGGAGCACGCCGCTCCCCTCCGCGGTGATGCCCACCAGCACCCCGCGCCCGTCGTCGGAGCACTGGCGCGGGTCAGCCAGCCGCTGCGGCCCAGCCGGGCCACCGCGCGGCTGAGTGAGGGCTGCGTTAGCCGCACCGCCGAGAGCAGCTCGCCCAGCCACAGGCCGGCAGGCGGCGCCGACTCCAGCCGGAGCAGGATCTGGAAGCCGTTGATGCTCAGGCCGCAGGTCTGCGCAAGGCCGGAGGTCAGCTGGTCGGTTATCCGCGCGTGAGCTGCGGTCAGTGCCGCCCAGACGCGCGCGCAGGAGTACGCGTCGGAGTGTCGTACTTTGACCTACAGATGACGAGGCCACCGGTGCTTGGCGCCGGGGCTCTTTCGTGTTACTGAGACTTTGGCCGACGGTGAGATCCGTGGTGTGTAGCTCGGGAAGGAACCGGGTGTCCGCGGAGCAGGCCGCATGACCGTTTGACCAGGCAGGCTTCCGATGCTCGTTTTGAGAAGCTCAGGCGCCAGATCCGCACGGCATGGCTAGGTGAGCTATACGCGCGTGAATCGCGAAGTTGACCTCGAATACCAGAGTCGGAAGGCAGCAGTTGTGAATAACAATGGCTTTACCGTCGGGGATTACGTGCTCAAACGGCTGGCTGAGGTGGGCGTGCGCCACCTGTTCGGCGTTCCGGGGGACTATAACCTGGCCTTCCTCGACCACGTGCTCACGAGCAACATCACCTGGGTCGGCAACTGTAACGAACTCAATGCGGCCTATTCGGCCGACGGGTACGCGCGGATCAACGGAATCGGCGCCGTGCTGACGACCTTCGGCGTCGGTGAACTCAGCGCGGCCAACGGCATCGCGGGCGCCTACGCGGAATACGTGCCGGTTGTCCACGTGGTCGGCGGGCCCTCGAGCCGCGACCGGCAAGAGAGGGCGCTCAAGCATCACACCCTCGGCGATGGCGACTACACCCACTTCCAGCGAGCGGCCAGCGAGTTCACCGTAGCCCAGGCCTACCCGACCGCTGAGTACGCGCCAGCGGAAATCGACCGGGTTATTGGCGCCGTCCTGCGCGACCGCCGCCCCGGCTACATCGTCCTGCCTACTGACGTCGCGGCCAGCCCCGTCGACCCGCCTGCCGCGCCCCTGGTCATCCCGCAACCGCAAATGTCCGAGCACGCACGGGCGGACTTCGCGGCGGATGCCCGACGCATGCTCCAGGCAGCAGGCTCAGTCACCGTGCTGGCCGACTTCCTGGCCGCCCGGTTCGACGTCCGCAGCCAGCTGCGCAAGCTCCTCGACGCCGGGTCGCTGCCCTTCGCGACCCTGGCCATGGGCAAGGGCGTACTCGACGAGACCGACCCCCGGTTCGTCGGGGTCTACGGAGGCAGAGCAAGCACCGAGTCTGTCCTCAAGGCCGTCGAGGAGGCCGACGTCCTCATCGGCGCCGGAGTCCGGTTTACCGACGACATCACCGCCGGGTTCAGCCAGAAGATCAGGCCCGACCGGTATATCGACCTGCAGCCCTTCGAGGCCCGCATCGATGACCGCCACTACGGGCCGCTGCCGCTGGGGGCAGCGCTCGACGCGCTGACCAGCGTGATCCAGGAACTCGGGCGCAACTGGCCGCAAGAGTACCCGGCCGAGCCAGAACGGTCGCCCGGGAGCCATCCGCAGCTACACCAGGAGCAGCTGTGGAGCCAGATCCAGGACTTCCTGCAGCCAGACGACATCATCGTCGCCGAGCAAGGTACCTCGTTCTTCGGCGCGGCCCCGCTGCGGCTGCCCGCCGGGGTCACCTTCATCGGCCAGCCGCTGTGGGCATCGATCGGCTACACCCTGCCCGCTGCCTACGGCGCGCAGACCGCCGCGACGGGACGGCGAGTGCTCCTGTTCATCGGCGACGGCTCGTCCATGCTCACCGCGCAGGAGATGGGCTCCATGATCCGCGACGGACTTCACCCGGTCATCTTCCTGCTCAACAACGACGGCTACACCGTTGAGCGCGTCATCCACGGAGCCACCCAGCGCTACAACGACATCGCCCACTGGGACTGGTCGCTGCTGCCCAAGGCCCTCGGCGCGGACGACCGCGCCGTGACCCTGCGGGCCACCACTGCAGCCGAACTGCGTGAAAGTCTCCAGTCCGCGGCGGCGGCCTCCAACCGGCTGGTCCTGCTCGAGGCCACCCTGCCCGCCCTGGACTCACCGCCCCTCCTGGACGCCGATACCCGCGCCATCATCGCCGACAACACCGCGGGCTACTGAAGCTAGGCCTGAGCGGCCCGGTCACCCTCTGTGACGGCCGTGGAACCGGGATCCCTGAGAGCGCAGGCTACTTCGCCCTGAAAAGGTCCTCAGGCTGAGTGGCCCGGTCCTGTCCCACGGCTCGGTGGCGCCGTGGCTGGGCGGCGCCGCCGCGCCCACACTGATGGCATGGCTCTCGAGGCACACACCGCCGCCGATGTCCGCAACCAGCTGATCGAACTCAAAGACCAGGCGGTGGCGGCGACCATGCGCGGCGACGAGCCATTCCTGCGTGGTTAAGCCGGAGGAGACAACCATGAACGCACTGAGCTCACACGACGGCACGACGATCGCTTACGACAAGCAGGGCGAGGGACCGGCCCTGATCCTGGTCGACGGCGCGCTGACCGTCCATTCGTCCGGCTCCGGGTCGGAGCTGGCCAAGCTGCTCGCGCCGCACTTCACGGTCTACGGCTTTGATCGCCGCGGCCGCGGCGAGAGCGGGGACACGCTGCCCTATGCGGTCGACCGGGAGATCGACGACATCGAGGCGCTGATCGACCGCGCCGGCGGCCCGGCGTTCCTCTACGGCCACTCGTCCGGCGGGCCCCTGGCCATGCGGGCGGCCATGAGGCTCGGCAGCAAGGTCAGCAAGATCGCCATGTACGAGCCCCCCTACAACAACGACCTTGGCGCGCAGGAGTCCTGGAGCCAGTACCTCAGGCAGCTGAGAGAGGCTCTGGCCCAAGGCCGTCGGGGCGACGCGGTGGCCCTGTTTATGCGGTTTGTCGGCACGCCCGCCGAGCAGATCGACGGCATGCGCCGCGCGCCGTTCTGGCCGGGCATGGAAGCCGTCGCGCCGACGCTGGCCTACGACCACGCCGCGATCCTGGGCGAGCCCTGGTCGGTGCCGACCGAACTGGCCGCGCGTGTCTCGGTGCCCGCCCTCGTGATGGCGGGCGACGCGAGCCTTCCGTTCATGCCCGACGCGGCGCGGGTCCTGAGCCAGGCGATCCCGCAGGGCCAGCTGCGGATCCTGGAGGGTCAGACGCATGAGGTGAGCCCGGGCGTGCTCGCCCCGGTCCTGGTGGAGTTCTACACCTCATGAGGTGATCACCAAGTCTTGGCGGTCACGAATTTGTTCGTCGCCACGGCTGGTGAACATTGGCCAGCTAGGCTAGCTGCTCACCGTCGGCCGCGAACGAAAAGCGCCCCGACGCATCCCTGTCCAGCGGCAGAGTCTTCACGACCGCATCGACGTTGAGCGGCCCGTAGATATGCGGGAACGGATCGTCCCAGCCCGGTACCTGCTCAAACCGGACCGCTGGTCCCAGGCTCTCGCTGTCTATGACCAAGACCAGCAAGTCCTGGTCACCCCCGTAGATCGCATTCGCGACCGGCGCTACCTGATGCGCCGTCCCAGCATGAATGAAACCCTGCTCAGCCAGGGACATGCCGCGCGTAGACGTCGTGTACTCACCCTCACGCCTGGCCTGTTCCCAGTCAGAGGCAGACGCGATGTGATAGATCAGCGCCATTCACTTCACTCCCAGCACCTCGGCAGCACGCTGGCTGAAATTCCTCACGGGGGCTCGTTCCCATGACGCTTGAGCAGTGTCATGAGGCTGACCTCACTCATGCGCCCTTGGAGTTCGACCGAGGAAGACGATGACGTCAGGCGAGTCCGTTACCAGATCGAGATCGGGCCGTACTGGGCGAACGGCAGCAGCGGGCCAGTCTCCGCGGTTTGCACGGACACGGCCGCGGGCGCCTCGTGCTTGACGACCCTGGCGAGGTCGCGGGCGTCGTCCTCGTCGTTGGCCCCGAGGACCAGGAACTTCCAGCGGCGGATAACCGGGCGGCCTTCCGCCTCGAGCCGCTCGGCCAGCGCTACCGCGTCATGATGAGATGGCAGCTCGACACGCACCTCCCACTGGGCGTGCCCGGTGGCCAGCGACTCCCGCGTCTCCTCGGCCTGGAGACGCCCGTGCTCCGCCTGGCGCTCCTCGTCGGTCTCCGGCATCGGGACGTCCGCGTCCTGCCATTCCTCCTCGACCGGATGCCACCGGTCGAGCGCGAAGTCGGCGCCGAGACCCCGCTGGGCCATCACCTGGCGGACCACCTGATCCGCTTCGTGGGCGGCTTCCTCGGTGCCCGCGTAGAGAAAGATGCGCGTGTCACCAGCGCTCACAGCGACGCGGTGGCCGAGCCGACGGCGCACGTCGTCCTCCACCTCGTGCTCGCGCAGGGACTGCAGCGCCCGCCCGACATGCCCCTCATCGTGAAGCGTGACCGTTACCCGCCAGTCGTCGTCTGCCACGGACCGACCCTACCGTCATCGCCAGGACCGCACCCGCGTACGGGCGCCTCGGCCCGCCCATACCGGCCAGCTGATCCACGTCCTGCCGGACCGCGGGTCGGTCGTCACCCCTCCTCGATGCCCTTGACCCATCCCAGGTGGGCCAGGCGGTCACGGAGCCGCTGGTCGGCGGTGATCAGCTCAGTGCCCAGGCGCTCCGCGAGGGCGACGTAAACCATGTCGCAGACGGGCCAGTTGTCATAACGCCGCGCAAGCTCGAAAGCGCGCGCCTGATCCCTCGCGGTGTCGGCTCGGCGCAGCGGTATCCGCTCGAGTCGGGCATAGGCGGCGTCCGCGTCGGCCCCGCTCCACCGGCTGCGGCGAATCCCGGTCAGCAGGGCGTTCGATGTCTCCAGCCAGAGCAGGCTAGGCCCGACCGGCTCGGTGCCGGCCACAGCCCACCTCCCGAACAGGATCCGGGCGGGCGCGTCGCTACCGACATCTGGGGCCACCAGGTCGACAATCACGGATGCGTCAACGACGGGCATGGCGATCCTCGATCACCAGGTCGGCCGCGCTGGCCCCGGCCGCGACGGGCAGGCCTTCCTTCCAACGATCGAGGTCATCGAGCCAGGCGCCGAGGCTCTCGCCACCTGCTGCCGGGTCGGCGTCTCCGGGGTCGTAGACGATGGCAATCCGGTCCAGGTGGGCGATGTCGATGCGATAGCTACTACAACTACTACAACACAATTCAGGGCCCATGCCTCGGCGATTCCCTGTCGCGATGATCGGTCAGCCCGTGTTCTGCAGGCCGGCGGCTACGCCGTTGACGGTCAGCAGCAGCAGCCGTTCCAGGCGCTCACGTTCCGGATCCCCGTTGCGCAGCGCGGTGAGCGCCCGCAGCTGCAGGTGCGAGAGCGCGTCCACATACGGGTCACGGAGCGCGACGGCCCGGGACAGCACCCGCCGGTTGGCCAGCAGCCGGTCGTGCCCGGTGACCGCCAGCACGAGCCTGCGGGTCAGGTCGTACTCGTCCAGAACGATGGCGGTGAGGTCTTCCCGCCCGCCGAGCGCGAGGTAGCACGCGGCAATCCTGCGGTCGGTCTTGGCCAGGCTCATCTCGGCGTTGTCCAGCAGAACGGCCAGCAGCGGCCAGTCCCGGTAGGCGTCTCGCACTGCCTGCAGCCCGCCTGGCCCGTTTGTGCCGTCCGTGCCGTCGGCCACGGCGGCGAGCCCGCTGCCCAGGCCGAACCAGCCGGGCAGGTTCACCCGCGTCTGCGACCACGCGAAGACCCACGGGATCGCGCGCAGGTCATCGAGGCCGGCGGACGCGGCGTCGCCGCGGCGGGCGGGCCGCGACCCAAGCCGCATGGCGCCGATTTCCTCGAGCGGGCTGATCCGCGCGAACCATTCGGCGAACCCGTCGGCCTCGACCAGGGCCCGGTACGCGCGGAGCGCCCCGGCGTCCATCCGCTCGGCGACCTTCCGGAACCGGCTCGCGGCCGGGTTCGGCTCATCGGCGGAGGCAGGGGCGGCGGCGGACGCGATCAGCACCGCCGAGGCGACCTGCTCCAGGTGCCGCTTGGCGATCACCGGGTGGCCGTATCGCGCGAAGATCACCTCGCCCTGCTCGGTAACCTTGAACCGCCCCGCCACCGAGCCGGCTGGCTGCGCGAGCACCGCGCGGCCCGCCGGCCCGCCGCCGCGCCCGAGCGCCCCGCCGCGGCCATGGAACAGGGTCAGCCGGATGTCGTTGGCAGCCGCCCACCGCGTCAGCCGCTGCTGCGCGTCGAACAGCCGCAGTGTCGCGCTGACCGGCCCGAGTTCCTTGGCCGAGTCGGAGTAGCCGAGCATGACCTCCAGGCGCCGCCCCGTCGCCGCGAGCCTGGCTGCCACCGGCTCCAGCAGCAGCATGTCGTCGAGCACCTGCGTCGCATTCCCCAGGTCAGTCCCGCTCTCGAACAGCGGGACGACGTCGAGCTGGGGCGGGCAGCCGGTGCCGATGCTGCGTCGGGCCAGCTCGTAGACGGCGGCGATATCGGCGGCGGACGTCGTGAAGCTGACTACGTAGCGGCGGCAGGCGTCCGGGCCGAACCTGTCCTGGAGCAAGGCCATCGCCCGGAACGTCGCGACGACCTCACGGGTCTGCGCCGACTGGCCCTGCGCCGACCGGGCCTGCTCCGGTTCGGCATCGCCGGCGGCGAGTTCGCGCAGGGCGCGGGCGTGCACTGCGCTGTGCTGGCGGATCTCGAGCTCGGCCAGGTGGAAGCCGAACGTCTCCGCCTGCCAGAGCAGGTGCTGCAGCTCGCCGTACGCCTGCCGGGGCGCGCCCGCCAGCTCCCGCTGCACCAGCCGGAGATCGGCGACGAACTCCGCCGGGCCGGCGTAGGCCAGGCCGGGCTGCCCCGGCTCGCCGGCCGGCTGACCCGCCTTCGGGTCTGGCTGGTCGGGCACCTGGCGGGACTGGTCAGCCAGGCTCATGCGGGTCGCCCGGAGTCGGCGCGCAGCGTAGAGGAGATACGCACGGAACGGCTCGCCCGGCGAGCGGGCCATGACATCGGCCAGCAGGTCCGGATGCTCCTGCCCGGCGGCCGCCAGCGCCAGCGCCAGGCCCGGCGCCGCCGTCGGCTCGCTGGCCTGCACGGTCAGCGCGCGGCCGATCCGCTCGGTCGCATTCTCCAGCGCGCGCAGCACGTGATCGGCCTGGATGGCCGCCGTCTGCCTCGTCACCTCCGCGGTCACGAACGGGTTGCCGTCCCGGTCCGCGCCGATCCAGCTGCCGAAGCGCAGGAACGCCGGCGTGGCCGCGGGGGTCCGGCCGGCCTGCGAGCCGTTCAGCGCGAGATCCAGCGACCGGTACAGGGCGGGGACGACCCGAAACAGTGTCTCGTCGAACGCGGCGATGGCCGTGCGGACCTCGTCCAGCGGCTGCATGGCCGCGGCGCGCAGCGCGGACGTCCGCCACAGCAGGTCGATCTCCTCCCTGAGCCTGCGCCGCACCTCCGCGCGCTCGCCGGCGCCCAGCCGCTCGTCGTCCAGGCTGGCCAGCAGAGTGCTGAGCCGCCGTAGCGCCTCGGTGACCGCGCGCCGGCGGGCCTCGGTGGGGTGAGCGGTGAGGACCGGGTGCACGCGCAGGTCGGCCAGCAGGGCGGCGACGCGCGCGGGCCCCTGCTCGGCCCCGATGCTCGCGACCGCCGCGGCCAGCGATTCGCGGACCGGCTTGCCGCCGGTGTCGCGTTCGCGCAGCGTGCGGATGCGCTGGTGCTCCTCGGCCAGGTTGGCCAGGTGGAAGTAGACGGTGAACGCGTGCGCGACGGCCTCGGCCCGCTCCAGCGGCCAGGCGGCGACCATCTCGGCGATCTCGCGCAGCGCGGCACCGGATTCCGGGGACGGGCCGGCACTGCTCGCGGAGCTTGCTCCCCCAGTCGACGTCGCAGGCGAGTCGTCCCCGCTGGGCCTAGGGTCGGCACGTCGCGCGGCGATGACCGCGCGCCGCAGCCGCTCCACGTCGGCCAGCAGGCCCTGGCCGCCGGACTCGAGGAGCACCTCGCCGAGCAGGTCACCGAGCAGGCGGACATCCCGGCGCATCGGCGCCGGCACTTGCTGGCGGTCGGCGTCCCTGCCTGCGACCTGGCGGCCGGCGTCCCTCCCCACGACGCCAGCGTAGCCACGGCGCCGGAACCAGGGGGCGCCGGAACCACGGGGCGCCGGAACCACGGGGCGCCGGAACTACGGGGCGCCGGAACTACGGGCGCGGCCGGCGGCGCTCCGCGGCGGGCCAGCGCCGGACGCGTTCTGTTACGTTTCGGCATGAGCGGGGGAGGATCACCGGCCTGCAGGCAAGGAGGAGTTCAGTGCGCTTCGCGATCAAGACGAGACCCGAGCACACGACGTGGGCGCCCAACCTCGAAGGCTGGACGATGCTGGCCGCCCTGGCCCAGGCGACCAGCCGGATCCGGATCGGCTGCCAGGTCACCGGCATGATCTACCGCCATCCCGCGGTGCTGGCGAACATGGCGGCGACCGTGGACATCATCTCGGACGGGCGGCTCGAGATCGGGCTCGGCGCCGGCTGGAACCAGTACGAGTGCGACGCATACGGCATCGAGCTGCCGCCGCTGCGCGAGCGCTTCGACCGCTTTGACGAGGGTGTCGAGGTGATCGTCCGCCTGCTCAGCGACGCCACGACCACGTTCGGCGGCAAGTACGTGCACCTGACCGAGGCGCGGTGCGAGCCCAAGCCCGTGCAGCGGCCGCACCCGCCGATTGTTATCGGCGGAAAGGGCCGGACCCGGACGCTGCGGACCGCGGCCCGGTGGGCGCAGCAGTGGAACGCGATCACCCAGAGCCCCGACGAGTGGCGCGGCCTCAAGGAGACCCTGGTCGAGCACTGCCAGCGGATCGGGCGCGACCCGGCCGAGATCACGTGCTCGGTCAACGTCCGCATCGATCCCGACGATGGCGTCGGGCCCGCGGCGGAGGCCGCCGCTGCCTACCGCGACGCCGGCGCCGATCTCGCGATCATGAACTTGCCCCACCGGGCGGAACCGGACATCCTTGCCTCACTCGCCGATGCGCTGAGCCCGCTCGCCTGACCGGGCCTTCGCCGACACCAGATCGGCAATTGTCAGAATCGGCGGCCCAGGGGGCCGCCGGAACCGGAAGACTGTAGTTATGGGATTTGACTTGCCCTCGATCCTCACCGCCCGCCGCGGAGGGGGATATGACCTGAGCGCCCGCTACCTCAACCCGCAGCTAGCCCGGACGCTGCACGCGATCGGCTTCGACAAGGTGTATGAGCGGGCGGAGGGCGCCTACCTCTACGACCGCGACGGGAACCGCTACGCGGACTTCCTGGCCGGCTTCGGCGTCTTCGCCATGGGGCGCAACCATCCGGTCGTCCGCAAGGCGCTGCATGACGTGCTCGACGCCGACCTGGCCGACCTGGTCCAGTTCGACTGCGCGCTGCTGCCCGGCCTGCTCGCCGAGCGGCTGCTCGCCCTGGCGCCCGGGATGGACCGGGTCTACTTCGGCAACAGCGGCACCGAGTCGGTCGAGGCGGCGCTGAAGTTCGCCCGGTACGCAACGGGCAAGCCGCGGATCCTCTACTGCGACCACAGCTTCCATGGCCTCACGACCGGCTCGCTGTCGGTCAACGGGGCGGCGGAGTTCCGGCGCGGCTTCGACCCGCTGCTGCCGGACGCCAGCATCCCGCTCGGCGACCTGGACGCGCTGGATGCGGAGCTGCGCAAGGGAGACGTCGCGGCGCTCATCGTCGAGCCCATCCAGGGCAAGGGCGTATACCTGACCCCGCCGGGGTTCCTCGCCGCTGCCGGGAAGCTCCTGCACTCCCGCGGCGCGCTGCTGATCTGCGACGAGGTGCAGACCGGCCTCGGGCGGACCGGGCGGTACTTCGCCTACCAGCACGAGGCGGATGTCGAGCCGGACATCATCACCGTCGCCAAGGCGCTATCAGGCGGGTTCGTCCCGGTCGGCGCGACGATGGCCAAGGGCTGGATCTTCGGGAAGGTCTACTCGTCCATGGACCGGGTGCTCGTACACGACTCGACCTTCGGCTCCAATGCCGCGGCCATGGCGGCCGGCCTGGCCTCGCTCGCCGTCATCGAGGACGAGGGCCTCGTCAGCAACGCCGAGCGCACCGGGGATGCGCTGCGCGGCGCGCTGACGGACATGGTCGAGAAGTACGAGCTGCTCGCCGAGGTACGCGGCCGCGGGCTGATGATCGGCCTGGAGTTCGGCAAGCCCAGCTCGCTGAAGCTGCGGCCCGGCTGGAGCATGCTGCAGAAGGCTCGGGTCGGGCTGTTCGCGCAGATGGTGGGCGTCGCGCTGTTCCAGCGGCACCGGATCCTCACCCAGGTGTCCGAGGTGAAGCTGTTCTGCGACGCGTTCGCCGACGTCATGGACGACGCGCACCGGGGCAGCGGCCTGATGTGGGACTTCGGGCGCACGCTCGTCAAGCAGGCCGTCACCCGCTGACCTCCGCTGGACCTGGCTCGAAGCCGGCCGCCTCGGCGGGCTGCGGCCTCCCGGCCTCCCGGGCTCACGAGCTGTCCTGGCCGCCCGGGGTGAAACTCAGCGACCCCATCAGCAACATGAGCCCCACGAGTAACAACGCAAGAGCACATGAGCGACAGCCACGAGGCCCTTTTTCATGATCCCGGACTCAAACCCACGCGACGCGTGGGTTTGAGTCCGGGATCATGAAAGTTGGCCGGGCCGGCCGCCTAGAGTCCGGCATCAGCCGTTGACGAACGCCACGATCTCGGGCAGCCCAGGCGTATATCCGTCCGTGGTGTCGACCTCGATCGAGGGGGCCTCCACCGAGACCCGGTCGAACGCACGATAGGCCGGGGCGTAGCCCGCAGCGTCGTCGCGCCCGGGATCCGCATGGGCTCGGCGCAGCGGGTTCTCCTCACCGCGTCGCAGCATCCGCTGCAGTGCCACATCCGCGTCGACCGCGCAGTGCACGATGCGGATCTGTGCCAGACTACGGAGCCGCTCCAGACCGGGCCGCCAGAGCCGGTCCTGAAACGCCGCTTCCGCCACGGTGGTCACGCCAGCTCTCAGCAGCAGCTCAAGCGCGTCGAAGAAGACCGGCAGCGTCCGCATGGTCAACTCGTCGCCGGGCCCCGGCACGAATCCCAGCGCGGCATGCACCATGCCTTCCTTGATCTCGTCGCGGCAGATCGCCGGGCACCCTACCGCCCGTGCGATCTTGTGCGCCAGCGTGGTCTTGCCCGCTCCGGGAGGACCGCTGACCACAACGAGGGTGGGAACAGGAGTCACTCCCGCGGCGCTCGGATGTCGTGATCACCGAGCAGGTCCAGGACCTGCTGGCCATAGCGCGCCAGCTTGGTCTCGCCGACGCCGTTCACCGCGGCCAGCGCGGCCAGGGTGGACGGGGCCAGCGCGGCGATCTGGCGCAGCGTCGCATCGTGGAAGATCACGTAAGCGGGCACGCCCTGCTCCTTGGCCGCGGCGGCGCGCCACGCCCGGAGCCTGGCGGGCCTCGGCCGCGGGACCCTCGTCTGCCGGGCCGGGTCCTGCCGCAGCCGGACCTGTCGCCCCCGGTACAGCACCTCGTTACTGGCGTTGGTGAGCACCAGCGTCCCGTAGTCGCCTTCGACGGCCAGAACGCCCTGCGCCAGCAGCTGGCGTACCGCGGCGCGCCACTGCGTGTCGGTCAGTTCCGTCCCGACGCCGAACACGGTAAGCGAATCGTGGCCATGCTGGATGACCTTGGGCGTCTTCTTGCCGAGCAGGATGTCGATGACCTGGCCCGCGCCGAACTTCTGGTTCCGCTCGCGCGCCAGCCGGAACACCGCGGATAGGAGCTTCTGCGCGGCGATCGTGCCGTCCCACGCCTCGGGCGGCGTCAGGCACGTGTCGCAGTTGCCGCACGCGCCGGCCTGCTCGCCGAAGTAGCCGAGCAGCTGTCCGCGGCGGCACTCGATCGTCTCGCACAGGGCGAGCATGGCGTCGAGGTGCGCAGCCAGACGGCGCCGGTGCGCGTCGTCGCCCTCAGAGGTGTCAATCATCTTGCGGAGCAGCACGACGTCCTGGAGGCCGTAGGCCATCCAGGCAGTGGAAGGCAGCCCGTCCTCGCGCAGGAAGCGCGCCTGGTTAGCGGCCCGGGTGCGCGAGTCGAGCCCCGCATGGTACGGCAGCGCCTCGATCCCGCTGCGCACCAGGAACTCGGCGGTCGCATCAACCGATGCCCGCGACAGGCAGTAGACGATGCCGGCGTCTCCGTCGTGCTCGGTTCGGAGCAGTTCGAGCAGCTGCCTCCTGGGCTCGTTCTTCGGAACGATGCGGTACTGGATGTTCGGGCGGTCGAAGCTGGCCACGAAGTGTCGGGCCTGCTCCAGGTTCAGCCGGGCCGCGATCTCGGCGTGCGTGGCCTGGGTCGCGGTCGCCGTCAGCGCGATCCGCGGGATAGCGGGCCACCGCTCGTGCAGCGCGGACAGGGCAAGGTAGTCGGGCCGGAAGTCATGGCCCCACTGCGCCACGCAGTGCGCCTCGTCGATAGCGAACAGCGAGATCGTGCCGCGGTCGAGGAGCCGCAGCGTCGACCGTGGAATTGAGGAACCCGGCCCGGACCCCGAACGTCCGCAGCGCGTCCACCTGGTCCTGCATCAGCGCGATCAGGGGCGACACCACGACGCCGACGCCGTCCCGCAGCAGCGCTGGGATCTGGTAGCACAGCGATTTGCCCCCGCCGGTCGGCATCAGCACGAGCGCGTCGCCGCCGGCGGTGACGTGATCGATGATCTCCTGCTGCTCGCCCCGGAACGAGTCATAGCCGAAGACCCGGCGCAGCACGCGGAGGGCCTCGCTCACGTCCAGGCTGATTTCGGGGCCGGCCACCGGGCCATTCTAGGAAGCACTACCGCCAGTTTTAGATGGCACTGTTTAGATGGCACGGGCGCGTGAGACCGCTCAGGCCTGGTCCGGATCCGCATTGCTGACCGTGATCACCGTCCAGGCGCCCAGGTGGATGCGGTCACCGTCGTGCAGCGACACCGGCACCCCGGTCTCGATCTCCTGGCCGTTGACCAGCGTCCCGTTCTCTGAGCCGGGGTCGATCACGGCCCAGCCCAGGCCGGGGCGGGCGATCAGGACCGCGTGCAGGCGCGAGATGCCCGGATCGAGAGGCGGCCCGGTCAGGTCGATCTCGGGAGTGAGCCCGCGGGACGCGCTGCGGCGACCGATCCGCATTTCCTGGCCCGTCAGCGGGAACCTTCGCTCGGGGCAGTACGCGGGAAACGGCACCGAGGCCGCGTCCGGCGCGCCCGAGACGGTCACCGTGTCGTAGTACGCGCGGTCGGCGGTGACCACCACCGACCAGGCGGCAGGCGCCCCGGGACCAGCCGCGATCCCCGGCTGGTCGCCGCCCGCGCCGTAGGCGCCAGTGTCACCCGCGCGGGCCGCTGCGCCGTAACCCGCGCTCGCGCCCTCGTGGCCCGCAGGGCCGGCAGCAGAGTCTGGCCCGGCCATGGCCGGCGGTTCGGCGAGGGGCGCGGGAGGCGAGACGGGTGGCGCCGGGGAGACCGGTGGCGTGGACGAGACGGGTGGCGCCGGGGAGACCGGTGGCGTGGGCGAGACGGGTGGCGCCGGGGAGACCGGTGGCGTGGGCGAGACGGGCGGCAGCGGCGAGTCGAGGTCGAGTCCGCAGCCCTCGCAGAACCGCCCCGACCTGGCCGCGCCGCACCGCGGGCAGAGCTGTGCGGGCTGAGCCGTGGCCTGCCCTGTCGTGGCCTGCCCTGTCGTGGCGTGCCCTCCCGTGGCGTGCGCCGCCGTGGCCTGCCCGGGCGCCGCGTCCATCCGCCTGCCGCACACGTCGCAGTAGTCGGTCGCGAGCGAGTCGTGGCCGGCGGGGCAGGCTGTCATCTCGTTACCTCCTGAACGCTACTTCTTCACCCGGACAGTCTCGTCGGAGCGGGTGTCGAGGGTCATCGCGTCCGCGTCGGCGACCCGGGGGCATGAGGGGTGAACAGGCCCTCGTCATCGGGGCGTGCTCCCTGGGTTCCCCGGGCTGGCTGTCGGCTGCCGCGGGAACCTGGCGAGCACGACGGTGATGTTATCGTGGCCGCCGGCCTCGAGCGCGAACGCGACAAGTCCGGCGGCCCCGGCGAGCGGGTCGGTCAGTGCGGTGGGGAGAGCAAGTGCGGCGAGGCCCGCCGGCTCCGGCCGGTAGTTCCAGAGACCGTCCGAGCAGAGCAGCACGACCCCGTCGCCCGAAGGCTCGAAGCTGGTCACGCTCGGTTCCTGAGTTCCGCCGTCCGCGCCCAGCCAGCGGGTTATCTGGTGTGCCCGCGGCGACGCCTGCGCCTCGGCCTCCGGCAGCCCCTCGGCGATCAGCTCTTCGGCCCATGAATCGTCCCTGGTCAGCAGCTGCGCGGAGGAGGCCGGGTCGGCGGGCAGCCAGTAGGCCCGGGAGTCACCGGCCCAGCAGACAGTCACCATGGCGCCGACGATCACGGCGGAGACGTAGGTGGCCGCCGGCGCTGCCTCCCCGGGCCGGGCGGGATCGGCGATTTCGGTGACCGCGGCCGCGGCCGCAGTAATGGCGTCTGCTGACGCCTTTGCCGCGTCGCTGCCCGACCGCAGCGCCGCGGTCAGGATGCGCGTCGCGGCGTCCGCGCCCGCCAGGGATGCCTCGTCTGGCCGGTCCGAGGTCGACACGCCGTCGCAGATCACCGCGATGGCCGCCGGACCGCCGGGCGTGTCGATGGCCGCGAGCGCCATCGCATCCTCGTTGCGAGGGTGCCGTCGGCCGCGGTCGGTCACCCCGGCCAGCCCGCCTAGGTCGAGCTCGACATGATCACGCGCCGACGGGACCTTCCTTCCGCACTGATCGCAGTAGTGGTCGGCGCTGATCTGCGATGATCCGCAGCCTGGGCAGGCGCCGGAAGTGCTCGTGCCCAAGGCGACGGCCGGGGCGGACAGGTCCCTGCCGCACGCCTCACAGAAGCGGCCCGGCGGGGTGATCGCCTCGCCGCACTCTGGGCAGATGCCGGCACCAAGGCCGCTCATCAGAGCCCGGTCCGGAGGCGGACGTTGGCCCGGTCGACGAGCTCGATCCGCCGGTCATCGCGCGGCGCCAGCCGGGCCAGGGCACGGTCGGCCACCCGGGCCGCAAGAGACCGGCGTGCCTCGTCCGCGGTCATCGTCATGCCGTCGTCCTCATGCCGTCGTCCTCATGCCGTCGTCCTGATGCCGTCACCCCGGACCTCAGGGCCACGGCCAGAAGCCATGTCGCCGGGCGCGAAACGAGAGCGGGAACCCAGTCCGCCCACGACCGTTTCGGGATGGGCGCAGTGATCAAGGGACTCACTCCTGCTCACTGAGGAGGAACGGTGTGCTCAGATCGTAGCTTTTGGGCGACGACTGCCCCCAAAGGAGCCATTTGGATGAGCGGCCTGGCCACAGGTCAAGGTTGGGCGAGGCAGCCGCCGCGTCTCCTGCGCTCAGCTTTGTCAGAGTGGTGCAGTACCGTCGGCTAATCGGCGCGAGCAGGCGCAGCCAACGTCCGCGACCGCAGGTTGCGGATTCGATCCCCCGTCCCCCAGGGCGGCGGACGGCGGCAAGCCTGACAATTCGCGCGCAGACCCGGCTGCGGAGACAATGACGAACGTGGGCCTGACGGCGGACCAGGTGGCCGGGCTGGCCCCGGATGCGGGGTCACTGACGGCCGGGCGCGGCCTGGCCAGCGAGCGCCTCTGGTCGGCCCTCGGGCAGAGCGGCCATGCTCTCTGGGGCCTGTGCCAGGGCTCCGGGTCGAAGCCCTATCAGACGCAGGCGGACCTGAGCGGCCCCGCGTTCCGCTGCTCGTGCCCGAGCCGCAAGTTCCCGTGCAAGCACGCGCTCGGCCTGCTGCTGCTCGCGGCCGGCTCGCCCGCCACGGTGCCGGCGTCGCAGCCGCCGGAATGGGCGGCAGAGTGGCTGGCCTCCCGCGAGCGGCGCGCGGAGCGCGGGCCGGGCACTGCGCAGACGGGCCCGGAGAGGACGGGCATTGCGAACAAGCGGGAGCCCGCGGATCCGCAGGCGCAGGCGCGCCGCGAGGCGCGGCGGGAGGCACGGGTGCAGTCCGGCCTCGAGGAACTCGAGCGCTGGCTGCACGACCTCGTCCGGCAAGGGTTCGCGCAGGCCCGTGAGCGCCCGTACCGCTTCTGGGACGAGGCGGCCGAACGGCTGGTGGACGCGCAGGCACCAGCGCTGGCGGGCCGCGTTCAGGCTATGGGCGGGATCGCGGCGGCGGGCGGCGGTGCGTGGGTGGAGGCGCTGCTGGAGGAGGCCGGTCTCGTGCAGCTGATCATCTCCGCGCACCGGCGCCTGGATCACCTGCCGGAGGCGACGCGCGCCGATGTGCGGGGGCTGATCGGCTGGACGGTCTCGCACGACGACGTGCTCGCCGGCGAGCGGCTGCGCGACCGCTGGGCCGTGCTCGGGCGGGTCGTCGAGGCGGAGGCGCGGCTTCGCGTTCAGCGCGTCTGGCTGCACGGCCTCGGGACGCGACGTGATGCGCTCGTACTCTCGTTTGCCGTGGCCGGCCAGTCGCTCGAGGCGAGCCTGGCGGCCGGGACCGTCATCGATGCCTCGCTGGCGTTCTACCCGAGCGGGGCGCCGCTGCGCGCGCTGGTCGCCGAGCGGCACGCGGCACCGGAGCCGCTCCGGGGGCCGCCGGGAGCGCTCGGCGACGGCTCGATAGCCGATGCTCTCGCCGCGAGAGCTGCGGCTCTCGCGGCCCAGCCGTGGCTGTGGCGGCTCCCGGTCTGCCTGGCCTCGGTGGTGCCGGTGCCGCACGATCGCGGCTGGCTCGCCGCGGAGCCCGACGGCCTGGCGGTCACGCTCGCCTGCGACGACATCTCCGGCTGGCGGCTCGCCGGACTCGCTGGCGGAGGTCCGGTCGGGCTGTTCGGCGAGTGGCGGCGCGAGGCGGTCCGGCCGCTGAGCGTCTTTGCGGAAGGCAGGCTGGTGCTCCTATGAGCCGAAGGGAAGCGCCCCGGAGGCGAACGGGGAACACAGTCAGCGATGCGCCCGGAGCGGGCGGAGAAGCGAACCAGGCAATCACCGTGAGCGGCTGGCCGGAGCTGGTCTCGGTCGCGCTGCTCGGGACGGAGCGGCGCGAGCCGCCGGCTTTCGCCGACCAGGTGCTCGCCGGGCTCGCCGGGCGCGGCGGCGCCGAGGACCGGCTGCTGTCCGCGGCCGGCTCGCTCGCGGTGTTCCGGCGCGCGGGGCGGCTGGCCCGGCCCGCTCCGCCGCTGCCCGAGCCCGCTCCCGCCGAGACGCTTCCCGCCTGCGGGCCGGCGGCGGCCGCCAGGCTCTCCCTGCTTCTCGATGATCATCGCGCGCTGCTGCCGGAGTGGCTGCGCGCGGTCGGCCAGCGCGGCCTCCGCGTGCCGGCCGAGCGGCTGCCGGACCTGCTCGAGGCCGCGACGGCGAACCAGGCCCTGCGCGGCGACGTGGAGGCGGTCCTGGGCGAGCGAGGACGCTGGCTGGCCGCGCAGGCACCCCGGTGGGGCTGGGCCGCGCCGCTGCCCGGCGCCGAGGCTGAGCGCGAGGCACTCTGGCTGGCCGGCCCGCGGCCGCAGCGGCGTCGGCTGTTCGCCATGCTCAGGCGCACGCGGCCGGACGAGGCGCGGCAGCTGCTGGAGCGCGGCTGGTCGCGCGAGGAGGCCGCGGACCGCGCCTGGTTCACCGCCGCGTTCGGTGAGGGGCTCGCCCCGGCGGACGAGCCGCTGCTGGAGTCCGCGCTAGACGACCGGCGCCAGGAGGTGCGGGCCGCGGCGGGCCGGCTTCTCGCGCGGCTGCCCGGCTCCGCCTTCGCCCGGCGGATGACCGAGCGGACCGTGCCGCTCGTGCGCGTGGAGGGCGGCGCGTGGCTGCGGGTCACGCTTCCCGATGAGCTCGGCGAGTCGGCGGCCCGCGACGGAATCATACGCAGGCCGCCGCGCGGAACCGGAGAGCGAGCCTGGTGGCTGCTCCAGCTCGTGGCCTCGACACCGCTCTCGGCCTGGGACGCCGTCGGCCTCTCGCCCGAGCTGGCCGCGAGGCTGCCGGTGCCCGGAGACGTCGAGGCACCGCTGCGCCGGGGATTCGCCATGGCCGCCGAGGCCCAGCGCGACCCGCGCTGGGCGGCTGCCTTGGTCAGCGTCGAGCCGCGGCTGGCCGAGCTGGCCGACCCGCGGCACGCGGCGCCGGTCGCGCTGGAGCGCCTGCGCGCCGGCGACACCGGCATCGCGGAACGACTGCAGGCGCCCTGGCCGCGGGAACTGAGCGAGGAGGCGCTCGACCTGCTCGTCAGGCTCGCGAGCCGCGGTCACTGGCTGCATCGGCTGATTGCCGAACGGCTCGACCCGGCGCTGGCCGACGAGGCGGCCGGGCGCCTGGGGAGCGTCGAGCCGGGCATCACGCAGGTCGGTCGCGGCCGGGATCTGGTCCTGACCCTGTTCTTCCGCAGGGACATGCATGAGGAGCTGCATTGACGACGACGAGACCGGGCGGCGGCGCGATCCTGCGCCCGCACGCCGAGCAGGTTTACTCCGGTGAGCTCGAGGCACTGGCGGCGGCCGACGACCGGCCGCGTCCGCCGGGCTGGAAGCTCTCGCCCTGGGCGGTGACGAGCTACGTGCTCGGCGGCGACGTGGGCGGTGCCGTGATCACGCCCAAGTACGTCGGCGACCGGCGGCTGATCGAGGTCGCCGTCGCCACCCTCGCTACCGACCGGGCGCTGCTGCTGCTGGGCGTGCCGGGGACGGCGAAGACCTGGGTCTCCGAGCACCTGGCCGCGGCGATCTCCGGCGACTCGACGCTGCTTGTGCAGGGCACGTCGGGAACGAGCGAGGAGGCGATCCGTTATGGCTGGAACTACGCGCGGCTGATCGCCGACGGCCCGAGCGAGGCGGCGCTGGTGCCGAGCCCGGTCATGACGGCCATGCGCGAGGCTCGGCTGGTCCGGCTCGAGGAGCTGACCCGGATTCCGTCGGACGTGCAGGATGCGCTGATCACGGTGCTGTCCGAGAAGACCCTGCCGGTTCCCGAGCTCGGGACCGAGGTACAGGCCCGCAAGGGCTTCAACCTGATCGCGACCGCGAACGACCGGGACCGCGGGGTGAACGAGCTCTCGAGCGCGCTGCGCCGCCGCTTCAACACCGTCGTGCTGCCGCTGCCCGCGGACGCCGAGGAGGAGGTCCGGATCGTGCAGGGCCGGGTCGACGAGCTCGGGCGCGCCCTCGAGCTGCCCGGCACCCCGCCGGCCATCGATGAGATCCGGCGCGTGGTCGCCGTCTTCCGTGAGCTGAGAAACGGCCAGACCGAGGACGGCAGGACGAAGCTCAAGAGCCCGTCGGCGACGCTCTCGACCGCCGAGGCGATCTCGGTGATGACCAGCGGCTGGACCCTCGCCGCTCATTTCGGCGGCGGCGACATGTCCGCCGCTGACGTCGCCGCCGGGCTCACCGGGGCGGTGATCCAGGACCCGGTCCAGGATCGCGCCGTCTGGCAGGAGTACCTGGAGACTGTCGTCAGGGAGCGTACGGGCTGGGACGACCTGTACCGCTCCTGCCGCGAGCTGGTGCCGTGAGCGAGCCGGAGGGGCGCGGCGCCGCCTGGACTGAGGAGCGAGGGACGAGCGACGAGGGAAGGCGGTGCCTCAAGAGCGCCGCGCAGGGGAGCGGGGAAGCACTGTGAGCGTCACCATCCTCGGCATCCGCCACCATGGCCCGGGCTCGGCCCGCAGCGTCGAGAGGGCGCTGGCCGAGCTCGAGCCCGATGCGGTGCTCGTCGAGGGACCGCCCGAGGCCGAGCCGCTGCTGCCGCTCGCGTCGCACCCGGACATGCACCCCCCGGTAGCACTGCTCGGTTACGCGGCCGACGAGCCCGGCCGCGCGGCCTTCTACCCGTTCACGTGCTTCTCGCCCGAGTGGCGGGCCATTCGGTATTCCCTGAACGAACGGGTCCGGCTGCGGATGATCGACCTGCCTCTCGCGCACGTGCTCGCCGGGCCGCCCGACCGCGCGATCCCGACCCGCGAGGCGCCGCCCGACGATGAGGTCCCAGACGACGCCCGGGATGCCGACGAGCGGGCCGGACGTGAGCCTGCCGGGCCGGGCTCGCGGCCGGAGGCGGACCCGGGCGCAGCGGAGGACCAGGGCGTATCCGCGGAGCCGGACGCGGGGGCGGCGGACCCGGGTGCTCGGGGGGCGGACACCGAGCGGATCCGCGGCGACCCGATCGCCTGGCTGGCCGAGGCGGCCGGCCACGGTGACCCGGAACGCTTCTGGGAGGACGTCGTGGAGCACCGGGGCGGCGAGCAGGCGTTCGCCGCGATCGCCGACGCGATGGCCGCCCTGCGCGACGCCGCCGGGCAGGACCAGGATGGCCCGCCGGCCGGGGACCACCGCATGCGCGAAGCGCGCCGGGAGGCGCAGATGCGCCAGGCGATCCGGCAGGCGACGCGGGAAGGGCACGCACGGGTGGCGGTCGTCTGCGGTGCCTGGCACGCCCCGGCGCTGGCCCGCCTCGGGCCCGCCAGCGCCGATGCCGCGCTGCTGAGGGGGCTGGCCAAGCGGAAGGTCACGCTCACCTGGGTGCCGTGGACCTACGACCGGCTGTCCTACCGTTCCGGCTACGGCGCCGGCGTCACCTCGCCGGGCTGGTACGACCATCTGTACCGGCACCAGGGCGGGCAGGCCGGTGTCCGATGGCTCGCCAAGACCGCGCGGCTGCTGCGCCAGGAGGACATCGCCATCTCCTCGGCGCACGTGATCGAGGCGGTCCGGCTCGCTGAGGCGCTCGCGACGCTGCGCGGCCGGCCGCTGGCCGGCCTGCCCGAGCTGACCGAGTCGACGCGCGCCGTGCTCGGCGAGGGAGCGGACGCGGCGCTCGCGATCGTGCACGAGAGGCTGGTCGTGGGCCAGGTGCTCGGCTCCGTCCCGGCCGAGGCGCCGACTGTCCCCCTCCAGGCAGAGCTTGACCGCGAGCAGCGGCGGCTGCGCCTGCGCCCGGAGGCCGGAGCCCGCGACCTCGATCTCGACCTGCGCAAGCCCATCGACCGTGATCGCAGCCGCCTGCTGCACCGCCTCACCCTGCTCGGCATCCGCTGGGGCGAGCCGCGTGAGGCGAGCGGCGCGCGCGGCACGTTCCGCGAGATCTGGCACCTGCAGTGGCAGCCCGAGTACGCGGTCAGCCTGGTGGAGGCGAGCCGTTACGGCCCGACGCTGGCCGAGGCGGCGACGGCCCTGGCCCGCGAGCGGGTCCGGGCCGAGCCGCCGCTCGCGGTGCTGACCGAGCTCGTCGGGGCGGCCCTGCTCGCCGGCCTGCCCGGCGCCGTCGGGGCCGCGATGGCTGCCTTCCAGCGCCGCGCCGCCGTCGCCGCCGATGCGGGGCAGCTCATGGACGCGTTGCCGCCGCTCGCCCGGGTGCTCCGTTACGGCAACGTCCGGGAGACCGACGTCAGCCAGGTCGCCGACATCGTCACCGGCCTCGTGGCGAGAATCGTCGTGGGACTGCCGCTCGCAGCCAGCACGCTCGACGACGACGCTGCCGCCGTCCTCGCCGCGCGGGTCGACAAGGTCGACGCGGCCGTCGGACTGCTCGAGCGCGACGAGTTCCGGGCACCCTGGCGCGGCGCGCTCGCCCGCCTGGCCGGACGCTCTGACGTGCACGGGCGGGTCACCGGCCGCTGCGCCCGCATCCTGCACGACGCCCGCCTGCTCGAGCCGGCCGAGCTCGGTCGCCGGATGAGCCTGACGCTCAGCCCGGGCCACGAGCCAGCGGTCGCCGCCGCCTGGATCGAGGGCTTCCTCGGCCGGAGCGGGCTCGTTCTGGTGCACGACGAGACGCTGCTGTCGCTCATCGACGGCTGGCTGGCCGGCGTCAGGTCCGACGCTTTCACGCAGATCCTCCCCGTCCTGCGGCGCACCTTCTCGACCTTCCCGGCCGGCGAGCGCCGCCAGATCGGCGAGCGGGTCCGTCGCCTCGGCGGCGGCCCCGTGCACAACGGTCCGGTGCTCAGCGGCACCGGGCCGGCCGCTGCCGGCCCGGCCGAAGACCTGGACCCCGGGCGGGCCGCGCTGGTGCTCCCGGTCCTGCGCCTCATCCTCGGAGCCGAGCGGCCGCCCGCCGAGCACGTGTTCCCTGGAGGCCCGCGATGACGCAGGAATCGGTTGGCGGGCACGCCGACGAGCGGCTTCGCCGCTGGCGGCTCGTGCTCGGCAGTGCCGACGCCAGCGGTACCGCCGCCGATGGCACCGGGATATCGCTGAGCGGCGAGCAGGCCGCGATCGACGCGGCGCTGGCTGCCGTCTACGACGCCCGTCCCGGCCGGCCGGGGGATCGCCGCGGCGGGCTCGACGCCTCCGCGCCCTCGGTCACCCGCTGGCTGGGCGACATCCGGACCTACTTCCCCAGCCCCGTCGTCCGGGTCATCCAGCAGGACGCGATGAAGCGCCTGGAGCTGGACCGGCTGCTGCTGGAGCCGGAGGTACTCGAGACGGTCGAGCCCGACGTGCACCTGGTCGGAACGCTGATCGCGCTGGGCAGGGTCATCCCCGAGCGGACGCGCGCCACGGCCCGGATGGTCGTCCGCAAGGTCGTCGACGAGCTCGAGCGGCGGC
>WNFN01046614.1_pt1 | contig 24982 bp, 25 predicted proteins | sample 5400161 | NCBI WGS metagenome assembly WNFN01 (sample SAMN13153353, study PRJNA577476) | soil metagenome | isolation source: 80 cm saprolite on Douglas fir-dominated hillslope | place: USA:California | collected 2013-09-17 | reverse complement strand
TCTGCTCAACTTGGCGCAGGTGGGGGGGATCGTCGCCCAAGTCGCCGACGACCTGGGCGGTCCCGAGATCCTGGTGAACGCGGCGGGCAACATCTTTACCCACGAGCGGGCCGAGCGCGAGCCTCTCGAGGCGGTGCGCCAGACGCTCGACCTCAACCTGGTGGCGCCGTTCCGGCTGTCCCAGGACGTCTTCCCGCACATGATCGCGGCCGGGCGGGGATCGATCGTCAACGTGTCGTCGATCAGCGGGCGGGTCGGCATCCCCGGGATCCCGCAGGCATCGTATGCCGCCAGCAAGCTGGGGCTGTCGGGGCTTACGGCCGAGCTGGCCGTGCAGTGGGCCCGGCACGCCATCCGGGTGAACACGGTCGCCCCGGGGTTCTTCCGCAGCGAGATCACCGATGGGCTGTACGACGACGAGCGCTCGAGAGCGTGGCTGCGGCGCAACACCCCGCTTTCCGCCGACGGGACCGTCGACGACTTCGCGGGAGCGGTCTTGTGGCTCGTCAGTGACGCCGGGCGGTACGTGACCGGGCAGACGATCGTCATCGACGGCGGCTGGACCGCCCGCTAGGGCAATTCCAACTGCCCTGACCGGCCGGTCGTGCCAGCTCTCTGCGAACCATTGTGGTATCATATCGGTATGGCTATGACACTTCGTTTGCCGCCTGAGGTGGAGGATCAGCTTAAGCAGGTAGCTGAGATCGAGCATCGCAGCGTGCAGCAGACGGTCCTGGTCGCGATCGAAGAGTACCTTTCCATGCGCGAGACCGCCGAGATTCTCGCTGACCCGGCCGCGCTAAGGGGCTTGGCAGAAGCCCGCGAGTCCGAGCAGGCTGGCGACGTGGTTTACGGAGCCGAAGCCGCGCGCGCACTGCTCGCTGAGCGCAAGCGGTGAGCGCCGAGCCTTATGAGCTCGGACTGGCCCGCCCGGCCCGGCGTGCGATCTCCGAGGTGCTTCCGGAGGACGTGGCCGCCGCTGCCGTCGAATTTGTCACCGGCCCGCTCCTGGAGGCGCCCTACCGGGTCGGGAAGCCGCTGCGGGACAAGCTGGCCGGCTTCAATAGCGCACGGCTCGGTACCCAGTGGCGCGTCCTGTACCGGATCGACGAATCAAAGCGCGTTGTGGTTGTGCAGGACATACAGCATCGCTCCACTGTCTACCGTCGGCGATCCGTCCCGCCAGGTCAGGTCAGCGAATCATGCGAGTAGTGGCAGCGCCACTCGACTACCTTGCCCGCGGCGCCGACGCGCATGGAGTCGGCTCCGTGCCGGACGGTGCCGTCGGGGGCGCGGCAGGTGTAGACGAGGACGACCGTGTCGGTGCCCGCGTACGTCGCGTCGAGCGTGTACCGGATCCCCGGGGCGCGGCGCAGCGCGTAGTCGACGTACGAGCGCAGCGCGTCGTACCCGTCGATCGTCATCTTCGCCTGGTCGCCGGTGAGCCTCGGGACGAACGGGGAGCTGAAGACGACGCCGGTGGCGAACGGTGCCATGATCGTAGCGAGGTCACCGGCGTTCCAGCCCTCGTCCCAATGCCGCCGCAGGTCCTCCACTGTCGCGTCGTCGAGCATCCGCTCAGCCTCCTGTCGCGTCCGCGCCGGGTGCTAGATCCGTGAGCGCCGGGTGACCTGGACCGCTTGGCCCGCTTCGCCTCCTCGGCGCTGTGACTGAGCAAGCACTTACTCTACTATAGTCCGTATTGTGGAATCGGGGAGGTGCCCGTGGACTTCAGAATGGGCGAGGGCGCCAGCGCGCTCAGGGGCGAGCTGCGCCGGCTCGTGCACGAGCACGTTGCCGCGGACTTCCTCGGGGCCTTCACCGACGACCCGGCCGACCTGGAGACCGCCCAGCGGTTCTGCCGGCTTCTCGCGGAGCGCGGCCTGCTCTGCCTGGCCTGGCCCGAGGAGTTCGGCGGCCGCGGTGCCTCGGCGTGGGAGCAGACGGTGGTCCGCGAGGAGATGTGGGCGCACCACGAGCCCCGGGGTGCGCAGTACATGGGCGTCAACTGGGTGGGCCCGACGATCATGCGGCACGGCACCCCGGAGCAGCGGCGCAGGCACCTTCCGCCGATTGCGCGCGGTGAGGTCATCTGGTGCCAGGGCTTCAGCGAGCCCGATGCCGGCTCCGACCTGGCATCGCTGCTGACGGCGGCCCGGCCAGTGAAGGGGGATAGCGAAGGGGGAAAGGGGAGGCGGGTGGGGGGCGGGGGCTGGCGCGTGTCCGGCCAGAAGATCTGGACGTCCTACGCCATGATGGCGCAGTGGTGCTTCCTCCTCGCCCGGACCTCAAAAGGCGAGAAGAAGCAGCATGGCCTGACGATCTTCCTGGTGCCGATGTCCAGCCCGGGCATCGAGGTGCGGCCCATCCGCTGCATGATGGGGCCGCATCACCTCAACGAGGTCTTCTTCGACGACGTCCGGGTGACCGAGGCCGACGTCCTTGGTCCCGTGGACGAAGGATGGAAGGTCGTGCAGGAGGTGCTGGCGTTCGAGCGCGTGGGCATCGCCCGCTACGCCCGCTGCGAGCGCCTGCTGCAGGCCGCGCCGTCGGTGCTCGGCGACCAGTGGGATGCCCTCCCTGCGGAGCTTCGGGGCCGGTGGGCGCGGATGCTCACGCACTGCCGGCGAGCCCGGCTGCTCGCCTACCGAGTGGTGCCACTGCAGAGCGAGGGCAGGGTGAGTCCGGGCGACACCGCGGCGTACCGGATTGCCGTGACCAGGCTTGACCAGGAGAGCGCCGAGGTGCTCATGGAGATCGTGGCGCTCGTGCCGCTGACCGGTGAGCAGGGCCACCGCTTCCGCGCCGAGGTGGAGGACCACTGGCGCTACTCGCAGGCCTCCACTGTCGCGTCGGGAAGTATCGAGATGCAGCGGATCCTCCTGGCCCGGTCCATGCTCCGTTCCCCCGGGGGGACGACCCCCCAGACACCCGCGAGGACGGCGTTATGAAGATTGATCTGAGCGAGGAGGCGGCCGAGTACGGGCGGCTGGCGCTCCGGGCGCTGGAGGCGGCGGGCGGGGACCGGCTTGTCCAGCTGGCCGAGCAGGAGCCCGATCGCCGGGATGCCATCGTGGCGCCGGTCCTCGGCGAGCTCGGCGCCTGGGAGCTCGATCCTCGCAGCGATGGCGGCGAACTGGAGGCGGCGGCGGCGCTCTGCCGTAGCGCCGGCTACTGGGCCGTCGCCTATCCGGTGGCGGAGCGCCTCGCGCGGCCCACCGACCTCGACGTGGACGGGCTGGTGGTGGTGGCCGACTCCGGTCCTGCCGGCGCGGTGGCCGGCCTCGATCTCCGCTGGGCAGCGGTTACCTTGAGCGGCTGTCGCAGCAGGGCCGTTGCCCGGACGCCGAGCGCGCCGCCGCGCAGCACCGCGTTCGTCGCGGAACTCGACCTGGAGCCGGTGGACAGCGACGGCGCGAGGGATGCGGCGCTCGGGCTGGTCCTGCCGTGCTGGACGCTGCTGGGGATGCTCGACCGGGCGATCGATCTGACGCGGGCGCACGTGCTCGTGCGGGAGCAGTTCGGCCAGCCGCTCGCGGCGTTCCAGGGCGTCCAGTTCCAGCTCACCGAGGCCGAGGTCGAGCGCAGCGGCGTCGAGGTGCTCGCCAAGTACGCGCTCTGGAGCGTCCAGGCCGGTGGCGGCGACGCGCTCGACGACGCGCTCGCTCTGCGGATGGCCGCCATCGAGGCGGCTGAGGCCGTGTTCCGGGTCGCGCACCAGCTCCACGGCGCCATCGGCTTCTGCGACGAGACGGCCCTGTCGTGGCTGTGAGCGGGTGACGGCGTGACGTACGACCTTCCCGGGGAGCTGACCGTCGAGGGCGACGGCCCGGTCCGTACGGTCGTCATCAACCGGCCCGCCGAGCTGAACGCCGTCAACCAGGCACTGCACTGGGCCCTGGCCAACGTCTGGCGGCAGCTCGCCGCGGACCGGGCGGCCAGGGTGGTGATCCTCACCGGCGCGGGACGGGCGTTCTGCGCCGGCGGCGACTTCGACTGGATCACGTCCTTCGTCGACGACCCGGTGGCCCGGGACGAAAGCCTGCGGGAGGGAGCGCAGATCATCGAGGAGATGCTCCGCTTCCCGCTGCCGGTGATCGCCGCCGTCAACGGCGCGGCGGTGGGCCTGGGCTGCAGCCTGGCCGTGCTGTGCGACATCGTGCTGATGTCCGAGACCGCGCACCTGGCCGACCCGCACGTCACCGTCGGCCTGGTGGCCGGGGACGGCGGCGCGGCGTTCTGGCCGCTGATTACCCCGATCATCAGGTCCCGCGAGTACCTGTACACCGGCGACCGCATCGCGGCAGCCACGGCCGTCGAGCTCGGGCTGGCCACCCGCATCACCGCACCGGAGGACCTGCTTCCCGAGGCCCGGCGCCTGGCCGGGCGGCTGGCCGCGCAGCCTGCCGAGGCGCTCCGGGGCACCAAGCGGGTGCTCAACATGTACCTGTCCCAGGCGCTGAGCGGCGCCATGCAGGCCGGCTTCGCCGCCGAGGCCGTCACCATGCAGTCAGCCGAGCACCGTGACCGCCTGCTTGCCTTGCGGCCGAAGGCGCGGTGACTATGACGACCCCCCCGCGCCCCTCCGAGGCTTCGCCAACATCATCGCGGGGCGACCTCGACGAGTTCCGCGCCGGCGTGCGTGAGTGGTGCCGGGCGCACATCCCCGCGGGATGGCGGCAGGCGCAGGTCGGCGCATCGGACGAGGAGTTCGTCAGCTTCCAGAAGGCGTGGTTCGCCGAGCTCCGCCGGGCCGGCTTCGCCGTCCCGCACTGGCCGAAGGAGTGGGGCGGCGGGATGTCCGCCCCGGAGCAGGTCGTGTTGTACTCCGAGCTCGCCGCTCACGACGCGCCGCGGCTGGTCCTGGCCTTCGTCGCGATCCACCACGCGGCGGCCACGCTGCTCGCCGCAGGCACCGACGAGCAGCGCCGGCGGCACCTCCCGGCGATCCTCGACGGCGAGATCTGGGCCCAGGGCTTCTCCGAGCCCGAGGCCGGATCCGATCTCGCCAGCCTCAAGACGACCGCCCGCAAGGAGGGCGACGCCTACGTCGTCAGCGGGCAGAAGCTGTGGGCGAGCGGCGCGATGCACGCCGACTGGTGCCTGCTCCTCGCGCGCACCGACCCCGGCGCCCCGAAGCGGCGCGGCATCTCGTACTTCCTGCTGGACATGCGGACGCCCGGCATCGACGTTCGCCCCATCCGCCAGGCGACCGGCGAGTCCCACTTCTGCGAGATGTTCCTCAACGACGTCGTCATCCCGGCCACGCAGCTCGTCGGGCCCGAGAACGCGGGCTGGCGGGTGGCGCAGCAGACGCTGGGTACCGAGCGCGGCATGACCATGCTCGAGCTGGCGGAGCGGCTCGGTCACGCCGGCCTAAGGTGGCTCGTGGAAGCGTGCGCCCGGCCGGGGCCCGGTGGGGGGCGTCCGCTCGACGACTCGCTGGTGGCCGACCGGCTGGCGGCGTTCGAGACCGAGGTCGCCGGCCTCCGCGCGCTCTGCCGCAGACTCGTGGAACGCCACGACGCCGGCACCGTCGGCCCGGCCGACGCCTCGATCGTGAAGCTGTACTACAGCGAGTTGCTGCAGCGGATGACGGACTTCGGCACCGAGGTCGCAGGCCTGGCCGCCCATACCGAGCTCCGCAAGCCCGTCTCGAGCGGGTGGGAGTCGGGCGCGTGGGTCCTCGACTTCATCAGCTCGTGGGAGTGGACGATCCCGGGCGGTACCAGCGAGATCCAGCGCACCATCATCGGCGAGCGCGGCCTGGGGCTGCCCCGAGAGCCGGTCGCAAGCTGATGTCCTCCGACTTCACCGAGGTCCACGACGAGCTCCGCGCGGTGGCGCGCGATCTGCTCGGCGGTGCTAGCCCCGAGACCGGGATCGAGTGGCGGCTGGTCGCCGACGCCGGGTGGCTCGGGCTGGAGGTGCCGGCCGCACTGGACGGCGCGGACGCCACCTTTGCCGAGGTCGCCGTCATTCTCGAGGAGATGGGCCGCGCGGCGGCATGCAGCTCGTACCTGGGGGCTGTCGTCCTCGGTGTCGGGACGCTCAACCTGCTGGAGCGCAGCCCTGGCCGGGACGAGCTGGTGCGCGAGGTCGCGTCGGGTGCCGTCGTTCCCGCTGTTGCGCTGGCGGGCAGTGGGGATGCCTGCGTCGCCGGTGAGGTGCCGTTCCGCATCGAGCGGTCGCCGCGCGGGCTGCGGTTGCACGGCCGGGCGGCTTTCGTTCCCGACGCGGCGGAGGCCGGCCGGCTCCTGCTGCTGGCGCTCGAACCCGGCGGCGCGCCCGTGATCGTCGACGTCGGACCGCAGACGGGCGGGCTCGGCCTCACCGCGCAGCCGGTCCTCGACGCGACCCGTCGCCTCGGCCTCGTGACCGCGGACGGCGCCGAGGTGCCCGAGGCGTCGGTGTGGCGGTTCCGCGGCGATCCTCAGGCTGCCATCCGCCGCCTGCTCGACCGGGGCGCGGCCGCCGTCGCCTGCGACAGCCTCGGCCTGAGCGAAGCCATGCTGGACGCGACCGTCGCCTATGCCGGCGTGCGGGAGCAGTTCGGGCGGCCGATCGGCTCGTTCCAGGCCGTGAAGCACGCGTGCGCCGACATGCTGGTCCAGGTCTCGGTATCCCGCGAGCTCGTCGCTGCGGCCGCGCAGGGCCTGGCTGGCGACGGCCCCGATGCAAGCGTGGCGGCGTCGATGGCGAAGTCGTACGCGTGCGCCGCCGCGGTCGACGTCGTCGGCAAGGCGATGCAGTTGCACGGGGGTATGGGTTACACCTGGGAAGGCGGCATCCACGTCTACCTCAAGCGCGCCGTGCTCAACCGTTCCCTGTTCGGCTCCCCAGCGGCCCATCGCAGGCGCCTGGCTGAGCGGTATGGCTGAGGCGGTGCTAGCCCGGGGGGACGACCCCCAGGGATCCGCCCGTGCAGTCCGCTCGGGCCGGCCAGCCGGCCGTCGCGGCCGGCCCAGCCTTCCGCTAGGATGATATGTGAGCGTTCGCTTTCCTGGTGTTCGCTCGTGCTGGCGGAACGGTCGGGAGGTTTCATGTCCTTCAGCTGGTTCATCTCGGTTGACGACCACCTCATTGAGCCCGCCCGGCTGTGGCAGGAGCGGCTGCCCGAGCGCTGGCGGGACACCGGGCCCCGAATCGTGCGCGACGGCGGCAGCGAGTTCTGGGCCTATGAGGACCGCCAGATCGTCACCACCGGCCTGAACGCCGTGGCAGGCAAGCGGCGCGAGGAGTTCTCCCCGGAGCCGATCACGTACGACGAGATGAGGCGCGGCTGCTATGACCCGGCCGCCCGCGTGGGAAGGACAAGGAGCTCGCGCTGCTGTGCGTGCGGGCGTGGAACGACTTCATCCTCGAGGAGCTCGCCGGGGCCTACCCGGGCCGGTTCATCCCCATGATGCTCATTCCGCTGTGGGATCCGGCAGCCGCCGCGGCCGAGATTGGGCGGACCGCTGAGCGCGGCGCCAAGTCCGTCGCCTTCTCGGAGAACCCCACCAAGCTGGGGCTCCCGTCGATCCACACCGACTACTGGGACCCGGTGTTCGCCGCGTGCGCGGAGGCCGGCCTGGTCGTGTCGATGCACGTGGGGTCCTCCTCCAACCTGATCCGCACGTCCGAGGACATGCCGACGCTGGCGTTCATGGCCTACTCGGCGGCGGCCAACCAGGCGGGCACGCTGCTGGACTGGCTGTTCAGCGGCAAGTTCGTCAAGTTCCCCGCCCTGAAGATCGCCTTGTCGGAGGGCTCGATCGGGTGGATCCCCTACTTCCTAGAGCGGGCCGAGCAGGTGGTGGACAAGCAGCGGTTCTGGGCCTCCCGCTTCGACATCAGCATGAATGCGTCGCACGAGCGCGGCGAGGCGCTCGGCCAGGCCAGCTTCGACCTGGACACCGACATCCGGCGGCTGTTCCGCGACCACGTCTACGGGACGTTCATCGAGGACCAGGCCGGCATCCGGCTGCTGGACATCATCGGCGAGGACAACGTGATGCTGGAGTGCGACTACCCGCACTCGGACTCGACCTGGCCCGACACGGTGATGATGGCCAGCAAGTGGCTCGCGCACCTGCCCGAGGACACACAGCAGAAGATCACCATCGGCAACGCCGCGCGGGTCTACAGCTTCACCCCCGCCGATCCCGCCGCCATCAACGTGTCCTGACACCTGCCGCGCCCTGCGCCCGATGTGATCATGTAGGGGACTCGATGGAGAAGACCACGTCCAGAGCTGGCGCCGCCGGGATGGAGCGGGTCGACGCGGGGTCGTTCCCCCTCGGGACCGCACTGCCTGACGACTGGTGCCTGCACCACTTCGATCATCTCGCTCCGGAGCTGGCCGCGACGCTGCCGGACACGATGGCGCGCATGCGTGAGCTGTGCCCCGTCGCCCGAAGCGACCAGCATGGCGGTTTCTGGGTGGTGACCAGGTATGAAGACGCGCTCAGCGTGGCCCAGAACTGGCAGGCGTTCAGCTCCGCGCACGGCCTGGCGATTCTCCCGTCAAAGGGCGTCGTCCGCAACCTCCCGGTCGAGACCGACCCGCCGGAGCACCGCACCTTCAAGCACCTCATCAATCCCTATTTCACCCCCGAAGCCGTCGGACCGTGGGAGCAGCCGACCCGTGATCTCGTCACCCGCCTCATCGATGCCTTCATCTCCGGCGGGGCCTGTGAGTTCATGGAGGCCTTCGCCCGGCCGCTCCCCAGCCTGGCTTTCTTTGACCTCGCGATCCATGCGCCCGCCGAGGACCTAGAGCGGGTCGCCCACCTGGCGTCGAGATCGTCGACGCCCAATGCCACGGACGCCCGCGAGTGCTGGCTGGGCCTCTATGGCTGGATAAAAGAGTTCATCGCGCAGCGGCGGGGTCAGCCGCCCCGCGGCGACGTGGTCGACGCGGTGCTGAACGCATCGGTCGACGGCAGGCCTCTCACCGAGGACGAGATCATCGGAACGGTGCAGCTGCTCATCCTCGGCGGGCTGGAGACCACGGCCGGCGCGCTGGGACTGATGCTCGTCAGGTTCTGCCACCGGCCCGAGATTCCGGCGCTGCTGCGCAGCAAGCCGGAGCTGATACCCAGTGCCGTCCAGGAGCTGCTGCGGCTCGACCCCTCGTTCGTCTCGGTCGGCCGCACGGCCGTGCGTGATACCGAGCTCGAAGGCCACCAGATCAAGAAGGGCGACAAGGTGCTGGTCCACTGGGCCTCGGCCAACCGGGACGACGCCGAGTTCGGCAACCCTGACGACTTCGAGCTTGACCGCGAGCGGAACCGGCATCTGAGCTTCGGCGTCGGTCCGCACCGCTGTGCAGGCTCGAATCTCGCCCGCCTGAACCTGCGGGTCGCCCTGGAGGAGCTGATCCGGCGCTTGGACGACATCAGGCTGCAGGACGGCGCAGACATCCGCTATCACGCCGGCCTGACCCGCTCGCCCCACACCCTGCCGATCAGCTTCGCGCCCGGCCCGCGGGTGTCGTGAGGGGTTGTCCTTGAGATCGATGGAAGGCCGGGTTGCGGTCATCACCGGGGCCAGCCGCGGGATCGGCGCACACATCGCGGAGCGCTTCGCCGATGAGGGGGCCGCCGTCGCCCTGGTGGCCCGGACCGCGGAGCCCGGCACATCGCGGCTGCCCGGCTCGCTTGACGAGGTTGTCGGCCGTATCAGGGAGCGAGGGGGGCAGGCCGTTGCCGTGCGTGCTGACCTGACAGACCCTGACGACCTCGAGTCGATAGCGGCGAAGGCGCAGGAGGCGCTTGGGCCCGTCGACACCCTGGTCAACAATGCGGGGGTCAACTTCTACGGCCCGAGCCTGGAGGTTTCACCGCGCCGCTACGGACTGATGTTCCAGATAAACGTGCACGCCCCGTTCCGGCTCTGCCAGATCATGATCCCCGGGATGGCGGAACGGGGCCGGGGCTGGGTGCTTAACATCACCTCCAAACAGGCCAGGAATCCCAAGGGCCCTCCGTACCCCGACTGGACACGCGACGGCTCCGTGCCGTACGCGATGTGCAAGACGGCGCTCGAGCGACTCACCACCGGCCTGGCCGCGGAACTCGAAGGCACCGGAGTCAGCGTCAACGCCCTCGGCACGTCCGGACTGGTGGTGACGCCGGGCGTGGCGGCCGTATCGCCCCACACGCCGGACAATGTCCCGGTCGAGCCGGACGACGCCATGCCCGAGGACGAGCGGCCCTCGCCGCTACTCCGCGGTCCAGCCGCCGTCAGTCCCGACAGGCCGAGCTTGCTGGCGGCGTTGGGAAGGGATGGCTATCGGGAAGGGTGCAGGCGTTGCGCGCGGGGCTGCCCGAATCGTAGAGTCGTAGCGACAACCTTAGAGAGTGTTCACTCTCATGACGAGCACGCTCCCGGAGGAGACCAGGCTGATGACATCGAAGCTGGCCGACGAAGTCCGAGTGGTTGATGCCGACACCCACATGACCGAGCGTCATGACCTGTTCACCTCGCGTGCGCCGGCGAAATACGCCGACCTGGTGCCCCACGTCGCGGATATCGACGGCAAGCCGCACTGGCTCGTCGGCGAGAAGAACTACGACATGGGTCCCGCGCGCGCCGGCGGCGTGATCGACCGGGAGGGCAACAAGTTCGCGTTCGAGGAGTGCAAGCTCAACCCCATCGAGTGGGTGCACGAGGCGGCCTGGAACCCGGAGGCGCGTCTCGCCCTCATGGACGAGTGCGGCGTTTACGCCCAGGTGCTCTACCCCAACGCGGTCGGCATCGGCGGCCAGCACCTCGTTCGCGGCACCGACGACGAGGCGCTGCGCACGGTGTGCATCCAGATCTACAACGACTACATGGCGGAGGTGCAGGAGTCGTCCCGGCACCGGTTCCTGCCGATGCCGATTCTCCCGGCCTGGGACGTCGAAGCCTGCGTCCAGGAGACGGAACGGCTGGCCGGCCTGGGGTTCCGCGGCGTCAACATGACGCTCGACCCGCAGGACAGCGGTGCCCCGGACTATGCCAGCCGCTACTGGGACCCGCTGTGGGCGGCCTGCTCCGACCTGAACATGCCGGCGCACTTCCACATCGCCTCGAGCCTCACGGCGAACGCCTTCTACGGGAGCTACTTCTGGGCTTCACAGCACCAGAATCTCAAGCCCGCCATCGGCGGCGCCATGCACTTCATCAACAACGCACGCATGGTGATCAACAGTGTCTACGCCGGGATCTTCGACCGGCACCCGAAGCTGAAGTTCGTCTCGGTCGAAAGCGGCATCGGGTGGATCCCGTTCATCCTCGAGGCGGCGGACTACGAGATCACCGAGAACGCGCCGGAGCAGGCGGCCGAGCTCTCCCGGAAGCCGTCAGAGTACTTCAAGGACCACTGGTACGGCACGTTCTGGTTCGAGGACAACTTCGGCGACCTCCAGTACCTCCTCGACAAGGTCGGCGAGGACAACGTGCTGTTCGAGACGGACTTCCCGCACCCGACCTGCATGTATCCCGACCCGCTCGGGACGGTCGAGGCGAAGATGCTGACGCTGCGCCCAGAGACCCGGCGCAAGGTCCTCGGCGAGAACGCCGCCAAGCTGTACCGCCTCTAACTCACGAGGTCCGCTGCCGGGCCGCCGCCGCGCGCCCTTCCGCGGCGAAGGCGGCCGGGTCCCAGGGCGGCCCGGCCGCAACGTGCGTCGTCTCGAGGGCTAGCGCCGCGTTCAGGCCCAGGTCCGCGCCCTGCTCGTACAGCGAAAGGACATCGGCCACCGCTGGCGTGTCCGCGATCTGGCCGGCCAGCCCCGCCGTGTAGGGCAGGAGTTCGCCGTGCGGAACGACATGGTTGACGAGCCCGATGCGTAGCGCCTCGCGGCCGTCGACGAAGTTCCCCGTGGCCGACATCTCGCGCGCCATGCGAAGCCCGACCGCCCTCGGCAGGAGCGCGGTCAGGCCCCAGGCAGGGACCACGTTCAGGCGGGCGTGGGTATCGGCGAACCGGGCCCGCTCCGACGCCACGACGAACGTGGCGCTGAGGGCGATCTCCAGACCGCCCGACACGCACGCTCCGTTGACCGCGCACACGACGGGCGTGCGCATAGCCCGAAGCGCCCGGCCCGGGTTCACCGTGAACCGCCGTTGCCGGGGGTCGAAGGAGGGATCGACCTCCTTGTAATCCACCCCGGCGCTGAACACCGGGTCGGTGCCGGTCACGATCACCGCCTTGACTGACCCGTCGCGGTCGGCCCGGTCGAGAAGCTCGCAGAACTCGCCCCGCATGGCGACGGTGAGCGCGTTCTTCGCCTCCGGCCGGTTGAACGTAATGGTGCGGATGCCGCCGTCGTCCCCCACGAGGAGATCGCTCATGTCGAGCCCCCCGCGACGATACGGCTGTTGTCCCAGGTCAGCAGCCGCGGGCCCGGCACCAAGCGGAAAAAGCTCCAGGCGGCGTAATGGTCGCGGGTCGCCGCCGGCATGTCGGCGCTGGCCGTCCGGAATGGCGCGTACTTCTCGTCAATAGCCGCGTCCACGCGGGCCTTGGCCGCGTCATCGTCGATAAGTTCCACGCGGCCGCTGAGGTGCACCGCACGCAGCTCGGCCCAGCGCTGCCCGGACTCTACGAGGAAGGACGCTCGGGGATCGCGCCGGATCCGGGCGACTTTCTTGGCTCGGCTTGGCGTCCTGAAACAGATCGTCTGATCGAGGACAACGAACCAGACAGGAAGCGTGACCGGCGCGCCGTCGGCTCTGAGCGTGGTCAGGATGCCCGTGTGCGCCCGGCCGAGGACATCCCAGGCCTCGTCCGGTGTCAGCCGAATGCTCATGAGTGATAGGCCCAGGTCAGTCCGTGCGGATCCAGACCGCCTTGGTGTACAAGTACTCGTTGAGCGCCTCGGGACCCATTTCATGGCCCCATCCACTCATCTTGTAGCCTCCGAACGGCACCACCGGGTCGAACAGGTTGTAGGTGTTGACCCATACCGTCCCGGCGCGCAGCTCCTGGGCGAGGCGGTGCGCCTTCCCCACGTCGCGGGTCCATACCCCACCCGCGAGGCCGTAGCTGGTGGCGTTCGAGCGGGCCGCCACCTCCTCGATGGCGTCGAACGGCATGAGGCAGCCGACCGGGCCGAAGATCTCCTCCCGAGCCACGCGCATGCCGTCCTCGACGTCGACCAGCACCGTGGGCTCGACGAAGTAGCCGTCGGCGAGCTCGCCGTCCGCTAGGCGCTGCCCCCCGGCCAGGGTGCGAGCACCTTCGGACCGCCCGATGTCGAGGTAACCGGTGACGCGCGCCAGCTGCGCCTCAGACACCAGGGGCCCGATCCGGGTCTGCGGGTCGAGGCTGTTGCCGACCTTCAGCTTCGCCGCGTACGCGGTCATCGCCTCGGCGAACTGCTCGTAAATCGGGCGCTCGACGAAGACCCGGGTCCCGGCGCAGCAGGCCTGGCCCGAGTTGCCGAACACGCCCATCGACACGCCGGGGACGGCGCGGCGAAGCTCGGCATCGGCGAAGACGACGTCGGGCGACTTGCCGCCGAGCTCGAGAGTGACCTTCTTGAGGTTGCCTGCGGCGGCGCGCACGATGCTCTGGCCGGTGATCGTGGAGCCGGTAAAGGCGACCTTGTCGACGTCGGGGTGCTCGGTGAGCGCGGCTCCGACCGTCTCGCCGAACCCGGTCACGATGTTGACCACCCCGTCGGGGATGCCCGCCTCGCTCAGCAGCTCGCCGATGCGCAGCGCGACCAGGCTCGCCTCTTCGGCCGGCTTGAGCACCATGGTGCAGCCCGAGGCGAGCACCGGGGCCACTTTCCAGAGGACGTTGTTGACCGGGCTGTTCCAGGGGATGATCGACGCCACGACGCCGACCGGCTCCTTCAGGGTGTAGGTGAATATCGACCAGGGCATCGAGTTGGGCAGTGTGTCACCGTGGATCTTGGTCGCCCACCCCGCGAAGTAGCGCAGTACCTCGACGGCCTTGTCCGCGCCGGCGCCGGGCGAGCGGCCGGCCGGCATTCCCATGTCCACCGCTTCGAGCAGATGCAGCTCCTCGTAGTTGGCCTCGACGACGTCGGCGAGGCGCCACACGAGGGACTGGCGGTCCGCCGGCTTCATCGTGCGCCAGGGGCCCTCGAAGGCCTGCCGGGCCGCGGCCACGGCCCGGTTGGCATCCTCGGCCGCGCCCTCGGCCACCTCGGCGATGACCTTCCCGGTGGACGGGTTGATGCTCGGGAACGTCGTGCCCGAGACCGCCTCCACCCACTCCCCGGCGATCAGTAGCTTCTTGGGCCGCCCGTCCAGGAACGGCAACTCCGAAACATTGGCCACGGTGCCTGTCGACATCGGGACTCCTTCGCGGCGATCAGCGGGCAGGTCTCGAGGTGGCTGGTTCTTCGCCTTCTTAATAAGCGCTTACTTCCCGCGAACCAGCTTAGCACCTATGCTTCCTGCCATGGAGTCCCACGAGGGCGCAGCGAGCATCGGTGCTCGGGCGCTGGCAGCGGCGGAACGATTCTCCGACGCCGAGGCGATCGTCGACGGGAACCTGCGGATCAGCTACGCCCAGCTCGGGCAGGAGATCGTCCGCTCCACGCGCGCGGCCATGGGGTCCGGGATCGGCCCCGGAGATCGCGTGGCCATCTGGGCTCCGAATGGCCACCGGTGGATCATCGCAGCGCTTGGCGTTCTCGGCGCCGGGGGCGTCCTGGTTCCGCTGAGCACCCGGCTCAAGGGCGGCGAAGCCGCGTACGTACTGGGGAAGGCCGGCGCCCGCACGCTCTTCACCGACAACGGGTTCCTGGGCAACGACTACCCGGCGATGCTGCGCGGCTGGCTCGGGCAGGCCGGAGCGGTGCTGCCGGAACTCTGCGAACTGGTCGTGCTGGACGGCGAGGCGGGTTCCGACACCTCCTGGGCGCGCTACCTCGCCGTCGGCGAGCAGGTCAGCGACGGTGCGGCCCGGGACAGGATCCGCCAGGTGGCAGGCGACGACCTGTCCGACATCTTGTTCACCTCCGGTACCACCGGGTTCCCCAAGGGCGCGATGAGCACGCATGCCCAGGTGCTCCGGCTGTACGAGACGTGGTCTCCGATCGTGGGGCTGCGAGAAGGCGACCGGTATCTCATCGTCAACCCGTTCTTCCACAGTTTCGGGTACAAGGCGGGGTGGCTGGCCGCGATCATGCAGGGGGCTACCGTCGTCCCGATGGCGGTCTTCGACGTCGCCCGCCTGGCGGAGCTCGTGCAGAGGGAGCGGATCACCTTCCTGCCCGGGCCGCCGACCTTGCTGCAGGAGCTCCTGCAATTCCGCGATCGTGGCCGTTACGACTTGTCGTCATTGCGCACCACGGTGACCGGGGCTTCCGACGTTCCCGTCGAGCTGATCAGGCGGCTGCGAAGCGAGATGACGTTCGGCACGATCATCACCGGATACGGCTTGACCGAGACCAACGGTCCGGCGGCGATCTGCCGCGCCGATGACGATCCTGACACCATCGCCAACTTCTCCGGCCGGGCGATTCCCGGCACTGAACTGACAATCATCGGGCCGGATGGCTGGGAGCAGCCCCGCGGCGAACCGGGCGAAATCGTGGTCCGCGGCTATAACGTCATGGCCGGCTACCTCGATGACCGCGAGGGCACCGCGGCGGCCGTCGACGCGGACGGCTGGCTGCACACCGGTGACGTGGGGCTGATGGACAACCGCGGCTACCTGAAGGTAACCGGGCGCATCAAGGACATGTACAGCGTCGGCGGCTGCAATGCCTACCCGGCCGAGATCGAGAACCTCCTGCTCGGCAACGAGAACGTCGCGCAGGTCGCGGTAGTCGGAGTGCCTGACGAGCGCCTTGGCGAGGTGGGCATGGCCTTCGTCGTGTCGCGGGCCGACGCGGCGCTGGCGCCGGAGGAGCTCATTGGCTGGGCCCGCCATCGGATGGCGAACTACAAGGTACCCCGGTACGTGGAAGTCTGCGCCGAGTTGCCGGTCAACGCCGTCGGCAAGGTCGCCAAGGACGAGCTGCGGGGGCGCGGGCGGGCGCGCGTAGTGAAGGGGGAATGGGAGCGGGCGGGGGGAAGGAGAGGAGTCTCATGACCGAGAACAAGCAGTGGAAGGTCGGTGACGCCGTCGTCACGATGGTCATCGAGCGCCATAACGCGATGGCGGCCGACGACTTCATTCCGGGGGCGGCGGGCGACGCTCTCGCGCGGCACCAGGACTGGCTGCGCCCATGGGCGGTCAGCGACGTCGGCGAGTTGCGGTTCGTCATGCAGGCTCTGTGCCTGGAAATAGGCGGCCAGAAGATCATTGTCGATACCTGTATCGGTGCGCGCCAGCTACCTGAGATCTACGCTGGGCTGGAAAACGACGGGTCCTTCATCGACGCCCTCACCGCGGCCGGCTTCGGCCGTGACGATGTCGATCTGGTCATCTGCACTCACCTCCACTTCGATCACGTGGGCTGGAACACGATCTGGGAAGACGGGAAATGGGTCCCGGCCTTCCGCAAGGCCCGGTACCTGATAGGGAGGCGGGAGTACGAGCACTGGATGGCTGCTTCCGAGGAAGAGCGGGCATCCTCGAACGTGCTCAACTTCGACGACACGGTCGTGCCGCTGGTCAAGGCCAGCGTGGCTGACCTCGTCGAGACCGACCACCGGGTCAGCGACGCCATCCGCCTGGTTCCGACGCCCGGCCACACGCCGGGGCACGTCTCGGTCAGCATCACCTCCCAGGGCGCCGCCGCGCTCATCACCGGTGACTGCGCTCACCACGCCGTGCAACTGGCGGAACCGGACTGTTACTCGCTCGCGGACGCCGACCCCGATATGGCGACGGCCACCCGGCAACGCCTCATACGCGAGTACGCCGACACCGATGTGCTCGTCATCGGGACCCATTTCCCCCCACCCGGCGCCGGGCACCTCGTCACGACAGACAGCGGCGTCCGCTTCCAGCCGGCGGGTACCTGACCAGCGGGCCCTACCGAGCCTGACCGCAGTCCCGGGGCCAGCCAAGTAACTGGATGCTTGCTCTATAAGCACTGAGCGGAGCGGATCATGGCACCGTTGGAGGGATTGCGCGTCGTCGAGGTCTCGCTAGGCATCAGCGCCGTAGGCGCGGGGCTGGCCGGCAGCCTTCCCGGGATGCTGCTGCGGGACCTCGGCGCCGAGGTGACCCACGTGCAGTCGGAGCACCGCTCCACGCTCGACGCGGGGGTGGAGTTCGCGCGCGTGTGGGACCGGGGAAAGGAGATCGTCGTGGTCGGCGACGCCGACCCCGCCCGCGCCGCGCAGACGATCGCCGGGATCGCCCGGGACGCGGACGTGGCCCTCCTGGCCGGTGGTGAGGAGCGCCTCGAGCGGGGCGGGCTGCACTACCGGGGCCTGGCCCGCTTGAACCCGCGGCTGGTCGTAGCGCGCATCCGCCCCAGCCACAACGCGCTGGGCACGGTCAAAGACCTGGAGCTACTGGTCCATGCGCGGTCGGGGCTGCTGACCCAGGTCCGCGGCCACCGGCCCGGCCCCGCCTTCTGCGACCTCGCCGTCGCCAGCGCCGGCGCCGCGCTGTCCGCGGCCGTCGGCGCGCTGGCCTGCCTGTACCAGCGCGAGGTGACCGGGCGCGGCAGCTGGGTGGAAACCTCGTTGTACGACGGCATCCAGGCGATCCTCCCGAACATCATCGGCAGGGTCGAGCACCACTCGCCCTCGACCGCCCTGATGTGGAAGAACCAAGGTCCGGCCGAGAAGCTGTCCTACCGCTGCGCCGACGGCGAGTACGTGCAGCTCTGGTTCGGCGCCAAGGGCGCCTACGAGGCGTTCCTCGAGCACATGGGCGACCCGCCCAGCGAGAAGGGCTACTTCGCCGATGTGGTAGGCGGCGCCATTGCCGCGCGGGATGAGCGGTGGGCGGCGACGTTCGCCACCCGTGACCGCGACTGGTGGCTCAAGGACCTGGCCGGGCAGAAGTTCCGCTGCGAGCCGGTGCTGCGGCCGGGTGAGGCCCTGCGCGATCCGCACGTCGTGGCGGTCGGCCTGAGCGTCACCCATCAGGACCCGGAACGCAGGGCGATGACCGCGCTGGGCCCGGTTGTTCGGGTCTCCCGGGGGGTTCCGGGGGGTCGTCCCCCCGGGCAAGCAGAATCGGTCGGCGATGGCGGGCCGCGGCCGGTGCCCGGTGACCCCTTCCTCCTGGACGGCGTTCGCATCCTCGACCTGTCGGCCTACCTGGCCGGTCCGGTGACGACCCGTATCCTGGCCGAGCTGGGTGCCGACGTAGTCAAGGTCGAGCCACCCGCCGGTGACGTGCACCGCTCCATAGAGCCGATGTTCGCCGCCGGACAGCGGGGCAAGCGGGCCTTGGCCCTCGACCTGAAGGCACCGGGCGCCCCGGCCGTGCTGGAGCGGCTGTTCCGCTGGAGCGACGTGGTGCACCACAACTCCCGGGTCGGCCTGGCCGAGCGGCTCGGCTACGACGAGGCGACGGTGCGGGCGGCCAACCCGGACGTCATTTACAGTTTCGCCAGCGGCTTCGGCGAGCACGGCCCGCGCGCGCTGCTTCCCGCCAATGACCAGCTCATGCAGGCGCCGGCGTGCGGCGTTCTCGCCGCCTTGTACGCCCGGCGCCGACACCGCGGCGGGCAGTCGGTGGCGGCCAGCCTGCTCGGCGCCGCGCTGACCCTGAAGTCGGGCGCGTTCCTCGCCGGCGACCGCCTGGTGAGCGGGCCGGCCCTAGACGCCGGGCAGACCGGGTACGGCGCGGCCTACCGCATCTACGCCGGCCGCGACGGCGCCTGGTTCGCGCTGGCCGTGCCGGACGCGGAGGCGTGGGACAGCCTGCGGGCCGTGGTGCGACAAGACGGCCTACCCGCGGCGCCGCCGCCGCTCCGGACCGGCGAGCGCGGCCCGCAGCCCGAGGAGGCGCTGCTCGAGGCCGCCTTCCGCGCCAAGGACGCCGCCGCCTGGGTGGCCGAGCTGTGCGCCGCCGGGGTGCCGGCGGAACCGGTCGTCGAGGCTGACCGCAGCGAGTTCGCGGCCGCGTTCCTCGACGACCCGGTCAACTGCCAGCTCGGCCGCGTGGTCAGTCATCACTGGGGGGACCTGGGCCGGATCGACCAGCCATGCTTCCCGCCCCGGCTCGGCCCCGCACCACGTCCCCCCGTCCGGGCGGGCGTTCCCGGACTGGGGGAGCACACCGCGGAGGTGCTCGGCTCGGTGGGCTTCGACGCCGGTCAGCGTGCTGCCCTGGTGGCGTCCGGCTTGGTCAAGCAGGCCTGATGAAGGTCAACGGGCACCTCGATCATGGAAGCGTCTTGTCAGCCCATTCGTTGATGATCGGCGCCAGGCGCGGCCAGTTGACGAACCGGTGGCCTATCTGGCTGTCGACCCACTCGCGGTCGGCCCAGGGTGGCTCGGTAAGCTGCGCATTCGGCAGGGCCTGAGCGAGATCCTCGGAAGTCTTGCGCGTGTGGAAGGGATCACTCTCGCCGCTCCGAAATACCAGGGCAGGGACGTCCATAGCGTCTGCGACGGCGGTGGGAAGCCCCGGGACCACGTCGTCGCCGCAGGGACAGTAAGCCAGGAGCCAGCGCTCCATGGTGGCTATGAACTCCTTCGGATCCTGCGCCAGCAGCCGATCGCGGTTCGAGGGATTGCGGTCGATGACCTCTCTCCAGTTGCCCTGCGTCGACTGGGGCATATCCACCACGGCCTCCATGCCTCCGGTCCAGGCCGCCCTGATCGACTCCGCGCAGTAGCCGGTTCCCACCACCATCAGTCCGAAGGGCCCGCCGCTGATCATCCATACCGCTAGCCCGCTGGTGACGCTTGGGTGCCGGGCAGCCGTGAGCAGCGACACGCGAGCGCCCCCGGACCCCCCGATGATCACGGCAGGGGCCATGTTCAGGTGTGACAACAGCGCCGCCAGCGCGTCCGCCTGCATTCCCGACTCCGTGGACCCGGCGATGCACACGTCCGAGTCGCCGGTGTTGGGCCGGTCGTAGATGAGTACCCGGTTGCCCAGTTCCGCAAGTGCCATGGCCAGCTCCCGGACGCCTGGATATTCCTTGCTGAACCGGCCTCCCGGAGTCAGCGCCCAGGTCCGGCCGGCATCGCCGATCACCTCATAGGCCAGCGAGAGTTCCTCGGTCTTGTCACCGTCGATTCGCACAGCGATCTTCTCAGTCGGCATGGATCGAAACTATATAAACGCTCACTCGCAGTCAACGGGATGGCCACGAGGTGGCGGGCGAGAGGACAGGTGGCGTAAGCGCCGGGCACCCTCGACTCGTCGGCGGGGTCGGGCTCCAGCCCGTTTGACGGGGAAGAAGCCGTTGAGGGAACCGTTGCTGGCGGCAGCTACGGCTCGTTGCAGGTCGAAGGACTTTCCGTGGTGGCTCTCCAGGGCGAGGATCAAGGCGGTCCCCATGACGGCCCGGGCGGTGACGTCCGGCGACGTCAGTGCGCGCCCATGCCGAGCTTCTACCTCGTTCCAGCCCTGGCCGAGACGGTCCATCGCAACTGCAAGGTGCTCTCTGTAGAAGCGCTGGGCCACGTCCGGGTCGCCGAAGAGGACCAGTCCGAGAAGGGGGGCCACCTCCTTGAGGGTTGAGACCAGCTGCCGGTAGAGGCCGTTCAGGGTCTGTACCCGGCGCTCTTGTGTGAGCGGCTCGTCCCGGTCGACAATCTCCGCCGCCGCGACTAGGTCATCGACCGCTTCCCGGAGCGGTTCCACCACGGCCTCGAGGAACAACTGCTCCTTGCCCTCGAACAGCTCGTAGATCATCCCCGTGCTGATCTCAGCATATTGGGCGATGACCTTAACAGTCGTGCCCTTCACATCGCCCGTTTCGCTGAAGGCCCGGCGAGCTGCGCGGAGAATCGACTTCCTGCGAGCGTCAGCGGGCAGCCTGCGAACTGGCGGCGCGTTGTTTACGGTCAGTCGAGAGCGGTTCACGGCATCAACCGTGCCCTGTCATCGATTGCCCCCTAACGGGCTAAGCGACTACCCAGAATACAAGATCTTGTGCCAGGCATCGTCCGGGGATGCCCGCGGCAGATCGCAGGAGCAGCATCGCAGATACCCCGCCTTGCGTCGGGCGCTTCGTCGGGGAGACGAGGGGCGCGATGCGGCGGCTCGGCAGCGACCCGGCTACTGCGCGGCTGGTCAGACGAACGCCATTGACGGCGGCTGGACCGCCGCATAGAATCCGACTCAACTGACTGAACGCTCACCCTCTTCCGGAGAGCTTCTCACACCGCCACGTCACACCGCTGCCAGCGGGGGGTGCCATGGAGACGGCCGCAACATCGGCGGCGATCTCGGTAGCCGACGAGTGGTGCCAGCAGAACTTCGTTTACCTGTCACCGCAGCTCTCGGGTGCGCTCCGTCCCGCACCGGCGCCAAGCCACAGGACCAGGAGGTCCAGTCCATGCAGCGGATCCCGCTCTTCGACGCCGACAACCACATGTACGAAACCCGCGAGGCATTCACGAAGTTCCTGCCGGACCGTTATCGGGGCGCGATCGAGTACGTGGAGGTGCGAGGCCGGACGAAGATAGCCGTGCGCGGCCAGATCAGCGAGTACATCCCGAACCCGACGTTCGATGTGGTAGCCCGCCCGGGTGCGCAGGAGGACTACTTCCGCCGGGGAAACCCGGAGGGCAAGAGCCGCCGGGAGATCTTTGGCGACCCCATACGCTCTCTGCCCGCTTTCCGCGAGCCGGGGCCACGTCTTGAGCTGATGGATGAGCTGGGTGTGGACCGGACGCTCCTGTACCCCACTCTGGCCAGCCTGCTCGAGGAGCGGATGCGTGACGATCCCGAGCTGACGCATGCCGCGATCCACGCCTTGAACCAGTGGATGCACGAGGCCTGGACGTTCAGCTACGAGGAGCGGATCTTCGCCACGCCGGTGATCACCTTGCCCATCGTCGAGCGGGCCATCGAGGAGCTCGAATGGGCGCTCGAGCGCGGGGCGCGAGCGATCCTGATCCGCCCCGCTCCGGTTCCGGGGTACCGGGGGTCGCGGTCATTCGCTCTGCCGGAGTTCGATCCCTTCTGGGCGAAGGTCGCCGAGGCTGGGATCCTCGTCGTGATGCACGGCTCGGACAGCGGCTACTCCCGTTACGTGAACGAGTGGACGGGGGCCGACGCGGAGATGCTTCCGTTCAAGTCGGGTACGCCGGTCGCGTTCCGATTGCTCCAGGCGACCCGGCCGGCGGAGGACGCCGTTTCCGCCCTGGTGTGTGACGGCGTCCTCTCGCGGTTCCCGAGCCTCAAGGTAGCGGTGGTCGAGCTCGGCAGCAGCTGGATGGGGCCGCTTCTGGGCCGGATGAAGGACGTCTACAAGAAGGTGCCGCAGGACTTCACCGAGAACCCGGTCGATGTCGTGAGGCGCAACATCTACATCTGCGGCTTCTGGGAAGACGACTACGGGGGCCTGGCCGAGCTGATCGGCGAGGAGCACGTCCTGTTCGGTTCGGACTTCCCCCATCCCGAGGGCCTGGCCAATCCCGCGGCCTTCGCCGACGACCTGTCCCACCTGCCGGAAGAGACCGTCCGCAAAATGATGGGGGGAAACCTCGCTCGACTGATGAAAGTGCCAGCCGCCGTGGCTCCCTAAGCCTTGCGCAGTTTCGCCCGCTGCCGTCAACGGAGCGGCAGCATCCGCATCACCCTAGGTCAAGTGGCCCCTGGAAAGGAGAACTGTCATGCGCTTGACACGCCTTGGCATTCAACTTACCACCAATTTTGGATATCGTGGATACAAGAAGCGCGTCGTTCGTTGGCCCACCCTTGTGGCCCTTGTGGCTTCCCTCGGACTGGCGGCGCCCCTGCTGAGCGCCGCCGCTAGTGCACAACCTCTCGGCAGCCGGGAGCCCGGGCTGCCGCCGGGATTGCAGCCGCGACTGGTCAATGCCACCAGCCAGCCGAACTTCGTCTTGGGCGAACCCGAGGTTGCGGTGAACCCGAAGAACCCGAACAACCTCGTCTATGTCGCCACGCAGCTCGCGGAGACCCCTAACTGTATAAGCAACCCTGCGAATCCCAACCATGCCAACTGCCAAAACGTTATGACCGTCTTCGGTCCACAACCGGCGGGACTTATCAACGACGTGCCCGGTTTTTCCCCCAATGGCATTTTTGTCTCCTTCAACCGAGGCTTCACGTGGAGGAGCGTCACCGTTCCCACGCTCCCGCCACCGTGCCCGTCCCCTTCCATGTGCATCGACCCGACGGGTTTCCTGCAGGGTGGTGATCCAGAGATCACGGCGGGAGCTAATGGGACTTTCTACTTCGGCGAAGACGTCGTCCACTTCGCGACTGGCTTTGGGCCACCCAATCCGGGGACTATCGCGCAAGATGCCGGCATCGCGACCAGTGTATCAACCGATGGCGGCTTGACGTGGAGCACGCCGGTGCTGAGCGGGACGGCGGCCGACCGTCCTTTCATCACCACCGACGCCTCAACCGGAACGGTCTACATCGAAAGTGGTGCCGGACCGCTCGGATCCGGGTCGACGGCGAATCCGGACTCTCCGAACACGGCCCCCGCCGGTCGGTACCTGGTCGCATCCAGCGACGGTAGGCACTGGACGTCGCCCGAGCCCCTCCCTGCCGGTGTTTCCGGGCCATACATCTCTGCTGCGAACGGCGAATTCGTAACCGGTGGCCGGTCGACGAGCACGACCGTCTGCGGCGGCCAGGCGGCGTGCGAGCTGCTCGAGACGACGCCGAACAACGGCGCCACGTGGTCACACTTTCCGGTGCCGAACTCTTCGGACTCGCCCGGCGGCGGCGGCGGACCGCTGGTGGCCGCTGACCCCACGAGACCGGGCCACATCACTGTTGCTTTCTTGAACAGGGCGAACACGTCGCTGACCGTGCTGCAGACCCATGATGGCGGGAACACCTGGAGTACGCCGACCTCGGTGGCCGAGAATGCCAACATACATTGGAAGCCATGGATGGCCTACGGGCCCGACGGGACGCTCGGATTGATGTGGCGCACCTGGACAGGGGCCGCGAACACGTCGTCGTACAACGTGTGGGCAGCGATCTCCTTCGATGGCGGGTCCAACTTCACCAAGCCCCTCGAGGTCAGCAACGGCGACTCGCCGCCACCCAATTCTGCGTTGACGTTCCCGACGTTCGCAGACGACTTCTCGAACATCACCCTCGACCGCCAGGACGCCTTTATCGCCTGGGCGGACTGGCGGCCCGGGGGCGGGACGCAACGGCAGGGCTTCATCAGCGAGGTCAAGCTGCAAGCGTTCGAGTTCTCGGACCGATAGCTATCACCGGAGCCCGCTAAAACCTTCTCTGACAGGACTCCCTGCCCTTGTCGGATCACTTGGCAGGGCAGGGAGTCCTGCCTTCTTGGAAAGGAAGGCAGCGACCCAGCATGAGAAGCATACGAATTGTTGCCGGAGTCGGCGCGGTGACGACCGGCCTGGGATTGCTCGCCTCCGGATGCGCTGGTGCGAAGGCACCTTATCCATCCACGTTCTGCACGGCCATCTCGTCCAGCGCGATCGACGATCCGTTCCATGGCGGTTTCAATCCCTACGTTGCGCGCCGGGTCATACCGGAGCTGAAGGCAGCGGTGCAGGCGAGCTCCACGCCGATGAAGCTCAAGCCGGCCATCACGACCTATGAGAATTTGTGGCAGACCATCCTCGTCAACGCTGGAGATCCGGCGAAGGAAGCCGTTAGCGCAACCATCTCGTCGGGCTACCAAAAGGCAACCACAGCGATCTGGCGGTATTACGACGCCACCTGTAACCAGGACAATGGTGGTGACGATTGACCCTGCGGCAACGGGACTACAGGCCCGACAGCGCGGGTGCGTGGTCGGGCAGCCCGAGGAGGTCGGCGGTGTTGCGGCGGAGTACCTTGCGTGTGACCGCGCTGTCCCAGCCGGCGAGCCGGCCGACGTAGTCGCCGGGCTCCCGGAGCCCTTCGGGGTGCGGGTAGTCGGAGCCGAACAGGACGTGGCTGGCGCCGATGGCGGCGATGAGCTCGCCG
>WNFN01178821.1_pt1 | contig 25255 bp, 33 predicted proteins | sample 5400161 | NCBI WGS metagenome assembly WNFN01 (sample SAMN13153353, study PRJNA577476) | soil metagenome | isolation source: 80 cm saprolite on Douglas fir-dominated hillslope | place: USA:California | collected 2013-09-17 | reverse complement strand
CAGCAGGCCGATACCGGCACCAAGATGATCCATATCGGCAAGAACACCAGCTCGACGATCATCTCGAAGGGGATCTCGGCCGGGCGGGGGCAGAACACCTATCGCGGCCTGGTCAAGATCCAGCCCAAGGCGCAGGGTGCGCGTAACTACACGCAATGCGACTCGCTGCTTATCGGCGACCGCTGCGGTGCCCATACCGTGCCTTATATCGAGGTGCGCAACCCGTCGGCGCGCGTCGAGCACGAGGCGACGACGTCGAAGGTCAGCGAGGACCAGATGTTCTATTGCCAGCAGCGCGGTCTCTCCCAGGAGGACGCGCTGTCGCTCATCGTCAACGGCTTCTGCAAGGAAGTGCTGAAAGAGCTCCCGATGGAGTTCGCGGTCGAGGCGCAGAAGCTGCTCGCCGTCAGCCTCGAGGGCAGCGTCGGCTGAGCACGCCCTAGACCACGGGAGAATTAGCTTGATGTTGGAGATAAAGAATCTGCATGCCCGCATCGCCGACGGGCGCGAGATCCTGAAGGGCGTCGACCTCAGGGTCGCGCCCGGCGAGGTGCACGCGATCATGGGGCCCAACGGCTCCGGCAAGAGCACGCTCGCGGGCGTGCTCGCGGGACGCGCGGGCTACGAGGTGACTGAGGGCAGCGTGACCTATCTCGGCCGCGACCTGCTGGCGCTCTCTCCCGACGAGCGGGCGCGCGAAGGGATCTTCCTGGCGTTCCAGTACCCGGTCGAGATCCCGGGCGTGAACAACATGTATTTCCTGCGCGCTGCCCTCAACGCCGTGCGTCGCGCCCGCGGCGAGCCTGAGCTCGACGCCGGCCAGTTTCTGAAGGCGGTGCGTGCCAAGCTGCAGCTGCTCGAGATCAGCGACGGCCTGCTGCAGCGCGGCGTCAATGTGGGTTTCTCGGGCGGCGAGAAGAAGCGCAACGAGATCTTCCAGATGGCGATGCTGGAACCGAAGCTTGCCATCCTCGATGAGACCGACAGCGGCCTCGACATCGACGCGCTGCGCATCGTCGCCAATGGCATCAACAAGTTGCGCGGGACCGAGCGCGCCATGGTGGTGATCACCCATTACCAGCGGCTGCTTGACTATGTCGAGCCCGATCGGGTGCACGTGTTGAGCGACGGCAGGATCGCCAAATCCGGCGACAAGGCGCTCGCGGCCGAGCTCGAGAAGAGTGGCTATGCCGTCTTCGATCCTGCGTGAGATGTCGCGATGACCGCCGTCAAGGCCGAGACCGCACCCTATTTCGAAGCGTTCCGCGCGCGGCCGCATGACGCCGAGGAGCCGCGCTGGCTGGCTGCCCGGCGCGAAGCGGCGCTCTTGCGCTTCGGCGAGCTGGGGTTTCCGACACGGCGGCAGGAGGCGTGGCGCTTCACCAATCTGCGGCCGCTGCAAGGCACGGCATTTCCACCGGCAAACGGCAAGGAAGCGGTCGCGCCCGCGGTGGTCGATGCCCTGCGGCTGCCGGACGCGACGCATCGCCTGGTCTTCGTCAACGGCCGCTTCGCGCCGGAGCTGTCGCTGCTGAGCGTCGTGCCGGCCGGTGCCTGGCTCGCGACGGTGCGTCGCACATTGGACGAGCGGCCCGAGCTGCTAAGCGGCGGTTGACGACAGCGATACCGGCGGCGCCCAGCCCTTTGCCTCGCTCAACGCCGCCTTCTTCGCCGATGGTTTCGTGCTCGCGCTGGAACCCGGCGTCGTCCTCGACCGTCCGGTGCAGATCATCCATGTCGGGCGCACGGGAACGCCGCAGGCCGCACATGTGCGCAACCTCGTCCTGCTCCGCGAGGGCAGCCGCGCGACGGTGGTCGAGAACTTCACCGGTGAAGGCGCCTATTGGAGCAACAGCGTCACGGCGCTGAGCCTGGGCGAGCGCGCCGCTTTGCGCCGCATCAAGGTCCAGGACGACGGCCGCGACGCCATTCATTTCGCCCTCGACCGCGTAACGCTCGGCGACGACACCCGCTATGAGAGCTTCGTGCTGACCTTGGGCGCCAGGCTAGCGCGGCACGACACGCTGGCGATGATCGCCGGCGAGCGCGCGCATTGTGCGGTCCACGGCGCCTACCTCTTGCGCGGCGAGCAGGAGGCAACCAACGCCACCGTGATCGACCACGCCGCCTCGCATGGCACCACGCGCGAGGTGTGGATGGGCGTGGTCGACGATCGCGCGCACGGCGTGTTCCTGGGGCGTATCGCCGTCAGGCCCGAGGGGCAAAAGACCGACGCCGAGCAGCTCAACCGCAACGTGCTGTTGAGCCCGCGCGCCACGGTCGACACCAAGCCCGAGCTCGAGATCCTCGCCGACGACGTGAAGTGCAGCCATGGCGCCACGGTCGGTGACCTCGACGAGAACGCGCTGTTCTATCTGCGCACCCGCGGCATCGGCGAGGCCGATGCTCGGCGCATGCTGATCGACGCCTTCACCGCCGAGGCGATCGCCACGGTCGAGGATGCGGGTTTGCGCGATTACCTCTCTGCACATGTGCAGCGCTGGCTGCGCCGGGGTGGTGATGCGAGCCGCGAGGGCGTGTCATGAGCTTGGTTACCCCCTTGCGCAACCTTGATCGCGGCGCGCTCGACCCGCGCCGCGTGCGGCGCGACTTTCCGATCTTCGAGCGCAATCCCGGCCTCGTCTTCCTCGACAGCGGCGCGTCCGCGCAGAAGCCGTCAGTGGTGATCGACGGCGTCGCCGAGTTCTACCGCCGCGATTACGCCAATGTTCATCGCGGCGTCTACAGGCTTTCGGCACGCTCGACCGAGCTTTATGAAGAGGCGCGTGAGAAGGTGCGGCGCTTCCTCAACGCGGCCGATGCGCGCGAGATCGTCTTCGTGCGGAACGCCACCGAGGCCATCAACCTCGTCGCCTACAGTTGGGGCCAGACTTTCCTCAAGGCGGGCGACGAAGTGCTCATCACGGAGATGGAGCACCACGCCAACATCGTGCCGTGGCAGCTGCTGCGCGACCGCGTCGGCGTCAAGCTCGTGGTGGCGCCGGTCGATGCCACCAACGGGCTCGACATGGCGGCGTTCGAGTCGCTGTTGAGCGCGCGGACTAGGCTCGTCGCGGTGACGCATGTCGCCAACGTCACCGGCGCGGTGCTGCCGGTCGAGAGCATCGTGCGGCTCGCTCATGGCAAGGGCGCCAAGGTGCTGCTCGATGGCTGCCAGGCGGCGCCGCGGCTGCCCCTCGACCTGCAGGCGCTCGATTGCGATTTCTATGTCTTCTCGGGCCACAAGACCTATGGCCCGACCGGGATCGGCGTGCTCTACGGCAAGAAGTCGCTGCTCGACGCCATGCCGCCCTGGCAGGGCGGCGGCGACATGATCCTCGAGGTCACCTTCGCGAAGACCACCTTCCAGGACCCGCCGCACCGGTTCGAGGCGGGCACGCCCGACATCTCCGGCGCGATCGGCCTAGGCATCGCGCTCGACTATCTCGAAGGCCTCGGCCGCGCCGCCATCCTCGAGCATGAGGAGGCGCTCACCGGCTACGGCGTGGACCGGCTCTCGGCCATGCCCGGCGTCCATCTCGTCGGTGCGGGGCAGCGGCGCCTTGCCATCCTCTCCGTCCATGTCGACGGCATCCACCCGCACGACCTTGCCACCGTCCTCGACCAGCACAATGTAGCAATCAGGGCCGGGCATCATTGCGCGCAGCCCTTCCTGGACAAGCTCGGGCTCGCCGCGACGGCGCGCGCCTCGCTCGGCATCTACAACGACGAGAGCGATATCGACGCGCTGGCGGACGCGATCAGGGCGGCGCAGACAATGTTCAAGGTGGCGAAGTGACCATGGATCTGCGCGATCTCTACCAGGACATCATCCTCGACCACGGCCAGCGGCCGCGCAATTTCCGCGCGCAGCCGCAGGCCAGCCATTTCGCGCGCGGTCACAATCCGCTCTGCGGCGACAAGGTGACGGTCTATGTGACGATGGAGGACGAGCGCATCAAGGATGTGAGCTTCGAGGGTCGCGGCTGCGCCATTTCGCAGGCCTCCGCCTCGCTCATGACCGAGATTCTCAAAGGCAAGACACTCGCCGAGGCCGAAGCGCTCTTCAAGGGCTTTCACGCCAAGGTCACCGGTGGCGAGACGCCGGCGACCCCGGCGGCGCTCGAGGACGACATGGACCGGCTCGAGCCTCTGACCGGTGTCAAATCCTATCCGGCGCGGGTCAAATGCGCGACGCTGGCGTGGCACGCCTTCGAGGCGGCGCTCAAGAACGGCGCGACCGGCGCCACGGTGAAGACGGAGTAGGGCCGTGCCGCTGCCAGAGGACAAGGACTTCTTCGATTTCGGCCGCGAGCCTTCGCCTTACGAGGACGAGGTCGAGCGCCCGCAGCCCGATGCAGGCGACCCGGCGCTCCAGGAAAAAGTGATCGAGGCGCTGAAGACGGTGCGCGATCCCGAGATCCCCGTCAACCTCGTCGATCTCGGCCTCATCTACGAGCTCCTCGTCAACCAGGACGGCACGGTCTACGTCGAGATGACCTTGACGACGCCCGCCTGCCCGGTCGCCGGCGCGTTGCCGGGACAGGTGCAGCAGGCGGTAGCGTCCGTGCCGGGCGTGCAGGACGCGCGCGTCAAACTGGTGTGGACGCCACCCTGGACCAAGGACCGCATGAGCGAGGAAGCCAAGCTCGAGCTCGGGCTGATGTAACGCCGGGTGTTCCTTCCAGGAAGGTGAGCACGCCGTGATCGTCGAGAGTAATCTCCCGCGCATCCGCGCTCTCGCGCTGGAAGCGGAGACCGTGCTCGATGTCGGCGGTTGGCACCGCCCATTGCACGCCGCGACGCACGTCCTCGACCTGCAGCCCTACGGAACGCGCAACACGCGCGAGGCCCTCGATCCGGAGCAGCCGCCGCGCTACGACGCGAGCACCTGGTTCCGCCACGACGCGTGCAAGACGCCGTGGCCGTTTCCCGACAAGTTCTTCGCGTTCAGCTTCTGCTCGCACCTCCTCGAAGACGTACGCGACCCGCTCGCCGTCTGCGCCGAGCTTTGCCGCGTCTCGCGCGCGGGCTACATCGAGACCCCGTCGCGCGCGCGCGAAATCTTCTCCAAGGCGAGATTTTTCGGGCTGAAGAGCCTGCTCGGGCGCATGCCCGAGGTCGGCTTCTACCATCATCGCTGGTTCGTCGAGATCGAGGGCGACCATGTCCGGTTTCGCGCCAAGGACCAGCGCCTGCTGATGTCGCGCTCGCGGTTCATCACGCGGCACGACCTCGGCCGCAAGATGACCGAGCGCGAGTCGGGGACCTTCCTGTTCTGGTGTGACCGCTTTACCTGCGAGGAGCGCTTCGACGTCGACGAGGCCGAGCTGGAGAGCTTCCGAAGGCGGACGCTCGACGCGCTGAAGCGCGCCGGCGTCTCGTTCCGCGCCTCCGGCTAGGGCTGGAGCGGCTCGCTTTCGAGCTGCTCGCCATAGGCGACAGGATGGGCGAGCGCGTCGTGCAGCCTACGCCGGTCGAGCTCACCTTCCCACATGCTGATCACCACGGTCGCGACGCCGTTGCCGATGAGGTTGGTGAGCGCGCGGCATTCGCTCATGAACTTGTCGATGCCGACCAGGATGGCGAGCGACTGGATCGGGATGTCCGGGATGATGGTGAGCGTCGCCGCCAGGGTGACGAAACCGGCGCCGGTGACGCCCGACGCGCCTTTCGAGGTCAGCATGGCGATGGCGAGAATAGTGAGTTCCTGGCCGACGGTCAGCGGCGTGTTGGTCGCCTGCGCCAGGAACAGCGTCGCCAAGGTCATGTAGATGTTGGTGCCGTCGAGGTTGAAGCTGTAGCCGGTCGGAATCACCAGACCGACCACGGCGCGCGAAGCGCCCACGCGCTCCATCTTCTGGATCATGTGCGGCAGCACCGTCTCCGACGAGCTGGTGCCGAGCACGATCAGCAGTTCGTCCTTGATGTAGGCGATGAAGCGCAGGATGGAGAAGCCGCTGAAGCGCGCGATCGCGCCCAGCACCACCAGCACGAAGAGCGCGCTCGTCGCGTAGAAGGTGAAGATCAGCGCGGCGAGGTTCCACAGCGCGCCCACGCCATAGGCGCCGATGGTGAAGGCCATGGCGCCGAAGGCGCCGAGCGGCGCCGCGCGGACGATGAAGCCGATGATGCGGAAGAACACCTTGGCCGCGGTGTCGATGACTCCGGCGATGCGCTTGCCGAGTTGTCCCAGCCGCGAGATGGCGAAGCCGGTGAGGATCGAGACCAGCAGCACCTGCAGCAGATCCCCATTGGCGAGCGCGCCGAAGAAGCTGTTGGGGATGATCGCCATGAGGTGGGCGATGATCCCTTCCTCCTTGGCGCGCGAGACGTAGCTCGATACGGCCTTGGCGTCGAGGGTGGCCGGATCGATGTTGAAGCCGGCGCCCGGGTGGACGATCTCGCCGACGAGGAGGCCGATCGCCAGGGCCACGGTCGACACGACCTCGAAATAGAGCAGCGTCTTGAGGCCGACGCGGCCGACCTTGGTGAGATCGCTCATCGAGGCGATGCCGTGCACCACCGTGCAGAAGATCACCGGCGCGATCATCATCTTGATGAGCTGAATGAAGCCGTCGCCGAGCGGCTTCATCGCCACGCCCGTCTTGGGGAAGAAATGCCCGAGCAGGATGCCGATGGCGATGGCGATCAGCACCTGCACGTAGAGGATGGAGTACCAGGGACGGCGCGCGGGCATGGCGACCTCGGGTCGGGCGACGGGCACGCGGCAAGGACCGGCGCAGGATCAAACCGGAAAGTGTGGGCGATTCCCGGTGCGCGCGAGTTTCTGCCTAGAGATTATACAAGCTGCTTAATCAACGAACAGCGCCGCGACGCTCAGGCTGCTCCTGCCGCAATAAAGTGGCAGCATGGGGCGAAAGCGTCCCGGAATCAGGCTGCGTGCTCGATGGCGCGGACGTGCTCGGCTTCGCAAGGCAGCGCCATGATGCCGTCGGATTCTGGTTGAAAATGCAGGCGAAGCCGGTGCGTCGCGCGATCCTCCGCCTCGACGAGGCGTCCTTCCAGACCATGAAATACCGCCTCGGGCCCGACATAGACGACGCGCTTGGCTGCTGCCATGAGAAGCCTGCCGAAAGAATGCTGCACCGCAACAAATCTAAGCCGGAAGTGGCTCGGGGGGCAAGCGTGTCGTGCAAAGAGGCTAGGCCGAGCCTCCCTCGAGCGAGGCATGGACGAGCTTGATGAGATGGCGCAGCTCGAACGGCTTGGCCAGGTACTGGTCGGGCGCGATGCCGTGCTCTGCCGCCCATTCGGGATCGCCGCTCATGAGGATGAAGGCGATGCCGAGCTGGCGCGCTTTGGCGGCGAGCTGGAGCCCGGTTTCGCCGGGTATCCGCGCGTCGGAGATGATCAGGTCGATGGTCTGGCGGATGAGGACGTCCTTGGCGATCGACACGCGACGCGCCTTGCTGACGCGAAAATTCGCATCCGCTAGGGCGCGCTCGACGACTTCGAGGATCATCGGGTCGTCGTCCACGACCAGGACATGCTTGACCGCCATGGCACGGAGACTCCGCTCGGGCAATACACCGCCACGCAAACGGCGTGCCAGCGGCGACGGCTTGATCTATCATCGTCGGATTGGCCCGCCGATTGCAGCGAAACGGCTCGGGTGGATCGCGGGAGCGCATGGTGAATCGGCCGGCAGCGGAGACACAGGACACGGCAGCCGCCTTCGACGAGATGGCGGCGAGCGAGAATTGCCAGGCGCGCTACGAGCTCATCCGCCGCTGGATCGAGGAGACGCCGACCGAGGCGCTGTCGCTCAAGCGGCGAGAGGCCGAGCTGTTGTTCCGCCGCATCGGCATCACCTTCGCGGTCTATACCGAGGGCGGCGACCCGGAACGGCTCATCCCCTTCGACATCGTCCCGCGCGTACTCGACAGCGAGGAGTGGGCGCTGCTGTCGCGCGGACTGAAGCAGCGCGTGCGCGCCCTCAACGACTTCATCCGCGACGTCTACCACGGGCGCCAGATCCTGCGCGCCGGCCTGGTGCCGCCGGATCTCGTGCTGCACAACGAAGGCTTCCGCCCGGAGATGCAGGATTTCGCGCCGGCGCAGGGGGTCTATACCCATATCGCCGGCATCGACATCGTCCGCCTGGGTGCGCGCGACTTCTGCGTGCTCGAGGACAATTGCCGCACGCCCTCCGGCGTCTCCTACATGCTCGAGAACCGCGAGGCGATGATGCGGCTCTTCCCCGAGCTCTTCGCCCGCCATCGCATCGCGCCCGTGTCGCACTATCCAGAAGAGCTGCTCGACACGCTCAAATCCGTGGCGCCGCGGCAGTGCGCCGGCGAGCCGCGTGTCGTGCTGCTGACGCCGGGCTCCTACAACAGCGCCTATTACGAGCATTCCTTCCTCGCCGACGAGATGGGCATCGAGCTGGTCGAAGGGATCGATCTGTTTGTCGACGAGAACATCGTCTACATGCGCACCACCGAAGGGCCGAAGCGGGTCGACGTCATCTATCGCCGTATCGACGACGACTACGTCGACCCACTGACCTTCCGGCCCGACGCCGTGCTCGGCACACCCGGGCTCTTCAACGCCTATCGCGCCGGCAACGTCACGCTCGCCAACGGCGTCGGTGCCGGCATCGCCGACGACAAGTCGATCTATCCCTATGTCCCCGCGATGATCCGCTTCTATCTCGGCGAGGAGCCGATCCTGAGCAATGTCCGCACCTTCCGCTGCGGGCAGCCGGAGGAGCTGGCCTACGTCCTCGATCACCTCGATGAGCTCGTCGTCAAGGAGACGCGCGGCTCCGGCGGTTACGGCATGCTGATCGGTCCGCAGGCGACGCGCGAGGAACTCGACCTGTTCCGCGCCAAGCTCCGCGCGGCGCCCAATGACTACATCGCGCAACCGACCCTGGCGCTGTCGACCTGCCCGACCTTCGTCGAGTCCGGGCTAGCGCCGCGGCACGTCGACCTGCGCCCCTTCGTCCTGAGCGGCAAGGAGATCCGCATCGTTCCCGGCGGCTTGACCCGGGTGGCGCTGCGCGACGGCTCGCTGGTGGTCAATTCGAGCCAGGGCGGCGGCACAAAGGACACATGGGTACTGGAGAGCTAGGGCCATGCTGAGCCGCACGGCCGACGGCCTCTATTGGCTGGCGCGCTACATGGAGCGGGCCGAGAATATCGCGCGCATCGTCATGGTCGGGCATCGCATGTCGAGCATGGCGCGCTCGCTCGAGAACCCCGGCAACGAATGGCATTCGACGCTGCTCGCCGCCGGCTGCGAGGAGGGGTTTTTCGCCAAGCATGCCGAGGCCGTTGCGCCGCTGGTCGTCGAGTATCTCGTGCGCGATCTCGACAACCCCTCGAGCATCGCGACGTGCCTCGAGACGGCGCGGCGCAACGCGCGGGCGGTGCGCACCGCGCTCACCGTCGACATGTGGGACGCGCTCAACGAGACCTGGTACCAGGCGCGCAGCGGCAATCGCTTCGCGGTGGCGCCGGAGAGCCTGCCCGTGCTGCTCGAATGGGTGAAGGAGCGCTCGCTCCTGTTCAACGGCGCCTACGCCAACACCATGCTGCGCAACGACGCGTTCTATTTCACGCGGCTCGGCACCTTCGTCGAGCGCGCCGACAACACCGCGCGCATCCTCGACGTCAAGTACCATGTGCTGCTGCCGCGCCATGAGGGCGTCGGCGGCGCGCTCGACTACTATCACTGGCAGGCCATCCTGCGTTCGGTGTCGGCGCTGCGCAGCTATCACTGGGTCTACCAGGACCGCCTCAAGCCGTGGCTGGTCGCCGAGCTGCTGCTGCTGCGGCCGGAGATGCCGCGCTCGCTCTTGAGCTGCTACGAGCAGATCGTGCGCCAGCTCGAGCTGCTGGAAGGGGCCTATGGCGGCAAGCGTGGCGAGTGCCACCGCATCGCCGGCGAGCTGCACGCGCGGCTGCGCTTCGGGCGCATCCAGGACATCTTCCAATCCGGGCTGCACGAGTTCCTCACTGAGTTCATCGAGCGCGCGGTGATCCTCGGCAACGAAATCAACGCCCTCTATCTGCTGTAGCGCACCCATGCGGCTTCTCGTCAAACACCAGACCACGTATCACTACGAGGCCCCGATCGCTTCGGCGATCCAGACGCTGCGGCTCATGCCGCGCTCCTATGAGGGGCTGACGGTGCTCAATTGGCAGGTGTCAAGCGACGCCCGGCGCGAGCTGCCGAGCTATATCGATGGCTACGGCAACATCACGCATTGCCACGCGGTCAACTACCCCCATGCCAATGCCGCGGTCTTCGTCGAGGGCGAGGTGGAGACGGCGGCGGCCCATGGCGTCGTGCGCGGCGCGCCGGAGCCGCTGCCGCCGCTGTTCTTCTTGCGCCGCACGGCCTTGACCACCGCCGATGCGGCGGTCGAGGCGTTGGCGCGCGACGCGGCGCGGCAGGGCTCCGTGCTGAAGCAGTTGCATGCGCTCCTGAACGCAGTGCGCGACAAGGTCGACTACCGGCTCGGCACGACGGACTCGGCCACCACCGCGGCCGAGGCCCTCGCCGCCGGCGCCGGCGTCTGCCAGGACCACGCGCATATCTTCATCGCCGGGGCGCGCGTGCTCGGTATTCCCGCCCGCTATGTCGGCGGATATTTGTGGACAGGCTTCGATTCGCGTGAGTATGAAGCGAGCCACGCCTGGGCAGAGGCGTTCGTTCACGATCTCGGCTGGGTCGGCTTCGACGCGTCGAACCGGATCTGCCCAACCGAGGCCTATATCCGTACGAGCGTCGGGCTCGACTACTGGTCGTCGGCGCCGGTGCGCGGCGTGCGCCGAGGCGGGGCGGCGGAGAGCTTGGCGGTCACGGTCAAGGTGACGCAGGGCGGCGAGCAATGAGCGCCGGCATGGGGGGATCGGCGGAATGACCTATTGCGTGGGGCTCGACCTCAAGGACGGCCTTGTGCTGCTGTCCGACACGCGCACCAATGCCGGTGTCGACAACATCGCCAGCTTCTCGAAGATGTACGTTTTCGAGAAGCCGGGCGAGCGGGTCATTGCGCTGCTTGCCGCCGGTAATCTCTCGATCACGCAGTCGGTCGTCAACCTGCTGCATGAGGGGATCGAGGTCGACGGCAAGATCGAGGTGTTGCTCACGGCGAAGAGCATGTTCCGCGCGGCGCAACTCGTCGGCGAGGCGGTGCGCCGCATCTATCGCGTCGACGGCGCGGCGATGCAGGCGCAGAGCGTGGCGTTCGAAGCCTCCTTCCTCCTCGGCGGACAGATCAAGAGCCGCACCATGCGGCTTTTCCAGGTCTATGCCGCCGGGAACTTCATCGAGGCGACGCCCGACACGCCCTTCCTGCAGATCGGCGAGCACAAATACGGCAAGCCCATCCTCGACCGCGCCGCGCGCTACGACACCGATCTTTATGATGGCGTCAAGCTGGCGCTTGTCTCAATGGATTCGACCCTGCGCAGCAATCTGACCGTAGGCTTGCCGGTCGATCTGCTGGTCTATCGCCGCGATGCGCTCGCCGTCGAGCTCAGGCGCCGGATCACCGAGGACGACGATTATTTCAGCATGATCCGCGACGCCTGGTCGCAGGCACTGCGCGACGCCTATCGCGCCATTCCACGCCCCGATTGGGGGACCTGAGCGCGCCGACCCGCCCCGTCCTTATCGCTTCAACAAGACCTGCAGATTCGCCTTTACGAGTCCGCGACCTGGTCGACTATCGGGCCTTGGATTTCCGCTTGAACCGGGCGCGCGCCGCAGCCGCAGGGTCCGTTGCGACTCCGTTGTTGCTGCCGGCGCGCATGCTCGCTAGCGTCAGGCAAAAGCGAGGGACAGCGGGCGATGGTGAAGATCTGGGGGCGGAAGAACTGGTCCAATGTGCAGAAGGTGCTGTGGACCTGCGCCGAACTCGAGGTCGCGTTCGAGCGCGTCGATTGGGGCGGCCCCTTCGGCGGCAACCAGGACCCGGCCTATCTCGCGATGAACCCCAACGGCCTGGTGCCGACGGTCCAGGACGGCGATCTTATTATCTGGGAATCGAACACCATCATGCGCTGGCTGTGCGCGACGCGCGGCGGCGAGCGGCTGCACCCGCAGGATGCGGCGCAGCGCACCCATGTCGAACGCTGGATGGACTGGAACCTGTCAGCGCTCACGCCGCCGATGAGCGCCTTGCTGCTGGGCTATTACCGCACGCCGCCCGAGAAGCGTGATGCGACGGCGCTCGACGCGGCGCGCCGCCGCGCCGGCGAGCTGTGGGCGATGGTCGAGCGCCGCCTCGACGGCCGCAATTACCTCGTCGGCGACGCTTTCACCCTGGCCGATATCGGCCTCGGCATCTGGGTGCATCGCTGGCACATCTATCCGATTGAGCGACCCGAGCTGCCGCGGCTCAAAGCGTGGTACGGTCGCCTCGGCGAGCGGGCGGGATTCCGCGATCATGTCGCCGGGCCGGTGAGCTGAGCCCGCCGCGATCGCTCTTTCACGGAATCGTGAAGCATGGGATAAGGGCTCGTCCGTATCATCACGCGGATCGCGCGCAGCGCTGATGCGGGGCGAATATTTCGGGGGTGGAGAGAAGACGATGCGACGTATTGCAAGGCTTGGCTTTGTGGCCGCGACAGCGGCGGCGATCGGTTTCAGCGCGGTCAGCGGCATGGCCGAGGACAAGGAGGCCGTGATCAAGGAGCGCCGCGACACGATGAAGCGCCAGGGCGAGGATTTCAAGGCGGTGCAGGATTACGTGAAGGGCGAGGGCGACCAGGCCACGGCGTTGGCCAGGATCAACGATCTGCTGACGATCAACGCAAGGATCATCGATCTCTTCCAGCCTGGCANNAAGATCCAGAAGATTCCGGCGCTGCTCAAGAACGAGGAAGAGAAGCTCGCGCAAGCGGTCAAGAGCGGCGATAAGCAAGCGGCCGCCGCCCAGCTCGCCGCGACCGGCAAGAACGGTTGTGGCGCGTGCCACACGACCTATCGCGAGAAGCTGCCGTAACGCCGATCTCGCTTCGTGCGCCACGCCGCATATTGACGAAGCTTCCGGCGCCGATGGGCAAGGCCCTTGGTTTCGCCGCGGTTTTCTTGCTGATTGCGGCGCTGCCGGCTTGGGCAGCCGACGAGGCGTCGCTTAAGCGCGGCGAGGTGCTGTTCAGCGCCGCCGATTGCGCTGGCTGCCACACCGATGTGAAAGGCGGCGGTCAGCCGCTCGCCGGCGGCCGGCCGCTGGCGACGCCCTTCGGCACGTTCTATGGACCCAACATCACGCCGGACAAGGAGCACGGCATCGGCGGCTGGAGCGCGGCGCAGTTCCACGACACGCTGCGCAAGGGCGTCGACGATGACGGGCATTACCTCTTTCCCGTCTTCCCGTTCCCTTCCTTCACCGGCATGTCGGATGCGGACATCGCCGACCTCTACGCCTATCTGCAGTCGCGTCCGGCGGTGGCGCAGCCGAACAAGCCGCATGAGGTGAAGCCGCCCTTCGGCTGGCGTTTCCTGCAGGTGTTCTGGCGGGCGCTGTTCTTTACGCCAGGCCCGCTCGCGCCGGTCGAGGGCCAGAGCGCCGAGTGGAACCGCGGGCGCTATCTTGCCGAGGCGGTCGTGCATTGCGAGGAATGCCACACGCCGCGAAATTTCTTGGGCGCGCTCAAACGCGGCCAGGCCTTCGCCGGCAATCCGCAAGGCCCGGACGGGCAGAAGCCGCCCAACGTCACCGCCGATCCGGAGACGGGGATCGGCAAGTGGAGCGTCGACGATATCGCCACGCTGCTGAAGACCGGGCAGACGCCGGAGTTCGACTTCGTCGGCTCGGGCATGGCCGAGGTCGTAAAGGGCACGGCGGCGCTCAGCGACGAGGACCGCCGCGCCATCGCCGTCTACCTCAAATCGATCCGCCCCGTCCGTACCGAACGGAAAGCGAAAGGCTAGCCGTCCGCGGCGGCGGGCGCGCCGTCGTTGGTGCTGGCGCTCCCCTGAAGACGATGCCGTCATCGCCTGCGAGGCGTTGGGGCCGACGGGCCTTCTCCGGCCTCTGGACGCGCCGCCGCGGTCGCTTATGATGGCGCGCAAAGCGGGATAGGGCAGGGAGGATAAGATGGATCTCGGCATCGCCGGCAAGAAGGCACTGGTCTGCGCTGCGAGCAAGGGGCTCGGCAAGGGCTGCGCCCTGGCGCTGGCGCAGGACGGGGTGGAACTCACCATCCTCGCCCGCGGCAAGACGGCGCTCGAGGCGACGGCGGCGGAGATCCGCGCCGCCACCGGCGTCAAGGTCACGACGGTCGCCTGCGACATCACCACGCCCGAGGGCCGCAAGGCCGCGCTGGCTGCCTGTCCCGAGCCCGACATCCTCGTCAACAATGCCGGCGGGCCGCCGCCCGGAGATTTCCGCGAATGGGACCGCGACACCTGGATCAAGGCGCTCGACGCCAACATGCTGACCCCGATCGAGCTGATCCGCGCCACCGTCGACAAGATGATCGCTCGCCGCTTCGGCCGCATCGTGAACATCACCTCGAGCGCGGTGAAGGCGCCGATCGACATCCTCGGCCTCTCGAACGGGGCGCGATCTGGCCTGACCGGCTTCGTCGCGGGCTTGGCGCGCAAGACGGTGAGGCACAACGTCACCATCAACAACCTGCTGCCGGGAGCGATGGACACCGACCGGCTGCGCTCGAACCTTGAGACGGTGGCGAAGACGCGGCAGATCCCAATCGAGCAGATGCGCGCCGAACGCATGGCCACCATCCCCGGCGGCCGCTTCGGCACCAGCGACGAATTCGGCGCCGCCTGCGCGTGGCTGTGCAGCCAACAGGCGGGCTACATCACCGGGCAGAATTGGCTCATCGACGGCGGCGCCTATCCCGGCACGTTCTGACGAGACGCGTTGCAGCAGAGGGCCGGGTATGCTGAAGGGCGTTGTCTTTTTGCCGTCGGCAATCGCGTGCGGCATTTTTCCAGTATACGAGAGGGCTCGCTTTGCGGTTTCATTGCAAGGTCGGCGGATCCCATCGCGCGGGGAGCGTCAGGCGGGTGGTGGCGATGAGCATGTGGCGGCGCCGGCATGGTCCGGATGACAATTACGGCATTACGATCGGGCAGCGCTTCAGCACCGCGGGCCGGGCAACGGCCGTGTGGGAAGTGATCACCGTGGCGCACTACCCCGGCGATCTCGGCCCGCATGTGCGGCTCTCGCGCGTTGGCTCGCAGCACGATGGCAAGACCGTGTCGCTCCAGGTTTTGCGCGACCGCCGCTTCTACCAGCCAGCGCAATAGCATCAGGAACGATTTCGTAGCCACAGGCGCCAGCCTTGGCGCGTAAATATTCATTAACCACTCCCTCCCGATACTCACGACATGACAAGCACCATTCCTGGAGGCACGGGATGCCGACGCCGTTCTCGCGCGTCGCGCGGCGCGGCCTGAAGGACGAGATCGCGGTCGCGAGCCGGCACGGCGATCTCCGCACCGATTTCCGGGCAGCGATCTGCCGCTTCGAGGACGATCTCTTCGCCGCTTTTCCCGCCGGCCACCGCCTCATCGGTTACAATGCCGCCGCGACGATGCTGCGCGACATCTTCACCGCCTGCGGCCGCGCGCCACCGAAGCTCGCACTTGTCGCCGGCTTCGACGACCCGCGGGTCGGCGGCTTTGCCGATGTTGTCAACCATCGCATCGCCATCGAGAAGGGCTATCTCTATCGCTTCCTGGTGTTGCACGAATCGGCCCATCTGATCGTGCCGGAAGACCGCCGCCACGGCCCGGCCTTCACCTATATCCTGCAGCTCCTCTACCGCAGCTTTGTCGGCATCCCCGAGGAAGCCGTCCGGGGCTTTCTCACCTGCCACGGGCTCCCCGCCTATACAGGTACCGCAGCCCCGGCGACCGTCTGAGAGCGAAGCGACTCGTCGCAGTCCGCGCCTGGCGGTCCGACCCTCCGCCCGGCATTCCCGTCCTTTAGGGCAGGATTCCCGGATGAACGCCTCCAGCGACTCGGCGGGCTGGCGTGCGGCAGCGTCCCGCCTTGACCCTGATGAGGGGGGCCACTATGCAATATATGTGAAATATTGCTTCATTTGGCCCGCCTCAGGCGAGCCACACGCGCTTGGCACCCCGAACCGTACGCCTCATCGGGACCTGCACGCTTTCCTAACCCTTTTCTTGCAATCTCCTTGTGCAAGCTGCGGAACTATTGTGCACGCGGCGCGCGTTGGCGTTCATGCCTGAAACCATGAGGATCGGCGACAATGCTCTATGAAGCCTATCAAGCGCATAGCGATGTCGTCGCGCCCATGCGGTGGTTCGCCCATGCCTTCCAGGGCCTGCTCAGGCAGCCCTGGCCGGTTCTCGCCCATCATCCGGTGATCCGCGGCGCGGCTGCCGCTTGCGAGATGGTGGCACGCGCAGGGATGTGGCATGAGCGGCCGGATTTCGGCATCCGCGGCACCATGGTGGGCAACCAGGCGGTCGCGGTCAGCGAAGTGCCGTTGCTGCGCCATCCCTTCTGCACGCTCCTTCATTTCCGCAAGGACACCGACATCGAGCAGCCCCGCGTCCTGCTGGTGGCGCCGCTCTCCGGCCATTTCTCAACCCTGCTGCGCGGCACGGTCGAGACGCTGCTGCCCGATCACGACGTCTACCTCACCGACTGGATCAATGCACGCAACGTGCCACTGCTTTACGGCCGCTTCGACCTCGATGACCATATCGACCTGGTGGCCTCGTTCCTGCGCGAACTCGGGCCGGAGACGCATATCATCGCGGTGTGCCAGCCCTCCGTGCCGGTGCTGGCGGCGGTCGCGCTGTTGGCGGCGGACAACGATCCGGCGCAGCCGCGCTCGATGACGCTGATGGGCGGGCCGATCGACACGCGGCGCAACCCCACCGTCGTCAACCAGCTGGCGACCTCGCGGCCGATCTCCTGGTTCGAGCGCAATGTCATCGCTACCGTACCGGCGCGTTATTCCGGCGCCTTCCGCCGCGTCTATCCGGGCTTCCTGCAGCTCGCGGGGTTCATGACCATGAACCTCGACCGCCACGTCATGGCGCATATCGATCTCTTCAAGCATCTCGTGCGCGGCGACGGCGAGAGCGCCGAGGCGACGCGAAAATTCTACGACGAATACATGTCCGTGATGGATCTGCCGGCCGATTTCTATCTGCAGACCGTGGCCCGCGTCTTCCAGGAGCACGGGCTGCCGCTCGGCCGCTTCACCTCGCGCGGGCGACCGGTCGAGCCGCGCGCCATCGCCAAGACCGCCCTCCTCTGTGTCGAGGGCGAGAACGACGACATCTGCGCCGTCGGCCAGACCGCCGCCGCGCTCGATCTCTGCACCGGCTTGCGCGTCGGAAAGAAAGCCCACCACCTGCAGCCCAAGGTCGGGCATTACGGGGTCTTCAACGGCAAGCGCTGGCGTACCGAAATCTATCCCAAGGTGCGCGACTTCATCCACGCCAACCGGTAACGGCGAGCGCCGTCCGAGGCGCCGAATGCCCGGCCGTTGACGGCGGCCGGCTCCTCCCGCCAAATAGCGCTGCGATAAAAGAAAAGCGCGCCGAGGAGGAAGCCATGGCCCGTTCCGGGAAGGTCATCATCACCTGCGCTGTCACGGGGTCGATCCATACCCCGACGATGAGCCCTTACCTGCCGCTCACCCCGGACGAGGTGGCGAGCCAGGCGATCGGCGCGGCGGAGGCCGGCGCTGCCATCCTCCACCTCCATGCGCGCGACCCCAAGGACGGCCGGCCGACGCCCGATCCGAAGGTGTTCATGCAATTTCTCCCTCGCATCAAGCAAGCCACTGATGCTGTAGTAAACATCACGACCGGCGGCGGCCATGGCATGACGCTCGAGGAACGGCTGGCGGCGCCTCTGCAGGCGTCACCGGAGATGTGCTCCCTCAATATGGGATCGATGAATTTCGGCCTCTTCCCGATGCTGCAGCGCTACAAGGACTTCAAGCACGACTGGGAGCGCCAGCATCTCGAGAACTCACGCGACTTCATCTTCCGCAACACCTTCAAGGACATCGAATACATCCTCAAGAACCTCGGTGAGGCGCATGGCACGCGCTTCGAGTTCGAGTGCTACGATGTCGGCCATCTCTATACGCTCGCTCATTTTCTCGACCGCAAGCTGGTGAAGCCGCCGCTGCTGGTGCAGAGCATCTTCGGCATCCTCGGCGGCATCGGCGCGGATCCCGAAAACCTCACCCATGTGAAGCACATCGCCGACAAGCTCTTCGGCGACGCCTATTACTGGTCGATCCTCGCCGCCGGCCGGCATCAGCTGCCGCTCGTCACCATGGGCGCGATCATGGGCGGCAATGTCCGCGTCGGGCTCGAGGATTCGCTCTTCATCGGCAAGGGGCAGCTGGCGAAGACCAATGCCGACCAGGTGACGCGCATCCGCACCATCCTCGAGAACCTGTCGCTGGAGATCGCCACGCCCAGGGAGGCGCGCGACATGCTCGCGCTCAAGGGCGGCGACGCGGTAGCGTTCTGAGCGGAGCTGCCAGGCCATGACCGACATCATCGATTACCAGCGGCTGCGGCCGGGAGAGCAGCCGCCCTATCTCCATCCCGACTACGGCAGCACGGTGAAGCGCGCGCCAAAGCACCAACCGGTGCGCATCGACCACACGCTCTCTGAGGTGACCGGGCCGACCTTCAGCAGCGGCTGGGCCGGCCCGGACAACGCCGATCTCACGCGCCAGCACAAGGGCGCGCCGATCGGCTCGCGCATGATCGTCGCCGGCCGCGTGCTCAACGAGCAGGGCCGTGCGGTTGCCGCCACGCTTGTCGAGCTGTGGCAGGCCAACGCCGCCGGCCGGTACGTGCACGAGGCCGATCAGCACGATGCGCCGCTCGATCCCAATTTCACCGGCGCCGGCCAGATCGTCACCAATGACCAGGGCGAATTCCGCTTCATTACGATCGTTCCCGGCGCCTACCCGTGGCGCAACACCGACAATGCATGGCGCGCACAGCACTTGCATTTCTCGGTATTCGGGCCCGCCTTCGCCACGCGGCTCATCACCCAGATGTTCTTCCCGGGCGATCCGCTCCTCGAATACGACCCGATCTTCCACAGCATCGCCGACACCGCCGCGCGCCAACGGCTCGTCGCGCGCTACGAGCCAAAACTCAGCGTCGCCGAATGGGCGCTGGGCTATCGCTTCGACATCGTGCTGCGCGGTCGCGCGGCGACGCCCACAGGCGTTTGAGATGCGGCTCATCCCGACCGCGTCGCAGACCGCGGGCCCCTTCTTTCGCTTCGGCCTCGATCATCCCGAATGGGGCGACCTCACCGCCGGCGGCCAGGCGCAAGGCGAGAAGATACGCATCGACGGCCGCGTCGTCGACGGCGACAAGGCGCCGCTCCCGGATGCCCTGGTCGAGATCTGGCAAGCCAACGCGGCTGGTCGCTACGCCCATCCCGAGGACAAGCAAGCGAAAGCGCTCGATCCGCATTTCCGTGGCTTGGGCCGCTGCGCCACCGATAAGGAAGGCCGCTTTCGCTTCATCACTGTGAAGCCGGGGGCGGTGCCAGGCCGCGGCAACGAGCTCCAAGCGCCGCACATCAATCTGTGCATCTTCGCACGCGGCCTCCTGAAGCAGGTAACGACGCGCCTCTATTTCCCCGACGAGGCGCTCAACAAGGCCGATCCGGTCCTCGGCCTTATCGAGGACGCGGCTCGGCGCAAGACGCTGATGGCGCACCCCGCGGGGCAGGACGGCGCCGCCAAGCTCTACCGTTTCGACATCGTCCTCCAGGGCGAGGGCGAAACCGTGTTCTTCGACGTCTGAGCCGCCATGAGCGTCAACCCCGCCGACTCACAGATCTTCGGCACGCTGTTCGGCACCGACGAGATGCGCGGCATCTTCGCGGACCGGCAGTTCGTGCAGAGGATGCTCGACGTCGAGGCGGCGCTCGCCCGGGCGCAAGCGCGGCTCGGCATCATCCCGCAGCCAGCGGCGGACGCGATCACGGGCGCGGCCTCGGTCGACCGCGTCGACCTCGCCGAACTCGGCGCCAGCACGCGCAATGTGGGATATCCCGTAATCGGCGTGACCAGGGCGCTCGGCCGCGCGGCGGGCAAGGACGCTGCGGGCTATGTCCATTGGGGTGCCACCACCCAGGACATCATGGACACGGCGGTCGTCCTGCAGGTGCGCGACGGCCTGGTCGCGATCGAGCGCGACATTGGCGCCACGGCGCGCGCGCTCGCCGAGAAGGCGCAAGCCCATCGCGGCACGGTGATGGCCGGGCGCACGCATCTGCAGCACGCGCTGCCCGTGACCTTCGGCTACAAATGCGCCGTCTGGCTCGCGCCGCTGCTCGATCACCTGACGCGTCTCGAGGAGCTGCGCGCGCGTGTGCTGACGGTACAGTTCGCGGGCGCCGCCGGCACGCTCGCCTCGCTCGGCGACAAAGGCCGCGCCGTGACCGAGGGCTTGGCTCAGGAGCTGGGCTTGGCGACTCCGGTGTCGCCCTGGCACGTCAATCGCGAGCGCATCGCCGAGACCGGCGCGTTCCTCGGCCTCGTCTGCGGCAGCCTCGCCAAGATCGCCACCGATGTGATCCTGCTGATGCAGAGCGAGATCGCCGAGGTCAACGAGCCGCATCAGGCTGGGCGCGGCGGCTCCAGCACCATGCCGCAGAAGCGCAACCCGATCGCCAGCGAATACATCATCGCCGCGGCGCGCGGAGTGCATGCACTGCTACCGCTGCTATTCTCGGCGATGGCCGGCGACCACGAGCGCGCCACGGGCCCGTGGCAGAGCGAGCCGCTGGCCCTGCCGCAGATGTTCGTGCTGAGCGCCGGTGCGCTCGCGCATGCCGCGGCGCTGGCGCAGGGGCTCACCGTCGATGCCGAGCGCATGCGGCGCAATCTCGATGCGACGCAAGGCCTCATCATGGCCGAGGCCTATATGATGCGGCTGGCCGAGAAGGTCGGCCGCGACACGGCGCATCACGCGGTGCAGGTCGCCTGCGGCAAGGCCCTCGTCGAGAAGCGGATGCTGATCGATGTGCTCGCCGAGGATCCGGGGGTCAGCAAGCACCTCGACAAGCCGACGCTGGCGCGCCTCGGCGATCCCGCCCAATATCTCGGCGAGGCGCTGGCGGTAGTCGATCGCACGCTGGCGCTGGCGCGCAAGCGGCTGGGGAAGGGGGAGGCGCGGACATGATCGACAAGCGCGTCGCGAGCCTCGCCGAGGCCGTGGCGGGGGTGAAGGACGGCGCCACCGTGCTATGCTCGGGCTTCGGCGCGGTGGGCGAGCCGATCGAGCTGCTGAACGCGCTGCGTGACGCCGGCGTGCGCGACCTCGTCTGCGTCGCCAACAATGCGGGCACGGGCGATGAAGGGCTCGCCGGCCTCATCGCGGCCGGGCGCGTGCGCAAGATCATCTGCTCGTTCCCGCGCACCACCGACCCGCATTGCTTCGAGGCCGCCTACAAGGCCGGCAAGAGGCATCGGCAAGGAGACGCGCGAGATCGACGGCGAGCTCTATGTGCTGGAGCAGCCGATCAGGGGCGACATCGCGCTCTGCCGCGCCGACCGCGCCGACCGCTGGGGCAATCTCACCTATCGCAAATCGGCGCGCAATTTCAACCCGGTGATGGCGATGGCGGCAACGCTCACCGCGGTGCAGGTGCGCGAGATGGTCGATCTCGGCGCGCTCGATCCCGAATGCGTGGCGACGCCCGGCATCTTCGTCGACCGCGTCGTCGTCGTGTGAGAGAGGAGGGACCCATGAAGCCGTTGACCCGTCGCCAGATGGCCTGGCGCGCCGCGCAGGACATCGAAGACGGCGCCTGCGTCAATCTCGGCATCGGCCTTCCGACCATGGTGTCCGATTTCATCCCGGGCGACCGCGAGATCGTCTTCCACAGCGAGAACGGCATTCTTGGGATGGGGCCTGCACCCAAGCCGGGCGAAGAAGACAAGGACCTCATCAACGCCGGCAAGGGCCTGACCACGCTGGTGCCGGGCGGCTCGTTCTTTCACCACAACGACGCGTTTTTGATGATCCGCGGCGGCCATCTCGATCTGGCGCTGCTGGGCGCGTTCGAAGTGGCGGAGAATGGCGACCTCGTCGAGCACACCACCAAGGACGGCAAGCCGCGCATCCGCCGCAAGTGCGGCTATCCCCTGACCGCGCCGCGCTGCGTCAAGCGCGTCTACACCAACCTGGCCGTCCTCGATGTGACGCGCGAAGGCATCGTCGTGCGCGAGATGGTCGAAGGGCTCGATCTCGCGCAGCTGCAGGCGCTGACCGAGGCGAAGCTCACCCTCGCCAATGACTGGAAAAAGATCGAGGCTCCGGAAGTGTGAGGTGCCGCGTCAGGCGGCCAGCGAGGGATTGGCGACGCGGCATTTGCGCTCGAACTTCGCCGAGACGAAGTCCGGTCGCTTGTGGAGGCCCTTGAGCCAGCAGGCGAGCATGCACAGCTCGCGCAGGTTTACGACCTCGCCATGGGTGCCGGTCGGGAAGCGGATGCCGAAGCTCTCGGCGATCGTTGCCATCACCGTTTCGATCTGCTCCTGCGAGAGGCCGAGATCGCGGTCGAGCGAGACCGTGCCGCGCAGCCGCGTCTCGTCGATCCGGTAATCGTCGCGGACCAGCTTTACGATCCACCGGGACATGTGCATCCAGTTTTTGACGTCCGCGGTCGGACGCGACATGACGGCGGTCTGTGGCAACGACATGGGCGGAGTGTACCTAAAATGCCTTACGGAATCGCTAAGTGATGCGATCATTAAGTAGTTGAAATTACGCGAACAATAGGAAATCGCCGGTTTGGCGAGGGGCCTCGCGCAGGCGCCAGGGCGCCCGCCGGGCAAGGCCGCACCGCCCGCGGCGCTAATCGCCGCCGAAGATCGCCTCGGGCAGCAGCGCCGAGACGACGTAGTTGGGAACGTCGACCACGTTGGAGATGCGCAGATCGACGGCGACGCTGCAGATGACATAGGCCTGCTGGCGGCTGAATCCCCGCTCCTGCAACAGCTCGATCATGTTGAGCACGGCGTTGGCGCGGCGAATTTCGGGTCGATGAAATAGCTCTGCCGCGTGAAGATGGGCGCCATGAATTTGCGCTGCGCGGCGGCGCCCTTGTGCAGCTTGAACTTCACCACAGCGGTGGCGCCCATCTCGACGGCGGTGACGCAGACTTCGCCGTCGCCTTGCGCGAAATGCGCATCACCCGTGGAGAACAGGGCGCCCTCCTGGAACACCGGGAGGAACAGCTTCGCCCCCTTGCTCAGCTGCTTCACGTCGAAATTGCCGCCATTCTCGCGCGGCGGCAGCGTACGCAGGCCGGTGAGGGCACAGGCGCCCGCCGGCACGGCGCCCGCGGGATCGGGCGGCAGCGCCATGCCGCCTTTCTCGATGACGCGTTGCTCGCGCGCCGTCCATTCCTTGAGCTTCTGCGCCGAGGGCGCGACCGCCGAGACGCCCATGAAGGGCGCGCCGGGGATGCGCACGCGCGGGATCTGCTCGGAGGTCGCCCAGCCGTCGCGGATCTTCCAATGCACCAGGAACGGTTCGGTCATCACGTCGCGCAGGAAGCCCAATCCGGGCACGATGGCGCTGAACGCGGTCGGCTGCGCCACGATGTCGACGAACTCGATCTCCAGCATGTCGCCGGGCTTGGCGCCCCTGACGAAAACCGGCCCGGTCAACGGATGCACCGCGCCGACATTGAGGCTCGCGAAATCGGCCACGGTGGAGCGCGGCGTGATCTGGCCGTCGAGCGCGTCGCGCGTCTCCATCACCACCTCTTCGCCCTCGCCGACCTCGACGACCGGCGCGATCTCCGGATGGTAGCGATTGTGGCCACAGCCCGGCTCGGCGGCGAGCGGCTTGCTCCGATCGATGCGGATCGCATGCATGAGACTCCTCCCTGTCGCCTATCGCTGCCCGGCGGACGCTCGTGCGCCGCCGGTATCAAACGAGTGTGATCCAGGTTGGACCGCGACGCAACGTCAGGGAGGGGGAGACATCGAGCTTCCCGGTGCCGGGCGGAGGCTCGCCGGGGTGCTCACGCCACGAGCCAAGGATTGGCGTCGCGGCACTTCGCCTCGAAGCGCGCGCAGACGAAATCGGGACGCTTGTAAAGGCCCGAAAGCCAGCTCGCGAGCATGCACAACTCTTCGAGCCGCTCGATCTCGCACGGCGCGCAGAACGGGAAGAAGATGCTGAAGCTCTCGGCAATCGTCGCGAAGACCCGTCCGATCTGCTCCTGCGAGAGGCCGAGATCGCGGTCGAGCGTGGCGGCGCGCGTCAGGCGCGCCTCCTCGACTTGGTACTCGTCCCGGATGAGCTTCACGATCCACCGGAACATGTTCATCCAGTTTTTGACGTCGTCGACCGAGCGCTGCATGAGGTCTGTCAGCCGGGGGCACGAATCGGCCAAGTATACCTAACGGTGCCTTACGAAATTGCTAATTGGCGCTGACGCCCGCCGCCCACCGCGCCAGCCGGGCCTCGAGCCACCGGCGCAGCTGCGGCGTCAGCGGCTTCGCCTTGTGCGTCTGCGGGTCCAGCAGCACCATGACGCATTCGGCCGTGGCGGCGCAGCGCTCGCCGGTGAAGATGCCCTGGCCCAGGCGGAAGGAACTGCGGCCGATCGCGAGCACCCGTGTGCCGATATCGATGGTGCCGGGGTAATAGAGCTCGGCGCGGAAATCGAGTTCGAGCCGGACAATGGCGAATTCGGCGTCCGGCCCGCGCAGATTGAGCTTCTCGTCATACAGAAAGCTGACGCGGCCGCTTTCACAGAAAGTGGCGAAGACGGCATTGTTGACATGCCCCTGCCGGTCGGTGTCGCCGTAACGCAGCGTGTCCGACGCCCAGATGGCGTAAGACGCACGCAGCGTCGCCGGCGGCAGGGCACGGAAATTGGTCTGGTCGTCGTCCGGCACGGTAGCGCCTTTGCGGAAGCCGCGAGCCGCTTTCTGGCACGTCGCCGCCGACCAGACAAGAGAGCGACGTGGTGACCTGCAAGCAGCCGCCGTGCGAGACGGTGGTGGCTAGTCCGGCACCGCCTTCTGCATGGTCGCGCCGACGATGCCGGATTTGATGAGGCCGTCGATCTCGGCGTCGCCGAATCCCGCTTCCTTCAGCACGGCGCGGTTGGCCTCGCCGAAGCGCGGCGGCAGGCGATGCAGGCCGGCGGGCGTGCGCGACAGCTTCACCGGGTTGCCGACGGCGCGATAGGCGCCTTGCTCGTAGACCATGCCGCGGTGCAGCGTGTGCGGATGCG
>WNFN01019089.1_pt1 | contig 25275 bp, 25 predicted proteins | sample 5400161 | NCBI WGS metagenome assembly WNFN01 (sample SAMN13153353, study PRJNA577476) | soil metagenome | isolation source: 80 cm saprolite on Douglas fir-dominated hillslope | place: USA:California | collected 2013-09-17 | reverse complement strand
CTGGAGGAGGCGGAGCAGGCGCTGCGCGACTACCAGCAGGAGCTGGAGCGCGCCTTCACCGAGACCAGGGACGCGGCCGGCCGGCCCGCGGAGCCCGGCGCGGTGGTGCCGCCGGAGCCGGGCGAGCGGCGGCCCGCCGACCATGGCGCGACTCCCACGGCGATCACCGCGGAAACGGTCAAGCGCATCATCGACACCCAGATCAACCTGCCCGATGGCTTTACCCCGCATCCGCGGCTGCAGCCGCAGCTGCACCGGCGCGCGGTCATGGTCGAGCAGGACGAGATCGACTGGGCCACCGGCGAGCTGCTCGCGTTCGGCAGCGTGCTCATCGACGGCCATGGGGTGCGCCTGGTCGGCCAGGACACCCGGCGGGGCACGTTCGGCCAGCGGCACGCGGTGCTGGTGGACCGGCACACCGGTGAGGAGTACACGCCGCTGCGGGTGTTCAACTCGCCGTCCGCCAAGTTTCACGCCTACGACTCGCTGCTGTCGGAGTTCGCGGCGGTCGGCTTCGAGTACGGCTACTCGGTCGCCCGGCCCGACGCGCTGGTGTGCTGGGAAGCCCAGTTCGGTGACTTCGTCAACGGCGCGCAGACGATCGTGGACGAGTTCATCAGCTCGGGCGAGCAGAAGTGGGGCCAGCGCTCAGGCGTCGTGCTGCTGCTGCCACACGGGTACGAGGGCCAAGGACCTGATCACTCCTCGGCCCGGGTCGAGCGGTTCCTCTCGCTGTGCGCTCAGGACAACATGACGGTCGCGCTGCCGACCACCCCGGCCAACTACTTCCACCTGCTGCGCTGGCAGGCGCTGTCCGGCCGGGTCAAGCCGCTGATCGTGCTGACCCCCAAGTCGATGTTGCGGCTGAAGACGGCGACCTCGGCGGTGGCCGACTTCACCCGCGGCTCGTTCCAGCCGGTGATCGGCGAGCAGGAGGAGATCGACCCCCCGGCCGTGCGGCAGGTGCTGATCTGCTCCGGCAAGTTCTACTACGACCTGGCGGCGAAGCGCCGCGCCGAGGGCCTGACCAGCATCGCGATAATCCGCGCCGAGCGGCTGTACCCGCTGCCGGCCGGCGAGCTCGCGGCCGAGATGGCCAGGTACCCGGCGGCCGAGCGGGTGGTGTGGGCGCAGGAGGAGCCGGCCAACATGGGGGCGTGGCCCTACATGGCCCTGCGGCTGTCCGGGATCCTCGGCCGGCCCGTGGAGCTGGTGTCGCTCCCGGCCTCCTCGGCGCCCGCGGGGGGCTCGGCCCGGGCCCACGCGGACGAGCAGGCCCGCCTCGTCGAGACGGCCCTGTCGGTGGCGCCGTCCCAGCAGGGCTAGCTGAGGATTCATGTACTTCACCGACCGCGGGCTGGAGGAGCTCGCGGACCGGCGCGGAGAAGACCAGGTCACGCTGGGCTGGCTGGCCGAGCAACGTCCCAGCCCGCCGACCCCTGCGCCGCCCGACCGCGCCCCGCGCCCGGCGCGCCCGGCGCGCCGCCGCTGCCGCACCTCGCGAGGCCGCGGCACTCGCGATACATCTTGACTAGTTGCCAACACGATATATCGTATGAGCGTAACCCGCCCACAGCACGGCCGCATCGCCCAACCAGGATGCGTCAACGCGCGAGGAAGGACAGCAATGCCTCGCTGGACCATCGACTCCCCCAGGACTCTCGAACTCGGCGACGTCGCCGCGCTCAAGGTACGGGTGATCTCGGGATCGGTCGCGATCCTGGCCACAGAGGATGAGCCGTCGCTGGATGTCTCCAGCCTGGCGGGCCAGCCGCTCCTGGTGACTCATGAGGCCGGGATCCTGACCATAACCTACGAGGACCTGCGCTGGGACGGGCTGCTCAGCTGGCTGCGCCCGCAGCGGCACTCGGCAGACGTCACCGTCACTGTGCCCGGGGGCTGCCCCACGCAGCTCGGGGTGGTCAATGCCAGTGCGATCGTGTCCGGGATCTCGGCCAACATATCGGCCAAGAGCGTGTCCGGAGACATCACGCTCGACGGCGTGATCGGCAACGTGGACGCGAAGACGGTGTCGGGGGACCTCGAGGCGCGCGGCATCGACGGCGGGATCGCGTTCAACTCGGTCTCCGGCGACCTGACCCTGGCCGGCGGCGCGGGCGGGCACCTCGACGCCAGAACGGTCAGCGGCCGGGTCACGGCCGACATTGACCTGCGCGATGGGGGCGGTGTTCGGGTCACCACCGTCTCCGGGGACGTGGCCGTCCGCCTTCCGGCCTGCGCCAGCGCCCGGGTAGACCTCCGGTCGACGTCGGGCCGCCTGCACAGCGGCTTCGACGGGATGAGCCGCTCGCCGGGCCCGGGGCCCGCCGCCATGAGCGCCACCATCGGGTCCGGCTCTGCGAACCTCAGCGTGACCAGCATGACCGGCGACGTGACGCTGCTGGCCCGGCCCGAGCCAGCAGACTCCGGCCAGCCTGCCCCCGGGCGGGCCCGCGTCCCCGAGGACGACGCGGCAGCCGGGCGGGCCGCCTCGACCACGAAAACGCGGGGTGACGCAGGGTGAGCCCGGTCTTCCGGCATGGCGGGCTTCGTCTTTACCTGCTCAAGCTGCTCGACGAGGCACCACGGCACGGCTATGAGGTGATTCGGCTGCTGCAGGACCGCTTCCTGGGCGTCTACTCACCGTCACCGGGGACCATCTACCCGCGGCTGGCCCGGCTCGAGGAGGAGGGCCTGGTCACCCACGACGAGGTCGACGGCAAGAAGGTGTACCGGATCACGGACAAGGGGCGGGAGGAGATCCGGGCGCGCCTCGACGACCTGGCCGAGCTGGAGGAGGAACTCACCGAGTCGGTGCGCGACATTGCCCGCGAGGTGAGCGAGGACGTCAGGGACACCGTCCGCAACCTGCGCGAGGAGCTCACCTGGGCGGCGAAGGACGTTCGCCGGGAGAGCCGCGAGCAGGCGCGGGAGGAGGCCAGGGAGCGGGCCCGGCGGGCCAGGGAAGAGGTCAGGGAGAGCGCTAGGCAGGCCAGGGACGAGACACGGCACAGCAGGCAGCAGGCCCACGCAGGCGCGGCGGACTCGAGGGACGCGGCCCGGCAGGCCCGCGAGGCGCTGCACGAGGAGGCCAGGCGGGCCAGGCAGTCCCGGGAGGAGGCCAGGCAGGCCCGCGACGAGCGCCGGGGCGACCAGCGACGGGAGGAGGCCGGCGGCAGGCGCGGCGGCCCCCGCCGGGAGTGGGCCGACTGGGCCTCGTCGCAGAACTGGCCAGGCTGGGCCGGCTGGCGCTCGCGGCCCGGTGGCGGCCGCGGCTGGCCTGGTCCCCCGGGCTTCGACGCCGGCCTGTTCCGCGACCTGGAACGGCTGGCCGTCGACTTCGCCAGGGATCTGCGCAAGGCCGCGTGGAACACGGAGTCCGTCGGCGAGAACGCAATCGGCGACTTGCGGTCCATCCTCGAGGACGCGCTGGCCCGGATCAAGGACGAGGTCTTCGGCGGCGCGCCCGCGCGCCCCGAGGACCAGCGCCGGGAGGACCAGGGCAGCCCGGCGGGCGCCGGGGACACGCAGGCGGGATCCGTGCCCGATGACGCACCTAAGGACGACACGTAACGTAATGGCCGGGCCAGCCGCGACGGCCGGCCGAAACTCGGCCCGGGCGGATGGCACGCCGGGGGGGTCCTGGGCCACCGGGGTCTGGGGTGTCCCCAGGGGGCACAGTGTCCCCCCCGGGCTAACACAGAAAGACCACCTTGCCGAAGAGCTCGCCGGAGATCATGGCGGTGAGGCCGTCGCGGGCCTGCGCGAGCGGGAGCGTACGGTCAATCAGCGGCCGGACTCCGGTCTGCTCGCAGAACCGCGCCAGCCGCGCGAGCTGGTCCCGGGTGCCCATTGTGGACCCGACCACGGAAAGCTGCAGGAAGAAGATCCGGTTCAGCTCGGCCGGCGGCACGGCGCCGCTGGTCGCGCCGCAGATCACGATCGTGCCGCCCGGCCTGAGCGCGCGCAGCGAGTGGGCCCAGGTGGCGTCGCCGACCGTCTCCATGACCGCGTCCACCCGCTCCGGCAGCCGGGCCCCCACCGGGAACGCCTGGTCGGCGCCCAGTTCGACGGCGCGGTCCCGCTTGGCCTCGCTGCGGCTGGTCGCCCAGACCCGGTAGCCGGCCGCCCGGCCGAGCAGGATGAGCGCCGTGGCGACGCCACCGCCCGCTCCCTGGACCAAGACCGTGGCGCCGGGCTCCAGGCCCGCACGGGCGAAAAGCATCCGGTAGGCGGTGAGGTAAGCCGTCGGCAGGCACGCGGCCTCCGGGAAGGACAGCGCGGCCGGCTTGGGGACGAGGTTGCGCCGCGGTACCGCGACCCGCTCGGCGAACGTCCCGTCGTAGCGCTCGGACAGCAAGGACCGGGACGGATCCAGGGTCTCGTCCGACCCGCCCGCCCGCGGGTCCCCGATCACCGCGTGCACCACCACCTCGTGGCCGTCCTCGTCGAGTCCCGCGGCGTCGCAGCCGAGCACGATCGGCAGCCGGTCCGCCGAGATCCCCACACCGCGCAGCGTCCACACATCGTGGTAGTTGAGCGACGCCGCCTTCACCGTAACGGTGGTCCAGCCCGCCGGCACGTTGGGCTCGGGGTGCTCACCAAGCTCCAGGCCGGCCAGCGGGTCGTCAGCGTCGATGCGTGCCGCGGTGACTGCGAACATGCACAGGACACTAACGCCCCGGCAACGGTCGGCGGCCGGAGATGGCCGGCGTCCGCGCGTTATGCATAAACCTGCACAGTGGCCTCAGACGCCTCTACCCGTCGCATCAGGGTATTTCCAGGCTCACCCGCCCGGCCGCAGTCTGCGTGCACGGCAAGATGCACGTGCAGATGAAATGACCGCGCTCGAAACGGCCGCCTGAGGGCGTCCTGCGGCCTGCGGCTGACGCTGCGGGATGGCGGGCAGCGCACGCGCTGACCTCGGCCGGCAGATCCTCGACCGGCCGGACCGTGGTGCGCACGCGTTAAGTGCATATGCGCCATAGACGTGACGCTTAATGGCGGTGTTTCCTACTGTGCGCACGCCGCAGAAGGCCGGTGCAGAGCGTGCCTTCTTGTGCCATACTTTCGGCGGGAAGCGGCACCCTATCCTACCGCAGTTAAGGATCGCAGTGGATCTCACGTCCTATGCCGAGCTGGCCGTGCGCCTCGTGAACACGGCCGTAGCCGACGGCAGCAGCGACGCTGACCAGCTCGGCACGACCGACGCCTTCCGCGCGTTCGTGGCTGGTGACGCGCTGCTGAGCGGGCCGTGCACTCATCATGATCTTGACGCGCTCCGGATACTCCGCGCCGAGCTCAGCGCGATCTTCGCCGCGGCCGCCGAACGCGACCACGCCGGCGCCGCCGACCGGCTGAACGCGCTGCTCGTGCAGTACCCGGCCCGTCCGAAGCTGGTCCATCACGATCGCTCCCGCTGGCATCTGCACCTCGACGAGAGCGGATCGGTCGCGGACCGGTACGGAGCGGGCGTGGTCGTCGGCCTGTCCATGATCGTCAGCCGATTCGGCGTGAACCACCTGGGCATCTGCGCGATCCCCTCGTGCCGCAGCGTTTTCGTCGACGCCCGCCCGGGGCGGTCAAGCCGCTACTGCGCCGACCATTGCGCGAACAAGGCGAACGTGACCGCGTTCCGTAACCGCCGGCGCTCGGCGACAGGCTATTCGGCTTCCACCGCCGCCGGCTAGCCGTCTGCGACACCGTCCTGGGTAGGCCACCTCCTCAGCACCAGCCCCGCATCGCCGCAGGCCAGCATGGCCCGCGGGAGTTCCCTTGGGCATGACAGGTCACGCGCGCACCAAGGGAATCTCATCAGCTGGTCACGGCCTTGGGGGCCATCGAGGTGGATGGACCGTTACCCGCGTTACCAAAAAGATGCCGAGGGCTGCTTCTCATGGTCCGAGTCGATCATTAGCATGAGCCCTACTCCACGGCCGTATGGCCCACGTATGCGGACCCGAAAGAAGGTTCGATCATGGCAACTGAGGCTGTATCCACTGTCACCAGACCGGCAGACGTCGGCCTCAAACGGGAGATGGGGCTGATCGGCGCTGCCTGGGCGTCTGAGACCTCCATCATCGGCTCCGGCTGGCTGTTCGCCCCGCTCACCGCCGCGGTGTTGATAGGCGGGGGCGCCGTCCTGGACTGGGTCATCGCCGGAGTCGTGGTTATCGTCCTGGCCCTCTGCCACGCCGAGCTGGGCGGGATGTACGGTCACGATCGCGCCGATCGAGTGCTTCGCGTTCATGCAGTACGCCTCCTACTACTGGCACGGCCTCTACCATGTCAACGCGGCGGGTGTGGGCAACGTCACCGGGGCCGGCTTCGTGTTTACCATCATCCTGATGGCGGCCTTCACCGCGATCAACTTCCTGGCCATGCGCCTGTTCGCCAGGGTCAACAACGTCGTCACATGGTGGAAGGTCGCGATCCCGGTCCTTGCCATCATCGTGCTGCTGTTCAAGTTCCACGGCGGCAACTTCACCGCCGGGGGAGTAGGCTTCCTGCCGGGCGGGGTCAAGGGCCTGACCGCGGCGCTGCCGGTGGCCGGCATCATCTTCGCCTACTCCGGCTTCGAGCAGGCCGACCAGCTGGCCGGCGAGATCAAGAACCCGGGGCGCAACCTGCCGCGGGCGATCATCATCGCGGTCCTGATCGGCACCCTGGTCTACACCCTGCTGCAGGTCGCGTTCATCGGCGCGCTGCCCGCGAGCCAGGTGACCCACGGGTTGGCGCACATCAGCAACGCCAACATCCTCGCCGGGCCGTTCGCTGGTCTTGCGGGCCTGATCGGGCTCGGCTGGCTGGCGAGCCTCCTGCGGGTCGACGCGTTCATCTCCCCGTCCGGCACCGGCCTCATCTACACGACCGGGACCTCGCGGGTCAGCTACGGCCTGGCCAGGAACCGGTACGCCCCGCAGTTCTTCAGCAGGACGACTGCCAGCGGCGTCCCGTGGGTCGGGCTGATCTTCGCGTTCTTGTTCGGGCTGCTCTTCCTGCTGCCGTTCCCGAGCTGGCACTCGCTGGTGGGCCTGATCACCGGCGCGAGCGTGCTGATGTACGCGGGCGCGCCACTCTCCCTGGGCGCCTTCCGCGGGCAGGTCCCGGAGGCGAACCGGCCGTACCGCATGCCATGGGCCATGGTGCTCGCCCCGGCCGCGTTCGTCGTCGCCGACCTGCTCATCTACTGGTCGGGCTTCGAGGTGGTCTGGAAGCTCGGCGTCGTGCTGGTGATCGGGTACGTGCTGATCGGCTTCTCGATGATATTCGACAAGCACCGGCCGCCGCTGGACTGGAAGTCGGCGGTGTGGCTGCCGGTGTGGCTGATCGGCCTGGGCGTCATCTCCTGGCAGGGCCAGTACAGCGGCGGTGCCGTCGCGGCGCCGGTCAACACCAACAACATCCCATTCTGGTGGGACATGGTGGTCGTCGCCGGGTTCAGCCTGGCCATCTACTACTGGGCGCAGTTCACCAAGCTGCCCAAGGACGAGATGGTGAAGCTCGTTTCCATGCAGTCCGGGGTCGAGCCGCCCGAACGCAGCTGACAGACACAGCACCCGCGCCAGAAGGCCGCTGCTGGCCCCGTCCCAGCTCCGGGGACGGGGCCAGCGCCGTCCTGTGCCTGCCACAGTGACGGAACTGACTCGCGATCAGCGATGACCGGGCGGCCAGTAGCGCAGCACGACCCGGCCCTCGATCAGGCCCGGCGGGACCGCGCCGAAGCTGCGGCTGTCCACGGCGCCGGCGCCGGGGTTGTCGGATTCCAGCCACCAGCCGGCCTGCGTGCGGCGGGCCGCACGCTTGACCAGCAGCAGGCCCGGATCGGCTGGATGCCGCGCGATCACGACCTGGCCGGGGCCGATCCGCGGCGGGCGGCGCGCCCGCATGCCGCGCCGGACCAGCAGCCAGTCCCCCGGCCGCAGGGCGGGCTCCATCGACCGCTCCGCCACGGCCACGCGCCACAACGGCCACCGCATGCAACCCTCCCTGAAGACGCCATAGCCCGGCGAGTACTGTCGGAATCCGGTACCCATGATCTGACACGAGAGAAGGAGATCAATGAGGCTGCTCGCACGTGTTCTCCAGCCGCGGGCCACTGCGTACGCGCACTGTGACCTCCCCTGCGGCGTGTACGACCCCGCCCAGGCGCGGATCGAGGCCGAGTCCGTCAAGGCGATCTGCGAGAAGTACCGTGACAACACCGATCCCGTGTTCCGGGAGCGCGCGCTGCTGATCAAGGAGCAGCGGTCCGAGCTCGTCAAGCATCACCTGTGGGTGCTGTGGACGGACTACTTCAAGCCGCCGCACTTCGAGAAGTACCCGCAGCTCCACCAGATGTTCAACGAGGCGACCAAGCTGGCCGGCGGTGGCGGTGGCACGAAGTCCAGCACGGACGTGGCCACGGCCGAGGAACTGCTCGCCAAGATCGACGACATCTCCAAGATCTTCTGGGAGACGAAACAAGGCTGACGCCACGGAAGTAAGGATCAGCCAGCCGGAGGACCACGCGGGCGACGGCCCAGCGCGGTCCTCCGCTGTCATCGCGAGCGGGAGACACAACGGCGAACCGGGCCGGCCGTCCGGTCGCGGCATGCGGCCCGGCATGAGGGGGCGGGGCCGCGCGCCGCGTCAGCGCAGCAGCTCGGGCGCGGTAAGTTGCAGGCAGAGCGAAGGCCAGGTGTGGCGGGGCGACACCTCCGCCGAGGCGCGGGACGTGGCCGGGCCCGGGGCACGGGACATGGCCGCGGAAAGGGCGCACGACGCAACGGCGGACGGGGAGCACGATGCGGCAGACCGGGCCCTTGCGTCCGGGCCGGGGGTGTCCGGGACCGGCCATGCTGGTGCGGCGGCGCAGGTCAGGGCGGTTGCGGACACGGCTTGCGAGCGCCGCGAGACGCAAGATCAAGTGACGGTGCGGTTGCCGGCCGAGGGCGCCTACCTGTCAGTGCTGCGCACCGCGACCGCGGGGCTGGCCGCGCGCCTGGACTTTACCCTGGACGAGATCGAGGACTTGCGGATCGCCGTGGACGAGGCCTGTGCCATGCTGCTCAGCCAGGCCGTGCCCGGCGCCAGCCTCGAATGCGCCTTCACGCTGGGCCAGGATGTGATGACCATCGCCGTGACCGCAGCGTGCCTGGCGCCGCGGCAGCCGGCCAGTGACACTTTCGCGTGGACCGTGCTTACCGCGCTGGCCGGAAGCGTGGACTCCCGCGTGGGACCCGGCGATCTGCTGACGATCGTGCTGCGGAAGACGAGAGAGTCGCCGGGGTCGGTGTGACGGGGGAGATCGAGGTCGCGTTGACCGAGGAGTTCGACACCACGACGGCTGACCACGCCGAGGGCATGACGGTCGGTGACGCCGGCGGTCAGGCGGCGGTCATTGAGTTCGCCGAGGCGGGGGACGTGGAGGCTGTCGACATCGAGGGCCCTGTCGTCATTGAGGACGTGGTCGAGATCGAGGGCCGCGCGGCCGTGGACGTCACGCTGGGGGCAGCCAGAATCCAGCATGCCGCGCGTGAGCGGGGGCGCGCGAGGGAGCTGTTCGAGCAGCTCGCCACGCTGCCAGCCGGTGACCAGCAGCGGCAGCGCATCCGCGGCGAGCTCGTGGAGCTGCACCTGCCGCTCGTCGAGTACCTGGCGCGCAGGTTCCGGAACCGGGGCGAGTGGCTCGACGACCTGACCCAGGTGGCCACGATCGGGCTGATCAAGTCCATCGACCGGTTCGATCTCAGCCGCGGCGTCGAGTTCTCCACCTACGCCACGCCGACCATCGTCGGGGAGATCAAGCGGCATTTCCGGGACAAGGGCTGGGCGGTCCGTGTCCCGCGACGGCTGCAGGAGCTCAAGCTGGCGCTGACCAAGGCCATCAGCGACCTCGCCCAGCGGCTGGGCCGGGCGCCTACCGTGGCGGAGCTCGCGGCGCATCTGCAGATGAGCGAGGAAGAGGTGCTCGAGGGCCTGGAGTCGGCCAACGCCTACTCGACGGTGTCGCTCGATGCGCCGGACTCGGGCGACGAGGACGCGCCGGCCGTGGCCGAGTCGCTGGGCATGCTCGACGACGCCCTGGAGGGAGTGGAGTACCGGGAATCGCTCAAGCCGCTGCTCGAGCGGCTGCCGCCGAGGGAGAAGCGGATCCTGATGCTCCGGTTCTTCGGGAACATGACCCAGTCGCAGATCGCGACCGAGCTCGGCATCTCTCAGATGCACGTATCCCGGCTGCTGGCCAGGACCCTGACCCAGCTCCGCGAGGGGCTGACGACGGACGAATAGCGGTCCGGGTCACAGTGCTTCCCCGCTCGCCTCCGGGGCGCCTTTGTGACGCCGCCTTCTCTCGTCGCTGGTTCCTCAGTCCAGGCGGCGCCGCGTCCCTTCGGCTCGCTCGCGCTGTACTCGGTCGGCCAGGTCCCGACCGCCGGCCAGGGCGCGCATGCTCGGCGGGACCAGCAGGGTGACTAGTCCAGCGGCGGCCAGCGCCAGCCCCGGTCCCCCCCACTCGTACCGGTGCCCCTGCATCAGGTAGATGCTCACGACGCCGACGAACAGCTGGGTGAGCAGCGCCGGGGTGCGGCTCCAGCCCCGGACCCGGACCAGCCCGGTCGCGACGCACCCGAGCGCGGCCGCGGTCACGATCCCGATGATGGTCAGCGCGATACCGCTGCTGGCGTGGTAGGAGCGCCCGCTGCCCGCATCGATCCCGGCCAGCACCGAGGCGCCGAGCACTCCCGCTGCCTCGACGGCCTGCACGACCGCGGCGGCGACCAGGCTGCGCGGACGCGGCGACAGTTCCGTCACCGGGGCATCGCTACCCTGAGCGCGTGCGCGCGCTCTTGATCGTGAATCCACACGCCACCTCCACGACTCAGCTTCGCCGGGCGGTCATCGTCCGAGCGCTGTCGTCCGCCGTCGAGCTCGAGGTCGTAGAGACACGCTACCGAGGCCACGCGACCAGCCTCGCCGCAGGCGCCCTCGACGGCGGATTCGGCCTGGTGCTCACGCTGGGTGGCGACGGCACGGTCAACGAGGCAGTCAACGGGATCCTCGGCGCCGGGGACGCCAGGCGCGCCGGTCATGCCAGGCCCACCGGTCATGCCAGGCATGCCGATCACGCCGGGGACGCCGGGCGTGCGGGAGCCACGGTGCACGCCAGAGCCGCCGGGAGCGCCGGGGCCGCCGCCAGCCTGCCGGCCCTTGCGGCATTGCCCGGCGGCAGCGCCAACGTGTTTACCCGCGCCGTGGGCCTGCCTCCAGATCCCGTGGACGCGGCCGGGCAGGTCCTGCAGGCGCTCGCCGAGGGGCGTTCCCGCAGCATCGGCCTGGGTCTGGCGGGCAACCGGTATTTCACCTTCAATGCCGGCCTCGGCCTCGATGCGGAGGTAGTGCGGGCGGTCGACGGCCTCCGCGCGGGGGGCCAGACGGCCACGCCCGCGCTCTACATCAGGACGACGCTGCGGCAGTACTACCGGGTGACCGACCGCCGCGATCCCGCGCTCACGCTGGAGCGCGACGGGCATCGGCCGACTGGCCCGCTGTTCATCGGCATCGTCTCCAACACCGCGCCGTGGACGTACCTGGGCCGCCGGCCGGTCAACCCCAACCCGCAGGCAGGCTTCGACTCCGGCCTTGACGTCTTCGCGCTCCGCAGCCTGCGGACCTTGAGCACGTTCCGCGCCATAGGCCAGATGCTGTCCACCGCCGGCCGGCCGCCGCACGGAGGCAGCGTTCTGAGCCTGCATGACCTGGCCGATGTGACGCTCAGATCGGCCCGGCCCGTCGCCTTCCAGGTAGACGGCGAGTACATGGGCGAGCGCGAGTGCGTCAGGTTCCTGTCGATTCCGGATGCCCTGCGTGTCATAGCGTGAGCCGCAGAGGCGCGACGCGCGGCGTGCCCGCAATGTGACTCATCTGACACTGAAATCCGTCCGAACCTTTGCCAAAGCCTCTTGCGGTTCATCGCCGACCTTGAGAGGGTTATAACGCTCGTGGCGAGCGGCGCACTAGCCATGCGCCCCAGCTGGGCGGGTTGTGAACGTACTCCATGACCCCAACAGCCTCGTCTGGGAGAGTGATCGGGACGCAAGTCCCGTGATGAAGAATCTCAGGTCCGGGAACTAGCACAGTTGCCGGCATATGGCATAGCTCGTGAAATTGTTCACAAGCGTAGACTGAGGCGACGGAGCCGGGCCATGGCACCGACCTCGACGAGGAGGAGTGGACCTCATGGACTGGCGTCACCACGCCGCCTGCCGTGACGAAGACCCGGAGCTGTTCTTCCCGATCGGGAACACGGGTCCCGCGTTGCTCCAGATCGACGAGGCCAAACAAGTTTGCCGGCGCTGCGCGGTGTCGGAGCCGTGCCTGCAGTGGGCACTCGAGAGCGGTCAGGACTCTGGCGTGTGGGGCGGGCTGAGCGAGGACGAGAGGCGTGCCCTCAAGCGCAGGTCGGCCCGGGTCAGGGCGCGGGCACACGCCTGACCGTCCGGCTCTGATCGCCTGAGCAATCTTCCACTGCCTGGGCACCCAACCTGTCCACCCGCCCGCTGTCCCAACAGCCCAGGTCAGCGCACCGCGCCTGGCAGGCCGTCGAACGCCCGAGCCGGCGGCAACTCGACTGGGACCTCGACCAGGACCATGGTTCCGCCGCCGGACTGCGGGGCTATCTCCAGGCGCCCGCCCAGTTCCGCGACCACCAGCGCGCGGACGATCTGCAAGCCAAGGCTGGCCGTCGAGTCAAGATCGAAATCTTCCGGCAGCCCCACTCCGTTGTCGGCCACGGTCACCGTGAGGTGCCCATTGAGCCTGCGCGCCGTCACTTCCAGGTTCCCGCCCAGCGAGGTGCCCGTCGGCCTGGTAAGTCCGTGCTGCAGCGCGTTCTGCAGAAGCTCGGTGAGGACCAGGGCCAGAGGGGTGGCCACGGCGGCCGGCAGCAGCCCGAACCTCCCCGACAGCCCGGGCTTGACCTGGGCCTCGGGCGCGGATACCTCCGCGGCCATCATCGCGACCCGGCCGGCGATGTCGTCGAAGTCCACGACCTCATCCGGGGCATGCGAGAGGGTCTCGTGGACGATCGCGATCGACCCCACCCTGCGCACGGCTTCCTCGAGCGCGGCGCGGGCTTCCGCTGCATTGAGCCTGCGCGCCTGCAGCCGCAGCAGCGCCGCGACGGTCTGCAGGTTGTTCTTGACGCGGTGGTGGATCTCCCTGATCGTCGCGTCCTTGGTGATCAGCTCGCGCTCCCGGTGCCGCAGCTCGGTAACGTCCCTGAGCATGATCAGCGCGCCCGAGCGCGAGCCCGCGACCACCAGCGGGATGGCACGCAGCTGAACAACCGAGCCGTTGCCCTCCACCTCGGTCTCCATGTGCGCCCGGCCGCTTGCGGTCAGCATCAGCGAGTCGTCGCGAGGCCCTCTGGTCGCGCAGAGCCACGCGGTCAACGGGCCGAGTTCCGCCCCGACCAGGTCAGCGGTGAGCCCGAGCCTGCGGTAGGCGGACAGGCCGTTCGGGCTCGCGTACGTCACCCGTCCGGACCGGCCGAGCCTGAGCAGCCCGTCCCCGACCCGCGGGGACCTGACCAGCGTCGGCTGCTCGCCGGGGCGGGGGAAGATGCCGGCGGCCACCATCTGGGCCAGGTCGTCCGCGGCTCTCAGGTAGGCGAGATCCATCCGGCTCGGCGTGCGCGCGGCGGACAGGTTCGTGGAGCGCTCGATCACCGCGATCACCCGGCCGTCCCTGGTGACCGGGATCGTCTCGTGGCGCACCGGAACCCCGGTAGTCCATTCCGGATCGCCTTCCCGGCATATCCGCCGCTCCTGCATCGCCACATCGAGGAACGGCCGCACGCCGGCTGGCTCCACCGAGCCGACGATGTCATCGGGAATGGCGGTAGGCGCCGTGACCGGGCGGATCTGGGCGAGCGCCACCCAGCCGGACCCGTCCCGCAGCTGCGCCCAGAGCACCAGGTCGGCGAAGGACAGGTCAGCCAGCAGCTGCCAGTCAGCCAGCAGCATGTGCAGCCAGTCGACGTCGGCCTCCGCCAGGCCTGCCTGGCGGAGGGCAAGGTCGGTCAGCGTCGGCATCCTGCCATCATCCCATTCGATTCCACCCACCCGGACCGGCCATCTGGGGCCGTCAGCGCTGGCCCGAGGTCTCGCGCCCAGGATCCGGTAGATCAGTATCTATCCGGCATAAAGGTCAGCAGTGCCGCACCCTCACTCCAGGGCGGATCGTGAAAACTCGGGGTTGGTGACCGCGAGGGTGGATCCGCAGGGCTTGGTGAGACTTGCAGGCCTCGATCACCGGGCGTTCTCCCTGGGTAGCGTCGCGGTTCTGCGTCCTGCCACCGACGAGCGCCGACCAGCGGCAGCGAGCGGCCTGCTTAGCCGAGCTGGGCGCAGAGATAAGGCGTATGCCCAATGCGGCAGCACAGGACTTACGGAGAGTCTGTAAGAACAAGAGCCGAAGCAGTCCCGCATCGAGGAGGACCGATGCTCACCGTCCTGCGGACGATATCGCGCCGGGTCGTCGCCGTCATCGCCGAGTGCAATTACGCCCAGCGCCGGCTCGCGCAGCTCCGAGCCAGCCCAGACCGCTACCTGTCGCGCCCAGACCTGGCCCCGGACACCTACCAGGAGTTCCTGTTCCGCACATCCGGACCCCTGGCGCATGAGCCCTCCACGGCCAAGCGCTCGTCCGGGCGCGCGATCCGCTGACCCGTCACGCGGACTCAGCCGCCATCTTGAGGTTGGCGAGCGTACCCGTCTTGTTCCCAGCGGCGCGGTAACGGCATGCCGTCCCGGCGACATGCCTTGCCCCGCAGGATGATCTGCCCGGCGCGCCAGTCAATGTCGCCGAGCTCCAGGCGGGCGAGCTCGGCCGATCTCAAGCCCAGCCGCGCGACGAGCATCAAGATCGCGTAGTCGCGGATCCCGACCGGGTCTCCGCGGTCGCAGCTATCCAGCAACCGCTGCAAGTCACCGGCAGGAATAGCCTTCGGCACTCCGGTGTCGCGCCAGCCCGCGACCGGTGGCAGACATCAGCTTCATCGCCGACGGCCTCCTCGACGAGCTGCCGCTGCCCTCCCGGCTCGGCTCCACTCGCACCGGCGGCATCGACCTGAACAAGCCCCGCATCCGCGCCGCCTTCGCGGCGGCACTGGCCCTGGACGCCGCACCACACGGCTTCACCGTCGCCCAGTTCACCGCCCAGGCCCGGCAGCTCGACAAGAACGTCGGCTATACGATCCGGCAGGGCGCCTACGACCTGGGCAAGCTCGGCGGCAAGGGCCTCGCAGTCAAGCTAGGCACAACCCGGCGCTACCACATCCCCGCCGGCCAGGCCCGCACCATCGCCGCCCTGCTCGCCATCCGCGACCAGGTCATCGCCCCCATCCTGGCAGGCGTGCGCAGCCCGCGCCGAGGACGCAAGCCTGCGCACTGGACCCGCATCGACCGCGACTACGAGACCCTGCGCATCGGCATGCAGAACCTCTTCCACGACCTCGGCATCACGCCCATCGCAGCAGCCGCCGCATAGGCAACATTTTGTCGATCGGAGAAATGCAAGCTCCTAGGCGATGTCGAGAGCGGGCCGGTGCAGGGCCAGCACGTGCTCATGGGTTTCGCGCTCGGCGACCAGCCGCGCCTGCCCGTCCCGGCAGAACACGATCGGCGGTTTGAGGGCTCCGTTGTAGTTGTTGGCCAGCGTGTAGGTGTACGCACCGGTGAGCCACCAGCAGGTCACCCGACTCGCACTGGCGGCCGACCAGGTCCACCACCTCGTCCGGCGCGGCTGACATGCGGGTCGCGACCGCCGCCTCGAATCCCTGGCCGGTGAGCGCCGCGTCGAGGTTGTCGGCCATGCCGCCGTCCACCGCGACGAACGTACGGCCGGTGCGCTTGACCGTGGTCACCCGGTACAACGTCGCGCACGAGCGGGCCACTAGCGACCGGCCGGGCTCAATCACGAGCTTGGTGCCGGCCGGCAGGCAGGCGCGGGCAGCTTCGGTGATGGTATCCAGGTACTGCTCCACGGTCGGGGCGTGATCCTTGAGGGTGTACCGGACGCCGAGGCCGCCGCCGACGTCGTAGACGGGGAACGTGCCTAGCACGGCGACCGCCTCGACGGCGCGGGCGAACGGGTCGGTGTCCAGGATCTGCGAGCCGATGTGCAGGTGCAGTCCGTCCAGCCGCAGCCGGTCACTGGCCCGGATCCGGGCTATCGCCTCGCGGGCCTGGTCGAGGGGCAGCCCGAACTTGGAGTCGGCACCTCCGGTGGACTGCGACTCGTGGGTTTCCGGCGCGACCCCGGGGATGATCCGGATCAGCACCCGCTGCGTCGCCACGCCCGCCTCGAGCGCCATCGTCAGCTCGGCGGTGGTCTTGGCATTGCCGTGCAGGTAGATGCGCTCGGCTGGCACTCCCGCGGCCAGGGCCATGACGAGTTCACCGGCCCCGGCGACGTCGATGCTCAGCCCTTCAGCAGCGAACAGCTTGTAGGCGGCCAGGCAGGGGAACGACTTGGAGGCGAACACCACCTCGGAGTCGGGGTGGCGGGCGGCGAGCCCGTCACGCATCCGGCGGGCCTGGTTGCGCAGTCCCTCGTCATCGACGATGTAGGCCGGCGTGCCGAAGCGCTCGGCGAGGTCACGGGCTCCCACGCCGCCGATGACCAGTTCCCCGTCCGGCGTGATCGAGCTGTGCTCAGGAAAAAGTGGGAGCAGCTCGTGAGTCCGCGTCCAGCTGGCAGCTTCGCTAGCGTGCACCTCTGAAATCTAACAGCTCACCACGGCCGGACTGATGTGGCCGAGGAGGTCAGCGATCGCACCTACGACAGCCCTGGCCGCAGAATTGCCATAGGAAAGCCGGATGGGCGTTTCTGGCGCACACCCATCCAGCCGGGTCCGCCTTAAGAGAGCAGCGGGGGCCAGGCGCGGGCGCAGGCGGCAGTGGCCGAGCACGACGCCGTGTAATACGACAAGTCGTCGGTGCAGCTGGACGGGCTGCTGGTGTCCGGGCAGGCGGTCCGCGCCGAGCACCGCCAGCACCACTACGACACCAAGGCCCGCCAGGCGGAAGCGCGCACCGGCGCCGGGTCCACCAGGCAGCACGAGGCAGCCCAAAGACCGTGGTCTCCTGGGCGGCCGCCCGCCGGGTCGCCACCCTGGCCGTCGGCGACCCCCGCGGCGTCCTGACCCTGCCCGCGGGAAAGCGGCACAACCGGCGCATCCGCGACTGGCGCCCGGCCACCTGATCCAGGCCCTGGCCGACAAGGCCGCCCAGGCCCGGATCACCGTCACGATGGTGGACGAGCGGGGCACCTCCTCCACCTGCCCGGCCTGCCGCCGCCGCATCCCAAACCTTCCGGGCGGATCTTCACCTGCCCGCACTGCCAGTTCCACGGCCACCGCGACCTGGTCGCGGCGGCCAGCATCGCCGCCCGCGCGGGCGGCGGGATCACGCCGCCCTTGCCGGGTGGCGTCACGCACCGCCGGGCCGGGGCGCACCTGCCAGGTGTGTCCCCGGCGCGACGTGACCGCGCCGCCGCCCTCATCACGGCCGCGCCCGCGGGTCCCCTGGCCGGCACCGGCCCGCCCCGACCGCCCCCTCCCGGGCCGGCCGGGGAGTCGCTCGCCTCACGGCGAGGACCCCGTACGAACGACTCACGGAGTTACGGAGACGTGCACTAAGACCGGCCACCCGCCAGTATCTCCGATCACCGGCGCACGTTACTTAGGCTACCTGCTGGTAGCGTCGCCGCCATGAGCGAGCGCGACCAGGCAGTTCCCCGAGATGGCGGCGGACCCGCGACCCGGCCCCGCCGACCGCAGACCCACGGCGGCGCGTACGCGGTAGCCGCCGCGCGGCGGCACGGCGCGCAGACGATGTTCACGCTGTCCGGCGGGCATGTCTTTCCCCTCTACGACGGGGCGGTCAACGCGGACCCGCCGATGCGGATCGTGGATGTCCGCCACGAGCAGACCGCGGTGTTCGCCGCCGAGGCCACAGGCAGGCTCTCGCGTACCCCGGGCCTCGCGGTGCTCACCGCGGGCCCCGGGGTGACCAACGGCGTGAGCGCGATGACGACAGCGCACTTCAACGGCTCGCCGCTGGTGGTGATCGGCGGGCGCGCTCCCGACCACCGATGGGGTTCGGGCAGCCTGCAGGAGATCGATCATCCGGTGCTGCTCCAGGCGATCACCAAGCGAGCCTGGACCGAGCATGAGACCGCGCGGGTCGGCCCGGCGGTAGAGGAGGCGTTCCGGATCGCCGCGGCCCGGCACCGCGGCCCGGTGTTCGTCGACGTGAGCCTGGAGGGGCTGTTCGGCACGGCCGAGCCTGCCCAGGCGGCCGAGCCTGGCCGGCCAGCCCAGGGCGATGCCGCGGGGAGCGCCGAGGCTCAGCCCGACCCGGCCGCGATTGCCGCGATCGCGAGGCTCCTGGCGCAGGCCAGCCGGCCGGTGCTGGTCCTGGGCTCGGACGTGTGGCTGGACGGCGCGGATGAGGCCGCTCGCCTCGCGGCCGAGGAGCTCGCCCTGCCGGTGATCGCCAACGGGCAGGGACGCGGCATCCTGCCCCCCGGCCATGAGCTGCTCGTTTCCCGGGCCCGGTCGGTCGCGCTCGGCGAGGCTGACCTGGTCATCATCGTGGGGACCCCGCTCGACTTCCGGCTGGGCTACGGCGAGTACGGCGGGAAGAACGGGACGCCGCGCGCTCAGGTCGTGCACGTTGCGGACGCACCGGGACAGCTCGCGGGTCACCGCGAGCTTGCTGCCGCCGCGGCGGGTGACCTGACCGCGTTCTTCACCCAGCTCGCCGACGCTGCCCGATCGGGAAGGGCGGGCGCCGCGGCCGGATCGGGCCAGGCGGCCGGCGGGGAGGCCGGCTGGCTACGCAGGCTCCAGAACGCCTGCCGGCAGGCCATGGCCGCTGACGCCCCGCTGCTGGCCAGCGACGCAAACCCCATTCACCCCATGCGGATATACGGCGAGCTGGCCCGGCTCCTGGACTCCGACGCCGTGGTGATCGGCGATGGCGGTGACTTCGTCTCCTACGCAGGCAAGTACATCGAGCCCCGGCGCCCGGGCGGCTGGCTGGATCCCGGGCCGTACGGATGCCTGGGCACCGGACTCGGGTACGCGATCGCCGCCAGGATCGCCCGCCCGTCGGCGCAGGTCGTGCTGCTGCTGGGGGACGGCGCGGCCGGGTTCTCCCTGATGGACGCCGACACCCTGGTCAGGCACGGGCTGCCGGTCGTCATGATCTGCGGCAACAACGGCATCTGGGGCCTGGAGAAGCACCCCATGCAGGCGCTCTACGGCTACGACGTCGCGGCCGACCTGCAGCCGCAGTGCCGTTACGACCAGGTGGTCTCCGCGCTCGGCGGGGCCGGCGAACTCGTGACCAGGCCAGCGGATATCGCTCCGGCCCTGCGCCGCGCCTTCGACTCCGGCGTCCCGTACCTGGTCAACGTCGCCACCGATCCGAAGGACGCTTACCCGCGCTCCACGACCGGCGTCTGAGCCAGCCAGGCGCGGCCCGGGAGGGTCAGGCCGACGGCGCTGCCGAGGTCCGGCTGATGAAGCGAGCCCGGTCTACGACGACCCGCTCGACCGTGCCCGCGCCGAGGACCAGGTCTTCGTCGGTGCCATCGACGCGGGCGATGAACCCGAAAACCAGCCGCGAACCGTCCACCTCGGTCAGCTCCGCCTCCACGACGATCTCGGCCCCGAGCGGGCTGGCCCGGCGGTGCTCCAGGCTCACCGAGGTGCCAACCGAGGTGAGCCCGTCGGCCAGCTGCGGCGCCACGGCAGCCACAGCGGCCGCCTCCGCGAGCGCCAGCAGCCTCGGCGTGGCCAGCACGGGTACGTCCCCGCTCCCCATCGCCGCCGCGGTGTCGGCCTCGGTGACGACCGCCCGCACGGTGGCCCGCAGCCCGGCCGCCAGGCTCACCCCCGGCACCGCAGCGGGCGGGGTCGGCGGGGTGGCCTGACTCACTCGATGACCGCGATCAGGTCGCCTTCCTGGACCACATCACCCTCGGCCACGGCCAGCTTCGTCAGCGTGCCGGGGCCCTCGGCCAGGACCGGGATCTCCATCTTCATCGACTCCAGGATGACCAGCGTGTCGCCGTCGGCCACCTGGTCACCCTCGGACGCCACGACCTGCCACACGTTCGCGACCATCTCCGCGCGGACCTCGGTCACGCGTTACCTCCTCGCGTCTTCGCCCGGCGATCACGCGGTGTCACCCGCTCGCCTCCGGGGGCGCCTCGTGGCGCCCCTCCGGCTCGCTCACGCCCGGGCAGCGCCACTCTCATTGTGCCGCCGACATCGGTCAGGGGCGTAGCCGGGCGACCACGGAGGTGTCGTAGCAGCCGCTGGCGAACTCGCGGCTGTCCAGCAGCTCCGCGTGGAACGGCAGGTTGGTCTTCGGCCCGCTGACGCGGAACGCGGCCACGGCGCCACGGGCGCGCTGCAGCGCCTCGTCACGGCTGGCCCCGTGCACGCACAGCTTCGCCAGCAGCGGATCGTAGAACGGCGTCACCTCGTTTCCCGCCGCGTACCCTGCGTCAACCCGCACGCCGGGGCCGGACGGCTCCGTCCACTCGGTGATCACGCCCGGGCTGGGCAGGAACCGGCGCGGGTCCTCGGCATAGACCCGCAGCTCCACCGCATGCCCCTGATTCATGACGGATGACGGGCGGAAGCTCACGTCGCCGCCCGCAGCGATCAGCAGCTGCTGCTCCACGAGATCGATGCCGGTGACCATCTCGGTGATCGGATGCTCCACCTGGAGCCGGGTGTTCATCTCCAGGAACACGAAGTCCTGGGTCTCGGTGTCCACCAGGCACTCGACGGTGCCCGCGCCCCGGTAGCCGACCGCCTCGCCGGCCCGGATCGCAGCGGCCAGCATCCGGGCCCGCAGCTCGGGCGCAACGCCGGGGGACGGGGTCTCCTCGGCGACCTTCTGATGCCGCCGCTGTACCGAGCAGTCCCGTTCCCCGAGCGCCAGGACCCGCGAGTCGTTCAGGCCGAGGATCTGCACCTCGACATGGCGGGCCCGCTCGATGCAGCGCTCCAGCAGGATGGCCGAACTGCCGAAGAACCGCTCGGCCCGGGAGCGTGCGGTCTCGAAGCCCGCGCGCAGCTCGGCCTCGTTCGTCGCGGCGCTCATCCCGATGCCGCCGCCGCCGGCCGCGGCCTTGATCATCACCGGATACCCGATCCGCCCGGCCTCGGCGAAGGCGGCGTCGATGTCGGCCACCGGCTTCCTGCTGCCCGCAGCGACCGGGACGCCGGCCTGCTCCATCAGGTTCCTGGCGTTGATCTTGTCACCCATCTGCTCGATCGCCGACGGCGGAGGGCCGACCCAGGCCAGGCCCGCGTCGATCACCCGGGCCGCGAACTCGGCGCTCTCGGCCAGGAACCCGTAGCCGGGGTGGATCGCGGCGGCCCCGGTTCGCCGGGCCGCGTCGAGTACGCCGCCGACGTCGAGATAGCTGCGCGCGGCCGGGGCCGGGCCGATCGGCACCGCCTCGTCGGCCTCGCCCACGTAGGGCAGGCCGACGTCGGCCTCCGAGTAGACCGCGATGGCCCGGATTCCCATCCGCCTGACGGTCCGGATGATCCGGCGCGCGATCTCACCCCGGTTCGCGACCAGCACCGACTCGATCACTGTGTTTTCCGCTCGCCTCCGGGCGCCCTTCGGCTCGAACACCCGGGCAGCCTATCCCAGGCGGCTGGCGAGACGCTTTCCCGCGACTTCGGTCAGCGCCTCGATGACCCCGGGATCGTACTCAGACGCGGTGTCCAGGCGCAGCCGCTCCAGCGCCGCAGCGCTGCGGTCCCGGTCGGCGGATCCCCCGACCAGGTCGTCGAAGGCGTTCGCGGCGCGGATGATCCTGCTGCCGACCGGCGGCTCGGGATCATGCCCCCGGCTCGGCCAGCTCTGGCACCGCACCAGCTCGGCCACCCGGTCAAGCACGCCGGCCTCGCTGATCACGTCCGCGCCCAGCTCCGCGATGCGCCGCTGGTCCTCCCTCGAGACCAGGACGGTGGCCCCGCCGGGGATCGGGTCGGGTAGCGCCAGCTGCCCGATGTCGTGCATCAGCGCGGCGTACTCGAGGTCCAGCAGGTCCATCTCGGCCAGCCCGAGCTCCCGGCCGACGGCCACGGCGAGCCTGCTGACGCGACGCGAGTGCCCGCTTTCCACGTAACCGCCCACCTCGGTGACCCTCGCGAGCGCGCGCACGGTCTGCAGGTAGGTGGCGCGGATGCCGGAGTACCTGCGGAACGCTACCTGCGTGACCAGGAGCGGGCCCATGAAGACCGCAAGCTCGGCGAGCCCCATGACCTCGGCCGCGAACGTGATCATCACGGCCGAGACGCCCACGGCGGCGCCGAGCGGCCATTGCAGCCGCATCTCGTCCCAGAGCGCGACGGAGAACTTGGCGTGCAGGTCGTCGGCCCTGATCAGCGCTCCGATGGTCGCCTCGACCAGCCAGCCGGCGGCGACGAGGGCCGCCATCACCGCGAAGGCGACCCACCAGTGATTAGGCCTGCTGATCACCTCGGCGCCCGCGATCGGCCGGAACGCGAACGCGACGCAGGCCACCGCGACCAGCCGGGTCGCCATCCCGGTCAGCCCGGCCGGTCGGCCCGCCGCGACGTGCGGAAGAGCGCCGACGGTCATGCTGACCGCGGTGACCGCGATCACCTGCAGCGCGGGCACCGGCGGCACCGCATGGGCAGGGGCGACGCGCATGAGCAGGGCATAGGCGAGCGCTCCCGCGGTCGCGATCGGTGCCGCCTCGCGGCCGCCGGGCAGCCCGAGCCTCAGCAGCTCGCCGATGGCGATGACCGCGCCGAAGGCGATCGCGGTCTGCGGGTTCATCACATGGCCGACGGCTGCCGTGCGCGCCAGCGCGGCCACGACCATCATCCCCACCGCGGCCAGAAGCAGGAGCCGCCCCGAGTCCATGGCCTGCCACGAGGGTAGCCGGTCGTCGGCGTGGCGAATCGCCACCGGTCCTCCCTCGGTCAGTAGCTCTCGACGACCCGCAACGGCGCCGTCGGGTCGTCATGATCTTGCGCGGTCACCGTCTGCCGGTCGGCCGGCGCCGCGGCGCGCTCGGGCAGCCGCCAGCCGTCCCGGTGCAGTGCGGCGATGAACGCCTCCACCAGGACGGGATCAAACTGGCTGCCGGCTCCCTTGCGCAGCTCGTTGATCGCCTCGTTCATCCGGCGCGCCTCACGGTAGGAGCGCGTCGACGTCATCGAGTCGAACGCGTCGGCCACGGCGATGACCCGCGCGAACTCGGGAATCTCGTCGCCGGCGAACCCCATCGGGTAGCCCGTGCCGTCGATCCTCTCGTGATGATGCATGATGCCGGCCAGGGCCTCGTTCAGGAACCCGATCTCGCGCACGATCTCCAGGCCGCGCATCGGGTGCAGCTGGATCGCGGCGAACTCCTCCTCGGTCAGCGGCCCGGTCTTCTGCAGCACCTTGGTGGGCACCCCGAGCTTGCCCACGTCGTGCAGCATCCCGGCGAACATGATCGCCTCGGCCCGGTCCGCGCGCATGCCGATCTGGCGCGCGATCATGCCAGACCCGCGGGACACCCGCTCGCTGTGGCCGCGGGTATAGAAATCCTTGGTCTCGACCGCCTGGCAGAGGGCCGCCATGGTGGCCCCGTAGGCGCGCTGCTGCTCGGCAAACTGCCCCATGGCCCAGCGGGCCACGAACAGCGGGACCAGCACGAGCGCGGCGGCGAACGGCCCTATCACCGTCCACAGCGCCGCGATCACGAGGCCGAGCGCGGCGTACCCCAGGTCGGACGCCACCAGCAGCGGCAGGCTCGACTCCAGCTGGATCCGGCGCGGAGCACGGCCATCGTGCCTGGTCACCTGCAGCACTCCCCAGATCAGGCCCTGGTTCACGAGCACGTGCGCCGCGGCGGCCGCCGCGAACGGCCAGATGATCGCCCGGAAGTTGCCCGGCCCGGGCAGGCCGGGCTGGCCGCCGAGCGCGACGAACGCCCGCCCGGCCGCGAACCCGGACACCGCGTACATCCCGCCGTTGAACACCCGCTCGGCCAGCAGAGTCCTGCGCCGCAGGCTCATCACGGACACGGCTCCGACGAGAGCGGCGCCGAGCGGGCCGAGCAGCACTACGGCGGCCAGGGTCGCCGACGAGCTCGGCGACCAGGCCGCCTGCCGCGCCGCCAGCGGAGTGGGCGTGGAATCGCAGATCAGGAACAAGAGCATGAGCACGCCGAGCGCTATCCACCAGCTCCGGCTCAGGGGGCGGTCGGAGAGCCTGGGCGCGACAACGGAGGCAGCCGCGATCACGACTGCCGCGATGTAGATCCACGCGGCCCGCGAGACCCTGCCCATGACCCCCTCGCTGTCGGCCGTTGGCAACCCCGATCGACCTGCACCGGCGATCGACCCGGCGCCGGCCAGCCGCATCATGCCGATCGCGACATGCGTGCTGCCGTGCGCCGGCACTCAGAGTAACGCGGCCGAACGCCCGCGCGAAGGCCTCAGCCAGAACGTGTGCAACATGCACACGACATAATGCAATGTGTAATTGAAGCGCCCGCCGACACCTGCCGGCAACAGCTGACGAACATCAATGAGCGTAACGTTCCGCGGCTCGATCGCGCGGCCGGTTCCGTTGGCCAATGCGGGTAAATCCCGCGATTAGTCACCACCGACGGTGACCACTCTTGCTAGTCGACGCGGAACTCGGCGACCTCGAGCTCGGCCCTGACCTCCTGGATCCGGACGAGCACCTTGGTCCTGAGCGCGCTGGGCGCTGGCTCGGAGCCGCAGCACTTCTGCACCAGCCGCTTCACGGCCTCCTCCAGGCCGTACTCGCGTAGGCACGGCCCGCATTCCTCAAGATGCTCGCGGATCTGAGCGAATCCCTTGTCCTCGATCTCGCCGTCGAGATAGGAGTACACGCGCGCGAGCACCTCGCTACACGGCACGTCGTGTGGCTTGCCGCAGCTCATTCCGCGTCCTTCCCGGGCTCGTCGCCCGATGATGACGCCTCGGTGGGGGCGGTCGACGCCGCCCGGACCAGGCCCTCTTTGGCCGCGTAGTCCTGGAGCATGTCCCGGAGCTGTCGGCGCCCGCGATGCAGGCGCGACATCACGGTCCCGATGGGGGTGCCCATGATGTCGGCAATCTCCTTGTACGCGAAGCCCTCGACATCGGCCAGGTAGACCGCGATGCGAAACTCCTCGGGGAGAGCCTGCAGCGCTTCCTTGACG
>WNFN01247693.1_pt1 | contig 25282 bp, 20 predicted proteins | sample 5400161 | NCBI WGS metagenome assembly WNFN01 (sample SAMN13153353, study PRJNA577476) | soil metagenome | isolation source: 80 cm saprolite on Douglas fir-dominated hillslope | place: USA:California | collected 2013-09-17 | reverse complement strand
GTCCAGCCCGACGGCGTTGTCCTCGAGCCAGCGCAGGTTGGGCTCGGCCGCCGTCATGCGGAAAAGCTGTTCATCCAGGCGCGCCACGGTGCCATCGTCGATCACCTTGCCGGCGTGGTCGCACCACGGCGTGTAGAGGACCTGGCCGACGCTTGCCTTGAGCACGTTGCGGGTGATGACGAGGTCCAGCAGGCGCGCCGCGTCGCGGCCGCGCAGCAGGTACTTGTAGAGCGGCGAGACGTCGAACAGCGCCGCCGCCGTGCGGATCACGTGGTATTCGCGCTCGTGGGAGAGCTCGTAGGAGCTCGCGACGATGTGTCCTGCCCAGCGCCGCCAGGCATGGCTCGCGCAGAGCGCGGCCGTGCGCTCGTGGAACGGCGTGGTCTTCAGCATCAGTTGCTGAAAATCGGCTTGCCGATTTTCACTCTATCCTCGCGCCGCTCTCCGCGTCGAAGTAATGCGCGTCGGCCGGACGGTAGCGCAGCGGCAAGCGGCCGGTGCGCGCCGGCAGGGAAGCGTGCAGGCGGGCCGCGATGCGCACACCCTTGCCATCGAGGTGGCCGTAGACCAGGGTATCGGCGCCGAGCGGTTCGATGAGGTCGATCTCGGGCACGAGCAGCGCCTCGGCCTCGGCGCAGGGCTCGAGATGCTCGGGCCGGATGCCGAACAGGACTTTGCGCCCATCGCGCTCCTGCGGAATCAGGTTCATCGGCGGCGAGCCGATGAAGCTCGCAACGAAGGTGGTCGCCGGACGGGCGTAGACCTCGAGCGGCGCGCCGATCTGCTCGGCGCGGCCGGCGTTCATCACGATCATGCGCTGCGCGAGCGTCATCGCCTCCACCTGATCATGAGTCACGTAGAGGCTGGTAGTTCCCAGCCGGCGATGCAGCGACTGCAGCTCGGCGCGCATTTGCACCCTGAGCTTGGCGTCGAGGTTGGAGAGCGGCTCGTCGAACAGGAACACCGCCGGCTCGCGCACAATCGCCCGGCCCATGGCCACGCGTTGGGGCTGGCCGCCGGAGAGATGACGCGGCTTGCGTTCGAGGAAAGGCTTGAGCTCGAGGATGGCGGCGGCCCTCTGTACCCGTGAGTCGATTTCCTGCCGCGGGAGACCTTTGATGCGCAACCCGTAGGACATGTTCTCGTACACCGACATGTGCGGGTAGAGTGCGTAATTCTGGAACACCATCGCGATGTCGCGATCCTTGGGCTCCAGGTTGTTGACCACGCGGCTGCCGATGCGGATCTCACCGGAAGTGATCTGCTCGAGGCCGGCGACCATGCGCAGCAGCGTCGACTTGCCGCAGCCGGAAGGGCCGACGATCACCACGAACTCGCCGTCCGCCACGTCGGTGGAGACACCGTGGATCACCTCGAGGCCGGCGTAGGTTTTCCTGACGTCACGGAAGGCGAGCGCCGCCATTACTTTTCCGTCTCCACCAGACCTTTGACGAACCATTTCTGCATCAGCACCACGACCAGGGCCGGCGGCAGCATCGCCAGGATGGCCGTCGCCATGATCAGGTTCCACTCATTGGCGGCGTCGCTGCCGACGATCATGCGCTTGATGCCGATCACCACGGTGTACATGGACTCGTCGGTCGTAATGAGCAGCGGCCACAGATACTGGTTCCAGCCGTAGATGAACTGGATCACGAAGAGCGCTGCCATGGTGGTCTTGGAGAGCGGCAGAAGCACGTCCCAGAAGAACCGCATCGGACCCGCGCCGTCGACGCGCGCCGCTTCCGCCAGCTCGTCTGGCACCGTCATGAAGAACTGCCGGAACAGGAACGTGGCCGTGGCCGAGGCGATCAGCGGCACCGTGAGGCCGGCGTAGGTGTTCAGCATGCCCAGGTCCGCGATCACCTTGAAGGTCGGGATGATGCGCACCTCCACCGGCAGCATCAGGGTGACGAAGATCATCCAGAAGATCAAGCCGCGCAACGGGAAGCGGAAATAGACCAGCGCGAATGCCGAGATGATCGAAATCGTCACCTTGCCGAGCGGGATGACGAGCGCCATCACCGTGCTGTTCACCAGCATCGAGGACACCGCGGCCCTCGAGCCGGTGGTGCTGCCGGCGCCGAGCACCTGCGAGTAGTTCTGCAGCAGCTGATCTCCGGGGATGAGCGGCATCGGCACCTGCAAGATCTGCTCGAGCGTGAGCGTCGAGGCGACGAAAGTGACGTAAAGCGGAAACGCCACCGCCAGGACGCCGGCGATGAGCACCGCGTGGGAGAAGAAGGTGAGCCAGGGCCGGTTTTCGACCATGGTCAGTATTGGACCTTGCGCTCGATGAAGCGGAACTGCAGCACCGTGAGCGTGATGACGATGAACATCAGGATCACCGACTGCGCGGACGAGCCGCCGAGGTCGGCCGCCTTCACGCCGTCGTGGTACACCTTGTAGACTAGGATCTGCGTCGACTGCGCCGGGCCGCCCTGCGTGGTGGCGTCGATCACGCCGAAGGTGTCGAAAAACGCGTAGATGATGTTGATCACCAGCAGGAAGAAGGTGGTCGGCGAGAGCAGCGGGAAGACGATGGTCCAGAAGCGGCGCGAGGGGCTCGCGCCGTCGATTGCTGCGGCCTCGATCAGCGACTTCGGGATCGACTGCAGCCCGGCGAGGAAGAACAGAAAGTTGTACGAGATCTGCTTCCATACCGACGCGATGACCACCAGCGCCATCGCCTGGTCGCCCTTGATGATCCAGTTCCATTCGATACCGAAGCCCTTCAGCAGGTAAGTGACGATGCCGATCGACGGCGCGAAGAGAAACGCCCAAAGCACACCGGCGATCGCAGGCGCCACCGCATACGGCCAGATCAGCAGCGTCTTGTAGGCGAGCGCACCGCGCAGCACGCGGTCGGCCATCGCCGCGAGCAGCAACGAAATGGCGAGGCCCGAGAACGCGACCAGCACGCTGAAGAGCGCTGTGACCTTGAAGGATTCGAGGTAGTTGCTATCCCTGAAGAGCGCGCTGAAGTTCTGCAGGCCGACGAACTGCGACTTCAGCCCGAAGGCGTCCTGCAGCTGGAACGAATACCACACCGCCTGGGTCGCGGGCCAGAAGAAGAACACCATGGTGATCGCGATCTGCGGGGCCACCAGCGCATAAGGCAGCCACGCAGACCGGAACAGAACCCGCTTTTCCACGGGTTATTGCGGCTTACTTATTCGCCGCTTCGAACTGGCGCAGGATTTCGTTGCCGCGTTTCACCGCATCATCCAGCGCGGGCTTGGCTTCCTTCCTGCCCGAGAACACCGCCTCCAGCTCCTCCTCGATCACCGTGCGCCCCTGCACGAAATTGCCGAAGCGCAGGCCCTTGGAGTTCTCCGTCGGCGGCTTGTTGGTGAGCTGCTTCACCGGCATGTCCGCACCCGGATTCTGGTCATAGAAGCCGGACTTGCGCGTGAGCTCATACGAAGCCTGGGTAATCGGCACGTAGCCGGTTGTGGTGTGCCAATCCATCTGCACCTCGGGCCGCGACAGGAAAGCGAAGAACTTCGCCACGCCCTTGTACTCCTCGGGCTTCTTGCCGCCCATCACCCAGACCGAGGCGCCGCCGATGATGGAATTCTGCGGCGCGCCCTTGACGTCGTCGTGATAGGGAATGAAGTTAATCGACCAGTCGAACTTGGCGGCCTTCTTGATGCCGGCTTGCGCGCCGGCGCTGCCGCTGAACATGGCGCACTCGCCGCTCGAGAACTTGGCATCGCCCTGGTTGGTGCGGCCGGCATAGGTGAACATGCCCTTCTTCGCCATGTCGCCGAGCATCGCGATGTGACGCACGTGCAGCGGCGAATTGATGGTGAACTGCGTATCCAGGCCGCCCATGCCGTTCTGCTTGGTGCCGATCGGCACGTTGTGCCAGGCGCTGAGATTCTCGATGTGCATCCAGGACGGCCAGCTGGTGGTGTAGGTGCACTGCTGCCCGGACGCCTTGAGCTTCTCCGCCGCGGCCACCACCTCTTTCCACGTCTTCGGCGCCTTGTTCGGATCCAGCCCTGCCTTCTTGAAGGCGTCCTTGTTGACGTAGAACATCACGGTCGAGCTGTTGAAGGGGAAGGAAAGCATGTTGCCCTTCAGGTCCGTGTAATAGCCGCTCACCGTCGGCAGGTAGGCCTTCGGATCGAAGGGTTCCTTGGCGTTCGCCATCACCGTCGCCACCGGAACGATCGCGCCCTTGGCCGACATCATGGTGGCAGTGCCGACCTCGAACACTTGCAGCAGGTGCGGGGCATTGCCGGCGCGGAATGCCGCGATCGCCGCCGTCATCGATTCCGGGTAGGTCCCCTTGAACGTCGGTACGACCTTGTAGTCTTTCTGACTGGCGTTGAATTTGCTGGCGAGCCCGTTGAGCGCATCACCGAGCGCGCCGCCCATCGAATGCCACCACTGGATCTCGATCTGCGCCTGGGCGTTGCCCGCAAACAGCGCCGCGCAGGCAAGCAGCGCCAGCAAGTTGAGTCGCATGCAGTCCTCCTCCCTAGGGGAAAGCTTATTCTACGGTGACCGACTTGGCGAGATTGCGCGGCTTGTCGACGTCGGTGCCGCGCGCCAGGGCGGTGTGATACGCGAGCAGCTGCAACGGCACGACGTGCAGCATGGGCGAGAGCAGTCCGGCGTGCGCGCCGAGCTCGATGACGTGCACGCCGTCCGAGGCCGCGATATGCGCGCCCTTGTCGGCGAAGACATAGAGCTCGCCGCCTCTCGCGCGCACTTCCTGCAGGTTGGATTTCAGCTTCTCGATCAGCGTGTCGGAGGGCGCCACCGCCACCACCGGCATCGAGGCGTCGACCAGCGCGAGCGGGCCATGCTTGAGCTCGCCCGCGGCGTACGCCTCGGCGTGGATATAGGAAATTTCCTTGAGCTTGAGCGCGCCCTCCATGGCGATCGGCCAATGGATGCCGCGGCCGAGGAACAGCGCGTGCTCCTTGCCGGCGAAGCGCGCCGCCCATTGCGCCACTTGCGTCTCGACGGCGAGCACTTCGCTGATCGCCGCCGGCAGATGGCGCAGCGCCTGCAGGTGCGCACGCTCGACATCGGCATCGAGACGCCCGCGCAGCTTGGCCATCACCAATGCCAGCAGGAACAACGCTGCGAGCTGGGTGGTAAATGCTTTGGTGGAGGCGACGCCGATCTCCGGCCCGGCGCGCGTCAGGAAACGCAGGCGCGAGGCGCGCACCAGCGAGCTCTCGGGCACATTGCAGATCGAGAGCGAGGCCTGGTAGCCGAGCGACTTGGCGTGCTCCAGCGCGGCGAGCGTGTCGGCGGTTTCGCCGGACTGGGAGATGGTGACGACCAGCCCCTTCGGATCGGGCACCGAGCGCCGATAGCGGTATTCGCTCGCAATCTCCGCGCGGGTCGGCACGCCGGCGATGTCCTCGAGCCAGTAGCGCGCGATGAGGGCGGCGTGAAAGCTCGTACCACAGGCGACGATATGGATCGAGGCGGCGTCGCGCAGCAAGGCCTGCGCCTCGGCGCCGAACAGGCCCGGCTGCAGCGAGGCTGCGCCGGTGACCACCTCCAGCGTGTTGGCGAGCGCGCCCGGCTGCTCGTGGATCTCCTTCTGCATGTAATGGCGGTAGGGACCGAGCGCCACCGCCTCGTCGCTCACCTCGGACAGGTGCTGCTTGCGCTCGACCGGCGCGCCACGCGCATCGACGACGCGATAGCCCGTGGGCCGGAGCTCGGCGCAGTCGCCGTCCTCGAGATAGACCACACGGCGCGTCACCGGGACGAGTGCCGAGACATCCGAGGCGGCGAAGTTTTCGCCTTCGCCGACGCCGAGCAGCAGCGGCGGGCCACGCCGCGCCACCACCACCGTATCGGGATCGCGCGCCGAAACCATGGCGATGGCGAAGGCGCCCTGCAGTTCGGCGATCGCCTTGACCGCCGCGGCAAAGAGCGACGCCGCCGACTTGCGGTGCTCGGCGATCAGATGCGCCACCACCTCGGTGTCGGTATCCGAAGTGAACTCGTAGCCGGCGCGCTTCAGGCGCTCGCGGATCGCCTCGTGGTTCTCGACGATGCCGTTGTGCACCACGGCCAGGTCGTTCGAGATGTGCGGATGCGCGTTGCGCTCGGTTGGCGCGCCATGCGTCGCCCATCGCGTGTGCGCGATGCCGGTCTGGCCGCCGACCTGCTGCGTGCTCACTTGCGAGGCGAGCTCGGCGACGCGCCCCGCGGCGCGTACGCGCTTGATGCTCTCGCCATTGACGACGGCGATGCCGGCAGAGTCGTAGCCGCGGTATTCCAGCCGCCGCAGGCCGTCGACCAGGATCGGAACGATGTCGCGGCGTCCTGCCGCGGCGACGATGCCGCACATGCTAGGTCTTCTTCTTCGTCGGCGGCTTCCACGACGCGATGGAAACCTGCCGCGCGCGCGCCACGGTCAGCTGGCCGGCGGGGGTGTCCTTGTTGATCGTGGAGCCCGCGCCGATATAGGAGCCGCGCGCGATGCGCACCGGCGCCACCAGCGTCGCGTCGGAACCGATGAAGCAGTCGTCCTCGATCACGGTGCGGTGCTTCGCCGCGCCGTCGTAGTTGCAGGTGATGGTGCCGGCGCCGACGTTGACGCGCTCGCCGAGCTCGGCGTCGCCGATATAGGAGAGATGGTTCGCCTTCGAGGCGGTGCCGAGGCGGCTCGCCTTCACCTCGACGAAATTGCCGATATGCACCTCGTCGGCGAGGCTCGACCCGGGGCGCAGCCGCGCATAGGGGCCGACGCGGCAGCGCCTGCCGATTTCCGAATCCTCGAGATGCGAGAAGGCGTGCACCTCGCTATCGGCGCCGACCGTGACGTTGCGCAGCACGCAGTTGGGCCCGACGCGCACGCGCTCGCCGAGCACGACGCGGCCCTCGAAGATGCAATTCACGTCGATGGCGACCTCGGCTGCGCACTCGAGCGTGCCGCGCACGTCGATGCGCGCCGGATCGGCGAGGCTCACGCCCGCGTCCAGCAGCTGCTCGGCCTGCCGCAGCTGAAACGCGCGCTCGAGCGCCGCGAGCTCGCGCTTCGAATTCACGCCCGCCACCTCGCTCGCATCGGGCACTTTCACCGCGTTGACTGGCACGCCGTCCTTCACCGCGAGGGTCACCACGTCGGTGAGGTAGTACTCCTTCTGCGCGTTGCGATTGCCGATCTTGGCGAGCCAGCCGGCGAGGCGGCGCGCATCGAGCGCCATCAGGCCGGCGTTGATCTCGCGAATCGCCTGCTGCTGCGGCGTCGCGTCCTTTTCCTCGACGATGCGCTCGACGCGGCCCGAGCCATTGCGCACGATGCGGCCGTAGCCGCGCGGATCGTCGATCTCGGTGGTCATCACCGCCACGCCGTCGCCGGCGGATTGCACCAGGCGCTCGAGATTGGCAACACGCACCAGCGGCACGTCGCCGTACAGGATCAGCACTTGGCCGTCGCCGCCGAGGAGCGGCAGCGCCTGTTGCACGGCGTGACCGGTGCCGAGCTGCTCGGCCTGCAGCACCCATTGCACACCGGCGTCGGCGAACGCCGAGCGCACCGCTTCGGCGCCGTGGCCATGCACCACGACGGTGTTGCGCGCGTGCAGCGCGCGCGCTGCATCGAGCACATGCGCCAGAAGCGGCCGGCCGCCCAGCGGATGCAGTACTTTGGGCAGCGCGGATCGCATGCGCTTGCCCTGACCCGCGGCAAGCACGATCACGTCGAGTGGCATCGGGGCATTTTAGCTAATATCGGTTACGGTGCTGACCTCGGAGCTCGCCAGCCGCTTCGCGCGCGTCGCGCTCGCCAACATCGACCGCGAATACCCGAGGCATGTGCAGCATCTGATGAGCGGTCCGGGCGAAGAGTTCCGCGAACGCGGGCTGCATCCGGCGTTCTACGGCAGCTACGACTGGCACTCGGCGGTGCATATGCACTGGGCGCTGATGCGCGTCCTGCGCCTCTACCCCGTGTCGCGCGAAGCGGTAGCCATCGCCGATGCCTTCGACCTGCATCTCACCGCGCAAGCCCTAGAGCAGGAGCTCGCCTACTTCCGCAGCCCGGCGGGCCGTATTTTCGAGCGGCCCTACGGCTGGGCGTGGCTGCTCGAGCTGCAGGCGGAAGCCCTGGCGCTCAAGTCGCGCTGGTCGCGTGCCCTCGCGCCGCTCGCCACCGAGCTCGCGCAGCGCTTCGGCGACTATGTCCGCATGTCGCCCTACCCGGTACGCTCGGGCGCTCACGGCAATACCGCATTCGCCTGCGTGCTCGCGCTCGACTATGCGCGCAGCGCCGCCGACCAGGCGCTGGAATTCGAGATTCGCAAGGCGGCACGGCGCTGGTACGGCTCGGATCGCGCGGCGCCGATCGGCTATGAGCCCTCGCTCGATGATTTCCTCTCGCCGAGCCTGGTCGAAGCGGCGCTGATGGCGCAGATCCTGGACACGGCGCAGTTCCATGCCTGGCTGCGCAAGTTCGCGCCCGAAGGTTTCGGTGCGCTCGCGGAGCCGCCGACAGTCGTCGATCACGCCGACCCAAAGCAGAGCCATCTCGATGGGCTTTGCCTGACGCGGGCGTGGTGCTTTCAGCGCCTGGGCGACAGCGCCACGGCACAACGCCTGGAGGCGGCGGCGTTGCCGCACGTCGCGGGGGGCGACTATGCCGGCGAGCACTGGCTCGCTTCCTTCGCGGTGCTCGCGCTCAGCGCGGCAGCTCTGAAAACCCCATGAGGAATTCGTCGACCGCGCGGGCGCATTGCCGGCCTTCGCGGATCGCCCAGACGACGAGCGACTGACCGCGGCGCACGTCGCCGGCGGCGAAGACTTTCGGCGCCGAAGTGACGTAGGCCTTCGCCCCATCGGTCTCGGCCTTGGCGTTGCCGCGCGCGTCCGTTTGCACGCCGAACTCCTCGAGCAGCGACTGCTGCGGCGAGACGAAGCCCATGGCGAGTAGCACGAGATCGGCCGGCATCTCGAACTCGGAGCCCGGGATTTCCCGCGGCTTGCCATCTTTCCATTCGAGGCGCACTGCCTGGAGCGCGCGCACGCGCCCATTGTCGGCGACGAACTGCTTGGTGGCGATCGACCAGTCGCGCTGCACGCCCTCCTCGTGCGAGGACGAGGTGCGAAGGCGCGTCGGCCAGTAGGGCCAGACCGGATTGCGCTCGACATCGGGCGGCATCGGTAACAGCTCGAACTGCGACACCGATTTCGCGCCGTGGCGGTTCGAGGTGCCGACGCAGTCGGAGCCGGTATCGCCGCCGCCGATGATCACCACGTGCTTGTCGGTGGCCCACAGGTCGGGCACCTGCGTGTCACCGGCGACGCGCTTGTTCTGCAGCGGCAGAAACTCCATCGCGAAGTGCACGCCGGGCAGATCGCGTCCCGGGATCGGCAGATCGCGCGGCTGCTCGGCGCCGCCGGCAAGCACCACCGCATCGAACTGGTTCTTCAGCTGCTCGGGCGAGATGCTCTCGCGCGCATCGCTCGGCACGCCGCGCGCCGGCGGCTGCACGCCGACGTAAACGCGGGCGCGGAACTTCACGCCTTCGGCGCGCAGCTGGTCGAGGCGCCGGTCGATCACGCCCTTGTCGAGCTTGAAATCGGGAATGCCGTACCGAAGCAGGCCGCCGATGCGATCGCTCTTCTCGAACACCGTCACTTCATGGCCGGCGCGCGCCAGTTGCTGCGCACCGGCAAGGCCCGCGGGTCCGGAGCCGATGACGGCAACGCGGCGTCCCGTCGGATGCACGGCACGCTGCGGCCGCACCCAGCCTTCTTCCCAGGCCTTGTCGACGATCGCGTGCTCGATCGACTTGATGCCGACCGGGTCTTCGTTGATGCGCAGCACGCAGGCTTCCTCGCACGGCGCCGGGCAGATGCGGCCGGTGAATTCCGGGAAGTTGTTCGTGGAATGCAGGACTTCGATCGCCGCCTTCCAGTCCTGGCGGTAAACCAGTCCATGCAGCGCGCGCCCTGCACGCCGGCCGCATCGTCGGCGAGGCGCAGATAGAACTCGCGGTAATGCTTCCTGCGCGCTTCGGGAGCCTCGTGCGGCTCCTCGAGCCGCTCGTGCTCGAGAAATCCGGTGATCTTGCCCACTACGCTGCCGCTTTCTTGTGGGCGGCGGCGAGCTCGCCCAGGGCGCGGCGGTACTCCTTCGGAAATACCTTGACGAAGCGCGAGCGGTAGTCGCCCCACTGCCCGAGGATTTCGGCCCCGCGCTTCGAGCCGGTGTACCGGACGTGCTTCTCGATCAGCGCCTTGGCGAGCGACTCGTCGGACTGTCCGTGGTGCCACAGGTGCTGCGGCACCTTGGCCTGCTGCTCCGACTCCGCGGCGAGTGGCTCGATATCGACCATCGCGCTGTTGCAGCGCTTGCGGAACTCGCCGTCCACATCGAGCACATAGGCGATGCCGCCGGACATCCCCGCAGCGAAGTTGCGCCCGGTGGCGCCGAGCACCACCACGGTGCCGCCGGTCATGTATTCGCAGCCATGGTCGCCGACGCCTTCGACCACCGCGGCCGCGCCCGAATTGCGCACCGCGAAGCGCTCACCGGCGACACCACGGAAATACGCTTCGCCGGCGATCGCGCCATAGAGCACGACGTTGCCGGTGATGATGTTGTCCGCCGGGTCGCCGCGGAACTTGGGCGAGGGCTGCACCGAAATCCTGCCGCCAGAAAGTCCCTTGCCGCAATAATCGTTGGTGTCGCCGACCAGATCGAGCGTCACGCCGCGCGCCAGGAAAGCACCGAAGCTCTGGCCGGCGGAGCCGGCGAAGCGCACGTGGATGGTGTCGTCCGCCAGGCCCTCGTGGCCGTAGCGCTTGGCGATGTGCCACGACAGCATCGTGCCGACGGTGCGGTTGATGTTGCGGATCGGCATCTCGATGGTGACCTTCTCGCGCCGCTCGAGCGCCGGCTGCGCGAGCTCGATGATGCGGTTGTCGAGCGCCTTCTCCAGGCCGTGGCTCTGCCTCTCGGTGTGGAAGCGCGCCACCTCGACCGGCATCTTGGGCGAGCTGAACACCTTGCTGAAGTCGAGGCCGCGGGCCTTCCAGTGCTCGATGCCGCTCTTCATATCGAGCAGCTCGCTGTGGCCGATGAGCTCCTCGAGCTTGCGCACGCCCAGACGCGCCATCAGCTCGCGCGCTTCCTCGGCGACGAAGAAGAAGTAGTTGACCACGTGCTCGGGCTTGCCCTCGAACTTGCGCCGCAGCACCGGATCCTGCGTCGCCACGCCCACCGGGCAGGTATTGAGGTGGCACTTGCGCATCATGATGCAGCCTTCGACCACCAGCGGCGCGGTGGCGAAGCCGAACTCGTCGGCGCCGAGGATCGCGCCGACCACGACGTCGCGGCCGGTCTTCATCTGGCCGTCGACTTGCACGGCGATGCGACCGCGCAGGCGGTTCAGCACCAGTGTTTGCTGCGTCTCGGCGAGCCCGAGCTCCCAGGGCGTGCCAGCGTGCTTGATCGACGACCAGGGCGAAGCGCCGGTGCCGCCGTCATGGCCGGCGATGGTGACGTGATCCGATTTGCCCTTCGCCACGCCAGCGGCAATGGTGCCGACGCCGACTTCGGAGACCAGCTTGACCGAGATCAGCGCCTCGGGATTGGAGTTCTTCAGGTCGTGGATCAGCTGCGCCAGATCCTCGATCGAATAGATGTCGTGATGCGGCGGCGGCGAAATCAGCTCAACGCCGGGCGTCGCGTAGCGCAGCTCGGCGATGTACTCCGACACTTTCTTGCCGGGGAGCTGGCCGCCTTCGCCGGGCTTTGCGCCCTGCGCGATCTTGATCTGCAGCATCTCGGCGCTCGCCAGGTACTCGGCGGTGACACCGAAGCGGCCCGAGGCGACTTGCTTGATCTTCGACTTGAGCGAGTCGCCTGCGCGCAGCGGCAGGTCGATCTCGACGCGCCCTTTTCCTAATCTGCTTTGCAAAGACTCCCCTGCCTTGACCGGCGCATAGCGCCGGCGGTCCTCGCCGCCCTCGCCGGTGTTGGACTTGCCGCCGATGCGGTTCATCGCGATCGCGAGCGTGGTGTGCGCCTCGGTCGAGATCGAGCCGAGCGACATCGCGCCGGTCGAGAAGCGCTTCACGATCTCGGCGGCGGGCTCGACCTCCTCGAGCGGCACCGGCTTGCGATCGCCGAAGCGGAATTCGAACAGCCCGCGGAAGGTCATGTGGCGCCGCGACTGGTCGTTGATCAACGCGGCGTATTCCTTGTAGGTGGCGGAGGAGTTGGCGCGCGAGGCATGCTGCAGCTTGGCGATGGCGTCCGGCGTCCAGGTATGGTCCTCGCCGCGCACGCGCCAGGCGTATTCGCCGCCGGCTTCCAGCATGCTCGCGAGCACCGGGTCGCGCTCGTCGAATGCCGCGCGCTGCACGCGCAGCGCTTCCTCGGCGACCTGGAAGACGTCGATGCCCTCGATGTTCGACGCGGTGCCGGTGAAGTATTTCTCGACCAGCGATTTCGCCAGGCCCACGGCTTCGAACTGCTGCGACCCGGTGTAGGACATGTAGGTCGAGATGCCCATTTTGGACATGACCTTCTTCAGCCCCTTGCCGATCGCCTTGATGTAATTCTTGACCGCCTTGGTCTTGTCCGGCGCCGAGGAGAGAACCGTTTCCAGCGCGAGGTACGGATGCACCGCCTCGGCGCCATAGGCAGCGAGAAGAGCGAAGTGATGCACCTCGCGTGCGCTGCCGGTCTCGACCACCAGACCGGTGGAGGTGCGCAGGCCCTTGCCCACCAGGTGCTGGTGGATCGCGGAAAGCGCGAGCAGCGCGGGAATCGCGACGCGCTCGCGATCGACCAACCGGTCGGAGATGACGATGATCGAATAGCCCGAGCGCACCGCGTCCTCGGCCTGCGCGGCGAGCGAGGCGAGGCGCGCTTCAACGGCTTCCTTGCCCCAGGCCACCGGGTAGGTGATGTCGAGCTCGCAGGACTTGAACTTGCCGCCGGTGTAGCGCTCGATGTGCCGGATCTTCTCCATCTCGTAGAAGTCGAGCACCGGCTGGCTCACTTCCAGCCTGAGCGGCGGATTCAGTTCATCGATGCCCAGCAGGTTGGGCTTGGGCCCGATGAAGGAGACCAGCGACATCACCAGCTCTTCGCGGATCGGGTCGATCGCCGGGTTGGTCACCTGGGCGAACAGCTGCTTGAAATAGTGGTACAGCGTTTTGTTCTTGTTCGAGAGCACCGCGAGCGGCGAGTCGTTGCCCATCGAGCCGATCGACTCCTCGCCGGCCGCACTCATCGGCTCGAGGATGCGCGACTTGTACGGCTGGGTCTTCTCGCTCTCGACTTCGTCCAGCTTGACGCGGATGCGCTCGATCCACTCGGCGTAAGGCTTGGCGCTCGCGAGCGAATCCTTCAGCTCCTTGTCGTCGACGATGCGGCCCTTCTCCAGGTCGACCAGGAACATCTTGCCCGGCTGCAAGCGCCACTTCTTGACGATGCGCTCCTCGGGCACCGGCAGGCAGCCGCACTCGGAGCCCATGATTACGAGGTCGTCGTCGGTGACGATATAGCGCGAAGGCCGCAGCCCATTGCGATCGAGCGTCGCGCCGATCAGGCGGCCGTCGGTGAAAGCGATCGAGGCCGGGCCGTCCCAGGGCTCCATCATCGCGGCGTGGTACTCGTAGAACGCGCGCCGCTGCGGATCCATCAGCGTGTGGTTCTCCCACGCCTCGGGGATCATCATCATCATGGCGTGCGCCACCGAGTAGCCGCCCATGACCAAGAGCTCGAGCGCGTTGTCGAACGAGGCCGAGTCCGACTGTCCGGGGTAGATGAGGGGCCACAGTTTTTCCAGGTCGGCGCCGAGGATGGGCGAGGAGATCGCGCCCTGCCGCGCCCGGATCCAGTTGACGTTGCCGCGCAGCGTGTTGATCTCGCCGTTGTGGCAGATCATGCGGAACGGGTGCGCCAGGTCCCACGAGGGAAAGGTGTTGGTCGAGAAGCGCTGGTGCACCAGCGCGAGCGCCGACTCGACGCGCGCGTCCTTGAGATCGAGGTAGTACTCGCCGACCTGGTTGGCGAGCAGCATGCCCTTGTAGCAGACGGTGCGCGCCGACATCGAAGGCACGTAGAACGCCTTGGCATGCTTGAGCTTGAGCGCCTGGATGGCGTGGCCCGAGCTCTTGCGGATGATGTAGAGCTTGCGCTCGAGCGCGTCGGTCACGGTGACGCGCCGGCCGCGGCCGATGAACACCTGGCGGATCACCGGCTCGAGCTGGATCGCCGACTGCGCGAGATCGGAGTTGTCGACCGGCACATCGCGCCAGCCGAGCAGGACCTGGCCTTCGTCCTTGGTCGCGCGCTCGATCTCGTACTCGCAGGCGATGCGCGAAGCCGGATCGCGCGGCAGGAACACCATGCCGACGCCGTATTGACCGGAGGGCGGCAGCTTCACGCCCTGCTTGGCCATCTCCTCGCGATAGAAGCGATCCGGGATCTGGATCAGGAGGCCGGCGCCGTCGGAGAGCTTCGGGTCCCAGCCCACCGCGCCGCGGTGCGTGAGGTTGCGCAGCACCGTCAGTCCCTGCTCGACGATGGTGTGCGACTTCCGGCCTTTGATATTCGCGACGAAGCCTACGCCGCAGGCGTCGTGCTCGTTTTGGGGGTGGTAGAGGCCCTGGGGCTCGAAGCCCATGCGGCTATGCACAAAAAGTATAGGTCGGTCTTTGAATATACCCATGTAGTCCGCGTGCTACAAGGCTTACTGCACTGCAGCGGCCGAAGTCGCTGCAATGGCCTCGTCCACCAATCGCTCGTCTATGCCGGCCTGGAGCTTCGCGCGGCCCAAGCCTTCGAGCAGCACGAAGCGCACCCGGCCAGCCGCGCTTTTCTTGTCGAGCGCCATGAGCTCGCGCCAGATCCGGAGCTCGAGCTTCGGTCCGCTCGTGGGCAAGCCGGCGCGCCGAATCAAGAGCTTGACGCGCTCGGCATCGCCTGCGGCAAGCAGGCCGGCGCGCGTCGAGAGCTCCGCGGCCATCACCATCCCGGCAGCAACTGCCTCGCCATGGAGCCAGGGGCCGAAGCCCGTGGCCGCCTCGATGACGTGGCCGAAGGTATGGCCGAGATTGAGGAGGGCTCGCACGCCGGTCTCACGCTCATCCTCGGAAACCACAGCGGCCTTGAGCTCGCAGGAGCGCCGCACGGCATGCACCAGCGCAGCGCGATCGCGCGCCAGGAGTTTCTCGACATTGCGCTCGAGCCAATCGAAAAACGGCGCATCGAGCGCCGCGCCGTGCTTGATCACCTCCGCAAGTCCCGCGCGCAGCTCGCGGTCGGGCAGCGTGTCGAGCGTGGCGATGTCGCTGATCACCGCGCTCGGTTGATGAAAGGCGCCGATCAGGTTCTTGCCGCGGGCATGGTTGATCGCGGTCTTGCCGCCGACGGAGGAGTCGACCTGCGCCAGCAGCGTGGTCGGCACCTGGACGAAGACGACGCCGCGCTGGTAGACCGCAGCGGCGAAGCCGGCGAGATCGCCGATGACGCCGCCGCCGAGCGCAACGATGAGCGCATCGCGCCCCAGACGCGCCGCAAGCAGCGCATCGATCACCCGGTCCAGCGTCGGCCATCCCTTCGCCTGCTCGCCGTCGGCGACCACCACCTGCGCGACGCGCGCGCCCGAAGACTCGAGCGCTGCGCGCACGCGCGCCAGATAAAGCGGCGCCACGACCTCGTTGGTAACGATGGCCGCGCTGCCCCGCAGATGCGGGCCGTACAGCGCACGCTGATCGATGAGACCCGCGCCGATATGGATCGGGTACGAGCGGCTGCCGAGGGCTACGCTGAGGCTTTCCATCGATCGGCGAGCTGGTCGACGAGGGCGCGCGCAAGGCTCTGCACGGTCTGCCGGCCGGTATCGACCACGTGGTCGGCAACGGCGCGATAGAGCGGATCGCGTTGCACGAAAAGCTCGCGCAGGCGCGCGAGCGGATCGGCGGTGGCGAGCAGCGGGCGGTTGCGGTCCTGGCGAACGCGCTCGTAGAGGTCCTCGGGCTGCGCGCACAGATAGACCACGGTGCCGCCGGCGGCGAGCCGCCGGCGATTTTCTTCGGCGAGCACGGTGCCGCCCCCGGTAGCCAGCACCACGCTGTCGAGCGCGGTGAGCTCCGCCAGCACCTGGCTTTCGCGCGCGCGAAAGCCGGCCTCGCCTTCGATATCGAAGATCAGTGGCACCTTCACCCCGCAGCGCCGCTCGATCTCATGGTCCGAGTCGTAAAAGCGCAGCTTGAGGCGCCGCGCCAGCAGCCGCCCTACCGTGGTCTTGCCGGCGCCCATCATGCCGACGAGATACAGGCTGCCCGGGGGTTTCATGACGGCATTGTAGGAACAAAAACGGCCGGGGGTCTCCCGGCCGCAGGCGCGGCGAAGCCGGCGGGAAGCGCGCGCTTATCGAATGGTGAGGCGTTCGTTCACGATGCGCGGCGTGATGAACACCAGGAGTTCGGTCTTCCCGGTCGAAAAGGTGGTGTTCTTGAACAACCAGCCGACCACCGGCAGGTCGCCGAGCAGCGGGATCTTCGTCACGTCGGTGCGGTCGTTCTGCTCGTAGATGCCGCCGATCACCACCGTGCCGCCGTTCTCGACCAGCACCTCGGTCTTGACGTGCTTGGTGTTGATCTGCACCCCGGCGGGCGTCGTCGCCCCGGGCTGATCCTTGTTCACGTCGAGCGTCATGGTGACGTTGCCGTCGGGCGTGATCTGCGGCTTCACCTTGAGCGCAAGGTTGGCCTTGCGGAAGGACACCGCGGTGGCGCCCGACGAAGTGGCCTGCTGGTAGGGAATCTCCGTGCCCTGCTCGATGAGCGCCTCGACCTGGTCCGCGGTCAGGACGCGCGGGCTGGCGATGATCTTGCCCTTGCCGTCAGCTTCCAGCGCCGAGATCTCCAGGCTGAGCACGCGCGTCGCGGCGGCGTTGAACAGGACGAACGAGAACTGCCCGGCGCTGAAGCCGTTCAGGCCATTGGCCGGGAAGTTCGACTGCAGGCCTGGACCGGTCAGCGACGGCGTCCCCGCGACCAGTCGAGGTTGCGGCTGAAGGTTTCGTTGGCCTCGACGATGCGCGCCTCGATCATCACCTGGCGCACGGGGATGTCGATTTTGGCAAGCAGCTTGCGCACCTCCTCGAGCCGGCTCGGCGTGTCCTGCACGAACAGCGTGTTGGTGCGCGCATCGACCACCGCGCTGCCGCGCTTGGAGAGGATGCGCTGCGTGGCGTCGGACAGCAGCTTCTGCACGTCCGCCGCTTTCTGGTAGTTCATCTGGAAGGTCTCGGTGCGGGTCTGCTCCAGATCCGAGATCTGCTGCTGCGCCTCGAGCGCCAGCTTCTCGCGGGTGGCGAGCTCGTCGCGCGGCGCGATCCAGATCACGTTGCCGCTGCGCCGGCTATCGAGGCCGCGCGTTTGCAGGATGATCTCGAGCGCCTGGTCCCAGGGCACGTCCTTCAGCCGCAGCGTGATGTTGCCCGCCACGGTGTCGCTGGTGATGATGTTGAGATCGGTGAAGTCCGCGATCACATTAAGCACCGCGCGCACTTCGACGTTCTGGAAGTTGAGCGACAGCTTCTCGCCCGTGTAGCGGCCGCGCTGCTGGGCGGCGCGCGAGGGATCCGCCGTGACGGGCTTCACTTCGAGCACGAACTGGGTGTCGGACTGGTAGGCGGTGTGCTCCCACTGGCCCTTCGGCTCGATCACCATGCGCACGTTGTCGCCCTGCTGAAAGGCGCTCACCGTATTCACCGGCGTGCCGAAGTCGATCACGTCGAGGCGCCGGCGCAGGCTGTCGGGCAGCGCGGTCTGCAGGAATTCGACGACGATGTTCTGGCCCTGCGTGCGGATGTCGATGCCGGTCGTCGTGTCCGACAGGTCGACGACCACGCGGCCTTCGCCCGAGCGCCCGCGACGGAAGTCGACGTCGCGGATCGCGTGCTTGGTATCGGCACGGCCTTCGGCGAAGCGCGCCACTTGCCCGCCGGGCGTGGGTTGCACCACCGGCGGCTCGGCCAGCGTGATGAGCACATTGCGTCCATCGATGCTCGCCTCGTGCGCCACCGAGCGGCGCAGATTCAGCACCAGGCGAGTGCGATCCGCGCCCTGAACGATGTTCATGCTGCGCAGCTCGCCCTGGCCGATCTCCTGGTTCGAGCGCCCCAGCGCGTTCACGGTGTTGGGAAAGTCGAAGGCGATGCGCGCCGGATTGGCGACGGCGAAGTTCGGCGGCACGCTGCGCAGCGGCTCCTTGGTGGTGACGCGCACCACGGTCTTGCCTCCCTGCTGCAGCACCTCGAAGGACTCGATGCTGTTGGTCTGCGCGGCCGCCAGGCCGATGGCCCAGAGCCACAGCGCCAGCGCGTAGAGCAGCGTTTTAGTTTTCATTTTTGTGTCTCCACCAATTGGAGCGCGCTGGCACGCTCGACCCACTCCCCGCCACTGTCCTGCACCAGCTCCTTCAGCTTGATCTGACCCTCGTCGATCCCGGTGATCACGCCGAAGTTCTGCCCCATGTAGTTGCCCTTCTTCACGCGGTACAGGTTGGGGCCGGCCTTCACCAGCGCGAAGGTCTCCTTGTCCTGCGTGATGGTGCCGAGCATCTGGATCGACTCGAGCGGGAACGCCTCGAGCGGCTCCTTGATGCGCTTTTCGTGCTCCGCGATCTTGCTCGCAGCGTTCGTCGAGCGCGTGCCGACCTGGGCCACCTCGATGCGCTCGGAGCGGAACGGGTCGACCTGTCCCTCGGCGGTGTACGGCACCGGCTCGTAGGGCTTGACCTGGGGCAGCGGCGGCACCTGGCCGCGGAAATCCTTGGTGAGCTGCGCCAGCTCCTGCTTGAGGTCGCCGTGCTCCTCGCCGCCACAGCCGGCGAGCAGCGCCGCGGCGCCGAACGCAAGGCCAAGGGCGAGCCTCATTTCTTAGCCGGCCCCTTCTTCGCCGACTTGCGCTGCGCCGCGAGCTCGTCGTCATCGAGGTAGCGGAAGGTGCGCGCCGTGACATCCATCGACAGCTGGCTGCCCGCCGCGGTGTTGATCTTGACGTCGTTCAGCGTGACGATGCGCGGCAGCTGGCCGACGTCGCTCGCGAACGCGCCCATGTCGTGGTAGCTGCCGGTGACTCTCACCGAGATCGGGCGCTCGGCATAGAACTCGCGCGTGATCTCCGAAGGCGCCGGACGGAACAGTTCGAACTGCAGACCGCGGCCCAGGCCCGCCTGGTTGATGTCGACCAGCAGCGCGTCCATCTGCGAGCGGTTGGGCAGCTGGCGCAGCAGGGCGCCGAACTGCGTGTCGATTTCGCGCAGCTGCTGGCGGTGCAGATCGAGATTGATCGCCTGCTTCTTCTTTTGCAGGTACTGGTCCTTCAGCGAGCTCTCCTCGTTGCGCAGCCGCTCGAGGTCCTCGACCTGCGAGCTGTTGTGCGCGACGTAGCCGCCGACTGGAATCGCGATCAGGATCGCGAGCAGCACCACCAGCTTCGGAAAGGCGTGCCAGGTACCCGGATCCTTCCAGTTGGTGCGCTTGAATTCCTCGAGGATGGCGTTGAAGTTGACCGCCATGGCTAGCCTTTCTTTGCCGCTGCCGGCGGCGTCGGGTCAGCCGGCGCGCGCTTGAGCGACATGAACATGGTGAATTCCGAGACGCGGCGCTTGTCGAGTCCCGCGGACTTGACCTCGATCAGCTCGGGATCGCCGAGCCAGCGCGACGATTCGATGTTGCGCATCAGCGTCGAGACGCGCGCGTTCGACTGGGCGTAGCCGAGGATCTGGATGCGCATGCCGTTCTGTATGATCGACTTCAGGAACACGCCCTCGGGCATCTGCTTCACCAGGTCGTCCATCAGGTGCACCGTCTGGGCGCGGTCGGCCTGCAGCGTCTCGATGATCTGCTTGCGCGCGAGCAGCGACTGGATCTCGTCCTTCAGCTTGTTGATTTCCGCGATCTCGGTGTCGAGCTTGGCGATTTCGCTCTTCAGGAACTGGTTGCGGCCCTCTTGCGTGCTGATCTTCTCGGCGTAATAGCTGTGCACCAGGCCCACGATCAACAGGCCGATGACCGCGGTGCCGGCCGAAACCACGGCGAAATGCTGCTTCGCGCGCTTGCGCCGCTCGGCGCGGTGCGGCAGTAGGTTGACGCGAGCCGTGCTCATTGCGGATCGAATCTCCTCATCGCCAGGCCGCAGGCGACGATCAGCGAAGGGGCATCGATGATCAGGCGCTTCAACTGCACGCGCGGCGAGGTCTGCATCTGGGCGAACGGGTTGGCGACGCTGGTCGGTACCTGGGCACGCGTATTCACCACCTCGTCGAGCCCGGGAATCACCGCCGAGCCGCCGGCGAGCAGGATGTGCTCGACGGTGTGGTACTGCGTCGAGGTGAAGAAAAACTGCAGCGCGCGCTGGATCTCGCCCGACAGGTTTTCCATGAACGGGCGCAGCACCTCGGCCTCGAAGTCGTCGGGCAGCCCGCCCGAGCGCTTGGCGTTCTCGGCTTCTTCCGCGCTCATGCCGTAGCGCGTGACGATTTCTTGCGTCAGCTGATTGCCGCCGAATGCCTGCTCGCGGGCATAGATCGACTGGTCGTTGCGCAGCACCGTGACCTGCATGACGTTGGCGCCGACATCGACGACCGCGATGTTCTGATCCTTGCCGGCATTGGGCAGCGCCTGCACCACCAGCGAGAGCGCGGTCTGCTGCGCGAAGGATTCGACATCCATCACCAGCGCCTTGAGCCCGGCGGAATCGGCCACCGCGACGCGGTCTTCGACTTTTTCCTTGCGTGTCGCGGCGATTAGCACTTCCTGTTCTTCCGGGCTCGTGGGCGAAGGCCCGATCACCTGGAAATCGAGATTCACTTCCTCGAGCGCGAACGGAATGTACTGGTTGGCTTCGCTTTCGACCTGCACTTCGAGTTCTTCCTCGCGCAGGCTTGCGGGCACGACGATTTTCTTGGTGATCACCGCGCCGGTCGGTACCGCCATCGCGACGTGCTTGGTGCGCGTGCCGAGCCGCTTGTGCGCGCGGCGCACTGCGTCGGTGACCGCTTCGAGATTGTTGATGTTGCCGTCGACCACAGCGTCGCGCGCGAGCGGTTCTATCGCATAGCGCTCGACCCGATAGGTGCCTTTTCCGGCTTCGACGATCTCGAGCATCTTGACCGAGGACGAACTGATGTCGAGGCCGAAGAGTGGGGGCGCCTTGGGCGTGAACAGGTCGAATTGCATTCTTTGTTTTCCCCTTTGCGCATCGCATCTTAGGAGCGATACGTAGAATTTGCGTGAAATCCTAGCAACAACCCCTCCGGGTGTCTAGTTAATTATCCACGCGAAGGGGGACGCGGTATCATGCGGCGATCGATGCAGCGCACGCAATAGCGGTCGTTTGACGGTCTAACTTCCCGATGTGGCTTCGTTTTCTCGGCTTTCCGCTGGCCATGCTGGCGGGCTTGGCCGCGGCCGCCGTCCTGGTGCTCGGGCTGGTGGTGGTGCTCGCCTATCCGAACCTTCCAGAGCTCGGCGCGCTGACGGCTTATCAGCCCAAGATTCCACTGCGGATTTACACCGCGGAAGGCACGCTGATCGGCGAATTCGGCGAGGAGCGCCGGGCGGTGGTCTCGATCGCCGACGTGCCACCGCAGCTCAAGAACGCCATCATCGCCGCCGAGGACGAGCGCTTCTACCAGCACCCCGGGATCGACTACATCGGCGTGCTGCGCGCGGCGTACGCCAACCTGGTCGCAGGGGGGCGCCGCCAGGGCGCCAGCACCATCACCATGCAGGTGGCGCGCAACTTCTTCCTGTCGTCGGAAAAAACGCTGACGCGCAAGCTCTACGAGGCGCTGCTGGCCTTCAAGATCGAGCACAGCCTTAACAAGGAGCAGATCCTCGAGCTCTACGTCAACCAGATTTACCTCGGGCAGCGTGCCTACGGCTTCGGCGCGGCCTCGCAGACGTACTTTGGCAAGGCGCTCGACCAGTTGAGCCTTGGCGAGATCGCCATGCTGGCCGGCTTGCCGAAAGCGCCCTCGCTCTACAACCCGATTGCCAACCCGCAGCGCGCCAAGCAGCGCCAGGGTTACGTGCTGCGGCGGATGAGCGAGCTCGGCTACGTTACTGCAGCGCAATATGATGAGGCCCTAAAAGCACCGCTACGGGCAAGGCGGGAAGTAAGCGAATACTCCTTGCATGCGGAATACGCCGCCGAGATGGTGCGCCAGGCGCTGGCCGAGCACTACCCGGAGGATGTGTACACGCGGGGCTTCCGCGTCTATACAACCTTGCGTAAGGCCGATCAGGAAGCCGCCTACGACGCGCTGCGCAGAGGCGCGCTGGATTACGACCGCCGGCAGGGCTACCGCGGGCCCGAAGGATTTTTCGAGCTGCGTCCGAACGCCGGCGAAGACGAGTACGACGACGCTCTGGCCGACCACGCCGATAGCGACGATCTCGCCGCGGCGGTGGTGCTCTCGGTCGACGCCAAGGAAATCGAAGCCGCGCTGCGCACCGGCGAGAAGCTCACGCTCAGCGGCGAAGGGCTGCGCTTCGCGGCGCGCGCGCTCGATCCGAAGACCGCGTCGCAGAAACGCATCCGCCGCGGCTCGATCATCCGCGTGCAGCGCGAAGGCAAAACCTGGCAGATCGCGCAGCTGCCGGAAATCGAGTCCGCGTTCGTCTCGCTCGATCCGCAGGATGGCGCGATCCGCGCGCTGGTCGGCGGCTTCGACTTCGGGCGCAACAAGTTCAACCACGTCACGCAGGCCTGGCGCCAGCCCGGCTCGTCGTTCAAGCCCTTCATCTATTCGGCGGCGCTCGAGAAGGGCTTCACGCCGGCGACCGTGATTCCCGACGAGCCGGTGGTGCTCGAGGCCGAGGAGACTGGCAGCCAGCGCTGGGAGCCGAAGAACTACGATGGCAAGTTCGAAGGCCCGATGCGCCTGCGCACCGCGCTCGCGAAATCGAAGAACATGGTGTCGATCCGCATCCTCGATGCGATCGGCGCCAAGTATGCGCAGGAATACGTGACGCGCTTCGGCTTCGATGCCGAGCGCCACCCGCCTTACCTGACGATGGCGCTCGGCGCGGGCTCGGTCACCATGTGGCAGCTGGCGCGCGCCTACTCGGTATTCGCGAATGGCGGCTACCTGGTCCAGCCGTACTTCATTCACAAGATCGTCGACGACCGCGGCAACGTGCTCGCGCTCGCCGAGGCGCACCGCGCCGGTGACGAAGCCTTGCGCGTGATCGACGCGCGCAACGCTTTCATCATGGACAACATGATGCAGGACGTCACCCGCATCGGCACCGCGGCGCGCGCCGCCCGCCTCGGGCGCAGCGACATCGCCGGCAAAACCGGCACCACCAACGAGTTCGTCGATGCCTGGTTCGCCGGCTACCAACCCGCGCTGGTGGCGATTTCCTGGGTGGGCTTCGACCAGCCCAAGACGCTCGGCAAAAACCAGACCGGTGGCGTGGTGGCGCTGCCGATCTGGGTCTCGTACATGGAAAAGATCCTGAAAGACGTTCCCGAGATGCCGCGCGAAATGCCGCCGGGTATCGTGGTGCTCCCGACCGGGCCCTATCCGTCGGCCGGCGGCGAGAGCCGCCTGGTGCCGGAGTTCTTCTATCGAGAGGCGGTGCCGCCCCCCGAAGTGCTGCATCCGGCGCCGGCCATGGGCGAGCAGCCCCAGCCCGTACCGCAGCCCCAGCCTTTCCAGCCACCCAATCCCCCCGCCTAGGGCTGTAGCCGCACCGGCTGGCCGCTGTGCGCGGAGACCAGCTTCGATAGCGCCGCGAACAGCTCCGTGCCCTCGCGCGTATCGCGCCACGCCGAGCCGTCCCAGCGAAAGTGAAAGCCGCCGTCGCGCGCCGCCACCCAGATCTCGCGCGCCGCGGCATGCCGGTTGATCACCATGCGCGAGCCGTCCGCGTACTCGATTTCGATCACCCCGCCCGGCTTGAGCTCGACATCAGCGTCGACGCCGCTTTCCTCCAGCGATGCCTCGATGCGCTCGAGCACGCGTTCTGCGGCGGCGGCAAACTCGGTTTCGTCCATGCGTTAACATCGTGATTTTATGCGCTTGCTGCTGATCCTCGCCGCCATGGCGCTGGCCGCAAGCGCTTGCGGGCAGAGGGGCCCGCTTTACTTGCGCGACAACCCGCCGCCCGGCGTCAAACCGGAGAAGCGCGACACCTACAAACCGGTCCCGTACCCGCGTCAGGCACCGGAAGAAAACCAGTAGGGCCATGGCCTTCGCCTACCGCAACGGCATGCTGTGCGCCGAGCAGGCGCCGCTCGATGAGCTTGCGCGGCGCTTCGGCACGCCGTGCTACGTGTATTCGCGCGCGGCGATCGAGTCGGCCTACGCCGAGTTCGTTCGCGCCCTGGCGGGGCGCAACGCGATGCTGTGCTACTCCGTTAAGGCGAATTCGAACCTCGCGGTGCTCGCGCTCCTGGCCGAGCTCGGCGCCGGCTTCGACATCGTCTCGGGCGGCGAGCTCGCGCGCGTGCTCGCCGCCGGCGGCACCGCGGGCAAAACCTTCTTTTCGGGCGTCGGCAAGAGCGCGGCGGAGATCGAATTCGCGCTCGCCAAGGGCATCGGCTGCATCAACCTGGAATCCGAAGCCGAGCTCGAGCGCGTGGCGCGCATCGCGCAGCGGTTCGGGCGTAAAGCGCCGGTCGCGCTGCGCGTCAATCCGGACATCGACGCCCGCACGCACCCGTATATATCGACTGGGCTGCGCGAAACCAAGTTCGGCGTCGCCTATGCCGACGCCGAGCGGCTCTACCAGCGCGCCGCGGGCATGGCCGAGCTTGAGGTGGTCGGCATCGGCTGCCATATCGGCTCGCTGCTGAACGATGCAGCGCCCTTCGTCGCTGCGGCACAGCGCCTGGTCGAGCTCGTCGACCGGCTGGAAACGGCTGGCGTGCGCCTGCGGCACATCGATCTCGGCGGTGGCATGGGCATCCGCTACAAGGACGAGGCGCCGCAGCCGATCGAAGCGTTCGTGCGTGGGGCGCTCGCCGCGCTCGGCCAGCGGCCGCATGCGGTGGTGTTCGATCCGGGGCGTTCCATCGTCGGCAATGCCGGCGTTCTCCTGACGCGCGTCGAATATGTAAAGGCCGGGGCGACGCGCAACTTTCTGGTCGTCGATGCGGCAATGAACGATCTGATCCGCGCGCCGCTCTACGGCGCCTGGCACGAGATCCGCACCGTGCGCGAGATGGAAGCCGGCGCGAGCGCCGCTGTTTACGACGTCGTCGGCCCGGTCTGCGAAAGCGCCGATTTCCTGGCGAAGGAACGCCGCCT
>WNFN01196292.1_pt1 | contig 25333 bp, 20 predicted proteins | sample 5400161 | NCBI WGS metagenome assembly WNFN01 (sample SAMN13153353, study PRJNA577476) | soil metagenome | isolation source: 80 cm saprolite on Douglas fir-dominated hillslope | place: USA:California | collected 2013-09-17 | reverse complement strand
GTTATCAGCGAGAAGTAAGAGAAATGTTCGTGATAAATCGTATCGTACTGGTTCTCCTCCATCAGCCGTTCCAAGTGCGGAAATTCCAGCGTGGCGACTCCACCCGGCTTAAGCACGATGCGAATGCCGCCCACGAAATCGTTGAGGTCCGGGACTTGTGCTAGCACGTTGTTACCGATGACGAGGTCAGCCGCTTGGCCATTCGCAACCATTTCCTGAGCGGTTTGACATCCGAAGAACTTGACCAGAGTAGGTACTCCCTTCTTTTCCGCGACCTTGGCAACGTTCACCGCCGGTTCAACGCCTAGAACAGGTATCCCCTTCTCCACAAAATATTGCAGCAGGTAACCGTCATTGCTAGCTAACTCGACCGCCAGATTATGCGCTCCGAGCTGAAAGCGCTCCGAAATCATCTCGACGTAATTCGAGGCATGTTTGAGCCAACTGTCGGAATAAGACGAAAAATACGCGTATTCGGTAAAGATGTGCTCCGGACTCACGTATTCTTCCAGTTGCACCAGGTAGCATTGTTCGCATACCTTCACATGAAGCGGATAAAACGGTTCCATCCGGTTGAGTTGATCGGCCGTGAGATAGCTTTCACACAACGGCGACATGCCCAGATCGACGAACGTCTGGGTTAATGGCGCCTTGCAGAAACGGCAATGCGCCGCAGATGAAGTCGTATTTGTTCGGTTCGCAGTTAGCTCTGCGAATTCTGATTCAATTGTCTCAATCATATCAAAGTCACTTGCGCCAAGGCAGGGAGAATGGATCGCTATGCTCACCGATCGCTTGGTCGGGTCCTAAGACGCTCTGCTTCCTATATTCGGACGCCCAGCACCGGAATTTAGACTATAATTTCTAGACTCGGATCGCGGCGTCAGTTGCTGCAGATTATCTAGAAAGAGGAGTGCCTCTTCTCATTCAAGTACGGGACCGAGCAGCCCCGCCTCCCGGAGAAGATAAGCAGCCTGGCTGATCTGGTCGAAGGGTATTCCGGAACGAAACGCAATGTCGAGCAGGTCATGCTCGCCGTCAGAAAGATTGAGGATCCAGAGCATTGCCATTTCCCTCGCAGCAGCATGCGTGACGCCGCCCATTTGTCGGTACAACCCGCGCCGGCCAAGTTGGGGCTCACACTTTGGATTGAGGTTCATGTAACAGCCGTTCTCTTCTAAGACTTGGATGATCCGCAATAACAGAAGAAGCGACTCTCCGAGCGCCGAAGGGGTGACGAAAGTAAGATCATCGGCTGAAGTGTGATATTGAGCGTAACATCCGTTCGGAGTTCGCATGAAGGAGCCGACCGGCAGATTAATGCCGGGCGAACAATACTGTCGCTCGTCGTACCCATATGGAGTGAATTCCAGCATCTTGAAGTCGTGGCCGCTATGTCGGAGAACGTGTTCGACCGCGCGGTCGACCTCCGCATTTCCCTGACGACTCCGCTTGTAGTGAAACTGTCCCGGATCTCCAACACATGACAGAACGACGCCATGCTTGATTCGCGACAAAACGGGTTCGTTCAGAGCCAGCCAGGTAATGGAGCCGATAGTGCCTGGGGCCCATAGAAAGCGATAGGAGTGGCGCAGCGAAACCGCCTCCAGAAGACGCGCCAAACGGGCGGCCATCACCATACCCGAGAGATTGTCGTTGCAGAGTGACGGGTGGCACGAATGACACGAAATAAGAACCTCGTCATCGGTTGCGCCCTGAATTCGATACTCGCCATACGACAGGTGTCCAGGCTCGAGAGTGGAATCTATGCAGACCTCATATTCCCCCTCTTGCATCCGTTCCAGCTGCCGCTGAGTCATGCAAAATCCCCAAGCTTCGCGATAATAAGAGGTACGATACGGTATCCAATCTGGTGTTTCCGGCGACGTAAAGAGGTGAGATCTAAGCTCGGTGAGCGCCATTTTTCTCCGCACCGGGATGCTGTAATTCAACACATGCAAATTGGAGCGCTGGAAATCTATGACTCGTTCTCCAACCTCGTTCTTGATGTAGGCATCGCGGATGTTCCACTCCTTCGGAACAGTCCAATCGAACACCTCCGTGCCGCTCGGGACCTCATGCAGCACCAAGGGGACCGTGTCCTGAAGTAGGCGCAGACTCTGCCGAACGCCGTTGCCAGTAATGCTTCGACAGATTGGATAAAGCGCCTTGATCAGTGCATAACCTTTGTTCCCCTCGGCCAGGGGATCGATGGACTGAATCTGTTCACTCAGGTGTCTCGACGGAGGTCCAGTCTGGTTGCGTAAACGGGTCATTGTTAGTTTTCTCGCGAAATCCCGGGCAGCTATCTCGATCGCCATCTGAGTCAAGGTCGCTTTCAGCAGCCGTAGACTTCAGCCGATTCTGGAGTCCCCCTCAGGCCAGCAATGCCCATGCCTGATCGCGATCCGATATGGAGGTAACTGAAAGCGGCCACTTGATGCCGAGCTTGGGGTCGTCGTAGCGAAGTCCTCTAGCTAACTTAGGCGCGTAAAATTCGCTCATCTGATAGAAGACCTCGGTGCCATCCTCCAGAGTCTGAAATCCGTGGGCAAACATCTGGGGAATATACAAAGCCAATCGATTCTTAGCGGTTAGTTCGACAGCAATGTATTGCAAATATGTTAATGAACCCGGACGCAGATCGACGATCACGTCTAATAACGCTCCGGCAGTGCATCGAACCAACTTGACCTCGGATGAGGGCGCAAGCTGGTAATGGAGCCCGCGCAGAGCTCCTTTCTGCAGGTTCCATGAGGTATTGCATTGCACAAAGCTATCTTGCAAGCCACGTTCGCCGAATTCGCGTGCACAGTACGTACGAGCAAAAAGACCCCGATTATCCTGATGAAGTTCCGGCTCTACGACCCAGGCGTCTGCTAGCTTTGTCGGCGTGAAGCGCATCAATTCGTCCAGAAAAAATTGCCATCGATTTGCTGGGTCCGAATCAAATATTCCAGCTGTTTTAACCGGGTGAAGGTTCGACATTGGAAGACGTCCGCGGTCATGTCGATTCGCTGAAAAAGGTCGTAAAGCTGTCGCGCGCCACGCTGAGCATCCCAGGCGCACTTAAAATCCGGCAGATGCTTCCGAATCTTTTCAAACGACACTCGATAGCTGCGGTTATCCGAGCTGGAATCGCCAAACACCAACTTGCAACCAGGGAAGGTAGCTGCCACGATCTCGGCAATCTCTCGCACTCGATAATTGTGGGCGGTGTCTCCAACGTTGAAGATCTCGTTATGGACCGCGTCGAGTGGGGCTTCCAAAGCAGCAATGATCGCTCGGGCAATATCCAAACCGTGAACTATCGGACGCCAAGGCGTCCCATCACTCGTCATCCGAATCTCCTTGGTCGTCCAGGCTAGTCCCGCGAGATTGTTCAGAACAATATCGAAGCGCATTCTCGGGGAAGCGCCATAGGCAGTCGCATTACGCATGAATGTCGGCGAGAACTGTTCATCGGCGAGGGCCCGAACGTCTCGCTCAACCAGCGTTTTGCACTCGGCATAGGCAGTTTGGGGACTTATCGATGATTCTTCATCTACGAAATCTTTGTCGGCGACGCCATAAACGCTACACGAAGACATATAGACGAACCGCCTAATCCCTGCCCGCTTCGCCAACTCCGCCAGGCGCACGGAGCCTTTGTGGTTAATCTCGTACGTGATATGGGGCGCGAGCTGACCGGCCGGGTCATTAGAGAGCTCGGCCATATGGACGATGGCGTCTATTCCCTTAAGATCGTTCGCCTGAAGATGGCGAAGATCTTTGGCCAGCGTCAACGCTGTTATCTCGCCGTTGCGGTATAGACTTCGCTCTTTATAGTATCCAGTATCTAATCCGATCACTTCATAGCCGCGCCGGAGCAATTCCGGCGCCAGCAATGAACCTAGGTATCCTTCAGTTCCCGTCACGAAGACGCGCATAATGATTCTAATTGCCTAAGGGTGGCTTTACTAACTGTTATCTACGGACCTCTACCCACTGTCCAACGTGATATTGCATGTTCCTCATTGTTCGCTCGTCTGAGGTTTGGGCAGCTCAGCGTCTATCGAACTTTTTCGTCTTTGGCCGCTAAATGGCCAAATTCCAATATCCCGAATCAAGCCGAGATAGAGATCTCTTTGACCCATCGCAAACAAAAGGATGATGCCGTAGACACCAAACAAAATTGTGTTACCGGCGATCAGCCGGAGAAGGGCCGAATCCAGGAATCGAATCAGACTCCAGCATACTAGTGTCGCGGCAGTCCCAATTGCGACCGATATCAGCGGCGGTATAACCGCCCGAAACACGTCTATCATGCCCACTGCCGTACCATGCCTTGCCCAAAAAATTACCGGCACCACCAACGCGACGGCGACTGCCGAAAACCCTATGGCAACGCCTGCCGCACCATAAGGCAAACCGGCCACATATCCGAAAATCACCACTGGCACAAGTACCACCGCTATCTTGAGGCTGCGGGTCGCCAAACCAGTGGCCTGCAAGAACCAGCCAAACGGATTCATTAATGCAAAGGCTATAATCGTCGGAGCCAGTAACCGAAAAACCGGTGCGGCTCCACTCCAATTTGGACCGAAAAAAACACGAATGATGTCTTCGGCAAACAATGCACAGGCCAGTGTAATCGGCATGACCAGTGAAAGATAAAGACCATAACCTTTCAGGAAATAGCTCCGCAGACGCTCAGGTTCGTTTTGCAGACGCGATAACGCCGGAAAGGCGACTTGACCGATAGAAGTATTCAGATTGGAGGTAGGAATGTTGATGAACTGATAAGCTCGGCCATAAATGCCTAAGACCTCCGCGCCCCAAAATCGTCCAAGCAGCACTTTGTCCGCATTGTAAGCGATGTAAATAAGGACACTGTTCAGAGTAAGCGTCCCACCGTACTTGAGCATGGAACGAGCTCCGACATTCCGCCGAGGCGGTCCTGGGATCCATCCCCCAGCCAGCCAAACGCCGAGCGCGCCGACAATATTTTGGCATACCGTCATACCGACGAGCGACCAGTATCCTTGTCCCGCGATGGCCATGCTGACGCCCGTCGCAATGCCCATGAAAAGTGAGCCAACGTTGATCGTAGCCAAGACTGCGAAACGCATCTCCCGCATCAACACCGCTCGGTATTGGGCTGCAGCACCGCTCAAAACGAATCCCGCTCCAGTCACCACTGTCACCCAAACGACACGTGGCTCGTGATAGAGGATCGCTAGAATCGGCGCTATAGCTGCACAGGCTGCCGCCAGTATTGTGCCCGCTACCACATTGATCCAAAAAAGAGTTGAGGTCTGTTCGTGGCTGATCGAAGCGCGCTGAATAGTAGCCTGCGACAATCCGGCATCGCGAAACAGCTCCAGAAATCCAGTAAATGCGGTTGCCATCCCTACCAATCCAAAGTCGGCCGGAATCAGCAGCCGTGCGAGAATCATCATGGACCCCATCCTGAGGATGAAGTTCGCACCTTGGCTTACTGTGGAAATCAAAGCCGCCCGGGCCGTTTTCCCCTTCAAGTCGTGCGGCGTGCGATTAGCATCAAAATTGTCAGTCTCTTTTCCGTCATGCTGGCTCGATAACGAGTCCGCCTGGGAAACTGATTCGACTTCCCCGATTGGCACAGCAAGGTTATTTGAATCCTGCAATGGCGCAAGATATGAGACGGTATCCTCTTTAAGTGATCCCATGGTTAGCACCGATATTCACAGGTCTGTTTCGCGCGCATGCAGTCGAATCAAATTTTCTAGTTCGATTTGTGGATTTATTGGTGCGTCCATATAGCTCAATCCGTTGAACGGCGGGCCGCTTTATCAAATTTCCAAAAGTTTCGGCGCGAAGGCGTAGGCGGTCTGAATCCAGATCGTTTCTACAACGAGCGAGGTGTCGGCGGCGTAGTCCTCTGCCTCATTGTCGAATTGGTGAATGGGCTCTTTTGATCGAGAAGAGACTCTCGCCGGCTCACAATCCATCCCTCTCCGCGAGCGCCGTTTTGAACTTGCGCATCGCAGTCACCGGACTCCGGAGCTCGCTGGCAAATTCACGCATCGCCTCAATCAAAACGCGCTTCTGGTCCAACGCATGACCAAGGCGGCTAAGCCTGGTCTCGTGGAGTTCCAGGAATCCCCGGCCTTTCATTTTCAACATGGCGGCGCCAAGCATTCGGTAGTAGTTTCTAATCAGCACTTCTCGCCGTGATTGAAGCTCGCTTTCAGTAAGATATTGCGGACCGTAACGCACTAAAATCTCGAGGTAAGCAAAGTAGTCCGCACCAAGTCGCCGAACGCCAGCAGAGACCTGACCCTCATGGACACCCTCGAAAGACAGCACTTCGTGAATAAACCCGAAATCACAGCCGCACAAATATTCATAGCAAGCACTGGTATCGGCATGTGGTTCGGAATGCGGGAAGAACGACTTCGTTCTGTGGATCAGGTCGGAACGATAGAGGACACTCGTGGGATTGCCAAAGACATGAATACCTTCAAGAAGTCCCATCCGGCACGCTTCCCGCCCTGACAAAACGGTCACATCTTTCGCTAGCCCTTGCCACTTTATTTTCTCCTTGGTTTGCTGATAGGAACCGACTATACCAACCGACGGATGTTGCAGAGCAAACCGTACCATCTTTCCGAGAGTCTGGGAGAGAAGGCGGTCATCTGCTGATATTACTTTGCAGTATTTGCTCTCGCGTGAGGTCTGACGAAAGGCGTTATTGTAGTTCTCCGCACAATTAACAAATGCGCTGTTCTTTACAACCCGGATCCGACGATCGCGTTTGGCGTACGCTTCGGCCAAGCCAAGGGTTCCGTCCGTGCTACAGTTATTAACGATGACATATTCCCAATTTGAATAATCCTGGGCAAGAACGCTTTCGATACATTCGGCCAGAAACGGCTCACCGTTAAAGACCGGTGTCAAAACAGTAATATACGGATCCTCGATCATGGCTGCTTTCTCTTCTCTTGGTATTCGGCCAAAGCAGCGCTTCATTTAGCGCAACTCGCTAATGCGGGCGATTTATTTGAAGTTGGCGGCAGCCAAAGCGGCAGGGCATAGAACGGATTGAGTCAGGTTGTTACCGCATGGCCAAACCGAAACTGCGACGAACGGGGTTCCACTTTCGAGAAAGATCGGACCAGACCGTAAATAGCCCGCGGATTGAACCACCTGAGGTGTAGTATATTTGGGATTTTAGTTCGGCTGGAATTTCCGGGTAATTCCGGAGGATGCGATGAAACACTTTCACACGATTTACCTTATAGCCTCGCCGCTGGACAACCGCGGTGCTCCGCGAATGGACGCGGTATTTGGCGAGTACTTCGTCGGTATATACAAATGAATGACGGTGCGAGACCCTCACCCAAAACCACCAGTCCTCGACCCATTTTATTCGCTCATCGAAGTATCTGCCATCCAGGACGCAGTTGCGTCGAAGCACCACCGTCTGCGTGTTGACAAAGTTGCGCGTACAAAATTTATGGAAAAGCCTCCCGGACCCATCGCCCGGCACTGGCAACTGATTACTGAATCGCTTCCCGGTTGCCATTCCGCGTTCGTTGACGATTTCAGCGTCACAATATGCGACGTCATGCATAGGATTTTTCCTTAACACTTCGAGCTGGCGGGCAAGTTTCATCGGCATCCAGACATCGTCTGCGTCGCAGAATGCCAAATATTCGCCTCGAGCCGCTCTTATTCCGTCGTTCCGAGACCGGGACGCGCCGAGATTCCTATCATGATATATGGCGCGAACTCGCCTATCAGCCCCGGCGTATTTCTCGATCACTGTCCGACAGTCATCGCGCGAACAATCATCCACTATAATTAATTCGAGATCGGCTACACTCTGAGCTAAAATCGCCTCAATCGACTCACCTACGAACAGAGCATGGTTGAAGCAAGGCATAATAACGCTGACTAGAGGCATAACGTTAGTATAAGTAGTTTTGTCGCAAACAAACTTGGAAGATCACACCCCACCTAGACTAAGAGGGAGTCACCATCTTGCAGGTCTAACACCTGCCACCCGACAGAAAAGGAAGAACACCAATTCGTTTTCTTACTGACCCTTCGGCACAATCCGCAGTCGGGTTGGTGCTGCCGGCTGCCCGCCGCCAACCACGTAAGGTCCAATATCCCAAGCGCCCGATGTTGGCCTCGGTTTACCGTCACGGTCGAACATGATCTCGGGACATTGTGCAGCGTTTGCACTGAGATTGGTTCCCTTTCCGATCAATGATGATGCTGATTTCCTTAGGTGGAAATCGGCAGTGCCGGCATGGTTCTGTCTGTATGAAACGAAGACCCCGGCACTAACCGAGGCTGGTATAAAGTTAACGTTGTTAGAGTTTGCTACCTTTGGGTTTCCTACATTTCCGAATACTGGATGGCCGTTATGCTGGTTGGTATTGTTGGTCGCAACGTTGTTGTAAAGGCCTACGTTCGATCCGTATGAAATCGTTCCAGGTCCTCTATCGCCAAGATTGATCGCGTACTGTCCGCCGTAATCAGCGATCAGGTTATTTGAGACAATGATGTTTGAAAATGGCGCATTGGTCATTTCTGAACCAATCGCTATCCCTTGCGGCGAGACCTCAGATTGCACTTCGGGATCAGTGAGGACTATAATGTTGTTAAAGATGTAAAGGTTTGAGAACCCGGCGTAATAGGCGTCGCCATAAAACGGGTAGCCGGTGACATTCTCGAAGTAGTTGTTGTACCATTTTATATGGTCGCCACCCAATGGCTGCGACCCGTCTTGATGCTGGCCCGCTAAGTATTGGCTTACTGGATAGGAGACGCATTTGTTGTTGTAGAAGCTAATGCCGCTCCAATTCTGGCCGCTCCAAAAGTCGTCGCCGAATCCGTCGGGTTTGGTGTTCGGCCGATGCGGGCAATGAAACTCGTTATGATGGATCTTGCAATTGTCGTAACCAAGCCCGTAAGTCCTCAAATAGAGGACAACGTCATCCTCGAAGTGCGTTAGCTTATAGAAATAGCAGTGGTCTACTTCAAAGCCGGAGCAGCCACCGTCATTAGCATAAAGCCAGGTTCGAGTATCTTGACCTCCGTCAACGTAAGAAATCCGTACATTCGTTTGTCCGTAAGACAATCGGACGTTGGTTTGTCCGGTAAAGATAAAAGCAAACTCGCCGCCGGATTGCTGCAATCTGAAATGCATTGCCCCATCGCCAGCATCGCCACTGATAACAATGTTGCTTGCGCCACTGGCAAAGCCAGCAGAGCAAATAAATGTAGCTGTTCCATTATGTATCGCGTCCTGGCCAATCTGATAGGTTATCCGGCTCGTGGAACTTCCACCCGACGGAGTCCATCCACCCACCGCAACGGTGTAGTTGCGGTTAGAACCACCGGGACCGCCTGAAATATAAACCGTATCCCCGGCGGTTGCACCAGCAATTTCGTTGAGTGTCGTCCAAGCGTTCGCCCAGCTGGTTCCATTACGTGCTCCGGTCGCTGAGCTGTCAACATACCAAGTGGCGGCATCAGCCGAGGTTCCGAACCAACATGCTATGACGATTATGGCCACAAGACTTGTAGCTCGGCTCTTTCTGCAATTCTTAGGATTCATTTTATTTCTCTGATCGAATCCGCAGGAATATCTCGCTGGTGCTGCTAACTTTACTACGCACTTCCTACACGCATCGGACCAAAGCCTCGCGCACCTTCTCACCTTGTTCGTTGCGGCGTAATGCCGACTTTCCAAGAAAGCGTTTTCGAATATCAAGGCTGCCAATGCAGGCCAGAAAGAAAAACCACATTACATACGTTTGATCGAAATAGGTTACAGAAAACAAGATGCCAACGCTTCCCACCAGTGTTGACCCGATTCCCCATAACATTTTTTCGCTTGGCATTCCCCGATACGCTTTGATCGCGATCCCAAGACGTTGAAAGCAACGGACCACCATAACCACGCAAAGTATCACCCCGATTAGTCCGGCAGCCACTCCGGCCGCCACAAACATGTTGGTAATATCCGACTGGCCATCCGCCAATTGATAGGGAAACCAGTCGTTTGTGTCGCTAATTCCAGCAAACCACCATGAGCTGAAACGATTTACAAATTGCTCGATGAGGTACGCCCGATGATAGCCTCCACCTCCAAAAATATCGCTAGCGCGTCCAATAAGGAACCATACGGGGACCCTCATAACGATTTGGAGTCCTACCAAGAACGCGACGAATCCCCACCATATTTTCAGCGTATGGCGGCGCATAGGCCAGCAGGCTAGAGCTAAAAGACCAAGCCCCAATCCCAGGAATGGGCCGCTGGAGCGGGCACAGCTCACAATGATTAGTGACGCCACTAGTCCAATAATCGTGGATCGTCTAGCTCCTCTGGCGAAGAGGATGCTCACAAACAGCATCGCGAAGGTCGCACCAAACGCTCCCGCGGTGATCGGATTGCGAAATGGGCCCTGACTGCGCACGTGCTCATCTCTGACCCAGGAAGATTCCATAACTCCCCCAAATACCGAAAAGAGGTTCCTGCCAGTAAAGGATTCTAGGACCATCAACAAGGCAAAGGGTACGATCAAATAAGCAACCTTAGCCAGAACTGCGCGGTAGTCTTCCTCGTCTCTCAAGAGGCAACGGAAAACAAAATAGGACAAAAAAATGTTATAAAGTAAGCCGACTTCATAAATCAATTGCTGTACTGACCCAACGCGCAACGTTGATATAATGAGCGTTGCCCCTGCAAAGACGAAAAGAGACTTATCGACCGGGTTCAACCGAAAGTATTTCGACTCTCCCCGCGCTATCACTCTGATTAGACCGGCCAAAAGGACAAATCGAATCGATGTAAGGTGGAATCCCGCAACGTTCAGGACCTGAGCTTCGGTAATATAGCAAACCGGAGCAATCATTGCCGCAACTGCCATTCGCCGCGACCCACACAGCACTATCAACGCCAAGCTAAGTGTTACTATAAAACCCAAGGGCGTCATAACTACGAGGTAAACCTAAACTCACGGAACTTAGTCTTATCCACCATACCTCTATCGAATCAAAGAACGCTTTTGAAGTTTCAAGCCGACCCTGGCCCGGGACAACAGCAGAGTTTGTTTGGCCATGCGACTCGATAATTTCTTGGTAGGTCCGAAGCAGCTGTTTCCCGGCAGCCCGCCAGGTAATCTCTTTCGCCTTCTCCAGACCCGCAACCCGGAGCCTTTCCATAATAGATCTTCCCTACCGGTTAAGCTTTCAGTTCTTAGTCCCTTCGAAGCGATAGAGGCACTCGCTCCCTAACCAAGCAGCCCGACTTTGCGCCGCCGTCCCGTAGACGAACCGAATTGTTCCGTAGCTTACGGATTGGGGAAGAAGTTTTCGAACGATGGGCAAAGGTAGACTATAGCGGAAGCTGTTCCCGACCTCGTAACCCAGCTCCTTAAAGGCGGCGACTACTTCCGCGCTCGATCGGCAAGCGGTTTCGAAATCCTCCGCGCCTAATTTTCTCCGAAGGGTGCCATAAGCCCGGTAGGCCCGCCCGATAAAATGTTTCCCGTCCGAGCATTCTACGATAATCGTACCCCCGGGCGCGAGAACGGAAACGATCCGGCTAAGAAACGGGCCTAACTTCTCAACATAGGCTAGCACGCCAACACAAAGGATTAAATCGAAGCTATGGGGCGGGAGCTGCGCGGTTAGAAAATCCTCGTTGCATAAGGTAACCCGATCCGACGATCCCTCCGGGAGGCGGGAAAAGGCTATGTCCAGCATGCTTTTCGACCGATCTAAGAGGGTTAAACGATTGCTTCGATCGAGCAGCGGCAAGGAAAGAGAGCCATCCCCGCAACCAATATCCAAGATATTCTTCGGTTTTGCGCCTCGCACAAAATGTTTCACCGTTTCGACCCGGATTTTAATATTGTAGGCCGTCTTCCGGAGGTACCACTCGGGTCGCTCAAAGGCCCTTTTAATTGTCATTTGGTTAACGTCATTCATATCATTCTTCTCGCTCATCTATTACTCCAAAGGCTCTCCCGACCAAACAAAGCATTCATTTGCTGGTGGCGGAGATAGTTTATTGCTAGCCGATCTTCCACCTGGGAAACCCGCTCGAGCCGGAGATTGAAGCCAAGCTTCCAAGGCGAAGTGCACGCCTTTTCTCACCGCGCACACACCCACAAACAGCACCGTCAGCCCGCGCTTGGGATCTCTTGGCGCACTATCGGGATAAAACAATTTCTCATCAACGCCGTATATATGCCTTGCCAGCCTTTTTCGAGGAAAACCTTGGTTGAGAAAGGTCTTCACAACAAATTCGGAGGGGCATAACAGGCAATCCGCCAATCGGTATTCCTTTTGCTCCTTTTGGAGCACATCGGTCTTGTAGGCGCGCTCGTGGTAGCGTCACACCCAGGCGTTCACATTCCCGTTGTACTACCTCGTAGGCAAACCGCGTATGAACATTAGGCCTCTCCAAGACAGTCGGAATTCCAAGTTTTGCCGCCGTCTTCAGCGTCAAAAGCGCGCCCAACGGCCAGGTATGAATTGAGCGAGTCAGCCCGTTTTACACTCCAACGCAGGATCGCCAACCACTTCCGCAAAGAAGCGCGGGCTAGCCGCCGTCGAACGTGTGACCAACGAGTCAAACAAGAGATGCTTAAAAGCCCAATCGATTCCCGCATCATCACGCTGGAAAAATTGCTGGGCGCCTGCTTCGAACTATTTCCCCCGAAATGAATCACCTCAGCCTCCGGAACATAGTAATTCTTATAGCCAGCCCGCTGGACTTTGTAGCAAAGATCGATGTCCTCTGAGTACATAAAATAGTCCTCATTGAATGCACCGACGCGCTCAAAGGTCTCTCTTTTGAGCATGAGGCAAGCGCCACTGATAGCCTGCACCTCTTGTGGTCTCAGGTGGTCGTTCAAAAATGCTCTGGTGCCCCATAATGCCGACTTGGGCCATTGCTTACGAAAGTATTCGCAATCCAGTGCCTGGTTCAAAATCGTCGGAAAAGATTGAATGCAACTCGTCTGAAGTGAGGCGTCGCGATTCAGCAATCGGGCTCCCACCGCACCTGCCCCGGGGAGTTCCTGCAGGACTCTATAGAGGAGGCAGATCGCAGGTCCGAGAATTTCTGTATCCGGGTTGAGGAATAGGATGCTCGCTCCGCGGGACCTTTGAAAGGCATGATTGTTAGCCTTCGCGAACCCTAGGTTTTTCTCACATTGTATATAAGTCGCGTAGGGAGCGTGCTCCTGCAAAACACGATCACAACCGTCAAACGACGCGTTATCCGCAACAATTATTTCGTAAGTTAGCCCAGTTGTCTGAGCTCGAATTGAATCTACACACCTCCGCACAAACTCCGCGGAGTTCCAGTTCACTACAATAATCGACAGGTCCAAAGAAGGCTGCGAAAGCGCAACTCTCTTGTCAGTGTCGTGTTCAGCATTTTGCATGGTCACCTAACAGGTTCAAATGAATGATCACTTCGGTAGTTTGTCGCCTTTCCTACTCTTACTCCAGAGGCTGGGCTGCCCCAGCAACCGGTGGATTTGCTGCGACCGAACATATCGGATAAGGGCCGGATCATCGATCCTCCAGATCCGGTTCACATACCCGCTGCAAAACCCCACCCACAATCCCAGAGCCGCGACTCCATAGGGCTTCCTGAAAATTCTCGATACACATTTCAGGACCATAAAAACAAAATCGTAACCCGCAGCGTAATTGGCGCGGCCATTTTTTACCCAATTCGCCCAGGCACCATAAGCAGCTCCCGCTGGCCGATGATGGAGCATCTTTATGTCAGGAAATGTTCGAGTTGACCACCCCAACATATTGGCCTTTAACTCGTCAATCGTGTCCCAGCCCACGGCTGGCGCTAGGCCTCCGATATCCCGCCAGCATTCGGATCGATAGATCTTATTGGCGCCTCGCACGTGAAACACCGGATCCGTCTTCGATTCTGGCCGGAGTGCGCCATCGACCGCAGCGCAGATCACGCCCCCAGCGATCCCCAAGCGCGGCTCGTGGGCAAACTCTGCTAGACAATTTTCGAAGTAATCTGCCGAAAAGGTTACATCTCCATCCAACTTAACCAAATACTTCCATTGTTCATTTCCGAGCAGCTTTAGCCCAGCATAAAAGGCTTCCATGACACCCCCGCCAGCAACCCGGATTCCACGGTCCTGCCGGTGGACTGCCTTAATCCAACTATACCGCTTTGCAGCCTCATCAATAATCCGTCCAGTCGCGTCGGTCGAACCATCGTTCACAATAATCCATTGCTTCGGCAGGATAGTCTGAGCCAGGACCGACTCAATCGTCCTCTGAATGTATTCAGCTTCATTCCGGACCGGAGATACGATGATATAATCGAAATCTATCATGCCACCCTGTTATCAAAAAAACGTTTTGTCTGATCCACAACAGAAGCGACCATCTCACCAGTCATCTCCGGGTAAATCGGTAACGATAGAATCCGGGACTGATTAGCGTAAGCCACCGGAAATTCTTCTGGTGCGTGTCGGAGGTACGCATAAGCCGGATAAAATGGCAGCGCCTTCGGGTAGTTCAACGCCGTCGATATGCCGACCTGGCCCAAATGTTTTTTCAAGGAGTCCCGCTGATCGGTCCGGATGACATAGAGGTGGTAAACATGGTCACGATCCGGCGCGACTTTGGGTGTCAGCACCTCCCCGATTTCGGCTAGCATTTCGTCATACTGTGCGGCAACCCGACGCCGCGCTTGGGTCCATGCCAATAAATGCGGCAATTTGACCTTCAGTACCGCCGCCTGCAAACCGTCTAGTCGACTATTGATGCCCTCCATGATGTGCTCACCCTTGCCACCGTGTCGAGCATAGGTAGCCATCCAGTCAGCCAATCGGTCGTCATTGGTGACGACGCATCCCGCATCACCATATGCGCCTAGATTTTTTCCAGGGTAAAAAGAAAACGTTGCCGCGTTCCCCAAGGTTCCGACGAGTTTTCCCTTGATTCGTGCCAGGTGGGCCTGAGCGCAATCCTCGATCACCCATAGATTACGTTTTTGGGCAATCGCCATGATGGAATCCATGTCGGCCGCCTGCCCGTAGAGGTGTACTGGAATAATGCCTACTGTCCGAGGAGTGATCTTCGACTCGATCAAACCGGGATCGAGAGTATACGTGTCGACATCGGTGTCGACAAACACCACCCGGCCGCCGGCCTGAGTGATCGTCTCCGAAGTTGAGATCCAGGAGTGCGCAGTCGTGATAACCTCGTCGCCCGGTTTGATACCAAGCGCCCGCATCGCGATAAAAAGCGCATCGGTTCCGTTGGCACAAGAGATACAATGCCTCACTCCGAGAGCTTCTGACCACGCTTTTTCAAAGGAGTCCACGTACGATCCTCGAATAAAGGCTGACTCGCGGATCACGTCGCCGATCGCGCCATCAATATCTTCCTTGATACTCAGGTACTGGGCGTGGAGATCAACAAATGGGATATTCACAAGATAGTAGTTTGCTGGGAGGCGCTTAGAATCGACGCAAAAGCCGAGCCGGATTACCCACATAAATGCCCGGCTCAGTGATATCTTTCGTTATCACTGCTCCGGCCCCGACCACCGTTCCGTCGCAGATACTGACTGGCAGAATAGTCGCGTTCGTTCCGATGCTGACTGCGTTGCCGATCTTCGTCGATCGCCAGAGGTCGCGCCGCCCCTTTGCCGGCCCCCCCTCAGAAAAGAGATCATTAATGAACATTGCGCCATGCGAGATAAAGCAGTCGTCTCCAATATTCACCAACTCACAGATAAACGCGTGCGATTGAATCCGGCACCGCTTCCCGATGATGGCGCCACGCTGGATCTCGACAAATGGGCCGACAAAGCTGTCTTCGCCTATCGTGCAGCCATAGAGGTTTACCGGATCGACTACTGTGACTCCCTTTTCGAAGGTCACGTCGATGATGCCCGCTTTTCGAATTTCTGGTAATACGGCTGTTTTGTGCATACGCGGTCTTTTACAATGAACTCGCTTGTTCGAGAATCGAAACTACATTTCTGGCATGGACCGCACCGGTTATCGGTTGTTTACCATAGCGTACGCAATCGGCAAAATGCTCGGCCTCTGAACGCAACGGTTCAGAAAAATTGATCTGAGGGAGTATAATGTCACCGCTGCGATAACTGAATTGTTCGGGACGCGGATGATCGAAGTCCATGTTCTGGCCGAGGATGGCCCGCTTATCGATGCCCTTGTCATATATAGCAATCTTGTCGTCGGCAATGTCGTCGTACACGACCATCTTACGCGAACCCACGATGATTATCTTTCGAACCTTCTGAGGATCGAGCCAGCTTACATGAATATTGGCAATGACCTTATTGGGGTAAACAATGCTGAGGAACACAACATCGTCGACGCCGCTTTGAATGAAGTCCATTCCAATGCGATGGACGGAAAGCGGTGTCAGATCGCCTAACCAATACTGGACGATACTGATATCATGCGGAGCGAAGTTCCACAGCGCGTCAATGTCAGCCCGGATCCGACCAAGGTTCAGCCGCTGACTGTAGACATAGCGGATCTCTCCCAGCTCGCCCGCGTCGAGCAGCTTCTTAACATACCGCACTGCGGCGTTGTAAATAAAGGTGTGGCCCACCATTACCACGAGGTCACGCGCTGTCGCCAATTTGTCCAGCTCATCGACCTCGGCTACTCTGGTCGCCAGCGGCTTTTCGACAAATACATGCTTGCCAGCCAGGAGTGCTTCCTTCGCCAGCTGGAAGTGCGTACCGGCGGGCGTTGCAATAACAACTCCGGTAATCTCCGGATCAGAGAAAGCCGTGGCGACCGCATCCACTGCAATGGTACGTGGAAAATTCGTTTCGACGAAAGCCCGGCGCTCCGGGCTCGAGTCAACTACGTACTTGACCCGGCAATTCGGTAAGGACGAGAAATTCCTCAGTAGATTTGGCCCCCAGTATCCACAACCAATTTGCGCCAATACAGTTCCGTTCGTGTTCATATCGCCATATTAAATTCTGTTGTGCGGTGAAAGCTCGCGTCCACAAATTCTGGCGCTTTTCTGGCCGCTGCCGGCTCTTTCAGAGAGCGAGCCCTGGGTTTGTGTATCCGGATCTTCAGCCCAGGCAATGTATCAACCGTCTCTAATCGCCCTCGAACCCTGATCACACCTGGATCCACTCGCCGATATTCAACTGCGGCCGATCGCCGCTTCCTAAACCAGGCGACGGCCTGAGCTGCAGTCGGTGACCAAGCTCCCCGGCGTTTCAGTTCGCGAAGTAACCTCAGATAGAAGTCGTCCCATAACCTCTCCGGGGCAATGCTACGATCGTGCCAGTTAAATGTTAGTGCCCCACCAAGCCGTTCCGCATCATCCAATAACTCCCAAACCAGCCGTTCGGCTTTCTTTTCGCTGAGATTCAAATAGCCTGGATAGAAGAGCGCTGTATCCATCACGTGCAGGGGCAATTCGAGCAGGTTCGTCACACCCAAAGGCCTGTAGGCTTGGGTAGTTCCAGCCCGGTAGCCTACCGTTTCTCGATAGCCAACGGTTGTATCGTAAGTATATCCCGCTCTATCCAATACTGCCGGAGAGTTCTCGTTAAAGAACAGCCAATGCATCCGCACACCAAGTTCTTTAGCGCTGATGGCCTCCGACACTCGCTCGCGTTCCTTGCGTCCCTCGTCGACATCCAGCCATGCGTCCAATCCATGTACCCCCACTTCCCCACCCGCCGAAACGATCCGCTTCAACTGGGGAAGGACCTGCTCAATATCGTAGCCGCAGGCGCGCCGAGGCGAACCGAATCCATTGTCGGTATGGCCGGGGTAGCCCTTTCGAGGAATCACAAAAAATGTCGAAGCGAAGCCCGTCTCCATCTCAAGATAGCGGTCGAATCCACTCCAACTGTCCTTGGCGATTCCGAGGTAAACCAACGGGAGCCGACAAAGTGCATTCCAGTTCTTCCATAAGCTTTCGGCTGGTTTCCTACCGCGACAAACGCTTATCAACGACCCGATGGTCGCGCGATACAAGAAACCAAACATGGTGTGATCACAGAAATGGTTCCGCAGTGCCGGATGGTCGATATCATGGGTAAGACAAGCAATGAATCTGTACCCGTCCGGGATGGGCGGTATTTCAATCAATGGAATTCCGGCCAACGTGATCCAATCACGAAGCCATGCGATATGCTCTTCTAAAGCGGCTACGCCGGCGTTGTCAGCTGGCTGGCCAGCAACGAGCAGGAAGCGGGCTTCTTCAAATAAGTTGTATCCGACCTTCAGAACCGTGATGTTTCCGCAGTGACTGACAAAAGCCGCTGGCTCCAACGTCGACTCTTCCTTTAGCACGGAATTTTGGGATCCAGGAAATGTTTCCAGGCCAGTGTAGATCGGCATCCGCTTTCCTTCCTCGGACACAACGAAACGGTGGGACGGTGATTTAACGGGCCTCCCTCCTTCCAGATCATTCGGCCCGGATTCTCCTCCGAAAATGATTAACAATTGCGAAGCTTCTCCGCAGAAGTCGCCTGAGGTAGACAGCACGACGTCATACTTGCCATCATCCTTATAGAACTCCCACGGGGTCTTAAACAGTTCAAAAAACTCCTTGGCGATGTCGCGTTGAAGCGGCGAAATCGATACACCGATCATTCGCGACTCCCCAGAATGGATATTGCCCGTCGCTTGGCGAACGCAGCGGAAGACCCGGGTCGATTCAACAGATCGTCCACGATGTTCAGGAACCGCTGCCGTTCACTGCTCCAATTGTGCTCCCGAAAAATTTCTTTTCCTCGTTCCGTCACCTTCAGCATCTCCTCCGGACTCTTGAAGACGTAGACCATCTTCTTCGCAAGATCGTCAGAGTCGCCTAATTCAAAAAAAACCAAATCCTGCAGACCGAAATAGTCGAGTATTCCTTGAGCCCGTGGTGCGATAACGGGCTTGCCTTGGGACAAATACTCAAATATGCGAGTCGGTGTGTTAATCTCAGTGAATATACTCCGTCGATTTGGAATAACGCCGACGTCGCATTCGCTGATGGCTATCGCTACCTGCTCCAACGGCTTCGGGCCGAGATAGTGAACGACCTCGCTGAGGTCCATTCTTCGGACCAGATCCATCACCTGCTCCAAAAAGGGCGTGCTTTTTCCAAAAATTCTCAGTTCAGCGTTCGGAATCGATTGGCGGGCTTTTGCTAGAGCCTTTACCGCTAAGTCAAGACCGTGGCGCTCGACTAGCGAACCATGATACATGATAACAAACGGTTTCGAAGGATCGCGCCCTGTGAGACTCGGGCTTGACGGTTCGCGATCGTGGAAAATCTCTTCGTCCGGCGAGTTCATGACCACAGTTATCTTTGTGGACAAACAACTTCTGGCCGAAAAAATCTTCCGCACCGCCTCGTTAACAGTAATTACTGCATCCGCGAACCAGATGCTCAACTTTTCAAACTGTTTAAGCAGCCGAACCGATAGACTATCAAGGCGAAGGCCGAAAATCGTCATCATCAATTCAGGCATAGGATCGTGTAGATCAAGAATTACCTTGGCGCCGAGGATCTTCGGCACTAGCGCGCTGAATACCAGGAGGTCAGGCATGTTGTGGACGTGCACGAGGTCATAACGTCGTTTCCATGCGCGACCAGCCAGGATTAAACTGGAAAACAGAATGAATATCCCATACTGAAGAAAGTATGACAGTTTTCCGCGGCGGCTTCGCTTCAAAGGGATGCGGGTGATATCGACCGCATTGAAGGTTTCGCGTCGCGGTTCTTCATCTGTCTCCTTAAGGCAAATTACTTCCACGATGGCGCCCTCTTTGACCAAAGCTTCTGCCGCCCTGCGAGGGCGTGGATCCGCCGGGTAACCGGAATACAACACCGTAACAACACGCTTGCCGGTCAAGCGCAGAAGTCGGTCAACGCGAGCAATATTAGGCTCGACCTTATCGTCCAAGACTCTCATGCTTCGGAATCCGAATTCATATTATACGCTTTTGCAAACTAACAGCGTAGCTGGCCGCAACAGATGGTCGCGGTTCCTCACTCACGAGTATCATGTTGCGAGTTTCACTTAACGTCGGCGGCTAAACCAACGTTCGCTACCGCTCGACCGATCGCAGCCCGTCAAACTTCACCTTCGAGCCACCTCGGTCCATAGGATCGACTCTTATTGAAGACAACCGATACTTTAGTTTTCGCAGCAAGTTGCTCATAGGCGCGCTTAACCGCGTCACGATTGTTTTTCTCCGCTTCAACGACCAACAGCACGGCATCCATGAAGCCGGCTAGCGCAATCGTCGCACTGGTGTTCCCTAGCGACGGCATATCAAAAACGACGTAGTCCAGGTCGCTTTCCTTGAACTCCATCAACATATTATAAAATCTCCTCGTGGCGGGTGGCTTATCCACCAGAAGCACCTTACTATCTTCTGCCTGGGATAGAGTGTTCGCCAGCCCGGCGGCCAGAGTGGAGGCTCCAGCATTTTTCGCGAGCCCGGTCACAGCCACAAGCTTCGGTTTGTGGGCCATTTGATTGAGCTCGAAAAAGAGTCCCAAGCGGTCTCTTATTGCTTCGCAAAATGGCTGGAGCAAATCGCCGTTCTCCATTTCGACTGCGTTCGAATCCCCATCTGCCTTAAGCGCATTTTCGGAATCATGGCCTGCGTCATATAGACGGAGGTGCTGGCCATTTGTGCCGAAATACGGAATCGAAAGCAATAACGGTATCTGTAGCTTTGCTTCAAACTCGTGCGCCCGTTTGACGGTCCGATCAAACACAAGCTCGATCAGCAAGGCGATCACGATTCCAATCGCAAGTCCACCGACGGCCAGACCGATCACTATCTTCTTCAGATCGCGAGTTGCTTTCTCTGCCGGTGACGCCTTTTGCACGATACTGATGTTCGGTATTTTCGACGGATCCAAGGTTTCGTCGATCTGAGCTTTCTCCAGACTAGCCTGAAGATATTTGTAATTTGTCTCCTGCACAGCCTTGATACGCTCAAGCCCCTCAATCCGTGGTCCGTACTCGGCAAGCACTTTTGATCGTTCCTGCAGATTGCTCAGCCGGGATTTGAGCATTTGTGTCTGCGTCTGAAGCCCCACGAGGCGGGCCTTCTCCGACATTAGATCGAGTCTGCCGCTTTCGTTGGTTGCGGTGGCAGGCACCGCTGCGATTACCCCAGGATATTTCTGGACAATTTCCTGTTTCTGCTTTTTCAGCTCCTCAATCTGTTCCTGCTTAACTTTCACAATCCGATTTTGCGGAGTGTATCTGGAAAGAAGTTCGGTCTCACTTTGACGCAGTTGCGCCAGGCGACCGCTCAAATTCTGGTACTCTTCAACGACGGCATTACTTACCGGCGATGGTGTCCTACCCGACTGTTTGCTGTCTAGTCCAGTCAGTGATTTTTCGATTTCGGTTACCCGAGCCTGCTGCGCGGCTAACTCCGTCTGTGCGACGTCCAACTCCTGCTGGGTCTTTGCCAATACCGAAGACACCGCGGCGGCGTCTTCGGCTGGAGAGGTGATTCCGGCTGTCTCCTTCAACTTTTTCAAATCTTCCTCGGTCTGACTTAATTCCTTCCGTAGCTGCTCGGTTTGTCGCGCAACCAGGTCGAATGAACCGGCCGACCGATGGACCTCCAGATGTTTGTCGAAGTAAAACTTAACCAATTGCTCCAGCACTTCCGAGGCAAGCTTCGGATCCGCGTCTTTGTACGCTATTGAGATGATGTTGCTTCCTTTCACCGCGCTGACTTCCAGGTTGCGCAGGATCTCCCGTGCAGCCTCGACAGATGTCGCAATGTCCTTCGGCCCTTTAACCAGACGTTGGGGACCGACCGCCTCGGCAACTTGCGTCGCTACATCCGCACTGGTAAGGATCTCCACTTCGGCAGTGATGACACTATCGCTTGATGAATCAAGCGTTTTCCCGGCGTTATCAATGTTGTCCACCGCGCTATGATCCACCACGTAACGGACCATCAATTTAGATCTGGACTCGTACAGGGACGGAAGAAGAAAAACACCAGCAGCAGCGGCAAAGCCACCTAAGGCACACAAGGTAATCATCCATTTGTGTCGGAAGAGAATGAACAGAATATCATGGAAACCCATGCCAGAGCGTTGTGGTTCTGGCTCGATATCCCGTATCGGAATTGCTTCGGCCGTAACCCGTTCAACATGGCCGGCTTGTCCGTTAAGTATGGATAGTGAATCTGTTCTCATTTCAGGCGGTCACACCTCCGATAACGGCGTTTTTCACGCCTTGAATTACAGTTTCCAATTGGTGCTCAGTTAGTTCTGGAAACATGGGCAAAGACACAAACTCCTTGGCACATCGCTCCGCGACTGGGAAGACTCCCTGCTCATATCCGAGGCCGCGGTAGGCGTCTTGCAAATGAATCGGGATAGGGTAGTGAACGCCACAACCGATGCCTTCTTCGGCGAAGCACTGCATAATATGGTCCCTATCTTGAACGCGAATGGCATAGATATGATACACGTGCCGGGCATAGGCAGCGTGCGTCGGGATAGCAACCGTTTCCACGTCCTCAAAGGCGTGATCGTATCGGCATGCGTGAGCACGGCGAAGTAAGTTTCCTTTTTCGAGATAGCCCAGTTTGATCCGGAGAATGGCCGCCTGGATTCCATCCATGCGACAGTTCCATCCGACCAAGGTATGATGATATTTGCGAGCTTGGCCATGATCGCGGAGAATTCGGATCTTGTCCTGCAACTCGGGATTGTTAGTTACCACCGCACCGGCTTCACCGAATGCACCGAGATTTTTCCCGGGATAAAAACTGAAACAGGCCGCATCAGCAAGCGTACCAACTCTTCGCCCGTTGTATTCGGCTCCGTGAGCCTGGGCAGCGTCTTCCACGACAAACAGGCCGTGCCGGCGCGCGAGTTCCGCTATAGGATCCATGTCTGCCGGCTGACCAAAAAGATGGACCGGAATGATCGCCTTCGTTCGTGGCGTAATAGCCTTTTCCACCATCGTCGGATCCATCGTGTAAGTGCGCTCGTCTACATCGACGAACACGGGTCTAGCCCCACAATAGGTGATCGCCTCGGCGGTAGCCATGAACGTATTTGGCACCGTGATCACCTCGTCACCTGGTCCGACGCCTAGTGCCAAAAGGACTAACCAAAGCGCATCCGTACCGCTGCCTACACCAACGGCATGCGAAGCGTTACAGTAAGCAGCGAAATCTTCCTCGAATCGCTCGACGAACGGACCCCCGGCGAAGGCGCTGCTTTCGACGACCTCCCGGATAGCGCCGTTTATCTCATCGAGCATCGGCGCGTGGTGGGATTTAAGGTCAAGAAACGGTACTTTCATTTTATATTCTCTGCTGCAATTCGCACCTCGCGGCCGAGCTTCACAGACGGCGCGATTCGCTGGTAGTCGGATGGCTGGGTACTCATATGCTAAGGGATTCCGCATACTCAGCCTGCTTGGCCGGCGTGCGCTGCGAGGTCAAAGGAGCTTCGAGGGATGGTGAGAACGTGACCGGTGCGCCGTAGCTTTTGAGTGAAGACGAAGCAGCCTCAAGAATTCTTACCAGTTCCAGGCCCTCGCGGCCGCTCGTCAATGGTTTGGCGCCATTTTCGATGCAATCTAGAAAATGCTGGCATTCTGCTTTCAGGGGCTCCTCTTGTTGCAGATGCGGGATATAACTATCCCCATAATGATAGGAGTAATGAAAATCAGCGAAGGTGTCGTAGTGCGGCGGCCGTTCCACCCGAACATCATAAATCCGGATTTTTTCGTGTGTCTGCAAGTCGTCGTAAACGATCATTCGACGCGTGCCCACGATGGTCATTTCACGAATCTTCCTGGGCTCGAGCCAACTGCTCTGAATAGTAGCAAAGCGCTTTTGCCGGAACGATAACGAGATGTTAGTCACATCCTCAATTCCCTGGGTGACATGAGCGTTACCCTGGCAATTAACCGTCAGCGGCATTTCGCCAAGAACATGCAGGATGATCGAGATATCGTGCGGAGCCAGGTCCCAGGCCACGTTGATGTCTCTTTGAAAGAGTCCCAGGTTCAGGCGCCGCGAATTGATGTAGCGGATCTCGCCAATGTCTCCGGCTTGGACGATCTCAACAATCTTACGCACCGGGGCCGAATAGAGAAAGGTGTGGCCCACCATCAATACCAGGCCCTGGCGCTCGGCAATCTCGATCAATTCCTCGCACTCCGCCGAGGAGGAGGCCATCGGTTTCTCGATCATCGTATGTTTACCAGCAAGCAGGCTGGCCTTGGCCAGTGAATAGTGATGCCTGACCGGCGCGGCCACAACAACTGCATCCAGTCCCACACCGTTCAGCAAGTGCTCGAAGTCGGTTACCCCCTCCACATCCGAATACAAGCTTCGCATGTGTTTCAGGCGTGCTTCGCTGAGATCGCACATCGCCTTGAGACTGCAATTGGGTAATCCTTTGAAGTTGCGAACGAGATTAGGTCCCCAATATCCACACCCAACTACTCCCACCACGATTGGTTGTTTCATATCACCGCTATCGGCTGTTCCCAGATTTTGTTTTTATTGCCACTGTCTAGTTTGATCCATTCGGCGAACAAGACCTTTGCCGATCCGTCTGCAAGCTGCCGCCCTTGGCTGGTCTCCGTCATTGTCGGAAAAGCCACTTCTGCTGCGCTGCTCTTGTCGCCTGAAGCCATTAATAGGCGGCGCGTACGCCGCCCGGTAAGTCGATTAATCGACTGCGATTGACACCAGTTGAGCGATATCTTCGAACTCTGCTCTCGCACACCGGAACGAATCGGCAGGCAAGCTGCCGCCCCTGGCCATTTTCCGTCTTTCGCGGAAAGTCCTTTTGCTTCGCCGTCTTAACTGTCTCTCTAAAGCCACGGGAATGATTGCTAAATCCTCCGTCTCAGGAATCCAATCGACGATTCCGCTTTTTGGAACCAGTCGAAGAACTCAGAAGTCAAAAGCCGGAATCCTCAGGCCATTGACCTCTGACTCCGTTTGACATCACTATGCAGCAAGCGGATGAGCCATCTGTCTTAGAACGTTTGAACGCTCGACTTCGGCCTCAACCTTCCGGCCGAGGAAATCCATTAAAACCTTTACTCGTTCTCTGGCGGCTAGAGCCTGAGTGATCACGGCGTCCAGTCCGCCAAAAACGCCTTCCACCACTTTTACCTGGTCGCCCTGTGAAAGTTCGTAGCTTAGCTCTCTGACCTCCCCGTCATCAGTATAGTTCCGTAGCTCCGCCAAAGCCTCATCGTCGATAGTAGGATACTGATCGGCGAACCGGACAATACCGCTAACTCCGTGAGCATAGCGAA
>WNFN01039953.1_pt1 | contig 25384 bp, 22 predicted proteins | sample 5400161 | NCBI WGS metagenome assembly WNFN01 (sample SAMN13153353, study PRJNA577476) | soil metagenome | isolation source: 80 cm saprolite on Douglas fir-dominated hillslope | place: USA:California | collected 2013-09-17 | reverse complement strand
CGGGCGGGCCCGGCGGGTTCAGCGCGTCCGGATAGGTTCCGAAGTAATGGTCGAAGGTCTCGTTCTCCTCGAAGATCACGACCAGGTGCTTGATCGGCTCGCCAGGTCGCCTGTCGCGGAGTAAGCACGGGAACGGTAACCGCGCCAGGTTAACCAGCAGAACGCGGAGTTCGCCATCAAGCGTCGCCACGGTAAAGGGAGCGGGGCCGGTAGCGCGGGACAAATCGAGATGTATCTTGACCTGCATCACACTCAAGATGTATCTTGATATGACTTAGCGACCTTCGCAGAGAAAGCCGGCACCGCGATGTGCGAAGACGATGGAGAGCGTGTTGAGGCGGCCGAGCGGCTGACCAGAATTGATCAGCGGGCCGCGGCCGAGGCCTTCCGCGACATCGCCGGTGACGAAGGCGTCGAGGACGCCGTCCGCGTCGAAGCCGCCGAGCACCTGGCTGTGCTCGATCGGCGGTCGGCGGCCCTGGCTTTCCGTGGCATCGCCGGTGATGAGGGCGTCGAGGCTGCCCTTCGCGTGGAGGCGGCCGAGCGGCTGCCAGGTCTTGATCAGCGGCTGGCCGCGGAGGCGTTCCGCGACATCGCGGGTGATGAGGGCGTCGAGGATGCCCTGCGTTACGAGGCGGCCGAGCACCTCCCGAGCCTTGATGAGCGACTTGCCGCCCAGGTGTTCCGCGCCATGGCCGCCGACGAGGGCATGGAAGATGCCCTTCGTTACGAGGCGGCTCTGCACCTGCCCGGTCTTGATCAGCGCCTTGCCGCCGAGGCGTTCCGCGACCTCGCCGACGACGAGGGCATCGACGAGGGCCTCCGTATGGAGGCCCTCGAGCAGCTGGCCGGATTCGATCCGCAATCGGCCGCAGATGCCTTCCGCGGCATCGGGGACGACGATGGGCCGCCGCGAGGCGGCCGTCCATTCGAAGCAGCCGGCGCGCTGCCCCGACTTCCGCGCCTGCCCCGACTTCCGAAACCGCCGAAGCCACCGAAGCCGCCGCGCCTGCCGTGGTGATCACGATAGTGGCCCTGGCATCACTAGCGAAGCGCATCGAGCAACTCCGCAAGTACCTGGGAGACGCTGCCTGAGCTGGTCAGGTGCGGTGCTCGAGGGCGCGCCTGGTCAGGACGCGGGCGAGGTGCTCGCGGTAGGCACGGTTGGCATGTACGTCCTCGCCCGGCTCGGTGCCGTCGGCGGCGAGCTCGGCGGCCTCGGCGGCGCTGGCGCCGTCGGCGAGGGCCTGCTCGGCGGCGCGGGCGCGGAGCGGGACCGGGCCCATGTTCGCCAGCGCGATGCGGCCGTCGATGGCGGCCGCGCCGACGATCGCCCAGTCGTTGGCCCGCCGGACGAACTTCTGGTAGCCCCAGGCCGCGCCCGGACGCCGAGGTACGCGGGCCGCGGCGATCAGCTCGCCAGGCTCCAGGGCGGTCTCGAAGTACCCGGCGAAGAAGTCCTCCGCCGCAAGGTTGCGGGTGCCGCCCTGGCCGAGCAGGTCGACCGATCCGCCGAGGGCGACCAGCGCCATCGGGAGGTCGGCCGCGGGATCGGCGTGGGCCAGCGAGCCGCCGATCGTGCCGCGGTGCCGGATCTGCGGATCGCCGACCTGCGCAGCGGAATGGGCCAGCAGCGGCGCCTCGGCCCGAATCAGATCGGACGCCACCAGGGCGGCGTGCGGCGTCGCCGCGCCGATCACGAGCTCGTCGCCGTCGACGCGGATGCCGATTAGCTCGGCGAGCCTGCCGATGTCGATGAGCACCGAGGGGGCTGCCAGGCGCAGCTTCATCATCGGCAGCAGCGAGTGGCCGCCGGCCAGCAGCTTCGCGTCGTCGCCGAGGCTCTCGAGCAGGTCAACGGCGTGCGCCGCCGATTCAGCGGCGGCGTAGTCGAACGGCGCGGGGATCACCGGCCCACCTCCGCGGGCTCGCCGCTGACGATCCCGGCGCTCTCGCTGGCGGCCGCGGACGTCCCGGCGGCGGCCGCCAGCACGGCGCGGACGATGTTGTGATACCCGGTGCAGCGGCAGAAGTTGCCCTCGAGGCCCTCGCGGACCTCGGCCTCGGTCGGGTCCGGGTTCTCCGCGAGCAGGCCGACGGCCGCCATCACCATCCCCGGGGTGCAGAACCCGCACTGCAGGCCGTGCTCCTGCCGGAACGCGGCCTGCACCGGGTGCAGCTCGCCGTCGGCCGCGAGTCCCTCGGCGGTGGTGACCTGCTGGCCCGCGGCCTGCACGGTCAGCACGGTGCACGACTTCACCGACGTTCCGTTCAGCAGGACCGTGCAGGCCCCGCACGAGGTGGTGTCGCAGCCGACGTTGGCGGCCCGCAGGCCGCACACCTCGCGCAGGTAGTGCACGAGCAGCAGCCGCGGCTCGACCTCGTCGGATCGCTGCTGCCCGTTGACGGTGAGCTCGACCCGCATCTACGCATTCTCCGATCCGGTGCTGGAACCGCCCGCGCCAGAGCCGGCGGCCGCCTGAATGGCTTGCCATACTCGCTGGGGCGAGGCGGGCATGTCGATGTGCCGGACGCCGAGGTGGGCGAGCGCGTCGACGACCGCGTTCTGCACCGCCGGTGTGGCGCCGATCGTCCCCGCCTCGCCTATGCCCTTGACCCCGAGCGGGTTGTAGCTGGTCAGGGTCTGCATGTCGGCCAGCTCGAAGCTCGGCACCTCGGTAGCCGACAGGAACGGGTAGTCGGCGAAGCTCGCGGTCAGCGGGTTGCCGTCGCCGTCGTAGACGACCTCCTCCAGGAACGCCTGCGCCGCGCCCTGGGCGATGCCCCCGTGCCGCTGCCCCTCGGCCAGCAGCGGGTTGAGCACGAACCCGGCGTCATCAACGGTCACCACCCGGCGCAGCACCACCTTGCCGGTCTCGGTGTCCACCTCGACGACCGCCAGGTGCGACCCGAACGGGAAGGTCGCGCCGGGCGCCGAGAACACGGTGCGCACCAGCAGCCGTTCTTCCTCGGCCAGCCTGGTCAGCGGGACCGAGGCGTCCGGGTCGCCAGCCACGGCGAACGTGCTGCGCTCCACGTCGAAGCGCAGGTCCGCCGGGCTGGCCTCCAGCTCGGCGGCCGCGCGCTGCCGCGCCACCTCGATCAGCTCCTGGGCCGCCTGCCGCACCGCGGAGCCGCCGTGCTGCAGGCTGCGCGAGCCGCCCGTGCCGCCGCCCTGGGGGACCAGGTCGGTATCGCCCCACTTCAGCGTGATCTTGTCCACCGGGATGCCGAGCTCCTCGCTGGCCAGCATCGCCCACGCGGTCGCGTGGCCCTGGCCATGCGGTGAGGTGCCGGTAAGGATCGTGGCGGTCCCGTCGGGATGAACCTCGACGGTGGCGTTCTCCTCGGGAGCCTGCGGCCCGCCGTCGCCCATGCCGGTGATCTCGACGTAGCTGGATAGCCCGATGCCCAGCGCGATCACGTCGCCCCGGGCGCGGCGCTCGGCCTGCTCGCGGCGCAGATCCTGGTAGCCGGCCGCGGCGAGCACCTTGTCGAGGGCCGTGGCGTAGTCGCCAGTGTCGTACAGCGCCCCGAACGCGGTCCGGTGCGGCTCGGTGAACGGCGGCAGCAGGTTGCGCCGCCGGACGTCGGCCGGGTCCATGCCGATCTCCGCGGCGAACAGGTCGATGGCCCGCTCGACCGCGGCCGTGGCCTCCGGCCGGCCGGCGCCGCGGTACGCGCCCACCGGGGTGGTCGTGGTCACCACGCTCCTGGCCACCGCCTCGGCCTGGCCGATCGCGTACGGGCCGGGCGTCATCATGATCGTTAGGTAAGGGAGCATTGCGCCGATCCTGGGATAGGACCCGGCGTCCTGGACGATCTCCAGCCGGTAGGCCAGCACGGTCCCGTCCCGCCTGCCGCCGATCGTGACCGTCTGCTGCTGCGCCCGGCCGTGGGTCATCGCGATCAGGTTCTCGTACCTGGTCTCGCTCCAGCGCGCGGGGCGGCCGAGCCGCCGCGCCACCCAGGCCACCACGGCGTGCTCGGGGTCGGCGCCAAACTTCGCGCCGAACGCGCCGCCGACATCGGGGGTGATGATCCGGACCTGCTCCTCCGGCAGGCCGAGCAGAAGGGCCAGGCCCGAGCGGGTGCCCTGCGCTCCCTGGTTCGGGATCCACGCGGTCAGCCGCCCGTCCTCGCCCCAGGCGGCCGCGGCGGCGCGGGTCTCCATCGGGGCCGGCGCCACACGCTGGTTCACGATCCTGCGCGCGGTGACGACCTCGCAGCCGTCGAACAGGTGGTCATCCAGCGTGCTGGCGTCGCCGAAGTTCGCCGCGATGTTGGTGCCGGCCTCCTCGAAGAGCAGGACCTCGTCCGATGCGGCGGCGGCGAGGTCGACCACCGCGGGCAGCGGGTCATAATCGACCTCCACGAGCTCCATGGCGTCCTCGCCCTGGTAGGCCTGCTCGGTGACCACGACGGCGACCGGCTCGCCGACGTGGCGCACCTTGCCCGACGCCAGGACGCCCCGGGTCATGTGGTCGTTCATCAGTCCCGGCATCATCGGAGGGATCGCGGGAAGATCGCCGAGGTCGGCGGCGGTGAACGCGGCGACCACGCCCGGGGCGGACAGCGCCGCGGTGACATCGACCGCGCGGATCCTGGCGTGCGCGATCGGGGAGCGCACGAAGAACACCTGGCAGGCGCCGGCGAGCCGCTCATCCACGACATCGTCGGTGTACACGCCGCCGCTGGTCAGAAAGCGCGGATCCTCCGTCCGCAGGACGCGGGTGCCCAGGATGCTCACCGGCGATCAGCTCCCCTCGAACCCGGCGCCGGCCACCTCGACGGGCCGGCCTGCCGCAGCAGTGGTCCTCGTGACGCCGCGACGGTCAGATAGCCACCGCCCGACGGCTGAACGCGGTCTCTGCATCTCAGAGATGATCGTGCCCGCCGCGCCCCGGAAGGTCAAACCGAGCGCCAGGACGGGTTCGCCCGCCGCTGCTCCGGCCGAAAATCGGTTTCCGGGCCGCGCGCTTCGTGGCTAGCATTCGGATGCCGGCCCCGCAGCCCCCAGAGTCAAGATCGGAAGTCAGTCATGTTCGCGCGTGCGCTCGTGCGCCGCTTCCCGGTGCTCGGGTACCGCGATTTCCGGCTGCTGCTGGCTGACCGGCTGCTGGCGCCGTTCGCGTTCGCGTTCTCGCTGGTCGGAGTGTCGTTCGCGGTGCTGTACGCGACCGGGTCCACGGCCGACCTCTCGTACGTCCTGGCCGCGCAGATCGCGCCGTCACTCGTCTTCTCCCTGGTCGGCGGGGTAATCGCGGACCGGATCCCGCCGCAGTGGGTGATCATCGCCGGCAACGTCATGATCGCGGTTGGCGAGGGGGCGTTCGGCATCCTCGTCCTGGCCGGCCGGCCGGCGTTGTGGCAGATGATCGTGCTCGAGGCGGTAACCGGCACCGGCCTGGCGATCTTCTACCCCGCCTCGCAGGCCCTGCTGCCCCGGCTGGTACCTGCCGGACTGCTGCAGCAGGCCAGCGCGGTCAGCCGTCTGGCGATGAACGCCGGCCAGATGGGCGGTGCCGTCATCGCGGGCCTGTGCGTCGCGGCGTTCGGTCCCGGCTGGGCGCTGGCCGCCTGCGGGGTCGGCATGCTGGGCTCGGTCCCGATGCTGCTGAGCATCCGGGCGGTCGGCCCGGCGGCCTCCCAGCCGGCCGCGACGCCCGGCTTGGCCGCCCGGGGCGGGGGAATGGTCCGCGACCTGCACGACGGCTGGTCGGAGTTCCGCTCGCACACCTGGCTGTGGGTGATCGTGGCGCAGTTCGGCGTGGTCCTGATGGCGTGGTACGGCGCGTTCCAGATCCTCGGGCCCGTGGTGGCCAGGGCGCACCTCGGGGGGCCGGCGGCCTGGGGCGCCATCACCGCCGCCGACGCCGTCGGCCTGATCGTGGGCGGCCTCGTCTCGCTGCGGTTCACGCCGCGGCGGCCGATGCTGTTCGTGGTCGTCATCGGCGCGGGCATAGCGATCTCGCCGCTGTCGCTCGCGATGCTCTGGCCGCTGCCCCTGATCTGCCTGGCCTCGTTCGGCCTGGGCGTCACGATCGAGATCATGATGGTGCAGTGGACCGTGGCGCTGGCCCGGAACATCCCGCCGGGCAAGCTGGCCCGCGTGTCCTCCTACGACGTGCTCGGCTCGGTCATGGCGATGCCGGTCGGCGCCCTGATCGCCGGCCCGCTCGCCGCCGCCATCGGCGTCTCCGCGACGCAGTACGGCGCGGCCGCCCTGATCGTCGTGGCCTCGGCGCTCGCCCTGATCCCGCGCGAAGTCCGCACCATGCGGACGGGCGATGGCCTGCTGCCGGACCCGGACCAGGCGGACGCTCAGGCGACCAGCTCGGCGTCGCCGGTGAACGCGGCCCACATCGCCGCGTAGCTGCCGCCGGCCGCCAGCAGCTCGCGGTGAGTTCCGGCCTCGGTCACCCGGCCGGACTCCACCACGATGATCCGGTCGGCCCGCGATGCCGTGGTCAGCCGGTGCGCGACCACGAGCGTGGTGCGCCGCGCGGCGAGCTGCTCGGTCGCCCGCGAGACGGCCGCCTCCGCGGCCAGGTCCAGCGCCGCCGTGGCCTCGTCGAGCAGGAGGATGGCGGGATCCACGAGGTAGGCCCGCGCGAGCGCGATCAGCTGCCGCTGCCCGGCCGAGAGGTTGCGGCCGCGTTCTGATACCTCGTGCAGGAAGCCGTCCGGCAGCCTGGCGATCATCTCGATCGCGCCCACACCGCGGGCCGCGGCCTCGACCTCGGCGTCGGTGGCGTCGGGCCGGCCGTACGCGATCGCGTCGCGGACGGTGCCGGCGAACAGGTAGGGCTCCTGCGGCACGACGCCGAGCTGGTGGCGGTAGGACGCCAGGTCGTAATCGCGGACGTCGACCCCGTCCACGAGCAGGCGGCCCGAGGTGACGTCGTAGAACCGCGCGATGAGCTTGACCAGCGTCGACTTGCCGGCGCCGGTCTGGCCGACCAGCGCGACCGTCTCGCCGGGCGCCACGGAGACGGTGATCCCGGCCAGGGCTTCCTGATTCTGGCCCGGGTAGGTGAAGTGCACGTCCCGCAGCTCGATCTGGCCGCGGAGGCGGCGGGGGACGGGAACGGGCGACACGGCCTCGGGCGTGGATGTGGGCGTGCGCAGCAGGCCCTTGATCCGCTGCAGCCCGACGTTGGCCTGCTGGAACCCGTCGAAGACCTGGGACAGCTGCTGCACCGGCGAGAACAGCAGGTCGATGAACAGCAGGTAGGCGATGAGCGAGCCCGCGGTGAGCGCCCCGCTGTGCACCTCGTCCGCGGCCACGAACAGCACCAGCGCCCCGCCGACGGTGGACAGCGCCTGCACGAACGGGAAGTACAGCGCGATGTAGCGCTGGGCCCGCAGCCGGGAGGTCAGGTAGGCACCGCTCAGCCCGGCGAAATGGTCCTGGTTCACCTGCTCGCGGCGGTACGCCTGGGCCACGCGCAGGCCCGCCACGTTCTCCTGCAGGTCCGCGTTGACCGCGCTGACCTTCTCCCTGGCCTCGCGGTAGGCCCGCGATGACTTCGCGCGGAACACCACGGTCGCCGCGAGGAGCACCGGGATGATCGTCAGCAGCGTGAGGCCGAGCTTGAGATTGATGTACAGCAGCGCGATCAGCACGCCGATGAAGGACAGGCCCGAGTTGACCATGGTGATCAGCCCGGTCTGCAGGAACGAGGACAGCGCGTCGACGTCGGTGGTCATCCGGGTCATGATCCGGCCGGCCAGCTCGCGCTCGTAGTAGTCCAGCCCGAGCCGCTGGAGCTGCGAGAAGATCTTGACACGCAGCGAGTAGAGCAGCCGTTCCCCGTTCCGGCCGACCACGACGGTCTGGACCGCGTTGACCGCCCAGTCGGCGAGCACGATCGCCAGTGCGGCCATCGCGATCAGGATGATCGGGCGGAGGGCCCCGGCCAGCACGCCGTTGTCGATGCCGCCCCGGACCAGCAGCGGCATGGCGATGCTGGCCAGTGCGTCCAGGCCGTCCAGGAGCAGGCCCGCGACCAGCGCGACCGCGAAGGGCTTCAGCAGCCTGCGCAGGGTGAAGTGCCGGTCGGCGGCCCGGGACCAGGACCGGCCCACGTTCGGGACATCGGTGGCGGGCGGCAGCGCCGCCACCTTGGCCAGCAGCTCGGGAGTGGGCGGGATGTCGGCCAGCATGCTGGTCGCGGCCCTTGCGCCCCCGCCCCTCAGGCTGCCCCGCGCGCGGGCGCCGTATCCGGTGCGCATTCCGCGCCCGGCGGCAGCGGACTCACCAGAACTTTCCATAACGGGAACCGCCCGCGGAACTGTCGCCCCGCCCGAGCTGACGGGGACACCCGCGGCCGGCTCCTGGCCGGCGCCACCGGGCGCGGTCGGCCACAGCGCCGGCGTCACGGCGGGCGCCGGCGCCGAGCCGCCGTCGACCTGGGCGGCCAGTTCCGCCGCACGGCGGGAGGCGTCGTCGGAATAGCACGCAAGCTCCCCGGCGTCGACGCCCTCGGCGTCGTCGCCGGGCCCGGCCAGCAGCAGCCGGTACAGCGGGCACCGGGCGGTCAGCTCGTCGTGGGTCCCCTCGTCGACCAGCCGTCCCTCGTCCAGCACCGCGATCCGGTCGGCGAGCTGCAGCGTGGATCGCCGGTGCGCGATCAGCAGCGTGGTTCGCCCGGCCATGACCCTACGCAGCGTGGCGTGGATCTGCGCCTCGGTCCGGGCGTCGATGGCCGACGTCGCGTCGTCCAGAACCAGGACCGACGGGTCGGTGATCAGCGCCCTGGCCAGCGCGACCCGCTGCCGCTGCCCGCCGGACAGCGTGAGGCCCTGCTCGCCGATGACGGTGTCGTAACCGTCCGGCAGCCCGGTGATGAACTCGTCGGCCTCGGCCGCCCGGGCGGCGGCGGCGATCTGCTGCCCGGTAGCCGTCGGCCGGCCGTAGGCGATGTTGGCGCGCACGGTGTCGGAGAACAGGAAGCTCTCCTCCAGCACCAGCCCGATCGACGCCCGGAGCGAGTCGAGGGTCAGGTCGCGGACGTCGTACCCGCCGACCCGCACGGCGCCGCCGCGCACGTCGTAGAACCGGGGGAGCAGCAGCGAGATCGTGGACTTGCCGGATCCGGACGTCCCCACGACCGCGAGCGTCTCGCCCGGCCGCACCCGGAGCGACAGCCCGCGCAAGACCGGCTGGGACGGCACATACCCGAAGGTGACGTCGTCCAGCTCGATGTCCGGGGTCCCCCCGGGCAGCGCCACCGCGTCCGGCTTCTCCGAGAGGACGGGACGGGAGTCGATCACCTCGTAGACCCGGATCACGCTGGCCCGGGCCTCCTGCCCGATCGTGATCAACCCGGCCAGCGCCCGGACCGGGCCGACCATCTGGGCCAGGTAGGCGGAGAAAGCGAAGAAGGTCCCGATCGAGATCTCGTGCCTGATCGCCAGCCAGCCGCCGAGCGCGAGCACCCCGACCTGGCCGAGCGCGGGCACGGCCTGCAGCGCCGGGTTGAACCGCGCCGTCAGCCGGACCGCGCGCACCCGGGAGGCGTACAGGAATCCGCTGGCCTCCTCGAGGCGCGAGATCTCCTGCTCCTCCTGCCCGAAGCCCTTGACCACGCGGACCCCGGTGACCGCGCCGTCGACCACCCCGGCGACGTTCGCCGCCTGCTGCTGCGCATCCCAGCTGGCCGGGAAGAGCCTGCGCCGGGACGTGAGCGCGATCAGCCACAGCGCCGGCGCCACCGCGAGCGAGATCAGGGTGAGCAGCGGGGAGAGAAAGGCCATGATCGCAACGGACAGCACGAAGAGCACGGCGCTGCTCAGCATCATCGGCACCATGCCGAGCAGGCCCTGGATCATGCCGAGGTCGGAGATCGAGCGGCTGACGATCTGGCCGGTATGCAGCTGGTCCTGGCGGGCGCCGTCCAGCCGGGTCAGCGAGCCGAACAGCTCGGTGCGCAGGTCGTGCTGCACATCCAGGGATACCCGGCCGCCCATGTAGCGCCGTACGTACACGCCGCCGAAGCTGAGCAGCGCCGCGATGATCAGTAACGTCGCGCCGGGCCAGATCGGCTGGCGGTGGGAGAAGATGGCGTTGTCGACGATGTCGCGCTGGATCAGCGGGATGGCGGCGGTCACCGCGGTGGCCAGCAGCGAGCCGCCGAGGGCCAGGATCACCGCGCGGGGGTACCGCCAGCAATAGCCGGCCAGCCGCCGCATCCAGCCCTCGCCGGTTCCCGCCCCGGCGGTGCCCCCTGCTCGCCTCCGGGGCCCCACCCGCCTCCCCATTCCCCCTTCACTGCGCTTCGGCTCGGTCTGGCCGCGCTCGGGCGCCCTCACGCCGGCCCCGCGCCGGGGGACCGTCTGGCCTGCGCCGCACTGCTCAGGCACCGCAGGTCGTCCATGGCCTGGTTGAGGAGGTCCAGGGCATGCAGCACGAGGTCGGGTTCGCTGGTCTCGGCGAGCACCTGGTCCAGCCACCGCCCGTAGGCGGCGTCGGCGCGATCAAGCGCCTCGTGCCCCGCGGCCGTGAGGCAGAGCCGGACCACGCGCCGGTCACCAGCCTCGGCATCGCGCCGTACGTATCCGGCGGCGACCAGACCGTCCGCCGTCGCGGTCAGCGTCGGCTTGGCGACGGCCAGCCGCTCGGCCAGCCGGGCGGAACGCTCGCCGCCGGCCCCGGCCAGCTTCAGGATTCGGTACTGCTGCGGGGTCAGGTCGGTATCGACCCGCTCCAGCGCGCGGAACAGCCGCAGCACGATCATCACCGCCCGCGCGGCGCGCTGCTCGCCCGCTTCGCCCTGGCCTGTTTCGTACTGGCCTGCCCGGCTAAGGTCTGCTTGGCCCTCGCACACGCCAGTTTGCTCCTTGGTACGCCTGTCTTACAGTTCGCTAAGCTAACAAACCTCGCGACCACCGGTTTATTCCGGCTGGCCAGTAAGGTATTGGGCCCTACGGCCGGGCGGACGTCCGCGCGTCTTCTACAGCTACCGCTGGTCGAGCAGGCGGCGGCAGCGTGAAGCGCGCGAGCGGGTGACCTGGCCGACGAGGCTCCCCTGGCCTCAGGCGGACGAGCCGAACTGGATGGGGACGTTGATGGTCTGCGTCGTGGCCCAGGTGCTGGCGCCGGGCGCGAGGTGCCAGACGGTCAGGATGGTGCGGTGGACGGCCAGGGCGTCGAGGGCTGCGCCGGGACCGGGCGCCAGCGTTGCGGTGCCTGGCGGCAGCGGGGGCAGTGCTCGCCACGAGGCTCCGGGTCCGGCGACGGTCTCGCCGCGGTTCCCGTTCAGCACTATTGCGGCCGCGCCGTCCGGCCCGAAGGAGGCAGAGACCACACCCGCGCCGTTCAGCGGGAGCGGGGGCGACAGTGCCCACTGGCTGGCGCTGTCGGAGGACCAGGCGGCGAGCAGGTGGGTGGCGGGTCCGGTGCCGGCCGCCAGCAGCGCAACGGTGCGGTTGGCCGTGTCGGTCAGCCTGAGCACCTGCACCGCCTGGCCGGCCAGGGCGGCGGGCATGGGCGGCCCTGCTGCGTGCCAGGTCCCGCCGGTCTCGGTGAAGATGCCGGCGGTTCCCGGGTGGCGGCACGTTCCGCCCAGCAAGGGCTGTCCGGACGGGCCGAACGCGACGGCGGTGAGGTTCTGCAGCCCGCAGCGCCCGCCGGGCGAGGTCGCCGCGAGGGTCCGCAGCGTGGCGAGGGTGGACCAGCTGGCGTAGCCGCTGGGGGCGGCCAGCGCGGCCGTGCCGTCGGTGAGCAAGGCCAGCAGATGCCCGGTGCCAGGCGCGGCAGCCAGAGCGTCGGGGACGTTGGCGAGGGCCCCGTCGAGGGGCCCGGTCGATGACCAGGCCTGCCCGCCGTCGGCCGTTGCGCTCAGCGGCGTGTAGGTGAGGAACTGGCTCGGCCGGAACCCTGCGATCATCAACCGGTCGGCACCGGCCAGGACCAGGCCGCCGTTGTCGGGGGTCCCGGGCGGGGTGACCAGCTTCCAGCGCGGGCTCCCGGCTGGGCGGGCGAACAGCTGCCAGAAGTTGTCGTGCGCGGCGACCGAGCCGCCCATCACCGCGACGGCCCAGGTCCCGGCGGCGGTGGCCAGGGATGTGGCCAGGAATGGCGCCCCGGCCGGCGGGGCCTCGGCTGCGGGGCCGCCGGTGGCGGGGGCCGCGCTGCCGCAGCCCGCGATGAGCGCTACGGTCGCCAGGGCCATCGCGGTGACCGCCGAGCGGGCCGGCCTTCTCATGAGTGCCCCAGCAGCTGCTGCGCGGCGTCGGTCAGCTCGGCGGCGAACGACGACTTCGTGCTCGTGGTGGCCGGGCCGGGGTTGAAGTTCAGTTCCAGGCGCAGGTGGCCGGCCTGGTCGAGGACGAACGCATAGTCGCCGTGGCCGATCATCGACCCGGCAGGCAGGATTTCCATGGGGAGCCCGTAGGCCTGCCAGATCTGCTGCAGCCGGGACGAGGTCCCGGTCAGGTACAGCCAGTTGGGCACGCTGTCCATGCCTTCCTGGCGGTCGAACGCCTGGATGTAGCTGACCTGGGTGTCGATCGGGTTGTAGTTGATCGCGACCAGCTCAACCTGCCGGGTGTCGGCGGCTAGCAGCTGCCCGGCCTGGCGGAATTCCTGCGCGATCAGCGGGCAGTCCACCGAGCACGTGTCGTCCAGGAACGTCATCAGCACCACCTTGCCGCGCAGGCTCGCCAGCGTCACGGTCCGGCCGTGCTGGTCGGTGAGGCTGAAAGCAGGGGCCGGGTAGTTCTCCGGGGCGCTGGAGCCGTCGATGGCCTGCGCCAGGATGGTGTCGGCGACCGGGCTGGTCTGCGCGGCGGCCATCGGCGCCGCGCCGAGGACGATCAGCCCGATCGCCCCGACCGACGCCACGGACTGGAAGCTCGCGGCCGCGATCGACCGGCGCACGGCCTGCGGCCGGACCCGGTCCCGGGCCAGCCCGACGCGGTCCTGCCAGCTGGCGCCCGGCGCCCCGGCCGCGGCAGGCTCTGCTGCCGGCGCCGGCGCGCGGGCCAGGGCAAGGTATCCGGCGGCGGCCAGCAGCATCCACGGAATCATGCTGTTGGGGTCGGTGCCCAGGCCGCCGAGAAACCCGAGATCCTCGATCAGCACCCAGTCCGCCAGGCACAGCACGATGAAGCCGATGAGCACGGGGCGGATCAGCCGCGGCCGGCCGCTCAAGAACGCGGCACCGGTCACGGCCAGCGCGGCCACGGCGAACAGGTTGACCGCGAACCCGTGTGCGGCGTCGAAAGACCCGAAAGCGGAAACCCATGACGACAGGAGCCGGGGCTGCGAGGTGCCGGCCATCGTCTGGACCATGCCGACGAGGGTGCCCGTCTGGCCGCGAGATGTGCCCTGCCAGAACCCGCGGCCCGGCCAGGCCTGCAGGACTGCCATGCCGACCAGGAACAGCCCCATTCCGGCCAGGACCGCCCGGCCGAGCTGCCGGGTCCTCCAGGCCCGCTCGGGCAGCGCGATCAGGGCGCCAGCCACCGCGTAGATTCCCGCGGCGCCGGGAGCGCCGAACAGCCAGGTCAGGCCCGGGGCAAAGATCCCGCCGAACGACTCCCCGAACGCCCAGACCACCAGCCCCCAGCCGACGCTGACCAGCCCGGCGAGCCGCGACCAGGTCCCGCGTGCCGCGGTGATCAGCCAGATGCCGATCCCGATCTGGATCCATACCGCCGAGGCTCCGGCCTGCATCGGGTGATACGACCAGGTCGTTCCGCCCAGGTTCACCAGGTGCTGCACCCAGGCCGGCGAGCTGGCTGCGGTGGGCTCGATGACCTGCGAGGGAAGGCCCACCGCCATCTTCGGCTGGGCCTGCAGGACCCCGTCGAAGATCCACAGCAGGCCGAAGCCGATCCGCAGCAGCTGGCGCCAGGCGGGCTCGGCCAGGGCCGGGCCGGGCGGGTCGGCTGCTGCCCCGGCGGGCTCGGCCAGGGCCGGGCCGGGCCGGTCGGCCGCTGCCCCGGCGCCAGCCTGGGCCGTCGCAGGCCGCCAGGCTCGGACGGTCACCCAGGCCAGCCAGAGCGTCGCGAAGATCAGCAGCGCGATGAGGCCCTGGTGCAGCAGCGCGGCCTTGAACGCGGCGACCACCGTCGGGTCACCGACATTGAGTCCGGAATTCATCCCGGGCATGACATCTCCTGCTCCTCTGGCTTAGCCTCGCCAGGACTCTCGCCTCGCGCCGGTCCGCCCGGGCCGCGCACGCCGCGCACGTCATCCCCCCGATCGAGAGCTCAACCTCCCTGATCCCGGACGACGCGCTATGCATCACCGCCGCCGACGACATGCCACGCCCACCTTCCAGCGAAACCGGCCAGCCAGAACGCCGGTAACCACGGACCCGCCCGCACCACGGCAGGAGCGCAATCTGCGGTCGGCCCCGTGCCAGGCACCGGCCGGATGCCGCACCGGAAATGTACACACCCCGGAATGCTCTGTGCAACACGGTCGGCGTGCCGCGCCAGGGACTTTTGATATTCCTACACAAGGCCCGGTTCGGAAATACCCTGGCCAGGTACCTGGAATACCCAGAGGGGGTATTCCGCCCGCAGGCAATTGCCCGTTGGCGCATTCTGCTTGTCCGCGCTTGCATCGGCTAAGGCAAGCCTATTACCCTTTTCAGGGTACGCAGCAAATGATGCATCAGTCCAAGAAACCGGTAGTGGCCGGAACCATCATCCGGTGCTGCCCGTGCTGGCATGAACCTCGCCCGATGGTTCGTCATGGGCAGGATCACTCACCGCGTTCCCGGGGGTGCTGGCCGGGCCGGGAAGGGGAACGGTGACCGACAGCGTGGCGATGGGGATCGCGGCAGCCCGGCCGAACCGCCACCGGCCGGCGAGAGGCCGCTGACGTGGCCGGGCCGTCCTGGCTGGCGGGCGCCTTGGCGGCCATGATGATCGCGATCGCCATCTACTGCGCAGCGCGCCTGGTCGCCTCTCGCCTGTGGCACCGGCCGACCGCGGTCGATGCCGACAGCCTGCACGTTGTCATGGGCGTGGCGATGGCCGGGATGCTCGTGCCGCGGCTGAGCCTGCTGAACGGCAGCGTATGGGAGGGCGTCTTCGGGGTGGCCGCGGCCTGGTTCGCCGGGCAGGCCGCCCTGGCCTTCCGAGCCAGCACCGCGGTCGGCCGGCGGTGCCGCTACCCCGTACCCCATCTGGTCGAGTGCGGCGCCATGCTCTACATGTTCCTGGCCGCGCCTGGCACCCGGCCCGCAGGCCCGGGCGCGGGAACGCCTATGCCTGGCATGAGCGCGCCGCCCGGCGCTGCCGGGAGCCTTCCCGCGCTCGCCCCGGTCCTGGCGCTGTTCATGCTCGGCTACATCGTGTGGACAGCCGACCGGCTCACGCCCAGGGCACGCGCGAACACCGCTACGACGGTGCGGAGCACAGCAGGCGATCACGCCCGGGTCCTGGTCACCCCCGGCGCGGCCGCAGCCAGTTCACCGGACGCCGCGGGGCACCCGGGCATGCCCGGGGCAGCGGGCACCCGCCAGGAGCACCCGGCGGGCGTGCCCACGCTCGCCCCCCGGCTCGCAGAGTGCTACAAGATCGCGATGGCCATCACCATGGGCTACATGCTGATCCTGATGGTCTGACAATCGCGCAGACGCCCGGACATATAGTACATATAGTGCTGGTGCTGGAGGCAGACCCGGGGACGTTCGCCGATCCCCGCCCACGGCCGCCCAGCTCGGCGCCATACCCTGGAATCTTAGAGCGCGCGCATTCGCGGCAACCGCAGCTCAGGCCGGAGGGCGGCATGCACGGGTACTCGGAGAACAAGGACGCCTATGTCAAGCGACTGCGCCGCATCGAAGGGCAGATACGCGGTCTGCAGCGGATGGTCGAGGACGACAAGTACTGCATCGACATCCTGACCCAGGTCGCCGCCGCGACCAAAGCCTTGCAGTCGGTCGCGATCGGCCTGCTCGAGGAGCACCTGGGCCACTGCGTCGTCGAAGCGGTCGCCGAGGGCGGCGACACCGCGTCCGGCAAGATCCGGGAAGCATCCGAGGCGATCGCCCGCCTGGTGCGGTCCTGATTCGCCAGGCGGCTCAGATCGACCCGCTGGCCGCCTGGCCCCCGCGAGGGCAAGCTCCGACCACGAAAATGTGGCTGGGCCGCGGTCTGCCGCTAGCGGGCAGTATCCGCCGCTAGCGTGAGCGTGCGTCCCTGGCCGTGGCCCCGGCGCCGAGAGTGGCGTAGAAGACGAGCAGGACGAACAGCAGGAACGTGATGACGTGCACGCCGGTGCACCACAGGCAGATGTTGCCGATCTGGATGATCTCCGCGTAGAGCAGGTACAGCACGAAGCCCATGCCGGCGATGATCCCGCCGAGCCGGGCCCACCAGATGACGGGCTGCCGCAACCGCCACGCCCACGGCGAGTTGATTGCGACCATGAAGACGTAGAAGGCCAGACCGAGCACAGCGACCGGGAAGACTCCGAAGACCATGGACTCGGGGCTCGTGGTGACCTTCGCGCAGTTGATCACGCCCCTGTCCGAGCAGGCCAGGACGCTCGACGAAGAGTAGTGCGCGATCGTGAGGTAGATCGACACCCCGAGGCCGGCCACCGAGAGGACCAGCGTGGTCAGCTGGAACCAGCGCGGCGCAACGGGCCGGGCGCCGGCCCCGGCGGCCAGCGGCTCGGCCGTTACGGAGCCGGAACGGGCCTGAGCGCCCGCCAGCCGGCCGCGCGCCGGCTGGCCGGCCTTGCCCTGGCCGCCGCTAGGCGGCCCCGCCTTGCCGCTGCGGACCGCGGCGGATTGTGGCGTCCGGCTGCCGCCGCGCCTGGAGTTGCCCGAGCCCGCTCGCGTGGCGGTGCTGTTTTGTCCGGCGGTGCCGTTTTGTCCGGAGGTGCCGGCTCGCGCGCCGTTGCTGCCCGCCGCCGGGCCACTGCCCTTGGCCTGGCGGGATCTCGCTCGCGCCTTCTGGCTGGCCATGACGTCGCTCCGCTCGCCTAGAGGGCCCCGGCAGCGGCCTTGACCCCTGCGGCGGTGCAGACGCTGGCCGGGTTGCCGTTCGTGGTCTTGCAGATGGCCGCCGTGATCTGGTTCGCGGTTCCGTCGACGGCCTGGGCGATCGGACTGGACGGGTCCTTCAGTGCGGCCGCGACCTGCGCCCATGTCTTGCCTGCGAGTATCGACGGGTTATAGCTCGCGCCCGTGATCAGGTACTTGTTCCCGATATCCACGAACGGGAAGGAGCCCTTGTCGGCTGACGGCACGTAAGGTGGTGCGTCGTACTTGTTGAAGATCGCCATTTGCGCCGAGGTGGGGGCCTGCAGCGTGGTGTAGCCGTTCCGCGACGGCACGTCGCTGAACCACTCGACCGGCGAGAACGTCACGTAGTTGCTCGTGTAGCCGGACTTGTAGAAAGTCAGCGTCGGCGTGTTCGGGTAGGCGTCCGTGCTGCTCGAGTGGATGAAGCGCAGGCCCGAGAACGTGCCGAACCGGCTCAGGGCGACGATCATCGCCCACCGCTCTGCAGCGCAGTACGGGCAGTACTCGGCACCGACATAGAGGATCTCCGGCTTGCCGCCCGAGGTCAGCGTGGCCCCGCCGCCCTTGACCGTCTGGATGGCGTTCGCGGCAGTGGTCCCCTTGCCCACCGAGTTCAGGGAGCTCGCCGGAACGCCCGTGATGTTGCTCACCACGCTGGCGGGCTGGGTCGTGCCCGTCACCGAGCCCCCCGAGCCGCTGCTGCCGGGCTTGTTGCCCAGCTTGATGAAGACGAAGGTGAGCACGATGGCGAGCACGACGACGACGCTGCCACCCGCGATCAGGATCCCTGGCGTTCTGCTGCTTGATCCTGGTTGCCTTGCTCATGCCAGCCCTGCCTCACCCGTTCCGGATTCCTCTGGCCCGATAACGGCGCATGCCGCAGTTTGGTTCGCGCCGCACCACGCCGCCCTACCCAGCCGGCCCCGGCGCACGGCCGAGCAGCCGCGGGGGCGGCCACTCGAGACCATGCTAGGACGCGGCAGGCGTTAGGGGTACCGCTCCAGCCTAAGCTCGTCTTCCTGAGCGCACGCTGAACGCTGCCTCTCGGCAGGCTTATTGCCTGCGCCGTAGCGTGTCGGGATTTCTTGCGCGGCGCAAGCCACGGTAGCTATGGTCGGACGATGGTGGCTATCCCAAGAAAGAACAGCGGCGCCGGCATTGGCGCGCTGATCGTCATGACCTGCATCGGGCTCGCCGCAGCAGGCTGCGGCAGCTCCTCCAGCTCCTCGAGCTCGTCGACGTCGGGCAGCTCGAAGCCCTCGGGCACCGCCAACGTCGCGTACGCGTCCTCGATCCAGTACCTGAACGAGAAGATCGTCGGCCCGGCCTTCACCCAGGATGAGGGCTATAAGTACTCCGGCCGCTCCGGGGCCTCCGGCGAGCTGGGGTCGGAGATCGCGGCCAGCGTCATCACGCCGAACGTGTTCGAGAGCGTCGGCGGCGACAACATCACGCCGCTGGAGCCGAAGTTCACGAACTGGTACATCCAGTACGCGTCCACCCAGATCGTGGTGGCCTACAACCCGAACAGCAAGTACGCCAGCGACTTCAAGGCCTACGCCAACGGGTCGAAGCCGCTCAGCGGCCTGTTCACGCTGATGCAGACGCCCGGCTTCAAGCTCGGCCGGACCGACCCCAACATCGACCCGCAGGGCCGGGCCTTCATCTACATGCTCGAGCTGGCCCAGTCCCACTACCACCTGCCGGCGAGCACGGTCAGCCAGATCCTGGGCACCCCGGACTTCGGCACGGCGTCGTCCTCGCAGGTCTTCGCCGAGTCCTCGCTGGACGCGACGCTCCAGTCCGGACAGCTCGACGCCTCGAGCGCGTACCTCAACCAGGCGATCCAGCTGCACCTGCCCTACATCACCCTGCCGGCCGCCATCAACCTCGGCACGGCCGCGGACAAGGCGCTCTACAAGAAGGCCTCGGTCACGATCACGAGCAAGGGCAAGAAGTCCACCAAGCACGGCTCGCCGCTGGTCATCGACATCACGATCATCGGCCAGCCGACCGCCGCCGGGACCGCCTTCGTGGCTTATACGCTGTCCAGCAAGGGCAGGGCGCAGTACCAGCAAGGGGGGTACACGTTGATCACGCCGACGGTGTTCGGTGATACGAGCGCGATCCCCGCGTCAGTGAAGAGCGATCTTGGCATCTAGTCCGGCCGCAGCCGCGGGCGGCGCCTTCCGGGGGGACCAGCCCCCCGGAAGGCGCAGCCCGCTTGGACCGGGCGGGGCGGCCGCGCTGCCCCGCAATATCCGTTCTGTCTCCGGCTTTGTGTCCGTGGCCGGGGCGGGCGTGATCTGGATCGCGCTGCTCGGCCCGGTGATCGCCCTGCTGACCCACTTGTCCGGCAGCGCCATCGCCGGCGCGCTCACCGCGCCGGGCGCACTGGACCCGGTCGTCGTCTCGCTGGCCGCCGGGGGCGTCACGCTGGCGGTCCTGCTCCTGCTCGGCACGCCGCTGGCGTGGATGCTCGCCCGCGGCACGCTCCCGTTCCCGCGGGTCTGGGAGGCGGGCGTGCTGTGCAGCCTGCTGCTCCCGCCGCTGGTGATCGGCCTGCTGCTGATCTTCCTCATCGGCCCGTTCACGCCGATCGGCCAGCTGCTCGGCGCGCTGCACCTGTCCGCGACCAACACCTTCCTGGCCCTGGTGATCGCCGAGGTCTACGAGTCCGCGCCGTACTACGTGCTCGGCGCGCAATCCGCGTTCAGCGACGTCGATCCGCGGATGGAGCAGCAGGCGGCGCTGCTGGGCGACCGGCCGCGGGGCGCTGGCCGTGGCCTGGGCCCGCGCCATGGGAGCGTTCGGCGCCGTGGTCATCGTGGCCTACCATCCGTACGGCATCCCGCTGCAGATCTGGACGACACTGCAGGAGACCGGGCTGGCCTCAGCGCTGCCGTTCGCCCTGTTCCTGCTGGTGATCGCGCTGCCGCTGCCACTGGCCGCCTACATCTGGAGCGCCCGTGCTCGAGGCCGACGTCGAGGTTGACCGGCGCGAGTTCGCCGTGCGCGCCGCGCTGCGCGTCGCTCCGGGGGAGCGGCTGGCGCTGTTCGGCCCGTCCGGCGCGGGCAAGACCACGCTGCTCGAGGCGATCGCGGGCCTGGTGCCGCTGCGCCGCGGCCAGGTCACGCTCGGCGACCGGGTGCTGACCTCGACGACCCCCCCGGCGTGCTTCGTCCCGCCGTGGCGGCGGCGGGTCGGCCTGCTCCGCCAGGATCCGGCGCTGTTCCCGCACCTGTCGGTGCGGGGCAACCTCTGCTACGCCCCGGGCACCGATCCGTCCGGTCCCGAGCTGGCACAGGTAGCGGAGGCGCTCGGCATCTCCGGCCTGCTGTCGGCGATGCCCGCCCGGCTGTCCGGCGGCCAGGCGCACCGGGTGGCGCTCGGGCGTCTGCTGCTCGCGCACTGCGAGGCGCTGTTGCTCGACGAGCCGTACACGGGCCTGGACGCCAGCCTGCGCCGGGTGCTGACCGAGCTGGTGGTCGAGCTGGTCGGCGCGCGGTCGGTGCCCGCAATGCTCGTCGCGCACGAGCTGGCCGAGGCACAGGCGTTCGCCAGCCGGCTGGCGATACTCGACCACGGCCGCCTGCTGCAGGTCGGCGCCCCCGACCAGGTGGTGCTGCGGCCGGCCTCCCGGCGGGTCGCCGAGCTGGTCGGCTACCTCGGTTTCGTTCCCTCCGGCGGGCAGGAGGGCGCGGTCGCCGGGGTGCACCCAGAGCGGGTGGCGGCCGGGGCGCATCCCGGCCGCGGCCTCGTGCTGACCGGCACGGTCGCCGCCTGCAGGCCGGCCGGCGCGGGGTGGGAGGCCGACCTGACCATCGGTGATACGACGGCCACCTGTCGCCTTGCTGAGCGGCTGGCGCCGGCCGGCGCCGAGCTGGTCGTCACCGCGCTCGACCCGCCGTGGTTCGCGCCGGACGGCACCGCGATGGAGCCGCCGGGCCGGTCATCCGCCCCGGGTCGGCCCACGAACCCGGAGCAGATCCGGACATGATCGACGACAGCGGGGGTATGCGACTTCGGCTGGCCCGGCAGGCGAGGGGCTTCTCGCAGCAGCAGCTGGCCGGGATGGCCGGGGTGTCACGCCAGGCGGTCTCGGGGGTCGAGTCCGGCCTCTCCGATCCGTCGCTACGCGTGGCGCTGGCCCTGGCCCGCGCGCTGGGCCTGACGGTCGAGGAGCTGTTCGGGCCGGGCAGTCCGGTTTCCCCGGTCTCGGCCCGCCCGGTGGCCCCGCTCGGAAACGGCGCCCGGGTCATGCTCGCGCCGATGGGCGACGAATTCGTGGCCCTGCCGCTGTCCGGTGCCTCGGTCAGCCGGGCCGGGTTCCTGCCGGCCGGCGGGCTCGCGTTCGGGATGGACGGCCCCGGGGTTCACCCGGTGCGGCCGATCGAGCCGCCGCGGCCGACGCTGGTCGTCGCCGGCTGCGATCCGGCGATGCCGCTGCTGGAGACGCCTCTCGGCCTGCTCGACCCGCCGGTGGCGCTCAGCTGGTGGTCGTGCCCGAGCGAGGAAGCGCTCCGGCTGGCCGCTGCCGGGCTGGTGCACGCCGCCGGCGCGCACCTGCGCGGGCGTTCCGGCGACTACAACACGGGCCCGGCGGGGGAGCTGATGCCCCAGGGGGGCGAGGTGATCGGTTTCTGCTCCTGGCGGGAAGGGCTGGTGCTGCAGCCCGAGATCGCCGGCGGTATCTCAGGCGTCGGCGACGTGGCGCGCCGCGGCCTGCGGCTGGTGAACCGGGAGCCGGGTTCCGAGGCGCGCAGCGTGCTCGACCGCGAGCTGGCCGACCTGGGCGTCGACGGCGGCCAGCTGCCCGGCTACGGGACCCGGGCCACCGGGCACCTGCAGGTGGCGGCGGCTATCATCGCGGGGCTGGCCGACGCCGGGATAGCCAGCGAGCCCGCGGCCATCGCCTACGGGCTGTCCTTCATTCCGCTGACCGCCGAGCGGTTCGATCTGGTGATCCCGGCGGGCCTGGCCGGCTCCCGCGAGGTCCAGGCCCTGATCAAGGTGCTCTCGTCGCGGTGGCTGCTCGATCAGCTCGCGAGCCTGCCCGGGTACGACCCCTCGCGCTGCGGGGAGCATGTCGCGACGCTGCCGCCGGCTGTCGGCTGGCGGCCATAGGCAGTGCTGAGCCGCCGTAGAGTCGTCACTGTGTACGACCATGATCCCGATGAGGTCCAGCGGCTGGGCTGGGAGGAGTTCATCGCCCGCCAGTGGGAGTCGATCTTCGTCGGCTACCGTTCCTCGGCCAGCCTGCGGCGGACGTGCCGTCGCTGGAGCGACCTGATCGAGGTCGGCCTGGGCTGCTCGCAGGACACTGCCGACCTGCTGGTGCGCGCCGAGATCGTTCAGCGCGCGGACCGGGACCTCGAGGGCACCCGCCACGTCGGCAAGCTCCTGGCCGGGATGGACCAGGTGCTCGCCGACGTGCGGATCGACCTGATGGAGATGGACGAGATACCGCCTGCGCAACTTGATGACTTGCTCCGGCAGCAAGCCAGGCTGCGGGCCCTGGCGCGACGCCTGGCGTTCGGGCCCGATGCGGCGGATGCCCCCGATTACGGGGATGGCCCCGATATCGGGGACGACCGGGTCACGCCCGCGGGCTGAGCTGCCGCCTGGCCAGCAGCAGCCGGGTGCGGTACGGCACCGACATCTGCCCGCCGGGGAAGCGCGCGCCGGCGAGGTCGGCGATCCGGGCCAGCAGCGGCTCGCGTCCGGCGGGCCCGAGGTCGGCCACGTAGGACTTGCTCCGCTCGTAGGTCATCCACTGCCCGATGCTCAGCGTCCTGGTCCAGCGCACCACGATCTGGACGCCGGGCCCGAACTGGCCGGTCCGGGCGATGCGCTCCTCGGCCCAGCTCGGATCGCGGGCCCGCCGGTCGTAGCGGGGGCAGGCCGACTCCAGCAGGTCCTGGTAGGCGTCGAACCACTCCTCGCCGTCCGCCCACTCATGGTTCCACCACGCCGCCCAGTACCCGCCCGGCCGCAGCACCCGCGCGACCTCGCCGACGGCCCGCTCGCCGTCGAACCAGTGCCACGACTGGGCGAAGCACGCGAGATCGGCGCAGTGGTCCCGCAGTGGCATTGCGTTGCCGTCAGCGAGCAGGAAGCACGACCCCGGGCTGCGGGCCTGCGCGCGGCGGAGCATCCGCTCGCCGATGTCGAGAGCCACCGTCCGTGCGCCCCGCTCGGCCAGCTGGCGGGTGGCGATCCCGGTTCCCGCGCCGCCGTCCAGCACCAGCTTGCCCGCGAGCGGCCCGGTAACGTCCTCCAGAGCCTCGTACAGGCTGTCCGGGTAGGACGGCCGGGCAGCGTCGTACTCCTCGGCGAGCGCATCAAACGGGGATCCGGCCATCTGGCGGTGCCTTCCTCGTCGGACAGGGCATCGGCTCCCGCCATCTTCTCGCCCGCTGGCCTCGCTCGGGGGCTACGCCGTGTCTCCCGCTCGGGGCTACGCCCTGGATGAACAGCGGTCCGGCTCGCCTGCGGGCGGGGCAGGGTTGCCTGGTATGAGGCTCCTGGTTCTGGGCGGAACGCATCATGTTGGCCGGGCGGTCGTGGAAACGGCGCTGGCCCGGGGCGACGATGTCACCACGCTCAACCGCGGGGTCAGCGGGCACCAGCCGCCGGGCGCGCGGGCGCTGCACGCGGACCGCACCGACCCGGCCGCGCTGCGCGCCGCGCTGAGCTCCCTGGGCGACGGGACCTGGGACGCGGTGATCGATACCTGGCGCGGGGCGCCTTGCGTGGTCGCTGACGCTGCGGCGCTGCTGGCCGACCGGGCCGCGCACTACGGGTACGTATCCAGCCGGTCGGTGTACCGCTGGCCCTTTCCCGTCGGGGGTAACGAGAGCGCGCCCGTCGTGCACGGCGACCCGGGCGGCGATGATGCCGCGGACTACGCCGCGGCCAAGCGGGGCGGTGAGCTTGCGGCGGCCGAGGCGTTCGGCGGCCGGGCGTTGCTGGCCAGGGCAGGCCTGATCCTCGGGCCGTACGAGGATGTGGGGCGGATGCCGTGGTGGCTGCGGCGGATGGAGCGGGGCGGTGACGTGCTGGCGCCCGGGCCGCGCGACCGCCCGCTGCAGTACATCGATTGCCGGGACTTTGCCGCCTGGATGCTGGCCGCGGCCGATCGCGGACTCGCGGGCCCGGTGAACATCGTCAGCCGGCCCGGCCACGCCACGATCGGCAGCCTCCTCGGGGCCGCCCGGGAGGTGACCGGGTCGCGGGCGAACCTGGTGTGGGTCACGCCCGAGGTCATCGAGGCGGCGGGCATCGAGCCGTGGACCGAGCTGCCCGTCTGGCTGCCGCCGGACGGGGAGTATGCGGGCCTGCACGACGGTGACGTGTCCTGCGCCTACGCGGCCGGCCTGGCGTGCCGGCCGGTCGCCGAGACCGTGGCCGATACCTGGCGGTGGCTGCGCGAGGAGGGCTATCCGCTGTCCCCGCCGGCTCGGCCAGCGCCCGGCCTGGATCCGGATAAGGAGCGCCGCGTGCTGGCCAGCGTGCCCCGCTGAGCGCCGACCGGGCGCGGGTCTACCGCTGGCCCAGCGACCGGGGCGTGTTCACCTTGTCCGCGGCGATCTTTAGTATCACCCGTCCCTGCGGGCCGATCGGGTTGCCGTAGTCGCTGCCGACGTACCGGCGGGACAGCTTGTCGATGTGCTCACGCGCCTCGGTGCCGTTCACGATGTCGACCACCCGGCCGCGCACCTCGGACCAGTCCCACGGATTATCCGCGGAGTGGATGAGCACGGTGATCCTGGGGTCCCTGCGGATGTTCCGCGCCCGCTGCCGTTGCGGCTCCGTATTCACGAGCACGTACTCGCCGTCGCTGTCCACCCAGGTCAGCAGCGCCTGCGGCTGGCCGTCAGGCATCAGGGTCACGACCGTGGCCAGGTTCTTGCCCTGGGCCAGGCGCACCGTATCCTCGTCGAGCGGCATCTGCTCTCCTCGTCTCAGTGGCCGTACACGGGCACGAGCACGGCCCGGGCAATGGTGTGGAACCGGAGGTTGAAGCCTGCCACGGCGGGAGAGACGTCGGAGTCAATGCCGAGCTTGTCGGTGTCGAGGGCGTAGACGGTGAACACGTACCGGTGCGGCGGGTCGCCCTGAGGCGGCGCCGCGCCGCCGAAGTCCTTGGTCCCGTAGTCATTGCGCACCGAGAACGCGCCAGCAGGCAGGCCCGAGCCGTCGCTGCTGCCGGCGCCCGCCGGAAGTTCGGTGACCGATGCCGGTATGTCGAGAACCAGCCAGTGCCAGAATCCGGATCCGGTCGGGGCGTCGGGGTCGAAGGCGGTCACGGCGAATCCCTTGGTCTCCGGCGGGAACCCATGCCAGCGCAGGTGCGGCGAGATGTTCTGGCCCGACATCC
>WNFN01102015.1_pt1 | contig 25404 bp, 26 predicted proteins | sample 5400161 | NCBI WGS metagenome assembly WNFN01 (sample SAMN13153353, study PRJNA577476) | soil metagenome | isolation source: 80 cm saprolite on Douglas fir-dominated hillslope | place: USA:California | collected 2013-09-17 | reverse complement strand
GACCGCTTCCAGGAGGTGAAGGTCGTTTCCAAGAATGGAGACTTGCAGGTCAAGCAGGTTCGCCAGCCGGAATACGGGAACGAGGTTCTGTACGCCGAGACTTCTAAGGCGGACAAAGGCGAATACAAGTTCTCCGTAGACTATGCTGTGGTGCGGAGAGAGCACGTGGTGCTGGTGAACGGGAAGCCGGTTGCTGAGACGCGGACTGCGACAGCGCCGCGCGTTTCCCCGCAACCCGAGTTGGCGCGATTTCTTGAGGCGGACCGACTGGTGCCGGTTACGGGAGTTCCGGCGCAACTGGCCGCGCAGGAAACAAAAGGCGCAACTACGCCGCTCGATAAAGCCAAGGACATTTACGAATATGTTTTTCGCACCATGAAATACGACAAGACCGGCACCGGCTGGGGACATGGCGACACGCTTTGGGCGTGCGATTCAAAGCATGGCAACTGCACCGATTTTCACTCGGTATTTATTTCGATGGCGCGGGCCGAGAAGATTCCGGCGCGCTTTCAGATCGGGTTTCCGCTTCCTTCGGACAAACACTCGGCTGAAATTTCGGGGTACCACTGCTGGGCGGAGTTCTATCTCAATTCGACCGGCTGGGTCCCAGTTGATATTTCGGAAGCATGGAAGCATCCGGAAAAGCATGATTACTATTTCGGCGCGCACGATGTGAATCGGATGCAGTTCACCCAGGGACGCGACGGGAAGGAATATCCGAATGTTTCGATTGCATTCTCGTTTGAGGATGCCGGTGAAAAGATCGCGGTCGCTTTACGCTAGTTTCGCGGAAGGTGTAGTCCGGCTTAGCCGGAGGGTTGCGGTCAATGGGTTTCCCCCTGTGTTCTTTCCCTGTGTTCCTCCGTGCCCCCTGTGGTTCGGCCTTTTCTCCCTCGATTCGAAGTGCTGGGTCAGAATCGCCAACGACTAAGTCGGTTTATGCTCTCTCGGAAACCGGCGTTGACCTTCCGCTTCCGGACGCCTTGTATCATAAGCGGGATGACTTCCTCGGGCGGACCTTGGCCACGACGACCAACGGTAGGCGTGTTTGATTCCGGCGTCGGCGGGCTAACCGTTCTCAGGGCATTGGTCGAGCGAATCCCAGAGGCTGACTATCTCTACTTCGGCGACACGGCCCGCCTTCCTTACGGATCGAAGTCGGCGGCCACGGTCGCGCATTACGCGGTCGGCGCGGTGCGCTATTTGCAGGATCAGGGAGCGGAGCTGCTGGTAATCGCCTGCAACACAGCCACAGCGCTCGCGCTCGACGAGATCAAAACTGCGGCAGATGTAGCAGTGATCGGCGTCATCGAACCGGGAGCGGAAGCCGCGGCGGCGGCCAGCCGGAAGCAGAAGGTGGTCGTCATTGGAACAGAGGCCACCATCAGCAGCCATGCTTACCGGCGGGCGCTCGAAGCCCGCGGGGTCGCGGTGCGGGAGAAGGCGTGTCCTCTGTTTGTGCCACTGGTCGAAGAGGGATGGGTGGAACATCCGGTGACGGAGCAGGTGGCGAAGATTTATTTGGCGGAGGGTTTTTCGGACGACGCATACGATGCCGACGTGCTGGTGCTTGGCTGCACGCATTATCCGCTGATCAAGCCGCTGCTGCGGCGAATGGCGCCGGAGCACATCGCGATTGTGGACTCGGCCGAGTCGACGGCGCAGGACGTGGCCCATCAACTTGGGCTCAGACTGCGCATCGAGACGCCGTCCTCTTCAGCTAGCAGCGAGCCGAGTGGCGTCCCGGGACTCAAGTTCTTTGCTACGGATTCGGCGGAGAAATTCAGGAAGATGGGAACATGGTTTCTGGGGCTTCCGGTGGAAGATGTCGTGCATGTGGACTTGAAGGAATAGGCGGTTGGCGGGCGTGCTGCACGCGACACTGGGCGGGACGCCCGTCCCCACACTCAGAAACCAAGACGTCTCTACGAGGCAGCGGGTTCAGTAAAGATGGAAGCTGACTTCGATGTTGATCGCAACCGAGACCGGCTTGCCATCTTTCGTGGCGGGTTCGAAGCGCCATGTCTTTACAGCTTCGATTGCTTTCTCGTCCAGTCCCAAACCTAGCGTTCGGGACACGCGGATGTCCCGCGGCCTGCCGTCCGATCCCACGATCACGTACAGAACACACGTCCCCTGATATTTTGCCTTCCGGGCTTCCTCTGAATAGTCCGGATCGGGATCGTAAATCTTCTTGGGAGCCGAGACTCCGCCGCCAACGTGGAATACTCCACCGCCGGTGCCGCCTCCGCGACCGGGACCGAATCCGGGACCTTCGCCCGGGCCCACGCCGCCACCGTGATTATCGCCAACGCCGCCGCCATAGCCAGTTCCATTCGAAGCCACGGACGGCAGATGCGAAAGCGGATTTCCCAGGTCAGGCATGTTGGGCTGCGGAAGGCGAACCTCCGGAGGAATTACGATCGTCGGAGGAACTTCGAGTTTCGGCTTCAGGTTGCGTACCACCGCCATGGGAGGTGTGATCTGCTGCATGGACTGCTTGGGCAAACGTCCTTGCGATGCCTGCAGTTTGTCGCGATCTCCACCGCCACCGCCGCCGCCGCTCAGGCTCTTCGAGGGCTTCAGAACCGGAAGGTCATCGGGCGCGATCAACACCACGGTTTCTTTGGGCTTGGCGACCTCGACCATCTTCCGTCCCAGGTAGGTAGCCAGAATAATGAGCGCCACTGCTAGCACGTGAATGACGGTCGAGCCAAACGCTCCCCGTCCTTTGTAGTTATAGAAACCCCAGATGTCGCGTACCGGGACGGGCTTCGAGGTCAGGACCAGCGGAGGAAGCTTTTTGGGGAAAAAGAATTCGTCAATATTGCGGAACAGGGATTTCCAGAGAGGCTCGTCCAGCGTCTGGTTCTGCAGGAGAAGCTGGAGCTCGGGCTCCGGACCTAGCATTTGCGAATTCTGCGGCATTTCGAGTTCTGGCATATGTTCCCGAGCAGTGACCCCAAATTCACGGTAGGGAGAATCGCATATTTTTAGATGCGCGCTCTCTCCTCAAAGGTCGCTTGTAAAACGGACGAAGCTAACCGCCCCAATGTTTCCTCAGACAGTTGGATGCGCACAGGTTGTGATCTACTAAAAATTGTACACGCTTTTCCCGGGCGGGAAACAGTACTTTTTGAATTCACTCCCGGTGCCGCAGTCCCAGTAAGACGTGTCCTTCCGCGCTCCCTATATAATGAAAAGATTCAATCAGTTGGGAGAACCTTTCGAGTGCCGATGGATCTGAAATCCACCATCAATTTGCCCAAAACCGCCTTCCCCATGAAGGCAGGCCTGCCCCAGAATGAGCCGAAAATATTGGCTCGGTGGGAGGAGCAACGGATCTACGACCGCATCCGGGAAGTACGCAAGGGCGCGCCAACCTATGTGCTCCACGATGGACCTCCGTACGCCAACGGGCCCATCCATCTGGGGACCGCGATGAATAAATGCCTGAAGGATTTCATCGTGAAGTCGAAGAACATGGCTGGCTTCGATTCGCCGTATGTTCCGGGATGGGACTGCCACGGGCTGCCGATCGAAATTAAAGTCGATCAAATGTTGGGCGGCAAGAAACTGCAAATGGCTGCGGTCGATGTGCGCGCCGAATGCCGGAAATATGCCGAAAAGTTTCTTGACCTGCAGCGCTCCCAGTTCAAGCGCATAGGAGTATTCGGGCGCTTTGACCAGCCATATTCGACGATGACGCCGCAGTACGAAGCGGCGGTGCTCGACATTCTTTATCGTTTTCTGGAGAACGATTTCGTTTACAAGGGACTGCGTTCGGTGTACTGGTGCGTGTTTGACGAGACGGCGCTGGCCGAAGCAGAAGTTGAATACGAAAACCACACCAGCCCGACGGTGTGGGTGAAGTATCCGTTCGCAGGTGATCCGGCGTCGCTTGACGCGGCGCTCAAGGGGAAGAAGGTTTTCACCATCATCTGGACGACGACTCCCTGGACTCTGCCGGCATCGATGGCGGTGGCGTTTCATCCGGATGAAGAATATGTGGCGCTCGAAGCGGGTCCTGAAAATAACGACGACGTTTTTATTGTGGGCGCTCGGCTCGCGGAAGTGGTGAAAGAAAAGACTGGACTCCAATCGGCGCGCGAAATTGCTCGCTTTCCCGGACGCAAGCTGGAGTATGCCGAGTTCCGGCATCCGTTTCTGGGTCGCAAGATCGTCGGCGTGCTGGCCGATTACGTCACCATGGACCAAGGCACCGGTGTGGTACATACTGCTCCAGCGCACGGCGCCGAAGACTTTATCACCGGCCAGAAATACAAGATCGACCCGACTTGCAACGTGGATAAAGCCGGCATCATGCGCCACGGACTTCCGGAGTATGAAGGCAAACGCGTGTTCGATGCCAATGGTCCGATCGTCGAGTTGTTGAAGGCGCGCGGCGTGCTGATGCATTCCGAAAAAATGGAGCACTCGTATCCCCACTGCTGGCGCTGTCACAATCCGGTAATCTTCCGCGCGACCGAGCAGTGGTTCATCGGCATGGATACGCCGATGAAAGGGGAAAAGCCGGGCGAGACCATGCGCAGTCGCACCCTCGAAGAAATCGCCAAGGTGAAGTGGGACCCGGCCTGGGGTGAAGAACGCATCTCGAACATGATCGCCACCCGCCCGGACTGGTGCATCTCGCGGCAAAGAGTTTGGGGCGTTCCGATCGCGGTGTTTCTGTGCGACGACTGCGGTAAGCCCGTGAACGATCCGACTATAAATCGCAAGGTGGTGCAGTTCGTTTCGCAGCACGGCGCCGACGCTTGGTACACGCCGGAGGCTGACGCGATTCTTTCTTCCGGCCACAAGTGTGCCCACTGCGGCGGAACGAAGTTCAACAAAGAGACCGATATTCTCGACGTGTGGTTCGAGTCGGGATATCGGCTACAAAGGCAGCGCTCCCTATCGCATGGTCGCAACCAGCGGATGGACGCTCGACGAGCAGGGGCGCGCCATGTCGAAGTCGCTCGGCAACACGGTCGACCCGGTCGAGATTGCGGATACGCTCGGTGGCGAGATCGTGCGCATGTGGGTCGCGTCGGTCGACTTCCGCGAAGATGTCGCGTGCTCTCCGCAAATCATGCAGCGAGTAGCCGGAATCTACCGCGACATTCGCAACACGTTCCGCTTCATTCTTGGCAATCTCGATGGATTCGATCCGGTAAAAGACGCGGTCGCCTTTGATGAAATGCAGCCGCTCGATCAATACATGCTTCGGCAGGCGGTAGAAGTATCAGCGGATGTGCAGCGCTCGTATGAAGAGTTCGCGTTTCACAGGATCTATCACCGCATCAATAATTTTTGCGGCGTCGAACTAAGCGCGTTTTATTTCGACGTGCTGAAAGACCGGCTCTACACTTCGGGACGCAAATCAGTGTCGCGCCGAGCGGCGCAAACCGCGATCTGGCGCATTGGCGAAGCGCTGGTACGACTGCTGGCTCCGATCATGAGTTTCACCTGCGAAGAAGTCTGGCAATATTTGCCCTCGGGTGCAGGAAGACTCGAGAGCGTTCACCTGACGACGTTCCCGGAGGCGGAAGACTTGCTGGGCGCGGACGACGCTGCCATCGCGGCTGATCCGAAAAAAGCAGACGACTGGAAGACGGTGCGGGCTGTCCGCGAAACCGTCCTGAAGGCACTGGAAGAGGCGCGCAACCAGAAACTGATCGGAGGCAACTTGCAGGCGCAGGTTACTTTGACCGCGGTTGATCCGGTGTTCTCCGTGCTGGAGCGCTTCAAGAACGATCTGCGCTACCTCTTTATCGTCTCCGCGGTCGAATTGAAAAAGGGCGCGGGAAACGGTGACTCGCCGGTTGTGGTGCAGGTAAGCAAAGCTCCGGGAGAGAAGTGCGAGCGCTGCTGGAATTTCTCGACTCATATCGGCGAGGATAAGAACTATCCGACGGTGTGCGAGCGCTGCAGCCCAGTGCTCAAGGATCTTGTCGCCGAGATTGAGGGGGCGTGACCGCGCCTTCGGCAAAAGCGATAAGCTATAGGCAAGAGCCCGCGACAGTCGGAGAGCTGAACGCGAGCCTCACCTTTCATGAATTGTCGAAGGATGACGAGCGGGCATACGTTCAATGCAACAAGAGAAGTTTTCACTCATGCGCAAATATCATTTCCTGATCGCGTTGTTCGTCATCGCTCTCGATCGCGCCACCAAGTGGACGATCGCCCACCGTCTTTCCTTGCACGACAGCATTCCGGTGATCCCTGGATTCTTCCGCATCATCCACGCTGAAAATCCGGGTGCCGCGTTTGGTATTTTTGCGGATTCCCCTTCGGAATGGAAAGTCGGCTTTCTGATCTTTTTTTCTATAATCGCGCTGCTGATCGTCTCCGCGCTGCTCTGGAAAAACAGTCACAGCCTGACCTCGACTGGCATCGGGCTGTCGTTGATTCTCGGTGGCGCGATCGGTAATTTGTGGGATCGCCTGGTCAGCCGTCACGTTGTGGATTTTTTGCTCTTCTATATAGGTCCACACCAGTGGCCAGCCTTCAACGTGGCCGACAGCGCGATTGTGGTGGGAGCGGGGCTGCTGGTGTTTGAGATTGTGTTTACCAAGTCGCCGAGCCATCAGTCGGCGTAATTCCGGCTCGACTTACTTTTTTGCGGCTGCTTCGAGTTGGCGCAACGCCGCCATGGTGGCTGCAGAGGGGTCTTTGCGGTTGCTGTTCTTTGGCCGTCGTTTGGTCTTGCTGGTGTAATGAGTTTGAGCCATCTCTCTCCTGCTTTGTCGGCGGTTGGGGACGCCTGCCCTGATTTGTGCGAGAAAAATGACCCGGATCGCAATCGCTGTCAAATGTCTGGCTTACCTATCATAGTACAGGACAGGCGCGCCTTAGTTCTCCTCGATCATCGGCAAACAGCAGCTCCTTCGGTTCGCGAAGGATGACAAATTCATATTTACGTTCGTGATGAATGATGTCCCGGCAAACCCGCTACGGCGTCCCGTAGAGCTGGCGGTAAACATTCGCATTCCGCAGGATCGCCTGTACGTATTCGCGGGTTTCGGTAAAAGGGATGGACTCGACGAACTCCTGCGGATCGCGGTAGTGGCCCTGTCCCAGCCAGTCTCCCACGCGGTCGGTGCCGGCATTGTAGGCGGCCAGCGCGTACTCGAACTGTCCGTTGTACTTGTCGACCATCTCTTTGAAGTACCGCGTGCCGAGCTGGAGATTTACGGCCGGCGTGAAGAGTTGAGAAGCGCTGTATTTCTTGAGCTTGACTTGTTTCGCGACGTTCTTCCCCGTATTCGGCAGAAGCTGCATCAGGCCCACGGCGTTCGCGCGGGAGAGGGCCAGCGCATTGAATTCGGACTCCTGCCGGATGAGCGATGCGACCAGATAGGGATCAAGCCCGTTGAGCATTGAATATTTACGCAGGTCCGGCCAGTAGGCTTTGGGGAAAAGCGCTTCCCAGTACGGACGCGGCAGGTCGGGAATATCGACGGCGAAATAGTTGGGCATCGCTCGCTTCATGATCTCGATGCCGCGATCGTAGCGGCCGCCATCCTGATAAACGCGCGCCATCTCGGGAGGCGCCCAGGTTCCGCCCTCCTGGCTCGCTGCGGCCTGCAATTCGCGCACCGCCATCTCGGCAAGCGCGCCGTTCGAGAGCAGACGCGTTGGGCGTCTCCGGCTGCGGTGAGCCATTTGTTGGGGACGATCCCCCGCCCGCGCCTGGCAAGACTTTCAAGCGCCGCCGGCTAAGCTCCGCGTAATAGTAATTGTGAAAGCGGTCAGAGAGTTTCTGATAAAACGCGCGCGCCATTGCCGGATTGCCATCTTCTTCTGCAAGCCGCGCGCGCCAGTACAGCGCAGCGGGGATTTCCGCGGAACCGGGGTAGAGCTCGACTTGCTCTTCAAAACCTTTCCTTGCGTCATCGGTCCGGCCCTGCCGGAAGGTCAGCCACGCGGCCTTCCAGTGCGCAGAGGATGCGTGCCCGCCTTTCGGGAAGCGCTGTTGCAACTCGCGGAAGTAGTCGATCGCACGATCGTAATCGTGCTTCAGCAGGTACATGTTTCCGGCCGAAAGCAGGGCTTGTTCGAGCCACGGGCTCGCCGGTCCAAACTGACGGAGCTCGTTGAGCGTTCGCTGCACGCCTTCTTCATCGCTCGTGGATCGCGCGGTCTCATTTAACAGGTAGAGACGCTCGGCTTCGGCATCGCCGGTCTGCACTCCCATGGAAAGCAGCAGTTGGCGGGAATCATGGCTACGGTCATTCTTTTCGAGTGCACTGGCCAGTGCTAGTTGCAGGTTCGGACGCTCGGCCGGGCTAGCTTCGCCGACGAGATCGTGGTAATCGTGAGCCGCGTCCGCATAGTGCCGGGCCTTGAACAACAGATCGGCGCGAGTGCGGCGCTCGGTGACAGAGCCGGAGACTGTAAGCTTGCGCAATTCTGTTCCCGCCACCTCCGCTTCGAAACTGGTGGGAAGGTTGAAGTAAACGTTGCGGAAAGCGCTCACAGCCTTCTGACTATCGCCCGCGGCTTCGTAGGCGCGGCCAACGGCGAGTTCCACATCGGCGCGCACCGGCGCCCGATCTTTTTCGAGCAGAGCCACTGCCTCCTGCGGCCGGCCTTCTTCGAGCAGCGCAGTCGCATAGACCAGGTGGGCATCGCGGATCAGAAGTGAATCAGGAAAGCTCTGGCTGAAATCCGCGAGCGTCGAAAGCGACTCGGCATTGTGCGCCGTTTTCAGATAGGCGTCGCCGAGATAGTAGGCAACGTAGTCTCCGAGCTCGCTGGCGCCGGCCTTCGCCCGGTTGAACGGGTCAATGGCTTTGGCATAATCGTGATCGAGCGTGCGCGCATAGCCGAGTACCAGCCAGGCCAGCGCGCCGGCGTCTTCTTTGGGGTGGCGACGCGCAAAGGCTTCAACCCCGGCATAGGCGATGGGAGTGCGGTCCTGCAACAACTGCTGCGCCATGGGTCGAAGACTGGCGGAGGCAACAAAGGCTTGCCGCACCCGGCGCACGCGCGGAGAGAGGGGTTTACGCTTCTTCCTGGAGCTGGGGGAAGGGGAAGCGGATGTCTTTCTTTTAGCAGGCGGGCGTTTAGCCGGTGGCGCACTTTTTGCCGGTGCGCTTTTAACGGGGGCGCTCTTAGCTGGAGCGCTCTTAGGTGAAGAAGATAAGTTGGACTGGGCAGCTGCTGGCGGCAAAAAGCCGAGGCAGGGCAGGAAGAAAAATCCAGCGAAAACCACGACTGCGAAACGACGCACTCAAACCCTACCTAGTATCGGAAGTTCGCACCCATGATGGAAGGATCGTCTTCGGCGAGACTTCGTATGATCTCATTCTGAAGGTAATTGCCAGATGCTGCAACCGTCTTCCCGTACCGTTTCTGGTACGTCGAACGGCTCTTCTCGATCGTTTCTTTCAGGCGGTCGTAGAGATCTTTGTGTTTCCGGCCTTCCGCGACCTTTGCCTGATTATAGAGCTTGATCTCATCAATCAGAAGGCGCGCAAAACGCTGGGCCTTGCGGTGAACGTCCTGATCCTCGGGCGAGAAAGAAGAAGGGGCCGGCGTTTCGACGGCTGGCTTGGTTTCCGCATCGCTGATCGGCAACGGCTCGGCCAGCGCAGGGTCCATATCAACCACGGCGGACGGCACATCGGCGATGGCGTTGGGTGCCATTGTCGGAACTGGAACTGGAATTGGAGCCGCAAACGCGGCACTAGCGACTGGCGACGAGTGTGTGCCTGCAGACGCCGACGCTGCCATACCGTGGCCAGAAGCATGCGAGGCAAAGGGATCATTGTAAGCGGGCACCGCGTGGGCCGCCGCTTGGTGCGCCGGCGCCTCGGCCGCCGCGACACTGTGACTGTCCCCATGATGGCTGTCTGTTTGCGCAGCGGACGGTTCCTTCTGCGTCTGCTTGCGCAGCGAGTTGACCTCAAGCCATGCGCTGGTCGAAAGCACCAGCAGTTCCAGCGAGCCGGGGTCGAGCGAACCGCTCGCTGCATCGGTTCCACCGTCGGCATAGACCAGAGCCGCAACTTTGTCTTTCAAAATCAAGGGAAGAATCCGGGCCTCTCCGTTTGCGGGCGTTCCAAATTCCTTCAGGAAACGCGAGTCGAGGTCGGCAACCGGCGCACTCGCCACCACACGATCACGAATCGCATGAGCAACGGCTGCGGCGTTTTCATCGAGACCGAAATCTTTCACCGCATCACTATTAGCGAAGCCGCGTGCCTGCCATCCGGTGGCATGGTTGCCCTTCACGACAAAGAGCGCGACGCGAGCCGCATAGCGAGCGCTGGTATCGAGCAGCGCGCGCAGGATTTCCCGCTGTGAGGTGCCGAGCTGGATTTCGGCAACGGCGCGCGCCAGATCTGCCGGACGGGACGCCGAAGCCACTTCATCAGAGTGGGTAGTTGGTTCGTCCAGCCCTGGCGCGGCCGCAATCTCTTCCATCACGCGGCGGACGATTTCGGTGCGCAGTTGGGCGGTATGGCTGTCCAGAACCTGGCCAACCACCCGCTCCACAATTGGTTCAATCCAGCCGCGCTCCTTCATTCGTACTCCGGGCATTCGAATTCCGTGGTGAAGCTCTTTCGGGGGGTGAAGGGAGCAAACCCTTCTAACCTCTGATTATAGGGCCAGCTCGCAGGCATTCCAGGGACACCTTGGTATCGGCCCTTTTGGTGCCTAAATCCGTCGGTCGCCAGCCGGGGAAGACTCGTCTGGTAAACCTCCGCCAAAACAGCACACCGAAAACCGTTGCCACGAAGTACAATAGCACTGGGGCGTCAGTCACGCTTTCGGAAAAATCTGCATCAAGTCACGAATGAGTACCATCCAACCCAATATAGAGCAACCGGTCAGCGAAGAAATGCAGCTGGTCCGGCGTGCCAAGCGCGGCGACGATCAAGCGTTTGAAGAATTAGTGCGGCGTTATGATCGCAACGTTTTTCGGATCGCGCAACACATTACGCAGAATCGCGAGGACGCGGAAGATGTGGTACAAGAGGCGTTCCTCAAGGCGTATGGGAACCTGGCGAAGTTCCAGGAGCAGTCCAAGTTTTATACCTGGCTGGTGCGGATTGCGGTAAACGAAGCACTGATGAAGTTGCGCCGGAGGAAACCTGAACGCACGGTTTCTCTGGACGAAGAAGTAAAAACTGAGGATGACTCGCTTCCCCGTGAGGTTGCGGATTGGAGTCCCAATCCGGAGCAGATGTACAACCAGGCGGAGTTACGGGACATTCTGACTCGCACGATTCAAGGGTTGCCGTCGGGTTTTAGAACGGTGTTTGTGCTCCGCGATGTTGAAGGTCTCTCGACCGAAGAGACCGCCGAGGCGCTGGAGTTGAGCATTCCGGCGGTGAAGTCGCGGTTGCTGCGAGCGCGCTTGCAATTGCGTGAGCGGTTGAGCCGCTTCTTTCAGAAAAAGGCGAGTGGAGATATCGACCAGTGAAGTGTTCAGAGTTTTTAAACGAGCTAACCAACTATCTCGATGGCGTGCTCGACGCCCGGACCAAGTCCGAACTCGACGACCATCTGGCGTGGTGCCACAACTGCTACGTCGTCTGCGATACCACTCGCAAGACCATCGAAATCTACCGCGACTCAGAGCTCTATGAGCTACCCGATGATCTGCGCACGCGGCTGCGGTCCGCGATCATGACCAAGTGTTCCGAGCACAAGAAATCCGGCCCATCGAGCACCTGAGCGACAGGGCCGTCGTTTCCCTCCTCTTAATTATCTGGAATTCCTCTCGGTTGTCCTTCTCACTCTCATTGGAGAAGCTCGTGGAAGATCAGTTCGTGTAGACCCGCACGTAGTCGACTAGCATTGCAGATGGAAACGGCGTGGATCCGTCGGGTGGCCCGGGCCAATCCCCGCCAATAGCCAGATTCAAAATAATGAAATTGTTCTGCCCGGCATCGAATGGCCAAACCGCGCCATTGATGCCTTGAAGGCTCCCGGTCGTATAGGTGACATAAGGCTGGGTAGAGTCGTCGACGTAGAATGCCACGGTGCCGTTTGCCCAGATCATGCCGTAGGTATGCCACCCGGCGGCGGTCTGCCCGGTGGGAAAATGGTACAGGGTACCCAGTCCCGATGAGCCTGTGAAGCCCGTCCCGTGAATGGCGCCCGAATTCCAATCCGGCGTGCCTGGCGCGTTGACGCGCTCAAGCACGTCCTGTTCGCCGCAAGCCGGCCAGGGAACGGTGGTAATGTTATTGCCCAGCAGCCATGCCGCTGGCCAAAAACCCTGCGCCTCCGGTACCTGGGCACGCACCTCGAACCGTCCGTACTGAAAGCTGAACAGGCCTTGACTCTTTAACCGCGCTGATGTGTACACCCCAGCTGAGGGTTGCTGTGCCTCGATATGCAGATAGCCGTCTGTGCCCACATATGCGCTGGGATTCGCCGTGTTGCACGGATCGGCGGACGAACCCCATGCGCAGTAGGTCTCCAGTTCATTGTTGCCAAAGCCGCTGTTGCCAGTGTCATAGGTCCAGAAGTTGGGGTCGGGTTGCGCAATGGCGCTGGTGGAGTTAGTGAACTCGTCGCTCCAGACCAGTGTCCCCGACGGGATGTTGGGCGTAAAGCTCTTGCTGGTTACAGTGCTGTCTGCCATGCCTGCAGCGGTGGCAATCGCCTTGAGCGTGAGGTTCGACGCGACCAGGAAGGGCGCCTGGTACCGCTGAGATGACGCGCTGGGTATGCTCCCATCGACGGTGTAGTAGATGGTTGCCCCGGACGTCGCCGAGGCCATGCTCACGATCACGGCACCATTTTGCGCGGCGGTGGTGGAAACGCTCGGCGACTGGGTGGTGCTCACGCCTCCGCTACCGCTGTTCCCTCCGCCGCATCCGCTCGTCAAAGCATTTAACAACAGGATCGCAGTCAGCAGCGTCGCTTCTGTCCACATAGGCAAGGTCACTTTCTCCAAGGAGTGCAAGAATCCATCCGCGCCGGTTCTTATTTAACTACCCGAAAATCTCTTCGTCAAACCTGAGCCGGCATACGACGAGTCTTGCAGCTATTAGTTTCTCTGGCCGATCCTGTCGTTCCGCTGAACGCCGCAAGTACTTCATTCTGGAGCAATATGACAACGCAGCTGCTGCGTAATTAGTAGCCGCGAACCTTTTCCGCCGTCCTGGAATCTAAGTGATTAGAGCTCGTCTTAACATTAGGGCGAAGGGGATGAGCCAGCTTCGTCGCTGTAATCTGTGGAGGATACCCTATGTTTTCGAGGTTGATGGACGCCGTGTTTGGCTGCCGGCACGCTCGCTATAGTTTTCCGATTACCGTGCGCGCCGGTTCGCGTCGCAACCCGACTGCTCAACGCTCCGGAACCTATGTCGCGTGCCTGGACTGCGGCAAAGAATTCCGCTATGACTGGCAAGAAATGAAGGTGCTGGGATCGCAGACCAGAGATGCTGCGCACTCCCTGGTTACAAAAGAAGCCGCGTAAGAACACGCTGTTCCCCCAACAGCACATTCTTCGAGGTGTTCGCGGCTTCGTTGGCCTCAGTGCCGTCCACGGGATTACGAAGTAGTTGCCGCTTTACAGCTCAGGACCAGCCACCCGCACCGGCCAAAACCAGCGTTTGAGATGCCCTGGACGGCTCCGCATCTTTTTTTCATACAATCTTCACAAATCGCTGTGTTAGATTTGCCGCTTAACTCAAAATTTCCTGGAGGAAACTGAATTGGGCAAGGACATGGTCCCCAAGAAGATTTTTTTTACCAAGGGAGTCGGTAAACATCGGGAACGCCTCACTTCTTTCGAGCTCGCCTTGCGCGACGCCGGCATCGCGGCGCAAAACCTGGTGCGTGTCTCTTCCATCTTTCCGCCCAACTGCAAACTGGTCCCGCGCTCGCAGGGACTCAAGTATCTGCACCCCGGGGAAGTCGTGTTTTCGGTGGTTGCTGAAAACTCCACCCACGAACCGCACCGCCTCCTGGCCTCGTCGATCGGCGTCGCTATCCCTGCCGACCGCAACACCTACGGATATCTGAGCGAGCACCACTCGTTCGGTGAAACCGAAGACGCCGCCGGAGATTATGCGGAAGAACTAGCCGCCGAAATGCTAGCCACCACTCTGAACGTGGAGTTTGATTCCGACCGGTCGTGGGACGAGAAAAAAGAGATCTATCGGATCTCGAACAAGATCGTCCGTACGGCCAACGTGACGCAATCGGCGGTCGGGGATAAACGTGGGTTGTGGACTACGGTAATCGCGTCGGCGGTACTGATCTTTGACTAGGATGCAGTAATGGACCCGCGATATTTACCGATTGTTGATGGATTGTTTCTCTTTGCCCTTTTTGTAGGAGCACCGTCGATTTCCGCTGCAATTGGGTACGTCGCATGGAAAGGTAAGCCCAACAGCTTCGACCGCGAACGGTATGGACTATCGGCCATCACGGCCGGCGCTCCAAGTATCGCCCTGATGGTATACACCCAGCGGATGCACGTCGACGTCCGAACCCCTCGGTATTTCTTACAGCTTGCGTGCTTTGCGTTGGGTGTAGTGCTCTTGGGCGTCGCAGGCGGCTGCTTTGTAGGTATGTTCACTTATCGGCGCAGCCAAACTTCCTAGTTGTGCGACATGATTTTCTTTTTCGCCGCCGGCTTCTTCTTCAACCGTTCCAACACCGCCGCTACGATCAGCGGTAGCCCTACTGTAGCGTCCACAAAAACTTCCCCAAACTTTCCACCTTCCGCCGGAGGCACAAACTTCCCCCACGAAACCGCCTCGCTGTAAGGACTGCCCGAAAGCCCGCCCCAGTACACTGGCTCCGGGCAGATCCGCAGTCCGTAGTGATAGCGCTTCAGCGGCAGGTCTTCCCCGCCCCGGCGGTGACGCAATTCGATGAATGGACCAAACTGCTGCGACCAGTTGCGCGGAACGCCTCCACCGATCGTAAAGATTCCCAGCCGCTTCTGACTCAGCAACGTCGCCGCAAAGTGCTCAAGGTCCTCAAACGGATCGAAGCGGAATCGCGCTTTCCCTTGCTTGTCGCGCTCACGGTTGGTCAACGCGTAATCAAGGCCGAGCTCGGAGTCGGAGAATGCGGGCACGAATACCGGAACATTCTTCTCGTAAGCAGACTTCAGAATGCCACGTTCTCCCTTGGCGCGCTTCGTGAGATGTTCTGCTCGGGTTCGAGCGTGTCATAGACGCGGTTGTACCCGGCCTCGTAGAGTTCCTCGTCACTGAGCTCGGGATTGTGCCGGAAGTGCGCGCGCCCGGTCGCTTCGACCAGCCCATGCGCCATCAGGGCTCCTGTAGAAACGATCGCATTCACGATGCCGCGATCGATCAACTCGGCGATCACCAGGCCCTGCTTGGCGACAGTCATCGCGCCTGCTAGGGTCATGACGACGAAGCAGTCCTTGTCGCGCGCCATGGCCTCGAGTACATCGGCGGCTTCGCCAAGCTGGCGGCCGGTGAATGCCGTCTTTGACATCGCGCGCACCAGGTCGTCGATGGAATGGATCTGGCCGAGGTCGAGCGGTTCCAGCGGAATCAGACGGTCGGCCACCGGATCGTGCAGCTTGCGGTCGATGCCCGCGCCTTCCTCATGATTGCTGTCGTGATGATTGCCATGCTTCGAGCCGCTTTTCTGCTTCAAGGACGAACCTCCAGGAATGAAAACTAATTTTGGACCGAAGAAACAATTTACTAGAAGCGAGGACAACGCGGGGCCCAGGTTTCACCGTGCCGTACCCTCCCCGCCCGCATCGTGCCACTTTGATATCCTAGAGCGCGGTTGCAACATCCGTAGAGACGCGGCTTGCCGCCTCTCCGACTGTCTATCCGAAACTGGAGAAAACGTGCCAGACAAATTCACCGTCGCGCTGATCCAGATGTCGTGCGGCCCCGAGCCTGCCGACAATCTAGCCAAGGCGCTCGATCGCGTTGCGGAGGCGGCACGAAAAGGTGCACACGTCGTGTGCCTTCCCGAACTGTTTCAGACGCAGTATTTCTGCCAGCGTGAAGATGCCGCTCTCTTCGATCTCGCGGAGCCCATCCCCGGTGCCGGCACGGAGAAGCTGGCTGCCGCCGCCCGGCAGAATAAAGTCGTGCTGATCGCGTCGCTCTTCGAAAAGCGCGCGCCCGGCCTCTATCACAACACGGCCGCGATTTTCGATTCAGATGGCGCGCTCGGCGGCATCTACCGCAAGATGCACATTCCCGACGATCCACTCTATTACGAAAAATTTTATTTCACCCCCGGCGATCTCGGCTTCAAGGCCTTCGACACTTCCGCTGGAAAGCTCGGCACGCTCGTCTGCTGGGATCAGTGGTATCCCGAAGGCGCGCGCCTCACGGCGCTGCAGGGAGCCAGCATTCTTTTCTACCCCACAGCCATTGGCTGGCACCCCGCGGAGAAGGCTGAATTCGGTGTAGCGCAACATGATGCCTGGCGCACCATCCAACGGGCGCATGCGATCGCGAATGGAGTTTATGTCGCAGCAGTGAATCGCGTTGGCTTCGAGACTGGCGACATACGCGGCAATTCCGTCCCCGGCAAGGGCCTCGAATTCTGGGGAGGGTCGTTCTTCTGCGATCCCTTCGGCCGCGTGCTTGCTGAAGCGTCCCACGATAAGGAAGAGATTCTGCTTGGCGAAGTGGACCTTCATCAACTGGAAGACATTCGCCGCAACTGGCCCTTCCTGCGCGACCGGCGTATCGACAGTTACGCTCCCATCACCAGCCGGATGCTTGACGGAAAATAAGCGGACCGAAACGGCAAAATGAACAGACCATCCACGACCCGCTCCAGGTTTCTTCCAACCGCACGGGGATACCGCATGCCCGCCGAGTGGGAGGCGCATGAATCCACGTGGCTCGCGTGGCCGCATTTTTGCGACGACTGGCCGGGTAAGTTCGATCCGATCCCGTGGGTGTATGCCGAGATCATCCGCAACCTGGCGCGGCATGAGCGTGTGGACCTGATCGTCAATAGCGCTAGCTGGGAGAAACGTGCGCGCGCACTGTTAGAAAAAGCAGGCGCTCTCTCGGACAATGTCTGCTTTCACCGCTGGCGCACCGACCGCGTGTGGACGCGCGATTCTGGCTGTATCTTCCTGACGCCAGCCGCCGGTCATGTCGACTCCGGGCTGCTAGCTTTGCACTTTCAGTTCAATGCCTGGGCCAAGTATCCAAATTACAAGCGCGACGAACAAATCGGAGAGCGCATGGCGCAGGCCGCTGGCGCTCGCGTTGTCCAGCCCTTCAGTAAGAAACATCGCGTCGTGCTCGAAGGCGGATCGATCGACGTCAATGGCTGCGGCACTCTGATTACCACCGAGGAGTGCTTGCTTTCCACCATCCAGCAACGCAACCCGCCCATGGATCGCGGGGCTTATGAACAGCTCCTCGCCGACTATTTTGGCGCGCGGTCCGTCATTTGGCTGGATAGCGGCATCGCCGGCGACGATACGCACGGCCACGTCGACGACCTCACGCGCTTCGTCGCTCCTAATACTGTGGTAACGATGATCGAGCAAAATGAGCGGAGTGAAAACCATGCGGCCCTCCACGCGAACCTGGGCCGCCTGAAAAACGCCCGCGCGAATTTTTATATCGCGAATGGCGCCGTGCTGGTGCCGGTCTTCAACGATCCGAACGATCGCATCGCGCTCAACACTCTCGCCGAGATCTTCCCAACGCGCGAGATTGTACCGATCTATTGCGGCGATCTGATCTGGGGCTTCGGCGCGCTACACTGCATGACGCAGCAACAACCAGGAAGATGAGACTTTGAGCCGCGTAGTCAATTCTTTACCACAGGGCACACGGAGGAACACAGGGAGTACAAAAACTGTTTTCTTTCCCCTGTGTCTCCCTGTGTGTCTCTGTGTCCCCTGTGGTTCAGGCTGTTTCGCGAGCTGCGAGTCAGCAGCTACCATCTTCATTTACACTTTTACTCGTGAACGCTGAGACTATCGCCGTTGGGTCTGAGTTGCTTACTCCCCATCGCCAGGACACGAACTCCCTCTACCTTACTGAAAAACTGAATGAACTGGGCGTCGAAGTGCGCTTCAAGGGCATTGTGGGCGACGACGCCGAAGGACTGACCGCGGCCGCCAAGCTCGCCATGCGGCGTTCCGACATCATTATTTTTACGGGCGGCCTCGGCCCCACGGAAGATGATTTGACGCGCGAAGCGGTGGCCGACGCGCTCGGTTTGAAACTGCAACGCGACCCCGAGCTCGTTGCGAAACTCGAAGAGCGGTTCGCCAAGCGGGGCATAAAGATGTCCGCCAACAATGCCAAGCAGGCCGACATCCTGACCAGCGCAACGGTCTTGCCGAATTCGCTCGGCACCGCGCCCGGCCAGTGGATTGCCGGAAAGTACGACGGTCAGGAACGAATCCTGATGCTGCTCCCCGGACCGCCTCACGAACTCAAGGTGCTGTTTGAAACCGAATGCTTCCCGCGACTGCGCACCCGGATTCCGCCCCAGCACATTGCCACTCGCATCCTCAAAATGGCGATGATCCCGGAATCGCAAGTGGATGCGCGCGTCGCGCCGATCTACAAAACTTATAACGACGTTGAGACCACGATCCTTGCGGGCCGAGGTGAAATTCAACTCCACCTTCGCTGCCGCAAGGATTCGCAAGCGGATGCCGACGCGCGCGTCGAGGAACTCGCCGAAAAAATCGAAGACGAACTGGGCGACGCCATCTTCTCGCGCAAAGGTGAAACCATCGAGCAGATCGTCAGCTATCTGCTGCAGATGCGTAGCATGACGCTCGCCGTGGCCGAATCTTGCACGGGCGGCCTGCTGGCCGAGCGCATCACTTCGCTCAGCGGCAGCTCGCGCTATTTTCTAGGTGGCGCCGTAGTCTACTCGAACGAATTGAAAACGCAATTTGCGAATGTTCCGAAGACACTGATCGACCGGCATGGAGCGGTCAGCCGCGAAGTGGCGGCGTCGATGGCCGAAGGCATCCGCAAGCGCTGCCTCGCGAGCTACGGAGTCGGAATCACCGGAGTCGCCGGTCCGAGCGGCGGCACCGAGCAGAAGCCCGTGGGCCTGGTGTATATCGCGCTCGCGGGAGAAGAAGGCACGCAGGTGGTCGAACGCAATTTCCCCGGCGACCGCAAGCGCATCCGCCAGTTCGCAAGTCAGCAGGCGCTGGAGATGATCCGTAGGGCGTTGTTGTAAGGCCCTGTTATTTTGAGATGCGAATATTCATCGGCATCGATCTCGACCCTGAAGTCCGCGCCCGCATCGAGCGCTTTCTCGCAGGCGTCGAGGGTTTTGTGCCCGATGCCCGCTGGGTGCGTCCAGAGTCGCTGCACATTACGTTGAAGTTCATTGGAGAGCAACCGTCAGCGCAGGTCGACGCCATCACCGAACGTCTGCGGCGGATGGAAGGCAGCGCGTTCGAGATTCAAGCTGGCGGATATGGATTCTTTCCGACCGCGAAAGCTCCACGCGTATTCTGGATCGGAATTCACGCGGGACCGCAACTGGCAGAACTGGCCGAGAGTATCGACATTGCGGCGGCCGAACTCGGTGTTCCACGCGAAGACCGTCCTTACAGTCCGCATCTGACTTTGGCGCGTGCCCGCGCCGGGAGAACTTCGGACTCGCCGAAATGGCGCAAGGGCGACGGCCCCAACACTACGTTTGCCGTGCTTGAAAAGCGGCTTGCCGCGATGGGCGAGCTTGATTTCGGCACAATGACGGCCCACGAGTTTATTCTCTATCAGAGCCAGCTTTCACCAAAGGGATCGAAGTACACGAAGCTGCAACGGTTCGCGCTCAATCATAGTTAGTGGAGCGACGGGCGTCTCGCCCGTCCTGCAGGATAGCGGCCGGACGGGGGCGTCCGGCTCTCCACCTGCAAGTTTGGAGAGACAGCAACGAGCATGTATCCCTACCTCATCACCGCCGCGGTTAGCTACCTCCTCGGGTCCATCCCGTTTGGCTACCTGGTGGTGCGGATTTTCACGGGTGAGGATGTGCGCGCCATTGGCAGCGGCAACATTGGCGCAACGAATGTCGCCCGCAGGTCGCCCGCACTCGGGGTTGTGACTCTGCTTCTCGACGCCGCCAAGGGTTTGGCGGCGGTTCTCGTGGCGCGGGTGCTATTCAGCGGACCGCATCAGCAACTCATCATGACCACGGCGGCATTCTTCGCCGTGCTCGGCCACTTGTTCCCCGTCTGGCTCAAGTTTCGTGGCGGCAAGGGTGTCGCCACCAGTCTTGGAGCTTTTATATTCCTCACCCCGAAATCCATTTTGTGCATGGTGGTCCTGTTCCTGGTCATCGCCGTCGCCTTCCGTTACGTCTCTCTTGGCTCCGTCGTCGTGGCGGCTGCTTTTCCGCTGTTAGCGTGGGCCCTCCGTGAATATGTGGACTCGCGTCAACTCATCTTCATTGCTCTGGTTTCGGCGCTTGTCATCTGGAGACATCGCCAAAACATCGGACGTCTCGCCTCGGGAACGGAATCGAAATTAGGGAGTAAGTCAGGCGGTAAGCCAGCCGCAAAGTTAAAATCAAGGGTAGCAACCGAGTTAACAGCAATGCCCGGAACGTCAGGAGCAACCCGAGGATGAGCCGCGTTGCCGTCATCGGCGCAGGCGCCTGGGGCACGGCGCTCGCTACTGTCCTGGGACGTAGCGGGACACACCATGCCCGGGACGGCGTCCGGCACAATGTCCGGCTCTGGGCTAACGAACCGGAAGTTACCAAGAGCATTGCAAGCAACCGGATCAACGAACGCTTTCTGCCCGGGTTCGTCCTGCCGGAATCGATTACAGCGACCAATGACCTGAACCAGGCGCTTGAAGATGCGGAGATCGTCGTCAGTGTTATGCCCTCGCAGCACTGCCGGGCTCTGTTCGAGCGCATGGCGCCGGCCCTCCGCCCGGAGACGATTTTCGTAAGCTGCACCAAGGGACTCGAAGATGGGACCCTGTTGCGGATGACGGAAGTGATTGGCGATGTCTTGCAAAGCAAGTTCACTCCTCGCATCGCGGCGCTCAGCGGACCTTCGTTCGCCAAGGAAGTCGCGCGCGGCGATCCGACCGCGGTGACTGTGGCATCCGTCGACCGAGAAGTGACTCGCGCGGTGCAGCAAGCGTTCAACGATTCCCGCTTTCGCGTCTATACCAACGACGACGTGATCGGGGTAGAGTTAGGCGGCGCGTTGAAGAACATTATCGCCATTGCCGCCGGCATCTGCGATGGGCTCGGCCTCGGACACAACTCGGTGGCGGCTCTGATCACGCGGGGTCTCGCCGAAATGGCGCGCCTGGTGGTGGCCTGCGGCGGCCGCCTCGATACCATGGCCGGACTCGCCGGCCTGGGTGATCTGGTCCTGACCTGTACCGGAGATCTATCGCGCAACCGCACCGTTGGAGTTGAACTAGGCAAGCGCCGCGAGCTGCCCGCCATCATTGCCGGAATGCGCGGGGCGGTCGCGGAAGGGGTTTTCACCACGAAAGCTGCGGTCGGTTTAGCGCGCAAGAAGAACGTCGAGATGCCGATCACCGAACAGATGTTTGCCATTCTCGAAAACGGGAAGTCGCCGCAACAGGCCATCGAAGAACTAATGACCCGGGCGGCGAGATCCGAAATTTAGCGCAGCGGTTGCAAATTTTTGCAGCTTTCTCGATTTCCCAAGGCACTGGCGGCCGGCACGATCAACAACACAAACGTGACCCTCTACCAGTACAGCACCGGAACCTACCTGACTCCGACGGTGTCGCTGGTCGGCACTCAGGTGATCAACATCGCTCCCACGAGCAACCTGGTGGCAAACTCGCAATACGAGGTGCACATCAGCCCCAATAGTCTCGTGACCAACACCAGCGGCTTTCCCGTGCAGTCTTACGCCTATAACTTCACCGCTGGGACAGCGGTCGACAATGCCGCGCCCACCATCTCGTCGGTCGCTCCTCCGGACACGTCCGCCAACATCGGGACCAACGCCGGCGTCAGCGTGAACTTCAACAAGGCCATCAATCCGGTGTCGGTCACCGGCAGTTCGATCCAGTTGAGTGGCGGCTCGGTCACTGAGGTGCCGTCGAGCATTAGCTTCTCGAGCGATTACACCCGCACCATGATTATTCCGCAGGCTCCACTGCCCTCCAGCACGACGATGACGATCGCCATCAGCGGCGTCACCAGCGAAGCCGGGGGTGGCCGTCGCCAACAAGACCACACATTTCAACACCATGGCAGGCCCCGATTTCAGGCCACCCTCTGTCGTCCATAGCAGCGCCGACAACGGCCAGGTGGTAGGCACCAATGCTGCCTTCGCCATGCAGTTCGACAAGCCGATGGATCAAGGCTCCGTCAATCCAGCGGGTACACAGTACGTGTACCTCTATGACTACACCTTAGGCGGCTATGTGGCTTTCACCGTCAGCTTCAGTGCGGACCTAACCACGGTCATCCTGACTCCAACGGCAAACCTGGGGGCCAGCCATCAGTTCCAGATGTGCAGCTACTACATGACGGACCTCTCTGGGAACGCGCAGAATAACTTCTGCATCGGCTTCTACACCGGAACCGGAACCGATACCACGGGGCCGGCGGTGCAGCTAGTGAGTCCTCCGAGCGGCTCCACGGGAGTGGGCATCAACGCGCCCGTGCAAATCATGTTCAACGAACTCATCTCCGGCGCATCCATCGGAGGCGTGACGTTGAAACAGGGCAGTTCGGTCATTCCAACCACCGCCACGCTGTACGACGGCGACCGGGGCATCCAATTGCGCCCCATGGCGCCGCTGGCCACCGGCACGGTGTACACAATCAACGTAACGGGAGTGAAGGACATTACCGGCAACAATCAGTCCGCCTTCCCGTCAAAGTCGTTTACCACGGGAACGGGTACTGATCTGGTCACGCCCACGGTGGTTTCGACATACCCCACGTATGGACTGACGAATGTTCCCGTGAACGCCGTGCTCCAGGCCGTGTTTAGCAAGGCTATGGGTCCGGCGTCGTTCGACGCGAACACCAGCTTCACGCTGCGCGATGCTTCGAACAACGCAGTGCCCGCGACCATTACCTTCTCCGCGGACTTCAAGACAGTCACGCTGCAACCCAACTCGAACCTGACCGGAGGCGGCACGCAGTACTACTTTGAGATCGGCTACCAGGCGTACTTGTACGATATCGGTGGGAACCAGTTGAGCTACGGCTACATCCCGTTCACCACCCAATGAGGCGGCACGGGGGACGTACGCAAGCTACTACCATCTGCAAACGAGAGCGAGTCCCGAGACCGACAGGTCCCGGAACTCGCATCCTTGTGTGGTGAAGGAGCTCTGCCCCGTTCTGGCGAAGTTGCAGGTGCGGGTGGAAATTCCCCTGTTTCGGAAAAATAAAAATCAGCCTCACGCGCGCCCCGAGCGAGAAGCGGTGGCAGCAACGATTGGAATGAAGTGGTGCCCGGAGACGGAATCGAACCGTCACGTCCTGTTACGGACCCGGGATTTTAAGTCCCGTGCGTCTGCCAGTTTCGCCATCCGGGCGGGCGGTTAGCCATTGAAGAGAATATATCAGTTGACCGCGACAAGGCCGGGGTCCGCGCCAATGAGTTGAATGCGGCGGGATTCGTCGGAAAGTTGCTCAAGATGGCGGTTTTCGTTCGAGAGCTGCGCGGTCCCATCCCGCAAGATTCGCCCCGGCTTCATAAGTGCTCTGCGCGAACTCCAGTATTTCGTCCCGTGGAGACGTCGAGCGGCGCACATCCTCATACATCAGCAAGAACTCATGTAGCTTGCTCGGATACAACACACCCGGCGGCCGAACCGGTTGCTCGCCACATCCCTCCGGTTCAGGAGCCGTGTAAGCGTAAAACGCCGGTCCCGGCACGTCTCCGCCACCCGGCCACCAGCCGACGCTGCTGCATTCGTGCGAGTAGGCTTCTGATGTGATAATGCCCTTTCGCGGAGGAGCGCGTCGTCCGCTGAAGCGCGTGCAACTCAAATCGAAGCTGCCCCAAAAAAAGTGGACCGGGCTCACCTTGCCAATGAACCGCGCGCGAAACTCCTGCAGCACAATCTCGGCTGACACCAGAATACGCCAGAGACGGTTGGCATACTCCGGGTCATACGATCCGTGAGTGTCATCCTGATCCAGAGGAATCGGATTCGGAACTTCCTGCGGCTTCGGGTTAATTTGAATGTCGATGCCAGCCCCCCGCAGCAACGAAAGCAGCTCTCGATAAAAGGCTGCAACCGATTTCGGAGAAAGCGTCAACGCATACTCACCGTCGGATATGCCAGGTGACGGGGCTTTGCCCCGTGCCGTCCGCAGTTCCAGTCGATGGTGAACAAAATCGAACTGAATTTCAAACGTGCCTCCACGGTACGGAATTGGTGAGGTCGTTAAGCCTCGCGTATTCACATAGAGCGCGGTATTCCACCAATGGTTCACCAGCGGGGTGAGCCCCAAGCGGATTTTGCCGACGATCTGGCTCCACATGTGCAGCGTCCGATAGGTGGCTTCCCATTCGTCCAGAGGCAAGGCAGGCCAGTCTTGCTCGACTCTATTCATACCAAGAAGGCTCCTGAAGACAGTCTTGTGCTTGTCGGCGCCGATACTCTCTTCTGATTATGCGCCTGGAAACATTCTGTTGTCCGAAGCAATGCTTTTCAGGCTGAAGAACATCGCTTACAACTTTTCGGCAGCTTCGGGGTTCAATAACATGCAGGAGTCACTTGTCTGGAGGAGACCTTGAAAGTATCGGGGAAAGTATCGGGAAGAGTATCTCGAAAAGCATCGCGCTTATTTCGTGCGGCAATCGGTTCCGGGTCGGCGAGAGCCGGTCTTTTATTCTTTGTGGTTGGCGCAGCAGCATTGGCTAGCGCCCAGCGCGGCACCATGAGCCCGTACCAGGGCGAATCGGACGGTGTCACCGCCGGCGGGAAATGGCTGGAGTTCCACTCCACCGACAAAATGACAGGCGCGAACGATGTGCGCTTTGAGCTTCAGTCGGATAATTATTTTCGCGAAGACCCGGACTACAGACCGAGAGTGGTTCTGTTTTGCAGTAACGGCAAACTCAAGCTGGCGGACTTCAACCCCGGAGTCAGACTGCCTCGGCCGAACCGCCCCGGCTTCTGGGGACAGCCCCAGTTGGAAGTGATGGTCCGCATTGACGACTCCCACTACTTCAAGGGCTGGAACTGGATGCGCGGCCATTTTCTCTCCATGGACAAAGGCACCGTTCGGGGTCTGATCGGCGCCCAGGTTTTCAAGGTGGAACTCCCAACGCGGAGCGGCCGGCAGATCGCGGAGTTTTCTCCCGGCGGCCTGAATCTGGATCGAGTCAGACAGGCGTGCGATCTGACGCCAAAGAAGCCAAGCAAGGACTAACGGTCGACTTCGTAAATCGTACCAATGGAGAGCCGGGCGTCCCCGCCCGGCGACCCAAAA
>WNFN01193251.1_pt1 | contig 25412 bp, 24 predicted proteins | sample 5400161 | NCBI WGS metagenome assembly WNFN01 (sample SAMN13153353, study PRJNA577476) | soil metagenome | isolation source: 80 cm saprolite on Douglas fir-dominated hillslope | place: USA:California | collected 2013-09-17 | reverse complement strand
AAGGATTGCGATGAGCCGTCAAAAAGCTGAGGGACATCTTGCGGGGCGATGTTGATGATCATGTTGCCGAACTTGTCGGTCTTCAGCACCACCGCTTTCCAGACATTCGGCGCGCTGGGCTTTGGCCTAGGTGCAGCAAAACGCACGAAGTCGGTGACGATGTCGCCGAATTTCTCGGAATCCACGCCTTTGCTCAGGTAAGCCGCCACCGGCGCAAAGACGTCGCGCCCGTGGAAGGTATTGCTCACCGGCGTATGGAAATAGTGTTCGGAAGTGATGTGGCGCACGGTCACTCGGTCTTCCCGTTCGTACACCAGGGAGAGCACGCCATTGTCCGGAGCGACGAAATAATACTCTCCCGCAGTCACCAGGATGGGCCGGCGGGCGCCTCCAACGCCAGGATCGACAACCACCAAGTGAATGGTATTTTTGGGAAAATAGGTGTAAGCCTGGGCAATGGCCAAGGCCCCATCCAGAATGTCGAATGAGTGCACCGCGTTGGTGATATCCAGCATTGGAGCAGAAGGGTTGATGCTGTGAATAACTCCTTTCATGACACCAACATAATGCTCAGTCAGGCCGAAGTCGGTGGTGAAGGTAATCAATCGCTGAATTGGCAAAATTGGCTCCCAAGGTAGTTGACTGCAATGGGGCGAAGGTATCGCGTAGCTTCCTAAGAAGTCAAGTAACCTCGGCCACATGGCACTTTAGTCATCAATCAGCTTTTCGCCTCTTGTTTCTGTCCGGGCTGCTGTTCCGAATCCGGAAATTTTTCTCCACAAGGGTCGAAGGAATCCGGCGCTCCAGTAACGTATAAATCACTGGGGTGTCTGCATGGTAGAGGAACGCCTGAAAAGTAATCTGGAATTTGAGGACTTGGTGGGGCAGTCGGCGGAAATGCGGACGCTTTACCGGACGATTCCCAGGGTGGCATCCAGCAGGCATCCTATCTTGCTCTTGGGCGAGAGTGGGACCGGCAAGGAAACCGTGGCCCGCGCCATTCACGCTCCTGCTCGAAGGCGGATTGCTCGTGCAGGCCGCCGGCAAACCCAAAGAACGGCTGATTTTCGTGCCCGGAACCATCTTCCTCGACGAAGTCGGGGCCATGCTGCCGGACCTTCAAGCCAAACTGGTGCGCGCACTGCAGGAAAGGGAGATTCGCCCCGGTGGCGGCGCGGCGATTCCCGCTGATGCGCGTGTCATCGCTGCCAGCAGCCGCGACCTGGAACTTGCCGTTCAGCAAGGCACTTTTCGGCGTGATCTGTATTCTCACTTGAGCGCTGTGCGCCTGCGCTTGCCGGCCCTGCGCGACCGCAAAGATGACATCCGGGTGCTCGCGGAACATGGTTTGGAAAGCCTCGGTGCGGGCAAGGGCATACGGCACTCCATCAGCCATGAAGCCATGAAGCTGCTGCTGCGCTATGACTGGCCGGGCAACGTGCGTGAGCTGGAAGACTGCCTGGCGAGCGCTGTAGCCGCCAGTTCAGGTCCGGTCCTGAACATTGGCGATTTCCCGCCGCAGATACGGAATATCCGCCTGGTGTCCGAGGCCAGCGACGCCACCGCCAATGGCAGCAAGATACTGCCCCTGGCGGAAGTGGAGCGGCAGACCATTCTCAGCACACTGGAGCGGCTCAACGGCGTCTACCGAAAGCTGAAGGAGTACGGACTCGGCGAACCCTGGATCGCCCGCCCCATCTCACCCCGTTGAGGGGCCACCTTCTGCCCAAAAGATGGCTCTCGTGTTTCGAGAGGGATAGGGAAAGAGCGCAGAAGCGTGGGGCACCCGGCTATTGTATTTCCATTGAGACCACGTTTCCCTCAGCATTGCCTGTTTCACGATAGTTCAGCGTAATTTTCCGTTTGCTCCAAGAGCAGGAGAACTTCTCGGTCGCGAAGAGGAGCACACGAGCTGTGTCGGTCACTTTCATCTTCCAAGTCTTGGTTCCCGAAATTACGCTCAGCACCGCTGAGGGCGGCGCCGAGCAGTCGACGCTGGTCAGGGTGCCTTGCATGAACTTGGTAGGGTTGGGATTCGGCGGCTCGCGGCGTGCCTCCGCTGGCGGCTTTGGTTCCTCCGTCGACTCATCACTGGGCTTATCGGGCTTATCCGTGGCCTGGCGCCCACGGCCTGGCACGGGACCTTGGGGCTGTCCAAATCTTGCGAATGCTTCCTTTGTTTGCTGGGCCCGCAGCAACGCGTCGTTTACGCGAAGCGCGAGCTGCTGGTTCTGTGTTTTCTCCAGAGCGTGGAGCAGGGCGATGGCCTGGTCAAATTGCCGGTTACTCATGTACATCTGCGCCAAATCGTACTGATAACTCTCATTGCGCGGGCTCAAAGAAATGGCTTTCTGGATGGCCTCCAGCCCTTTGTCCGGATTCCCGCTCGATGCCTGGGCAAACGCCAGGAGCATGTAAGAATCAGCGAAATTCGGGTCCAGGGCAATCGCAGTCTCAAGCTCTTTGATCATTTCGGGCAGGTTGGAACGGCTGGAAAAAGCTCCTTGCCGGCTCATCAGCATGGCGGAGTAGTAGTGCACGCGTGGATCTTTGGGGTCGAGCTGTGCCGCGCGTTGAAAGTACTCTGCCGCCTCGCTGTATTGTTTCTTTTGCAAGTAGCCATAGCCCAAGCTCCGGCAAGCGGCTGCGTTGTTTGGATCAGTTTTCAAAATGTCCTGAAACTCCTCGATCGCCTTGTCATGGTAATCAGGAGAATGCAGATGGATGTCGGCCAGGACGGCGTTACCGTCGGCAGCGCTGACTGGAGTCGCCGTGTACCCGGTGCTGGCGATGTTGGCGGGAGTGGGAATGGGGTAGTACAGGTAACGGCCGCTTCGCACGTAGTTGTCCAACACCTTGTCGAACTGCGCGGCGCTCATCCCAAAAGCCTGCTGGATGGCGTCCTCGACCGGCACGTTTTTGTACATCTTTAAATCGAAATAAACACCGAGCTTCGAGATCAAATGATTATCGTAAATATAGTGCACGAGCATGTCCGATTCAGCGTAAAACACCGTCCGGTGATCGCCGCTCTCGTTATAAGTCTGGGAATTCTGGCGGACCTTGAGCAGATCAGTGATTTTCAGCATATTGTTTTGCTGCAAGACAAGGTAGGCGGACTCCGGGGGTTTGCCGACTCGAGCTTCCTTGTTATCGACCTCGATGGTCGAGAAGTACTCAGCAAAGCCTTCTTCAAACCAGGGATCCATCTGCCTGGAAAGAACCCCATTCATGAGTTGGTGGGCATATTCATGGAAAACCACTCTCCACGGGTTCTCGACTGACATGTCGAGCATGATGAAGCTGCGGTCTTCGCCGCCCTGAAACAAGCCGGCGAGTTCGGTTGGCTTGCCGTGCCATAGCGGAGCAAATTGCCGAAATTCCTTGGTGTTACGGAAGGCGACGATTTGCAGTGGTATGGGAATGTTTACGTTCACCTTCGTCATCAAAGCCGAGAAGACTGCACGCATCTGTTCGAACCGCATCGCAACCTCGCGGCCACGCTTTTCACCTGCATCCGTAATCACCGAAAAATGAGGTGAACGAATTTCGACCCACTGAGGCGCATCACCGTAAGCCGGCGGTACGAACCTATAGATGACAAGAATGCCGAAAAGACAGGCGGTGAGCCATCGAAAACAAGTCTTCATGACTAGAGGCCTTACGATTGAGCATTGTACGGATCGAGTGCCGGAATTCTATCACGTCCGTAAGCACGCTCGAGCGCATGCCGCAACAGGAAGGCGACTCCCGCAAGTAGAAATCCGGCCGGGCTGGCGGCCTGGCCTTTCTCGATCCCACACGAATCGAGGGCGCCGGAAGCCCCGTGCTTGCGCGCCCCGGCGCAACCATTTACATTGATGCAGCACAAAATAAAGGTGCAACGCAATTTCAAAGACGCAACGCAAATTAAAGCTGCAACGCAAAAACAATCGGGAGGAAACTGAATGGCCATCAAAATCATGCCCAAACCCAACGGGCCGTACCTGGTAACTGGAGACTTGGGCGAGCTACAGCTGGCTGATATCAACGGCAACAAGTACGACATCAGCGGCAAACAGACCATCGCCCTGTGCCGCTGCGGCGCGTCAACCACCAAGCCGTTCTGTGACGGCACGCATTCCAAGATCGGCTTCCAGGCCGCGGAAGCCGCGGTGAAGCGCGAGGGATAAGCCCCAAAATTAAGCCGTGCCACGAGCGAGAGATTGTAAGAGGAACCTGATGGGTTCCTCTTTTCTTTTCATTCGGACAGGCATGCGGGCGATAGTTCTCGCTAATGGATGGTCTTCATCTTGCGTGACATGTAATCCATCAACAGATACTGGCCCAAATTTTGCGGCGTGGTGAAATACGCCTTGCCCCGGCACATGGCGGTGACTTTCTGCACGAACTGCACCAGTCCGAAATCAGAAGCCAGCATAAACGTATTGATCATGATGCCGGCGCGCTTGCAGCGCGAAACTTCTTCCAGAGTCTGGCTGACCACCAGCGGGTCGAGGCCGAAGGCGTTCTTGTAGATGCGTCCGTCTTCGAGCGTGAGCGCCGAGGGCTTGCCGTCAGTGATCATCACGATCTGCTTCATGTCTTTCTTCTGGTGCTGGAGAATGCGCTGCGACAGGCGCAGCCCCTCGCGAGTGTTGGTGTAATACGGGCCGACCTTGACCCGCGCCAGTTGCGAGAGCGGCATTTCTTCCGCGGAGTCGTGAAACAGGACCAGAGACAGCGAGTCGCCGGGATACTGCGTCCGGATCAGATGGGAAAGCGCCATGGCAACTTTCTTGGCCGGAGTGAAGCGATCTTCGCCGTAGAGAATCATGCTGTGCGAGCAATCCAGCATGACCACGGTGGCGCAGGAAGATTGGTATTCGCACTGGTGCACGCGCAGGTCGCGGTATTCGATCTCCAGCGGCAGATGCAGCCCTTCGCGCTGGATGGCCGAGGAAAGCGTTTCGGTGATGTCCAGGTTCAAGGTGTCGCCGAACTCATACGGTTTTGAAGCTCCACTGGACTCGATGCCGGTGGCCAGATCGCGCGTGTCATGACGGCCAAAACTGGCACGGCCCAGCGAGCCCAGCAAGTCGCGCAGCGTCTTGAAGCCGAGGAAATCCAGGCTCTTGTCGGTGATCTCAAAGCGAGCCTGCGACTGGGCGTCGCCGGTCTGGCCGGGAGTGGTGGACTGGCGCGAAGGGTCATGAGGCTGGTCCACTGAGATGAAATCTTCCTGCTGCATGCGCTCCATCAGGCGCTCGACCAATTCCTCCAGCGTGCCATCCATTTGCATTTGCTCAATGCGTTCGCGCATTTCTTCGTCCAGGAAATTGCCCGCCTCCAGCGCCTGCTGAATGGCCTGACGCAGGGCGTCGAGGTTGTGCTCGTCCATCTGCTGGAAATACATGTACTGGCTCTCGAAGCCGGACTGAAGCATGTAGTCGGAGAGGGCGTTGAGCAGGTCTTCCAGGGACATTTCGTCCGCCAGTTCGCCGACGTATTTGGAGTACTTGGTGTATTTCATTGCGAGCACTTAGCAATTAGCCAAAGCAGCGGCCTCGGAATGACAAATCTTTTTGTTTTCTCCGCGTCTCCGTGCCTCCGTGGTGCAGATTTTGTTTCGTTCGGGATAAGGCAAAAGCTAGTTGTACGGTCTCCGATTTCGCAACGGCGGCGCTGGCTCGTCTTCACCGTGCTCAAACGTCCGCTCGGCGCGCTTGGGCTGTTTCTCCGCGGCGAAGACGCGCTCTTCCGTCCGCCCGATCCGCCGGTGCGCGTGCAGGCCTTCCAGCACGAATTCGGCGGCGGACACCAGTATTTCCGGCCCCGTTTTTGATTTGATGCCCAAGGGCGACAACTTTTCGGTGAGCCCCTGGATATTGCTGATGCCTTCCAAAATTTCTTTCGATCCGGCGGTGTCGGCCAGCTTGATTTCTCCGCCCAGTTCGAACCACTGCACCTCCTGCTGCATGTTCAGGTCTTTGAAGTAGACGTCGTAAGTCTTGGCCACGGCGGTGCGGATGAGTTCGCGGGCCACAGTGTCCGCGCCGCGCATCTCACCTTCGTACTCCAGTTCCAGCTTGCCGGTGATGGAAGGCAGCGCAGCGTAGATGTCGCCGATGCGGGGGACAATCATCTTCTCCGCGTTGCGCAAAGCCCGGCGCTCAGCATTGGAAATCACGTTTTCCAGCACGCTGATAGGCAAGCGCTGGCTCACGCCCGAGCGCTTGTCAATTTTCTTGTCCTCACGGGCCAGGAAGGCGAGCCGCTCCACTACTTCGCGCACGTACTTGGGCACGTGCAGTTCCAGGCCGTCGCGGCGCGCCCAGGCTTCCTGCTCGGTGATACTGATGCCTTCTTCCAACGTGCCGGGATAGTGCGTGCGCACCTCGGAGCCGATGCGGTCCTTGAGCGGCGTGACGATCTTGCCGCGCGCGGTGTAGTCCTCTGGGTTGGCGCTGAAGACAAGGGCAACGTCCAGCGGCAGCCGCAGCGGGTAACCTTTGATCTGCACGTCGCCTTCCTGCATGATGTTGAACAGGCCCACCTGGATTTTTCCGGCAAGATCAGGCAGTTCGTTGATGGCGAAGATGCCGTCGCCGATCAGGTCGGCGATGGTTACATCCGGCGTGGCCAGCTTTTCCACGTAGCGTTCTTCAGGCGTGAGGTAAGCGATGGGCGTGCTGTCACCCTGCTCGGCAATCAGAGAGCGGCAGCGCTTGCAGATAGGCGCGTAAGGATTGTCATGGATCTCGCAACCGGCCACGTACGGCAACTGCGGGTCGAGCAGCGCGGTGAGTGCGCGCAGGATGCGGCTCTTGGCCTGGCCGCGCAGCCCCAGCAGAATAAAGTTGTGCCGGGAAAGAATGGCGTTCACCAACTGGGGCACTACAGTGTCGTCAAAGCCGATAATGCCGGGGAAGAGGGTGTCTCCGGAACGCAGCTTGGACATCAGGTTGTCGCGAAGTTCATCTTTGACTTTGCGGGTGCGGAGTCTCTGTTCGGAAAACGCACTTTGCCGAAGCTCGCCCAGACTACGAGGAAGATTCATGAAGGGGCCTCTGGGTGAGATTATACGCTCTGAAAACGGGCCTTCACTTCCGATGGCAGGCCAGTTCACTGACTCAGAACATCATCCCGTGCCGGTTTGTTTTTTGGCAAAAACGGGCGTATCATAACTCCTGGTTGTAGCTGGTCTCGGCCCAGGTATGCGAGATGTTCGCCTGGGTGGTTGTGTGTAGTCCCCAATCCGTGGCGAACGTACCAGTGGGCGAGAGGCCCACTTTATTTTTGGGGGGCATTTCAGCTCCTGGCGACGAGCGGCTTGGCGCGCGAGGCGGACTGGCGCCGGTCGAGACAAATGACAGTAAATGTCGATAATGTCCGGGCAATTGTCGGCCGTGTGGCCGCGACCCACGGTGTGGAACCGGTAGAGGTGGAGATATTGGGCGGCGGCAAAGCGCGCACCCTGAAGATCACCATCGACAAGCCGGAAGGCGTGACGCACGAGGACTGCGCCAAGGTGAGCCGGGAAGTTTCGGCCATCCTGGATGTGGAAGAAGCGATGGACGGCGGTTCGTACACGCTGGAAGTTTCCTCGCCGGGACTGGACCGCAAGCTGCTGACGGCCAGCGACTATGTCCGCTTCACTGGAAGCCGGGTGAAGCTGATGACGCGGGAACCGGTCAACGGCAATCGTCATTTTGAAGGGCGGCTCAAGAGTTTCCAGGAGGGAAGGCTGACGCTGGAAACTATTTCGGGCAAGAAAAAGCCCAAGCCGGGACACGCCCACCCGGGACAGAAGATTGAAATTGATCTGGCCAACGTTGAGAAGGCCAATGTAGTACCGGAAATCTGATTTTGGGCATTTCATAAGGAACTTATGGCAAGTGAGATTTACAACGTCATTGATGCGCTGAGCCGGGAAAAGGGCATTGATCCGCAGATTGTAGTGAGCGCGGTGGAAGACGCCATTGTCGCGGCTACGCGCAAGAAGGACAAGAGCCAGGAAGACCTGCGCGGTGAGCTGGACAAAGAGACCGGCGCCATCCGCGTGTACGCGGTCAAGGCCATCCTGGCCTCGGAAGACGACATTGGAGATCCGCAATTGGAAATCTCGCTGGAAGAGGCCAAGACCATCGACGCCAACGCCGAGGTTGGCGGCGAGGTGCGCTTCCTGAAGTCCACCGAAGGGCTAGGACGCATCTCCGCGCAGATTGCCAAACAGATCATCTTCCAAAAGGTCCGCGAGGCCGAGCGCGAGACGATTTACAAAGAATACATTGGCCGCGTGGGCGAAGTGATCAACGCCACGGTCAAGCGCATTGAAGGGCCGGACGTGATCTTTGATATCGGCAAGGCGGAAGCGCGCATGTCCAGGAAAGAGCAGTCGCGGCTGGAGTCGTTCGCCATGGGCGAGCGGGTGCGCGTGGTGCTGGTGCGTGTGGACAAGAACTCCAAAGGCCCAGCCGTGATCGTCTCTCGCGCGGCGCCGGAACTGGTGCAAAACCTTTTCCAGACCGAGGTCCCGGAGATTTACGACGGCACGGTGCAGATCAAAGCTATCGCCCGCGAAGCCGGCGAGCGCACCAAGATCGCCGTCGTGTCCAAGGACAAGGACGTGGACGCGGTGGGCGCCTGCGTGGGCATGAAAGGAATGCGGGTGCAGTCCATCATCCGCGAGCTCCGCGGGGAGAAGATTGACATCATCGAGTACCACGAAGATCCGGTGACCTTCGCGGAAAAAGCCCTGCAGCCGGCCAAGGTCAGCCGCGTGACCGTGGTTGACGCTACGGAAAAACATCTGGAAGTGGTGGTGGATGACAGCCAGCTTTCCCTCGCCATCGGCAAGAAAGGGCAGAACGTCCGGCTGGCGGCCAAGCTGCTGGGCTGGAAGATCGATATCAAGAGCGAAGAAGAGAAACGCCAGGAAGTGGAGCAGCAAATGTCCGCTCTGGTCACGCCCTCGGCCACGCCGCTGGACCGCGTTACCGACCTGGGCGAGGCGCTCACCGCCAAATTGCATGAGGCGGGGATTACCACAGTGGAAGCCCTGGCCGACATGACGCCGGAGCAACTGGAAGAGCTGCCTGGTGTCGGGCCCAAGACTGTGGAAAAAATATCTGTTGCAGTCAATAGTTATTATGCCAGCCTGGAAGCAGAACGGGGTGAGGCCAAGCGCCTTCTGCAGCGGACGCTGCTGCGGCAGAGACCGCACCGGCCGAGCAAAGTGAAGCCACTGTAGTGGCGGAATCCGTAGCCGGCGCGGAAGAAGCTGCTGTGGCCGAAACCCAGGCCGAAGGCCAGCCTGCGGAAGAAATCGTGGAACCGGAAATACCCGGCGGAGAAGAGCCGGGTGGAAAAGAATCGTAAGTGCAAGTTGTGGCGCAGTAATGCGAGCTAAAGATACAGCCGCGAGGTCGATATGATCGCATAACGGGCGCCTGGAGGAAACGCAGAGCGGATGAAAACTCGAATCAATGATCTGGCCAGAGAGCTTGAAGTAAAAAGCAAAGCCATTCTGGACGCGCTAGAGGAACTCGGCATAGCCGAGAAGAAAACCCACTCGAGCTCCCTTGAGGACGATGAGACGGCAAAGATCCGAAAGTATTTTTCGGCCAAGTCCGGCCCTGCGTCCAAGGAGAAGGCGAGCCATCCCGAGACCAAGCCCAAGATCGATCTCTCCAAGATTTCCAAGCCCGGCGATGTTCTGAAGCTGCTGAAGGAACGCGAGCAGCAGCAGCATCCGGCCGCGCCTGCTAAATCCGCGGCGGCGGCTCATGCTCATCCGGCAACGCCTGCGGTCGGTAAGCCGCATGCGCCAGCAACACCTCTGCCTACTGCGGAGAAGCCGTCTGTTGTTGCTCCCAAACCTGCGGCCATGGATAAAGCCGTGGTTGTTGCGCCAGCGGCCAAGCCGGCGGCAGCGGTACCAGCCGAGCCTCCTGTACTGGTGACGGAAAAGCGTGCGGGTCCGCCCGCTGTGGTGGTCACGCCGCCGGCGCATGCGCCCGCATCCGTGGCGCCGCCTAAAACGCCTGGCCCAGCGGCCCCTGCAGCAAGTACACAAGCCGCTCCGCCCAAGCCTGCATCGCAGCAGCCCATTGTTCCGCGACGCCGCATGATCACGCCGCAGACCGGGCCGCGTCCGGTATATCAGGCGCCCCCACAGGAGCAGCCGTCGGCGGCTTCTCCAGCCGGTGCGCAGGGGCAAACAGGCGGGCCCATGCAGGCCGGCGCTGGAGGACGGCCGCAAGGTGTTGTGCGCGGCCAGCCGATTTTCCAGCGCCCTCGACCCACGGGTCCGGGAGGCGCTCCAAGTTCGCGCCAACCTTATGTCAGACCGGGTGAGCAACGCCGCGGTCCGCATCCTACCAGCACTGCCCGCTCGGGCTTCCCGCCGCGTCCGGGCATGGGTGGCGGCATGGGAGGGCCTCCTCCTGGCCTTCCGGCAAAGCCTGCTGGACGACCCGGTCCGGGAGGCCCTGGGCGCCGTCCAGGTCAGCGTTATCAGCACGGGCCTAAAGAAGGTCCGATGAAGGGCTTTGTTCCGCCGCCGCGAATGTCGCTGTCGAACGAGCCGCTGCCCATCACTCGCTCCATTACCATCACCGAAGGCACCAGCGTGAAGGACCTGGCGGAGAAGCTGGAAGTCCGCGCCAAAGATCTGATCGCGCGCCTGCTGATGAAAGGCGTGCTGGCGACGGTGAACCAGAGCCTGGATTACGAACTGGCCAAAGAACTTGCCCGCCATTTTGGCGCCGACTCAGAAGCGATTACCTTCGAAGATCAGGCGGCGCAGGAGATGGCGCAGATGACCGGCACCCCAGAGGAATCTGCGGCCGCGGCCGTTGCGCGTCCCCCGGTGGTCACCATCATGGGCCACGTGGACCACGGCAAGACCTCACTACTGGACGCCATCCGCGAAACCGACGTTGCCGGAGGCGAAGCCGGAGGAATCACGCAGCACATCGGCGCGTACAAAGTAAAGATCGCCAAGCAAGACTCGCCGGCCTTCGGGCGCCAGATCGTCTTTCTGGATACTCCGGGTCACGAAGCCTTCACCCGCATGCGCGCCCGTGGCGCCAAGGTCACCGACATCGTTGTCCTGGTGGTGGCTGCTGATGACGGCGTGATGCCGCAGACGCTGGAAGCGATGGACCACGCCAAGGCAGCCAAAGTGCCGATCATTGTTGCCGTCAACAAGATCGATAAGCCGGAGGCCCTGCCGGACCGCGTGAAGAAGCAGCTAGCAGACCGCGGCTTGATGCCGGAAGATTGGGGCGGCACCACGGTGTTTGTGGATGTCTCTGCTAAGAAGCGCACCAACCTGAACCTGCTCATGGAGATGATCTCCGGAGCGTCCGGCAACCGCCACTGTGGTGGAAGCCAAGATTGATCGCGGACGCGGCGCTGTGGCCACGGTGCTGGTGCAAAATGGCACCCTGCGCGTTGGCGACAACTTCATCGTCGGCAACACCTTCGGCAAAGTGCGAGCCATGTTTGATGATCGCGCCCATGCCGTCGAAGAAGCTCCGCCGTCAACTCCGGTGGAAGTGCTCGGCCTGGAAGGCCTGCCCCAGGCGGGTGACCAGTTGCTGGTGGTGGCGGAACGCGAGAAGGCGCGACAGGTTTCCGAATACCGTGAGCAGAAAGCGCGCGAGGCCGCGCTGGCCAAGACTTCCAAGCTGTCACTGGAAAGCCTTGCCGAACAGATCAAGAACGCGGGCATGAAAGAGCTGCCCATTATCCTGAAGACAGACGTGCAAGGATCAGCGGAAGTGCTGGCCGACAGCCTGACCAAGCTCTCCAACGAGCAGGTGAAGATCAAGATCCTGCACCGGGGCGTGGGCGCCATCACCGAGAATGACGTGCTGCTGGCCTCGGCGTCCAATGCCGTGGTCATCGGTTTCAACGTCCGTCCGGAGCGCAAAGCGCAGGAACTGGCGGAGATGGAGAAAGTTGATGTCCGCCTGCACTCCATCATTTACGAACTGCAGGATGAGATCAAGAAAGCCATGACCGGACTGCTGGATCCCATCATCAAGGAAACTTATCTGGGCCGCGCCGAAGTGCGCGAGGTATTCAAGGTCCCCAAGGTCGGGGCGGTGGCCGGCTGCCAGGTGCTCGACGGCGCGATCAAGCGCGACTCCGACGTGCGCCTGGTGCGCGACGGCGTCCAGGTGTACAAGGGCAAGATCATCTCGCTCAAGCGCTTCAAGGACGATGCCAGCGAAGCTCGGCGTGGCGTAGACAGATTTGGTAATTGGGTAATTTAGTGATTTGGTAATTTTTGTGCGCTGGCTCCCAGTGCAAAATTGAATTTACCCAATTACCAATTTTTTATCATGGATCTTTCCAAACTTCCTCCGGCCATGATTGCCCAGCTTACTGGCGCGGTTGAGGATTACATCCTCAGCAGCCGCAAGAAATACATGGGCAATGCAGTTCCGCTCGCGGCGGAGCAGTTTGCGGCGATGCAGCCGTTCTTCCCGGCGGAAGCTCTCACCCTTTGCCGCATTCTTGTTCTTCACGGCCAGCGAATTCAAGATCCGGCGTTTTACGGCATGGCGCGCCTGATGGGCATTCGCAATCTGCCCAGCTTTGCTGACACTGCCGCAGTGACCTTTGTGGATGTGATCGTCTCCCACGAAGAGTTTACCGACGGCCTGCTCTTCCACGAGCTGGTCCATGTGGTGCAGTACGCGAAATTGGGAGCTAAGGAGTTTTCCTCGCGCTACTTAAATGGTTTTCTCAAGGGCGGAAGTTACGAAGAGATTCCGCTGGAGAAGAATGCATATGAGTTGGAATCCAGGTTCAGCAAAAACAAGAACGGTGCATTTTCTGTTTCCGAGGAAGTGCAAAGCTGGATTGAGGCAGGGAAGTTCTGAGGGAATCACCTAACTGGAATTACTTTGCTGCCACCGCCGAGGGACCCCGGCTGCCCGCGTTTCCTTCAATCCGGGAAGCCACTTTCACGCCACTGAGACCGCTGATGTACTGGTTGATGCCCCTATAAAGCGAATCGGCGATGCGGCGGCGATAATCGCTGGTCTTCATCTTCTTCTCATCACCGGGATTGCTGACGAAGGAGACCTCGGCGAGGACCGAAGGCATGTTGGCGCCAATCAGCACGACAAACGGCGCTTTCTTCACTCCGCGATTGCGAACTCCCGCGCTCTTGGCGTTCAGCCCCGCGTACAGCGATTTCTGCACGTCAGCCGCGAACTCGCGCGACTCCTCGATCTTTTCCTTGAGGGCGATCTTCTTCACCAAGTCCTGCAGCTCATGGATAGATTTTTCCGAGACCGCGTTTTCGCGCGCGGCCACTTCCAGGGCGTCGCGCGAAGAAGTGAAATTCAGGTAGTAGGTCTCTACGCCGCGCGCGGAAGAATCGCTGCTGGAGTTGGCGTGAATGGAGATGAACATGTCCGCCTGTTCTTTATTGGCGATGGCGGTGCGCGTCTCCAGTGGAACGAAAGTGTCATCGTCGCGGGTATAAACCACTTCCGCGCCCAGCCGGCCTTCCAGCATCTTGCCTAACTTGAGTGCAACATCCAGCACCAGGTCTTTCTCCATCAAACCGTTGGGACCGATGGTGCCGGTGTCATGCCCGCCATGGCCAGCGTCAACCACGATCTTGCCGATCTTCAACCCCAGCGCCCGGATCAGCGAGCGTTCGCCGGATGCCGTGGGCGCAGCCGCGCGAACCGGGGTGGAAGGCGCATGCGCGGCTTCTTTTTCCGGGGTCCTCTTTTTGTTCCGGCTGGACTCTTGCGGAGCAATGGACTGGAACGTGGGACTGGTGGTGGGCTTGCTGGTCATCTTAGATGGATCGTCCATGGCGCTGTCATCGACAACGACCTTCGGCGGCACAGCTTTGGCGACCTCAGAAGTTTTTTCCAGGGAGGTTTTGTCTTTACTTGTTTCGAGTGAATTGTTTCCGGGCGAATCTTTGAGCGGGTCTTTTTCGAGCGAAGCTTTTTCCAGCGAACTTTTTTCGAGCGCAACTTTTTCAAGCGAACCCGGGGACTTCGTTTCTTCACTCTTGGCCTTGAGCTGGCCTGATTTGGGCTTTTCCGCCGGCTGCGGCACGGTCGCCGCACTTTCCGTTGATTTGGCCGGCGTCACGGGCTTGATCTGAGTTACGGTAACGTCCGACGCAGGTTGCAAATCTCGCGCCGGCGCCGGCTTCAGCTCCGGCTTGCTGGCTATCTGCTGGGCCGGCAATTTGCCGTGAATATCGATGATGAGCCGGTAAGGATTGGGCAGCAGGAAGGCGGAGTACTCGGCGACATCGTCCACATCGAGCACCACCCGCGCTATGTTGGGTTTGTACTGGGCCACGCGAATGCGGTGCAGGAACCCGGCTTCAACTTCAAACGACTTGCCCACCAGGTCCGAGGCCAGCTTGGCGCCGGAGAGGTCAAAGAAGATGCGGTCCGGATGCGGCACGCGCCCAACCTGGTACTGGACTTCCTGGTCAAGGTCAATGGCCACGCGGGTGTAGTCCGGCGTGGACCAGTGACGGATGTTGGTCAACCGGGGCAGGCGATGCGGCTGAACGTCAAGCTTGGCCGCGACACTTTGTGCCTGGGGCGCGACGGCTGCATCGTCGCCAGCAGTGGCAGCGAGCGCCTTGGCGTCGCTTGCATTGTTTTCATTGGCGGTTCTGGACACCTTGTCCTGTGCATTCTTTGTCTGTGCAGTTTTTTCCGGAGCAGATTGAGGAGGCCGAGGGTCGGCAGCCCAAGCCGCTTTCGGCTTCATAGAGGGCTGCTGGTTTTTGGTTTTGGCCGTCTTCTTCTTGAAGGGATTGCCGCCGGCCTCTGCGGCGCCGATCTCAGCCAGCGCTTGCGTGGCCTTTGGCGCCAAGCTGCTGTGTGGATAGCGTTTGAGATAATCTTCAAAAGTGGCCTGGGCCTGGGCGTTGTCATTCAAGTCATCGCGATAAATCTCGCCGATGGTGAACAGCGCCTCCACGCGATATTTGCTGCCGGGATATTCGCGGCGGAGAAAAACCAACTGGCCGATGGCGTCTTTGCACCGCGGCGTCGGCCTTGATGGAAGTCGGGGCGGTGTAATAGACCTTGCGGTAGGCGTCGATGACTTTCTTGTAATCGCGGCGGGTGCGCTGGGATTCGGACCTGCCGTCCAGGGCTTCGCGCATGCGCTCCGCAGTCTCAAACTGCGTGCGGGCGGCGTGCTTCTTTTCCTTTACACTGCGCGCTCCCGCGGAAGACAGCAGCACGCATGCCATTGAGGCCGCAATGGCAATCCGATTCAGAATCCTGGTTCCGGTTTTCATCTGCGACTACTTCAAAGCACCTAAAAGTTATACCCGCCAAAACAAACGCCCCGCTACTCGGTGTTGGAAAAAGAGCGGTGCCCGCCTGCGTCCCGTGTTTCCTGCACGTGGGACTTGAGAGCGCTGCCCCAGTACAGGTCGGTGATTTTCTTCACGTAATCACGCGTCTCCCGGTACGGAGGTATGCCCCGATTCCTGCTCACCGCGCCGCTGCCGGCGTTATAGGCCGCCAGCGACAGCTCCAGATTGCCATTGTAATTCTGCAGCAGGGTCTTCAGGTGGCGCACTCCGGCGTCAACGTTCTGGTTGGGATCAAACGCATTACCCACCTTCAGAGATTTCGCGGTGTAGGGCATGAGCTGCATGAGCCCCATGGCTCCCTTGCGCGAAACTGCGTGCGGGTTGAAGTTTGATTCCACCTTGACCACGGCGCGTACCAGGTTCGGGTCCACTCCGTGACGCTGGGCGGCTGCGTCAATGGCCTTATCCACCGCCTCAGGACTTAACTGCCGGTCCTGGGCCGGGGCTCCGAGCGAGACTGGCTGCGAGCCAACTAAGGCCCGGCTGGTCTTGCGGTTCAGGTTCGTGGGCACGCCGGCCACCAGATTGTTGACCTCCTGCGCGGCCTGGCGGGCCGCTTTCATGGTGGACGACGTACTCAAAGGCACGGGTTTCCAGCGGTGTTCTTTATTGCTCCAATAGACCAGACCGCTGTAAGGCGATGATGCTCCTGAAGATGACTCTCCTGAAACGGAGGTAGTGGAAGGCTTAGGCTGCGGCTTGGCTTCGTCATGGTCGGTCCAGACAGGGTGGCCGTAGGCATCGCGGCTAGGCACGATACTTTGGGCATTGGCTGGGTGACTTACTACCATAGCCGTGGCGGTCATCAGGAGGGTTCGAAGGTGCTTTTTCATCGCGTTACGTTCTAAATACCAGTTTTCCGAGGCCTCCGCTACCTCTCCGAAGGCCAACACCTTTTTTCCCCGCCTGAATGTTAGCTAGAACAACCAGAGAAAATGGATTATATGACGGTTCCACGCGGGTAGCAATCCAGCAATCCTGGGATGAATCTAGGTATAAACCCCAGTGAAAACCCACCCCGGAGATACGGAGGCACCGAAAAACCAGGGAATGAGGGGTTACTGCCCACCCCATCCCACGGTCTCTGTACTGCCGGGCCTTAGATGACCCCCTGCCCCCTCCATTGCCATCCCAAGATCTAAAGGACTTACACGATTCATCCCAGGGTGATCCCAAGCCTATTGAACCTTTGCCGCGTGTGGCATGTACTTTAGTACATGTATCTTCCTGGGGTACGGCTGCCGCCGAACCTGGATTCTTCCCTCCCGGCTGCGCCCCCTTCGGCAAGCTCAGGGTTTCGCGCCAAGGGGCGCTCAAGCTAAGAACCGGAAGTTCAGAATGAAGGTTTGTAGCGCGGCGACTGCTGCGCCGCGCGACTTCAAAAACAAAACGGCACAAGACATACCTCCTTGCGCCGAAGTAAAGAACTGCTAAATTTTGCTTACAGGCGGTGCTTTGCCTGTGCTTCCGTCCACAATTATTTTAAGACAACAGCCACGAGAAGGCAAACACGAAATTTGAGCAATGTCTCTAAAAAAAATCCGCAAAAATAAGAGAAAAGACCGTTCTTGGGGTATGGCAATCACCAAAAGACTGCGATTCGTGTTCTACGTGCTGGCAACGATTGAGTTTGTGCTGGTTTCCATCACCTGGGGACAACTGCCGCTGCACTGACGGGGAAAAGAGCCGGCAAGCGCGGGTTTTCGCGGATGAACTCAGATTGGACGAAGCAAGCTGCTCTCAGTCTGTCATCCTGAGCGCAGCGAGAATGTTTTGCGAAACCTCGTTCACGGGCGCGGAGTCGAAGGATCCCGAAAATGTGTGTTGCGTAAATCGCCCATCAGGAGTTCTACCCAAGAAGCGTGGAGAGAATTCCCTGAGGCCGCATGTTGATGGAAAGACTGTCGGGATCCTTCGACTCGCCCTCATCCCGGCACGCCGGGACTCAGGCTTGCTCAGGATGACAGACTTCAGCGGTGATTCATGTGATCAACAGTGGTCGAGGCGATAGCGATCTCTCGCTGCGCTCGAGATTGCAGAAAAACCTCTGTAGTGCTCCGTGCCCTCTGTGGTAGAAGCTGTCTAGTTCTTCAGCAACGACTCCACTACCGCGTAAGCTTTGGTCAAGGCGGCATCGAGCTGGGCGGAGTCTTTGCCGCCGGCTTCAGCCATGTCAGGACGGCCGCCTCCCGATCCCCCAACCATTTCCGCCAACGGCTTGATGATTTTGCCCGCCTGGATTTTGCTGGTGAGGTCGGCGGTGACGCCCACAACCAGCGACACTTTGCCGTCATCATTGTGAACCGATCCCAGCACCACAACCCCGGAACCCAGCTTGTTGCGCAGATTGTCCATCAGGGTACGCAGTTGGCCCCGGTCCAAGTTGCCAACGCGCTGGGCCAGGACCTTGACGCCGTGGATCTCGCGGACTTTCTCGTCACTGGAGGCCACGCTGGAGGCTGCTGACTTCATGCGCAACTGCTCCAGTTCTTTTTGCAGCTTCTTGATTTCGGAATCTTTCTTTTCCAGCTCAGCGCGCAGGGCCTCGGCGGGTGAGCCTGCTTGTTGCGCCTGGGGAATCAGTGAGGTAACCACACTTTCCAGCTGGTGGTCGTTGCGGAAATGAATCAACGACATTTCGCCGGTCACAGCTTCAACACGGCGCACGCCGGACGATACGCTGTCTTCGCTCATGATCTTGATCAGACCGATCTCGCCCGTGGCCGCGGTGTGGGTGCCGCCGCAGAGTTCGGTGGAGAAGTCGCCGATCTTGACCACGCGCACGCGCTCGCCATACTTTTCGCCGAACAGCGCCATGGCCTTATATTCGTTCACGGCCACGTCAATCGGCACGTTTTCGATGGTCTGCACCTTGATATTGCGCAGGACCTCTTGGTTGATGATGTCTTCGACGTCCTGAAGTTCTTCGTCGGCCACGCCGGTGAAGTGGGAAAAATCAAAGCGCAGGCGCCGGGGATCGACCAGCGAACCGGCCTGCTTGACGTGCTTGCCCAGAACATCACGCAACCCGGCATGGAGCAGATGCGTGGCGGTGTGGTTGCGCTTGATGGAGTCGCGTACCTCGGAGCGGACCAGGGCATCCACTTTCATGGCGATGCGGAGAGGCTGGCGGGCTTTGACCTTGTGCGCGCGCACGCCTTGCACCGGCATGTAACAGCCGCTGACCTCGGCGATAACGGCGATACGCTCGGTGTCGGAGAATACGCCGATATCGCCCACCTGGCCGCCGGAATCGGCATAGAAAGGCGTGTGGTCCAGCACTACCTCGCCTTCTTCGCCGGGATTGAGCGTCTGCACCGCTTGCGGCGTTGCTCCCTGTGTGCCAGGCAGCATTTTTACAATGGCCAGCACGGTGCAGTTTTCGGATTCGGTCTGGCGGTAGCCGTCAAAAACAGTTTTGTCCAGGTCGCGGTAGGCGGGCGCGGCAGACTGCTTGGCGCCGCCCTTCCAGGAAGCACGGGCGCGTTCGCGCTGGGCTTCCATGGAGCGCTCAAAACCCTCCACGTCCAGGCTGATCCCGGCGTCGCGGCAGGTGTCCATGATGAAGTCGATAGGAAGGCCGAAAGTGTCGTAGAGCTTGAAGGCGTGGTCGCCGCGATAGCGCATTCCTTTTCCCGCGCAACGCCTGCAGGTCTGCTTCCAGCCGGGCCAAGCCGGCGTCCAGGGTGTGCGCGAAGCGCCGCTCCTCTTCGTGAATCACTTTGGAGACGCGCTCCGCCGATTCCACCAGCTCCGGATACGCGTCTTTCATCAGGTCGCGCACGGCGAAGACCATTTCATGCATGAAGGGCTTGGTTGCGCCGAGCAGGCGTCCGTGGCGGATGCCCCGGCGCAGGATTTTGCGCAGCACGTAACCGCGGCCGTCGTTGGCGGGCAACACGCCGTCAGAAATAAGGAACGTAGTGGCGCGGGCGTGGTCGGCGATCACGCGCAGCGAGGCCGCCGAACTGCGCTTATCTTCCGCCGCCAGTTCTTTCTTCAGGTCTACTCCGGTCAGCCGGGCGGCAGCTTCAATCAGCGGCGTGAACAGATCAGTTTCGTAGTTGGAAAGCTTGCCCTGGAGCACGGCGGCAGTACGTTCCAGGCCCATGCCAGTATCGATCGAGGGCTTGGGCAACAGGTTGAGCGTGCCCTGGGCAGAGCGGTCAAACTGCATGAAGACCAGGTTCCAGATTTCGACGTAACGGCCGCACTCGCACGGGAACTTGCAATCGGCATGGCCTTCGCCGGACGCGGCCGGACCCATGTCGTAATAGATCTCGCTGCAGGGACCGCAGGGGCCGGTATCGCCCATGGCCCAGAAATTATCCTTGGTGCCCATGGCGAACACGCGCTCTTTAGGCACGCCCGCCTCCAGCCAGAATTTTTCCGCGTCGTCGTCACGCGGCACGCCCTGCTCGCCCTGGAAGATGGTGCAGTAGAGCTTGCTCTTATCTACGCCATACCAATCTTTAGAAGTCACCAACTCCCAAGCGTAGGCGATGGCCTCTTGTTTGAAATAGTCGCCGAAGCTGAAATTGCCCAGCATCTCGAAGAATGTGTGGTGGCGATGGGTGAAGCCGACGTTCTCCAGATCGTTGTGCTTGCCGCCGGCGCGGACGCACTTCTGCGAAGAGGTGGCGCGGGAGTAATCGCGTTTCTCTGCGCCCAGGAAGACGTCCTTGAACTGGTTCATGCCGGCGTTGGTGAACAGCAGCGTGGGATCGTCGGCCGGCACCAGCGGCGAGGAATGCACGCGGCGGTGGCCCTTGCTCTCAAAGAAGCGCAGAAATTGCTCACGGATTTCTGGTCCGGTTGGCATCAGTGTCTATTTAACCACAGAGGGCACAGAGGGGCACGGAGGCTTTTTCTTACATCCCTCGCCAAACAAAAACGGGCGGCATTTCTGCCGCCCAACCTCTGGAGGGAGAGGAAATGAGGAGACTCACTGACCAGGTGTTTGTGGTGCTTGCTGTTGGGAATGCTTCTGCATGTGACGATGCCCGCGCTGACCGCGCTCCTGCATGAGTTGCAGCGCCTTCTGGCGCTGGTCGGGAGTGAGCACGGCGTAAATCTGGGCTTTGGTGCGCTCCTTTTCCACGATCAGGTCACTCATGATCTGGGTCTGCTTGCCGGCGAAAGCGCGGGCCTGGGTTTCGTCGAAATTGCCAGTCACAGCGCCATTTTCTGCCTGCTGGTTCTGGCGAAGCTGCTGCCTGAGCGGTTGAATTTTGGTCTTCTCCGTCTGCAGGATGCCCTTGATCTGGGTCTGTTGGGCGTCAGTCAAGTTCAACTCCCTGATCATGTGCCTGAGCATCCCACCGTGACGGCCAAATCTGCCGCCACGCTCGTGGGCAAACGCTGTTACAGCCAGGCCGGCTGCCACGGCCAGTACGATTGCGATTACGATGAAAAATTTCTTGTGCATTGAGGAACTCCTTTTACAATTCAAGCAGCAAGTATTAGGCTGCCATTAGTGTTAACCCAAACGGCGGCAGATCAACGTTATGAGTTGTTAATTCTCCAGTGACGACCTTCACATTTCTTAACCAAGTTCAGGGACGCCCAGGGTTTAAGGTGAGAAGTTATGGTTTCTGTTCTGCTCATTGATGACGATGCCGAGCTAAGTAAGCTGCTGGAAGAGTATCTGCAAAGCGAGCAGTTTAGTCTCGAGGCCGCGTATGACGGTCCCAGCGGTTTGGAAAAGGCGCTCGCCAGCCAGCATGCGGTCGTGGTGCTGGATGTGATGCTGCCAGGCATGAGCGGCTTGGACGTGCTGAAGCAGCTCCGGCAGAAAAGTTCCGTGCCGGTGCTGATGCTGACGGCGCGCGGCAGCGAACTGGACCGCATCCTGGGGCTGGAACTGGGCGCGGACGATTACCTGCCCAAACCCTTCAACCCACGCGAGCTGGTGGCCCGGCTGCGAGCTATCCTGCGCCGGACCAGTGGCGCGAGCACCGGGGCCCATCCCATCCACCTGGCGGACGTAGAACTGCATCCGGAGTCGCGCAGCGTGAGCTGCAGCGGCAAGGCCGTGAGCCTGACCGGAGCGGAGTTCGATCTGCTCCATACCTTTTTGCGCAGTCCGGGAAAAATCATCAGCCGCGAAGACCTGACCCAGGCGGCCCTGGGAAGGCCCATGTCGGCGATGGACCGCAGCATCGACGTGCACGTCAGCAATCTGCGGCGCAAGATCGGGCCGTATGATGGCGACCAGGAACGCATCAAGGCGATTCGGGGCAGCGGATACGTGTACTTGCTCCCAGGAGAGCAGGTGTGAGTGTTCGCAGTGTTTTCCCATTCCGCAGCCTCTTTCTCAAGATATTTATATCGTTCTGGCTGACCATGGCCCTGACCATCGGCGTGCTGACTTTAATGGCGCGGTTTTCCAACGTTGAATCTTTGCCGGAACGCGCCAGCCGGGGCCCACTGCGGGAAGGGCTCACCCTTTATTCGGAGGCAATGGTCCGGACCTATGAGCGGGAAGGGCCACAGGCGCTGGACGAGCTCGTTCGCCGGGCGCAAAAGGAATCGGGTACCGAGGTTTTCCTGTTTGACAAAGACGGCAAGCAGGTTACCTCACCGAGCTCAGATATCTCCGGCAGCGTTGCCAACGTTGTCCAGGACCTGCGGGAGCATCCGCAAGGCCAGCCCCAGCGCGGTTTTTCGCTGTTCACCGGCGTTACTCGATCCAGCTGGGGCAAGTTTATAGTCTCACCCAGCGGCAAGCAGTATATTTTTGTTGCCCGCTTTCGCCAGCCGGAGGGCCGGCCGCCGTTTTTTACCGCATCGCGCATTGCGGTCAGTATCCTGATTGCCGGGCTGGTCTGCTATTTGCTGGGCCTCTACCTGACGTTGCCCTTAAAGAAGCTGCAATCGATGGTGCAGGCCTTTGCCAAAGGCAATCTCGATGTCCGCGTGACTCCTGAGCTGGGCAATCGCAAGGACGAGCTGGCCGATTTAGGCCGGGAATTCGATGACATGGCGGAGCGCATCGCCGCGCTTATTTCGTCGCAGAAGCGGCTGCTGGCGGACATCTCTCATGAATTGCGTTCGCCCCTGGCGCGCCTGGCCGTGGCCCTGGAGCTGGCGCGCAAGAGCAGCAACGGCAAGGCCCTCCCGGCACTGGACCGCATAGAGCAGGAAGCGGAGCGGGTGAACACGCTGGTGGGACAGCTGCTGACCCTTACCCGTCTGGAGAGCGGGGCCGAGCGCGTGTCGCCGGAGACGGTGGTGCTGGAAGAGCTGGTGCAGCAGGTCATTGACGACGCCGCTTTTGAGGCCAAGCCGCTGCACAAAGAGGTGACAGCGCTGCACCTTGAGCAGTGTCGGGTGCAGGGCTCGTCCGAACTGCTGCGCAGCGCTATTGAGAACGTGATCCGAAATGGCATTCGCTATACAGCGCGGGGTACGGCTGTTGAGGTTTCGCTGAACTGGCGGCTCAACACCGCTGTGCTCACCGTACGCGACCACGGACCGGGCGTCAGCGAAGCTGAGCTGCAACACATTTTTGAGCCTTTTTACCGTGTCAGCGAGGCGCGCGAGCGCGCTAGCGGCGGCGTGGGTCTGGGACTCTCCATCGCCGACCGCACGGTGAAGCTGCATGGCGGCGCGATCCGCGCGGACAATGCCCATGACGGATTGCTGGTGACCATCGAGCTGCCGCTGGCGCCCCTGCCCGCGTCCACGCCGCAAGCAGCGGAAAAACTGCCAGTCTAGTGACCTAGACCATTTTCAAAGTTGTATTCATGAAACACGCTCAGAATGAATTTTGGCAAGGCCGTAGAAGTATCCTTACTGCACCCCGAGGGAGCGAAGAGAAACGGGCGCCAAGTATTGTGCGAAGCGCTCAATCCTTTGGTTCCTGCTTCCCTTCGCTCCCAGCAGGGTGAGAGAGAAAAGAATGAATACTTATAAGACGCTGAAAGCAGCCCGAAGTTACCAAGAAATTTATAAAAAGTTCATTAACAGAGGGAACTAAATCTTTTTCGCGTGCGTATTGTTAACCAAAGAGTACTGCAACCGTCAAAAGGTAGCAGAACAGTTACTTACTTGGAGGCAATTATGGACGCGAAGTGGAACAACATAGTGGACAATATGGCAGTACGGTTGTTGCTGCTGGCGGTTGGTTTTGGTGTGTGGCTGGCGATCGGTTACGGGATATTGGCAGCGGCGTAATCTGCGCCGCTTGCCGGCCCGGACACTTGTGCGACGGGTGCGCGTGCAACGTTATACGCGGACAACAACCCTTTCCGCGGTCTTCCCTGATCCTGAGCCGTAACGCGAGTCAACGTACTGGTTCAGGATGTCAATGAACTCGGCGACAATTCTGTCGCCCTTCAGTGTAATCATCAGCCGTCCGTCAACAAAGACAGGCGCCTTGGGTTCTTCAAAGGTGCCGGGGAGTGAAATCCCGATGTTGGCGTGTTTGGATTCGCCGGGGCCGTTGACCACACAGCCCATCACCGCCACCTTCAATTCCTCCACGCCGGCGTATTTCGCCTTCCAGACGGGCATGCTGGTGCGGAGATAAGACTGAATTTGCTCCGCCATCTCCTGGAAAAACGTGCTGGTGGTGCGCCCGCAGCCGGGACATGCGGTGACCTGCGGAGTGAAACTGCGGATGCCCAGCGATTGCAGGATCTGCTGCGCTACCAAGACTTCTTCCGTGCGGTCGCCGTTGGGCGCGGGGGTAAGCGAAACGCGGATGGTATCGCCGATGCCTTCCTGCAACAGCACCGCCAACCCCGCCGCGCTGCCGACGATCCCCTTGGCCCCCATGCCGGCCTCGGTCAGCCCCAGGTGCAACGGGTAATCGCAGCGTGCAGCCAGGGTGCGGTAAACGTCAATCAAGTCCTGCACGCCGCTGACTTTCGCGCTAAGAAGAATACGGCCGTGGGGCAAGCCGGTCTCTTCCGCAATCTCCGCTGAGCGCAGCGCGCTCACCACCATGGCTTCCATGGTGACGTCGCGGGCGTCTTTCGGATCGGCAGAGCGCGAGTTCTCGTCCATCATGCGGGTGAGCAGTTGCTGGTCGAGCGATCCCCAGTTCACCCCGATGCGCACCGGCTTGTTGTTCTGGATTGCCACTTCAATCATGGCGCGGAAATTGTCATCATTCTTGCGGCCCACGCTCACGTTGCCCGGGTTGATGCGATATTTGGCCAGCGCCTGTGCGCATTCGGGATATTTGGCAAGAAGCAGGTGACCGTTGTAGTGGAAATCGCCGATGATGGGCACGCGAAGGTTTTGCTTCTCCAGCCCCTCGACGATGGCGGGCACAGCCTTGGCCGCGGCGTCATTATTGACGGTCACGCGCACCAGCTCTGAGCCGGCGCGGGCCAGTTGCGCCACCTGCGCGATGGTGCCGAAGATGTCCGCGGTATCGGTGTTGGTCATGGATTGCACCACCACCGGCGCGTCGCCACCCACGCGCACGTTGCCGATGGTCGCGGTTACTGATTTTCTGCGCTGTATCTGAGCCATTGGATTCTTTAGTTTACCACGCTAAGATGATCACATCATGAAGGCCAGATTCGCCCGTTTACTCACTCTGTTCTGCGTGTCAGCACCCTGTCAACGTTTACAATCTAACTAGTATCTGCCGGTGTCTAAAGTACAAGGGGCTTCGCGTTTAAGCTGATGCATAAGTGTCTATCCATCTTCTTGCTTGCTTTCCACATGGCCTCCCTGGCTTGGGCCAAGGAGCCCGGCTTATTGCCACCTGTGTTTAATGGCTGGGCGACGAACCAGCAGAGCGTGAAAAGCGGCGCAGACCCAGTCGCGGCGGATGCGGCGGACTTTGCCGTGCTCAAGGAGTACGGCTTTACCGATTTCGAGACCGCAATTTACGTTCGCAATGGCCGCAAGATGCAGGTCAAAGCCGCCCGATTCAACGACGCCAGTGGCGCTTTCGGAGCGTTTACGTTTTACGTCCAACCGCAGATGCAGGCGGAAAAGATCGGCGACCGGGGCGCTTCCAACAACTCCCGCATCTTATTTTTCCGGGGCAACATTCTGGTGGACGTCAGCCTGG